>ODAK010005213.1_pt1 | contig 13216 bp, 11 predicted proteins | sample 1539591 | NCBI WGS metagenome assembly ODAK01 (sample SAMEA3539303, study PRJEB22396) | soil metagenome | biome: tundra; feature: field; material: soil | place: USA | collected 2010-05 | depth 0.15 m | reverse complement strand
ACGACCTCACCAAGCACGCCTACGCCTACCGCCAGATGTCGCTGCTGCTGCGCCGTCCACCGGGACGCGAGGCCTACCCCGGTGACGTGTTCTATCTGCATTCGCGTCTGCTCGAGCGCGCGGTCAAGCTCAACGACGAGCTCGGCGGCGGCTCGATGACGGCGCTGCCGGTGATCGAGACGCAGGCCGGCGACGTGTCGGCCTACATCCCGACCAACGTGATCTCGATCACCGACGGGCAGATCTTCCTCGAGCCGAAGCTGTTCAACTCGGGCGTGCGCCCGGCGATCAACGTCGGGATCTCGGTCTCGCGGGTTGGCGGAAACGCCCAGATCGGCCCGATGAAGAGGGTTGCCGGCCGCCTCAAGCTCGAGCTCTCCCAGTACCGCGACCTCGAGGCGTTCGCGCAATTCGGCTCCGATCTCGACGCCGACACGCAGCGGACGCTGGCCCGCGGTGAGCGTTTGGTGAGGGCGCTCAACCAGGGTGAGCGCCAGCCGCTGGCGGTCGAGGACCAGGTGCTCCAGGTCTACGCCGCGACGAACGGATTCGTCGACCGCATCACCGTCGACCGGGTGCCCGCGTTCCTCGCCGACCTGGTCTCGGCGGCCCACGCCCGCCACCAGGAGCTGCGCGCGACGATCGCCGGGGGAGACTGGTCGCAGGAAACGCAGGACGCGGTCAAGCAGGCCGTCGGTGAGTTCGCCGAGGACTTCGGTTACGACCTCGACGAAGAAGGTCAGCCGCTCGAGGAGGACGCCGTCGCGACGCCGACGCCGATCGAGCCGGAGGCAGCAGGGACACCCGACGAGCCCAAGCCGGAGGATCTGGCGGCCTAGCCGCCACGCCGCACGGATTCCCATGGCCTCTCAGCGCGAAGTCAAGAACCGCATCGCGAGCTTCAAGAACATCCAGAAGATCACGCGTGCGATGGAGGCCGTCTCGGCGGCGCGGCTGCGCCGCGCCGAGCAGCGGATCGCCGCGCTGCGTCCCTACGCGGACGCGCTGCGACGGATGACGCGCCAGGCGGCCAAGGATGCCGGCGCCGAGGTCTCCCGGCTGCCGCTGCTGGCGGAGCACGCGGACGAGCAGCGCGTCGGCATCCTGCTCGTGACGGCGGATCGCGGCCTCGCCGGCGCCTTCAACTCCCAGATCATCCGCGCCGGGCTGCGCCTCGGCAGCGAGCTCGAGGCCGAGCAGCGGACGCCGGTGTGGTTCGCCTCGGGCCGCCGCGGCGTGTCCTCGCTCACGTTTCGCGGCAAGACGCTCGACGGGAGCTACACCGGCTTCACCGACCGTCCGTCCTACGCCGACGGGCGCCGCATCGCCGACGATCTGATGACCGGCTACATCGACGGCCGCCTCGACCGCGTCGAGATCATCTACAACGGCTACGTGTCGCCGCTGACCCAGCGCGTCACGCGCGAGACGTTGCTGCCGATCTCCGAGGCGACGATCCTCGGCGACGGCGCCGAGGAGACGGAGACCCGTGAGGGCCCCCGCGCGCTCGTCGAGTACGAGCCCGAGGCCGAGGAGATCCTGCGCGTGCTGCTGCCGGACTACATCGAGATCTCGCTCTACCGGGCGCTGCTCGAATCGACGGCCTCCGAGCACGGGGCCCGGATGACCGCGATGCGCAGCGCCTCGGAGAACGCGGGTGAGCTGATCGAGGACCTCGCGCTCGAGATGAACCGCGCGCGTCAGGCCGAGATCACCCAGGAGATAATGGAAGTTGTCGCCGGCGCCGAGTCGCTGGTCTAGGACTCGAGCCACAAAGGAGCCACACCGATGGAAGCTTCTACCGCCGCCAACCTCGGCTACATCGAGGAGATCCAGGGAGTCGTCATCGAGGCGCTCTTCCCCGACAAGCTGCCGGAGATCAACCACGCGATCACCGTCCCGCGCGCGAGCGGTGCGGAGGAGGCCGTCGGGGTGTCCAGCGACGCCGACGAGCTGCTGGTCTGCGAGGTTCAGCAGCACCTCGGCGACAACCGCGTCCGCGCGGTCGCGATGGACTCGACCGACGGTCTTGCGCGCGGTGCGCAGATGACCGACACCGGCGGACCGATCACGGTGCCCGTGGGGACCGCCACGCTGGGGCGCATCTTCAACGTGCTCGGCGAGACGATCGACCTCGGCGAGCCACTGCCGGCTGACACCGAGCGTCGCGGCATCCACCAGGCCGCGCCCCGCGTCGAGGATCTCACGCCGGCGGCCGAGATGTTCGAGACCGGCATCAAGGTCGTCGACCTGCTCGCTCCGTACGCCAAGGGCGGCAAGGTCGGCCTGTTCGGTGGCGCCGGCGTCGGCAAGACGGTTCTGATCCAGGAGCTGATCCACAACCTCGCCAGGGAGCACGGCGGCCTGTCGGCGTTCTGCGGCGTCGGCGAGCGCTCGCGCGAGGGCAACGATCTGTGGCTGGAGATGAAGGAGTCGGGCGTGCTGGACAAGACGATGCTCGTCTTCGGCCAGATGAACGAGCCTCCGGGAGCTCGCATGCGGGTCGCGCTGACCGGCCTGACGATGGCCGAGTACTTCCGCGATCAGGGCCAGGACGTGTTGCTGTTCATCGACAACATCTTCCGTTTCGTCCAAGCCGGCTCGGAGGTCTCGGCGCTGCTCGGACGGATGCCCTCGCAGGTCGGCTACCAACCGACACTCGAGACCGAGATGGGCCAGCTGCAGGAGCGCATCGCCTCGACCCGCGCCGGATCGGTGACCTCGGTGCAGGCGATCTACGTCCCGGCAGACGACCTCACCGACCCCGCACCGGCCTCGGTGTTCGCCCACCTCAACGCGACGACGACGCTTTCGCGCGCGATCTCGGAGAAGGGCATCTACCCGGCTGTCGACCCGCTCGACTCGACTTCGACGATCCTCAAGCCCGACATCGTCGGCGAGGAGCATTTCCGTGTCGCCAACCGAGTCAAGGAGATCCTCCAGCGCTACAAGGAGCTCCAGGACATCATCGCGATCCTCGGCATCGACGAGCTCTCCGACGAGGACAAGGTCATCGTCCAGCGTGCGCGCAGAATCGAGCGGTTCCTCTCGCAGCCCTTCTCGGTGGCCGAGCAGTTCACCGGGACGCCCGGCGAATACGTGCCGATCGCCGAGACGATCCGCGGCTTCGCCGAGCTGATCGAGGGCAAGCACGACGAGCTCCCCGAGAGCGCGTTCTTCCTCAAGGGGCGGATCGAACAGGTCGTCGAGGCGGCGAAGAGCCACTGATGGCTCGCAACCGCTTCAACGTCGAGGTTCTCACGCCGGAGGGCGAGATCTTCAACGAGGAGGTCGAGATGCTCTCCACGCGCACGACGACCGGCTCGATCGGGCTGCTCGCAAATCACGAGCCACTGCTCGCGCGCCTGGAGCCGACCGAGCTGCGGCTGTACCGCTCCGAGACCGAGATCGTCCGCTACGCGCAGGCCGAGGGCTACGTGCAGATGGCCGAGAACCGTGTGCTGGTGCTCGTCGAGGAGGCGATCGCACCGGAGCGTCTGGACGTCTCGGAGTTGCGCGAGCGCGTCGCCGCGGCGCGTGCCGCGGCCGAGCAGGCACCGCCGGACAGCGAGGAGGCGGCGCGCGCCGCACGTGATCTGCGGCGCGCCGAGGCCTTCCTGGCGATCGCCGGCGGCGCCGATCAGTAGTCCAGAACCAGATCCGCGCTGTCTCGCGTTCACTAGAGTCATTGGCGCCGATGACGCCCAAGCCGCCGCACATCCGCCGCACGATCGCGCTCACGCTCGGTACCCTCGCCGTCGCCGGAGCCGGCGTCGCGCTGGCGAACACGATCCCCAATCAGGCCAGCTCGAACTGGGCGGGATGGGTGGCGACCGCCGTTCCGCGGTCAGCCAGCGTGGCGAGCCACTTCACCAACGTCAGCGGCTCGTGGGTGCAGCCGGCGGCCACCTGCGCGCCCGACCAGAGGACCTTTGCGGCGTTCTGGGTCGGTCTCGGCGGCTATGCGCCGCGTTCCAAGGCGCTTGAGCAGATCGGCTCGGAGGCCGACTGCAGCTCGCACGGCCAACTCTTCTACTACGCCTGGTATGAGCTCGTGCCACGCCCGCCGGTCACGATCGCGCGTCTGACGATCACCCCGGGTGACTCGATCAGCGCGAGCGTGCACGTCAGCTCCGACCATGTGACGCTGACGCTGACCGACAACACGACCGGGGCCGTGCGCTTCGTCAAGCGCACGGTGATGCACTCGCCGGCCCCCGACACCAGCGCCGCCGAGTGGATCGCCGAGGCGCCGGCCAGCTGCTCGGGCAACAGCAACTGCAGGCCGCTGCGGCTGACCAACTTCGGGCAGATCGGATTCACGGCGGCATCGGCGTCCTCGATCGGGACCGACGGCAGTCACACCGGACCGATCGACGATCCGGTCTGGGACTCCGGCGCGATCCTGCTGAGCAGCAACGGCCACGCCCGCTACTCGGTCAACGAGGCCAGCTACGCGCTGCCCAGCTCGCTGAGTCCCGGCGGCGCCGCGTTCACCGTCAACTTCGGACCGACCGCGGCGACGGGACAGACCGGACAGAGCGGGCCGACCGGGCTGAGCGGCCCCACCGGACAGAGCGGGCCGACCGGGCTGAGCGGGCCGAGCGGCCCGACCGGCACGACCTAGCGATTGCAGGCGGCGGCGCAAATGGCGGCGCCGCTGCGGCCTCCGATAGCCTTGGGCGCCGATGGACGGCCCGCGCGAACCGATCGGGGTGATCGGCACCGGTTACGTCGGCCTCGTCACGGCGGCGGGCTTTGCCGACCTCGGCAGCGAGGTCTACTGCGTCGACATCGACGAGGCGAAGATCGAGCGGCTTCGCCGTGGCGAGGTGCCGATCTACGAGCCGGGCCTTGCCGAACAGATCGCTCGCAACGGCGACCGGATGCATTTCGCGACGACGCCGGACGACGCGATCCGTCACACGCGGCTGCTGTTCGTGTCGGTCGGTACGCCACCGACCTTCGCGGGTGACGCCGACCTCTCGGCGGTCCATGCCGTGGTCGACGCGATGCCGGTCTCCTCCGAGCACGCGCTGATCATGAAGTCGACGGTGCCCTGCGGAACCGGCCGGGCGATCGCGCGGAGCTTCGCCGATCAGGGCAAGGGCGGCCTCGCCTACGTCTCATGCCCGGAGTTCCTCAAGGAGGGCTCGGCACTCGACGATTTCAGCCACCCCGACCGCGTCGTCGTCGGCGACGACGGCGACGGCTGGGCCGGCGACGCGGTGTCTGCCCTCTATGCCCCGTTGGGGGCGCCGCTCGTCCGCACCGACGTGGCCAGCGCCGAGATGATCAAGCTTGCCGCCAACGCGTTCCTGGCGACGAAGATCTCCTTCATCAACGAGATCGCGAACGTCTGCGAGGAGACCGGCGCGAACGTGCTCGAGGTGGCCCGCGGTGTCGGGCTCGACCAGCGGATCGGGCCGAAGTTCCTCTCCGCCGGGCTGGGCTACGGCGGCTCGTGCTTCACCAAGGACGTCAGCGCGCTGAAGCTGCTTGCGGCCAACTCCGGCTACCACTTTCAGCTGCTGGGCGCGGTGATCGAGGTCAACGAGTTGCAGAAGCGCCGTGTCGTCGCCAAGCTCGCGCGTCATCTCGGCTCGCTGGCGGGCCGCCGGATCGGCGTGCTCGGGCTCGCGTTCAAGCCGAACACCGACGACATGCGCGGCGCATCGTCGCTGGTGCTCGCGGCGCGCCTTGAGTCGGAGGGGGCGCATGTGTGCGCCTACGACCCGATCGCCACCGAGGAAGCGCGCAAGATCATGCCCGAGCTGGACTACGCCGACGGCGTCGAGCAGGTCGTCGCCGGTGCCGACGCCGTCGTGCTGGTCACCGAATGGCCGGAGTTCCTCGCGCTCGACTGGCGCGCCGTGGCGGGGGCGATGGCGGGCACCGTGGTGATCGACGGGCGCAACGCGCTCGACCCCGCGGCGGTGCGCGCCGCCGGGCTGACCTACGACGGGATCGGGATCGGATGAGCGTGCGATGCAGGCGGTGATCCTCGCCGGCGGTGCGGGCACGCGGCTGTGGCCGCTCACCGCGCGGATCGCGAAGCCGGTCGTCACGCTCGTCGATCGGCCGTTCATCGTCTACATGCTCGACTGGCTGCGCGGGCATGGCGTCAGCGACGTGATCCTCTGCTGCGGCTTCGGCGGCGACGGCGTGCGCGCGGTGCTCGGGGACGGGGCCCGCTACGGGATCCGACTGCGCTACGTCGCCGAATCCGAGCCGCTCGGTACGGGCGGGCCCCTGCGGCTCGCGCAGGAACTCCTCGACGAGCGTTTCGTCGTCTGCAACGGCGACATCCTGACCGACATCGATCTGAGCGCGCAGCTGTCTGCGCACGAGCGAACCGGGGCCGTCGCGACGCTCGCGCTCGTCACCGTCGAGGATCCGAGCGCCTATGGTCTGGTGCACTGCGACCCCGACGGCGCGGTGCGCGAGTTCATCGAGAAGCCGGACGAGACCGGCAACGGTCGCGAGCTCGTCAGCGCCGGAGCCTACGTGCTCGAGCGCAGCGTGCTGGAGCTGATCGCGCCCGCGCGTCCGGTCTCGATCGAGCGCGAGGTCTGGCCGGCCCTCGTCGCCAACGGCCTGTACGGCTACGACGCGAGCGGCTACTGGCTCGACATCGGCACCCCCGAGCGTTACCTGCAGGGCAGCTTCGACATCATCGCCGGCACGGTTCACAGCGACGGCCCGCAGCGCGACGGCGCGGCGGCGATCGGCGCCGGGTGCGAGATCGCCGCTGACGCGCAGATCGGCGCGCAGGTCGTGCTGGGCGACGCGGTGGTGGTCGGCGCCGGCGCGAGGATCGAACGCTCGGTCGTCCTCGCCGGGGCGCAGATCGGGGCCGGCTGCGTGCTTCGTGACAGCATCGTCGCCGAGCGTGCGAAGATCGGCCCCAACGCCGAGCTTGAGGACGGAGTCGTGGTTGGAGAGGACGCCGAGATCGGCGGGCATCAGCTGATCGCAGCAGGCACGAAGGTGCCGCCGGGGGAGCGGCTGTGAGCGCGCTCGACCGCGCGAGCATCGATGCGCTCGACTCCGGGCACATGCTCTCGGACATCCTCGCGATGCCCGAGCAGCTCGGCGATGCGCTGTGGCGGGTCGAGTCGGCGGCGATCGAGCCGGTTGACACGCCGGGCGGGCTGATCGTGGCCGGCATGGGCGGCTCGGCGATCGGCGGTGCGCTGGCCCGCGCGGCGCTCGCCGATCAGGCCTCACGGCCGATCCTCGCCGCCAGCGGCTACGGGCTGCCGTCGTGGACGACGCCGGACACCACCGTGCTCTGCGCGAGCTACTCGGGCAACACCGAGGAGACGCTCGCCTGCTTCGAGTCGGCCGGCGCGCTCGGCGCGCGGCGGATCGTCGCCACGACCGGCGGCGTGCTCGCCGAGCAGGCCCGCGCCGCCGAGGTGCCGGTGATTCCGATCCCCGCCGGCTTCGAGCCGCGCGCCGCGATCGCCTACATGCTGATCAGCGCGCTCGAGGTCGCCGCGCTGTGCGGCGCGGGGCCGCGGCTGGCCGCGGAGATCGACGTCACCGCCTCGCATCTCGAGCAGCTGGTCGCGCAGTGGGGTCCCGATGCGGATGACGACTCGCTGCCAAAGGCACTCGCGCGCGGGGTGCACGACACTGTGCCGGTGATCGTCGGCGCCGCGCTGACGGCGCAGATCGCCTACCGCTGGAAGACGCAGATCAACGAGAACGCCGGTGTCCCCGCGTTCGCGGCCGAGCTTCCCGAGCTCGACCACAACGAGATCGCCGGCTGGCTGGGCACCGGCCAGCTGGGCCCATTCAGCGCGATCTTCCTCGACGACTGCGACAGCCACCCGCGGCTGCGCACGCGGATCGAGCTGACCGAGCGCTTCATCGGCCCCTACGCGAAGCTCACGCGCGTGGTCAGCACCCACGGCGAGAGCGCTCTCGAGCGGGTCTGCTCGCTGGTGCTGCTCGGCGATCTGCTCTCGGTCTACCTGGCCGCGCTGAACGGGACCGACCCGACGCCGGCGCCGCCGCTCGAGGATCTCAAGAAGGAACTCGCCGCGCGCGAATAGCGGGGTGGGGGCGTCGCTCGGCCGCGGTGAGCGGCAGGAGCGCCGTGTAACGTGTCGCTCGGTCATCGCCATCGTACGCCCGCGCATGAGTCGACACCTCGCCATCGTCCCGGCCCTCAACGAGGCCGGGAGCATCGCGCAGACGGTGACCGAGATCCATCAGCACGCGGCCGGTTTCGACGTGCTCGTCGTGGACGACGGCTCCGTCGACGACACGGCGGCGATCGCGGCCGCGGCGGGGGCTCGCGTGATCTCGCTGCCGTTCAACGTCGGCATCGGTGGCGCGGTGCAGTGCGGCTATCTCTACGCGCGCGACAACGGCTATGAGGTTGCCGTGCAGGTCGACGGCGACGGCCAGCACGACGCACGCGACATCCCGCGCCTGCTTGCCGCGCTCGGCGAGGAGCCGGCCGTGGAGATGATCACCGGTTCGCGCTTTCTGACCGATCAGGGCGGGTACCGCTCCTCGCCGCTGCGCCGCGCCGGAATTCGCGTGTTTGCAGCGCTGATCTCGCTGCTGACCCACCAGCGCGTCACCGACGCGACCTCGGGGTTTCGGATGAGCACGCGCCGCGGGATCGAGCTGTTCGCGCGCGACTACCCCCACGACTATCCGGAGGTGGAGGCGATCCTGTTGCTGCACGCGCACCGGTTGCGCTCGCGCGAGGTCGCCGTCACGATGCGCCCGCGCACCAGCGGACGCTCGACGATCGCCCGCGCGGTCCCGGCGTACTACATGGTCAAGGTGCTGCTCGCGGTGTTCGTCGGCATCCTGCGGGCACGCCCGAGCGTCGAGGCCGAGGAGCCGCCGCGGTGATCGTGCTCGCCGCCGCGCGCGCCGCGCCGCCGCCGACATACCAGCGCGTCACCGTGATCGCGGTCGCGGTGCTCGTCGTCATCGTGGTCGTCGAACTGGTGCGCCGGCGGCGGCTGATGGAGCGCTACGCGCTGCTGTGGCTCGCCGCCGCGACGATCCTGTTCGTCCTCGCCGTGTGGCAGGGCCTGCTGACGACGCTGTCCTCGGAGGTCGGCATCCGGTCGCCGCCCAACGCGCTGTTCGCCGTCGGCTTCGCCTTCGTCGTCGTGCTGCTGCTGAGCCTGAGCCTGGTGATCTCTCGCCTGACCGAGCAGAACAAGCAGCTGGCGCAGCGCGTCGCGCTGCTCGCGGACCGTCTGAAGCAGCTCGAGCAGGAGCGCTCCGAGACGTGAACGACGCCCTCGCGGTCGTCGTCGTTACGCACAACTCGGCCGGGGAGCTGGCGGCGCTCGCGACCTCGCTGGCCGGTCAGCTGGAGCCGGGCGACGAGTTCGTGATCGTCGACAACGCCTCCTCGGACGGGACCGTGGCGCTGGCGCGGACCTTGGCTGAGCGGGCCGTCGTCATCGAGGCGGGCGCGAACACGGGCTTTGCCGCGGCCTGCCGGCTTGGCGTTGACGCGAGTAGCGCACCGCTTCTCTGTCTGCTCAACCCCGACACGCTCGTCGCGGACGGCGCGCTGGCGCGCCTGCGCGCCGTGGCGGCCGAACATCCCGATTGGGCGGCCTGGCAACCGGTGGTGATGCTCCCCGACGGGCGCATCAACGTCGCCGGCGGCGTGGTGCACTACCTGGGGATCGGCTGGGCCGGGCAATGCGGCCACGACGCTGCCGAGCTCGCCGCCGGCCCCTACGAGGTGGCGTTCGCGTCGGGGGCCGCGCTGGTCGCCCGCCGCGAGATCTGGCGGGAGCTCGACGGCCTACGCGATGACTACTTCCTCTACGGCGAGGATCTCGATCTGGGCCTGCGCCTGTGGCTCGCCGGCCGTCGCGTCGGCGTCGAACCGCGGGCGCGCGTGATCCACGACTACGAGTTCGACAAGGGTGCGCACAAGTGGTACCTGCTCGAGCGAAACCGCTGGCGCACGGTGCTGGCCACCTACCCGCTGGCGCTGCTCGTCCTGGTCGCACCGGCGCTGCTGGCGGCCGAGCTGGGACTGCTCGTGGTCGCAGCCCGCGGCGGCTGGCTGCGCGCCAAGCTGCGTGCGCAGTTCGCGACGGCGGCTGGGCTGCCGCGCGCGCTGGCGCGCCGGCGGGTCGTCCAGCGCACGCGCCGCATCGGCGCGGCCGAGTTCGCCGCGCAGCTGACGGGCTCGTTCGACAGTCCCAACCTGGCGGTCCCGCGGGTCCTCGTGACGGCGTCGAGGCTGTACTGGCGGCTGACTCGGCTGCTGCTGCGCTGAGCTAGGATCGCGCTCCGGTGGCTCGCGTATGTCGATGATCCTCTCGTGGGCCCTGTTTCCGCTGGTGCTGGCGGCGCTCGGCCTCGGTTGGGGGGCACTTGTGGAATGGGCGGGCGGAGAGCGCGAGCTCGGGGCGCTCGCGATCCCGCTCGGGCTTGCCGCGGCAATCGTCGTGGCGGCGCTGCTGACGATCTCCTCAGCCACCGCGCCGGCGGCGGCGCCGGTGGTGGCGGCCGGCGGGGTGGCGGGGCTCGCGCGCGCCTGGCGGCGCACCAAGCTTGCGCCGGCGGTGCTCGTCGCGGCGGTTGGCGTCCTGCTGATCTACGGCGCGCCGGTGATTCTCAGCGGCCAGGCGACGTTCCTCGGCTACGTGCGCCTCGACGACACGGCGACGTGGCTCGCGTTCATCGATCAGTTCTTCGCCCACGGGCGTTCGCTCGCGACGCTCCCGACATCGACGTACAACCTGCTGCTCCAGACGAACCTGACGACCGCCGGCTACCCGGCCGGGGCCTTCATGCTGCCCGGCATCGGGCATTGGATCACCGGCATCGATGCCGCGTGGATCTTCCAGCCCTACCTCGCGGTCTGCGCCGCCGCGCTGGCGATGTGCGGTTGGGAGCTGCTCGCGCCGGTCGTGCCGAGCGGCTGGTTGCGCGCGTTCGTGGCCTTCATCGCCGCGCAGTCGGCGCTGCTGTTCGGCTACGCCGCGTGGGGCGGGATCAAGGAGCTGACCGCCGCATTCCTGGTCGCGCTCGGACTCGCGGTCGCGGCCCGAGCGCACGCGGCGCCGAGCCCGAGGCTCCGCGCGAGCGTGCCGCTGGCGGTCGCCGTCGCGGCGCTGATCGTCACCCTCGGGCCCGGCGCGATCTTCTACGTTGCACCCGCGGCGCTCGCCGTGGTCGTGGTGCTCGTCTGGCGCTGGGGACGCACCCGCGAGCACGCTCTCGGCCTGCTCGGGGTTGTTCCGCTGACGGCGGCGTTGGTGGCGGCGTTGGTGGTGCCGTCGTGGTTGACGCTGTCCAACTACCTGCGCGTCAACGACGTGTTCACCTCAGCGACCGCGGACCATGCCACGGCCTACGGCAACCTCACCTCGGCGCTGCGGGCGATCCAGCTCGGCGGGATCTGGATCGACGGCGACTTCCGCAACCTGGCGATCCCCGGGCCGCCACCGTCGTTCGTCAACCACCTGCTGGTGTACTGCGTCTTCGCCGGAGCGATCTTCGCGCTCGGTTGGACGCTGTGGAAGCGCAGCGGTGGCCTCGCCCTGTACGTCGCGGTGGCGCTTGTCGCCGTCGCGGTCCTCTCGGCGCGCGGCACGGTTCCCTGGGTGATGGGCAAGTCGCTGGCGATCTCCTCGCCCGCCGTGCTGCTCGCCGGGATGACCGGCGGCGCGATCCTGTTCAGCCGCGAGCGGATCGCCGCCGTGATCGCCGGCGTGCTGCTGCTCGGCGCGATCGCCGGCGGGGTGTTGTGGTCGAACTACCTCCAGTACCACAACGTGACGCTCGCGCCGCGCGCGCGCCTGGCCGAGCTGCAGAAGATCGGCACGCTGATCGCCGGCAAGGGACCCACGCTCTTCAACGAGTACGAGATCTACGGGGACCGCCATTTCCTGCGCGCCGCAGCGCCGGTCGAGCCGGCCGAATACCGCCCCGGCCCGCAGCTGGACCTGCCGACGCTCGGCGGCGCGCTGCTGACCGACCCCGCGTGGGCCGACATCGACGCATTCGCGCTGAACACGCTGGCGCCGTTCCGATCGCTGGTGACTCGCGTCGGACCGACCGCGAGCCGTCCACCGTCGATCTTCCGGGAGGTGTACGCCGGGCGCTACTACGAGCTCTGGCAGCAGCCCGCGCATCCGGCCACGCGGGTCATCGAGCACGTCGGACTCGGCGACACGGTCACCGACCCCTACTGCGGCAACGCCTCGAGCCCAGCGCCCCACGGCTACCTCTGCGCGATCGCGCCGGCGACCGTGCCGAGCTGCTCGAAGGTCCTCGGGCTGGCCGCCACGGCCGCCGCGGACCATGGCGAACTGGTCGCCTTCGCGCGGCCCAACCCGATCGTCGTGCGCGGGACCGACACCCAGTGGTCGAGCGGTTGGGACGCCTACCCGCCGAGCGGGACGCTGACGCCGATCGCCGGCGGCGCGAGCGCGACCGCACACATCGTGATCCCGCACGGAGTCAGCGGCTATCAGCTGTGGCTCGGGGGAAGCTTCGCGCGCGGCTTCACGGTGAGCGTCGACGGCCGCCGGATCGGCGCAATCGCCGACGCGCTCGACCCGGTCGGCGCCTACGAACGGGTTGGCTCGCCGCTGACCCTGCGGCCCGGCACCCACGCGATCACGATCACCTATCCGAACGCGAACCTCTCGCCCGGGAACGCCGACAGCGAGGAGTACACCTCGCTCAGCGAGATCGCCCTGTCGCCGCCGGACTCGCAGATGCGCCTGGTCACCGTGAAGCCGGCGCTGGCGCGGTCGCTGTGCGGTCGCCTGCTCGACTGGATCGAGGTCGTCACGCCGGCCTGAGCGTCCGTGGCAGACACCGGGACCGCACGACCAACCTTGACACAGGCGTGGTAAGGTGTCGCAGATGGACGCGCTGACGATCAACGAGGCCGCCCGAACGACCGGCTGGTCGCCGCGCATGCTGCGCTACATCGAACGCGCCGGGCTGCTCGAGCTGCGCCGGTCGGCCGGCGGCTACCGGCTGTACGGACCGGCCCAGCTGCAGCGCCTGCGGACGCTGCGCGAGCTGCTCGCGCGGTTTGGCTTCGGGCTCGCGGAGCTGGGCTTCGCGCGCCGGTTGCGCAGCGAGCCGCAACTGCGCCGAGCGATCGACGACTGGTTCGAGACCGAGCCGGCGCGCCCCGAGTTCATCGCCCCAGACGATTGGCTGCGCTGGGAGCAGGAGAAGCACCAGG
>ODAK010005212.1_pt1 | contig 13219 bp, 9 predicted proteins | sample 1539591 | NCBI WGS metagenome assembly ODAK01 (sample SAMEA3539303, study PRJEB22396) | soil metagenome | biome: tundra; feature: field; material: soil | place: USA | collected 2010-05 | depth 0.15 m | reverse complement strand
CGAGGCAGCGATTGTGGCGTCGTAGTATTTGTTTGCGCCCTCGAGCCGCGACGCCGGACTGCAGCAAGAGACGGTAAACGGCGATGCCCTCGTCGCGCAGCGGATCGCACTCGTTCACGCTGATCACCGTCGGCGGGAAGCCGATCACGTCCCCGGTGGTCGCGAAGTCGGGCCACGCAAGCGGGTTCTTCTCCTCGTAGGCCTCCACGCCGTAGCCGACGATGCCGCGGTTGTTGTGGGTCTCGAGCAAGATCCCGTTGTTCTCGGTCGTCGACGGGTACCGGTCGTCCGGGTAGGCGCCGACCAGGTAGGGGCACAGGGCGAACAGCCCCTTCACGATGCCGAGCTCGCCGCTGCGCTTGAGCGACAGTCCAGCCGCGAGCGTGAGGTTGCCGCCGCCGCTCTCGCCGGCGACGACGATGCGGTGCGGGTCCACGCCCAACGTCGCGGCGTTCGCCGACAGCCACCGCAGGCCCGAGAGGCAGTCGTTGAGGCCCGCGGGGAACGGGGCGACCCCGTCGAGGCTGTTCTCGTAGACGGCGTTGCGGAACTCGACCATCGCCACTGCCACGCCCTTGGCGGCGATGACGCGCCCCCATGCGCGGTAGATGGCGTCGTCGATCGAGCCGCTCACCATCCCGCCGCCGTGGATGTAGTACACGCAGGCAAGGACCTCATCGCCGTCGGGCCTGATCAGCCGGATCTTGACCGCGTTGCCATCTGGCTGCGAGGTGACGTCGTGGTCGCTGAAGGTGAGCCCAGCCGACGGTGCGACCCCCTCGTCGTCAAGGAACGCCATCAGGGCATCGGAGGCCGCGATCCGCTCCTTGGCCGCCGGGGAGTTCGCCTCGACGAGCAGCTCCTCGCGCGTGGCAACGTCGGTCGGTCGAGGCAGGTCGAGGAACTCGAGCACGGCCTTCAGGCGGGGATCGAGCCGTCCGTCATTCTGAACGTCGTAGGGCATGGGCCTCCTCTGCGGTCGCGCAAGACTATCGAGGCCAACGCGAGCCGGTTGGGGCTGGCCTAGCGCGGAGGGCGCAGGCCGTCTTCGATCATGGGGGGCAAGCGCGCACTCTGCTCGGGGGTGCGCGTCGCGCTCATGCACATCGAACCCAGCAGCTGCATGAGGTCCGCCGCGGCGAGGTCCGAACGCACCTCGCCTGCTGCGCGGGCGCGGTCGAACGCGACGCTCATTGCCCCCTCGATGCGCTCGCGTGACGCGACCTTCAGCTCGGGGTTCTTCTCGAATGCCTCGTGCAGCTCGCTCAGGAACCTGCGCTTGCTGCTCGCGTAGCGCAGCTGCTGGTGAGCCTCGTGCTCCTGGGGCTCGGCTCGGGCACGTCACTCGTGTCGCTCACGTCTGCGTCGCTCGCAGGCGTGGACTCCGCCGACGCGGGCGCGGCGTCGGGCCTCGTCAACGTGCTCCAGCAGGTGGGTGCCGCTCTCGGACTCGCGGTCTTGGTCACCGTCCTCAGCTCGGCGTCAGGGCATGGCCAGCTGAGAGCGTCGAGCACCGAGCCCGCGACGCTCGTGCACACCTGGACGTGACGTTCGGGGCGGGTGCGCTCTTTGGGATCCTCGCGCTCGTGCTCGTGGGAGCGTTCGTCCGGCTCGAGCCGACCGCGACGATCAGGCGATCCGAATCGGTGGCCGAGGGCGCCGAGCTCGTGGACGGCGAGGGCTTCGAGTGGCTCGAGCCCGAGCTCGCGGCGTGAAGGGACGCCGTCCGACGCCGCCGAGGTGCGTGAGGTCCCTGGACCACTGGTTGTCCGTTCACGAAGAGGGTGCGACGTTGCAAACTCGCAGAAGGCCGATAGGTTTTTCAGCATGCCGAAGCACTTCGCTCTACGAACCACGTCCCTGTTCTTGGGCGCACTGCTCGTCGCGGGGCTGCAGCTAGGCGCGAGCGCCGGCGGCGCCCAGTCCCGAATCGCCGCGCCGAGGTCACTCGCACCGGGCGACCACGTGCTCTCGCTCACCGTCGGCCACGTGAACCGGACGTTGCTGCTGCACGTCCCGGCGAACAACTCGGCCGTCCATCGTGCGCTGCTGCTCGTGTACCACGGGGCGACGGACACCGCGCAGAGCACCGAGCACGCCACGGACTTCACCAAGGTCGCAGACCGCTCGGGCGACGTCGTCGCGTTCCTGCAGGGCGTCAACAAACACTGGAACGATCAGGTCGGCCCGAACTCGCCGTCGTCGGCAAACGACATCGCGTACACGAGCGCGGTCATCAAGCTGATCGAGAACACCCTTCCCTTCGACCACAAGCGCATCGTGGGGGTCGGCTTCTCCAACGGCGCGCTCATGGTCCAGGACCTCGGCTGCAAGCTCGCCGGCCAGTTCGCGCTCATCGTCCCGGTGGAGGGCGAGCTCGCCGCTGCCACCTCGCCCACATGTCGGCCCTCGCGCCCGATCCGGGTCTACGAGATCCACGGCACCGCGGACACCGAGATCCACTACAACGGCGGACCGATCGGCGGGCACGGCACCGTCGTGCTCTCCGCGCCCAAGTCGGTCGCACGCTGGGCGCAGCTTGACCACTGCAACATGACGCCGAAGACGAACTACGTGAACCCGTCGGTCAAGCTCACGTCCTACTCGCGCTGCCGCCTCAAGGTGAACGTCGTGCTGCGCACCCTCTATGGCGGCGTGCACCAGTGGACGAGCGGCATCGGCGAGATCGTCGACGGCGTCCTGCCTCCGGCGTAGCGGCAGCACCCAGCCCGACCCGCACGGTCGGTGCGCGCGCGACGCGTGCGCCAGATGAGCCACGGAGCGATCTGAGCTCGACCGACGCGGGCAATCGTCTGAGAACACAGGGGATCCGATACCGTTTCGCAGTGCGCTGCCGCGAGCACGCCCGCTCCCATGGGTCGACGAGACGAGACGTCGATCGCCCGATTCGGCTCCAGGGCCCCCTGAAGTCGCACGGATGACCGCCACAGGCCCACCGCAGGCGCAGGCGGATCAGCGACTCATGCCCCCTCACAAGAAGGGCTACCGCTGGGACATCCAGGGCATGCGAGCCATCGCCGTCGTCCTCGTCATGCTTGCCCATGCAGGCGTCCCGGGGCTCGGTGGCGGCTACGTCGGCGTCGACGTTTTCTTCGTGATCTCGGGCTTCCTCATCACCGGGCTGCTTTTGGAGGACGGCAAGGCGCACCATCGAATCAGCTTCACCCGCTTCTACGCCCGGCGAGCGAAACGGATCCTGCCCGCCGCGACCGTCGTGATCGTCAGCACCTCGATCGCGTCGGTGTTCATCCTCAACGCCTACCAGGCGAAGTCCGAGCTGGCCGACGGCATGTGGGCCGGCTTCTTCGCGGTCAACATTCGCTTCGCGCGAGCTGGCACGAACTACTTCACACGAAGCGCCTCCTTCGTCTCGCCGCTCCAGCACTTCTGGTCGCTGTCGGTGGAAGAGCAGTTCTACGTCGTGTGGCCGGCGCTCCTCGCCCTCTCGGGCTTCGGGCTCCTCGCGATTCGCCGCCGGCGCGCCCGCGGAGCGCACGTCGACCTCCGGTCGCCGTCCATGGTCGGCATCACCACGGCCCTGGTGGTGATCGGCGCGGTGTCGCTGTACCTCTCGATCCACCAGACCGCGACCGACCCGCACGCGGCGTACTTCTCGACGCTCGATCGCGCGTGGGAGCTGGTGGTGGGCGCGCTGCTCGCCGTGCAGCTGCCGCGGGTTGCTCGACTGCCCCAGCTGGTCCGCGCGTCGCTCACCTGGCTGGGGCTCGCCGGCATCGCGCTCGCCGCGACGACCTTCTCCGCCGCCACGCCCGTGCCGGGCTCCGCCACCCTGCTCCCGGTGCTCGCGTCCGCCGCCTTGATCGCCGGCGGCGTGGGGGCGCCGCGCGCGAGCGCGGCGAGGCTCCTGTCGGTCCGGCCGCTGCGGTTCGTCGGGGCGATCTCGTACTCGCTGTACCTCTGGCACTGGCCGATCCTGATCCTCGCGGCCGCCTACGTCCCCTTCACGCTCAACCTCGCGCAGCGACTCGTGCTCCTTGCGGCCGCGACCGGGGTCGCGACGCTGTCCTACGGCTTCATCGAGCTCCCCTTCCAGCGGGCGAAGCGCCTGACGAAGCGGAGCTACTCGGGGATGGTGCTGTGGCCGGTCGCGGTCAGCATGATCGTCGTCGTCGCGATCATTGGTGAGTCGGAGTTCTCCTACGTCGGAGCCTCGGGGCCGTCGGTCCCGGGGCTGTCCGCGACGACCGCGGTCGTCGACGCGGTGGCAGCTGCAAGGGCCGGGGACCCGATCGGGGCCACCTCGCCGAGCATCCTCAGCGCCGTGACCGACTTCACGTTCATCGGCAGGTGCAGCGCCTGGAAGCGGGATCGCAGCGCGATCTGTGAGAAGGGCGATCCCACCGGCACCAAGACGATCGTGCTGTTCGGCAACTCGCACTCGAGCATGTGGATCCCGACGATCTCGATCCTCGCCAAGCGGGCCAAGTGGCGGTTCTTCCCGGTCGTGAAGGAGGCGTGCGGCTACGACGACTACGCGGCCCTCCGCAACATCGGGGTCCGCAACCCGTGCGTGACCTGGTACATCTGGGCGCTGACGGTCATCAAGCGCCTGCATCCCGACGTGGTGGTCGTGGGCGCCTACGGCTACCGCGAGTGGGCCAAGGGGATGGCGATGATCCTCCCGCAGGTGAAGCCGCTGACGAAGCGCCTCGTCCTCATCGCCGACGTCCCTAGCGTCAAGGTCGCCCCGGGCTACTGCCTATCCCAGCTCGGGGCGAACCTCGGCACGTGCCTGTGGCCGGAGTCGGCGGAGCGCATCATCGACCTCCGGATCGCGCGGCGTCTCGCGGTCGTGACGCGCATCGGCTTCGTGGACCCAGAGTCCTGGTTCTGCTCCAAGCAGCTCTGCCCGAGCGTGATCAACGGCCTCATCCCGTACTACGACACGAGCCACCTGACCATCGACTACGCGCGGTACCTCGCGCCCGATCTCGGCGCAGAGCTCGCCTTAGGCGGCGCGCGCCACTGACGCTTCGACCGTTGGGCCGCACGCACGCAGCGGTGGCGCTCCACCAGCTCAGTACCAGCCCCACTTGCCGTACTGGCGCACCGACCCGAGGCACGGGTCCCCATTCCACGGCAGGAACTGCTCGGTCTTCCACGCGCGGTACGCGACGATGTCCTGCTGGAGCGGCGTCGCGTGGCTCGGAACCTCAGCGAAGCTGCCCCGGAACTCGTCCCACGTCGCTCGGTTCGTGAACTGGTACATGCCGGCGCCGTTGGGCTGGTTCGCGGTGTCGCCGCCCTCGCGCCATCGCACGCACGCGAACATCCGCCACGCCTGCTTCGGCAGCAATCGCATCGGGTCGCACGAGCCCGGCACGTAGGGGGTCTCGAACGAGACGAGCGGCGCCGGGAGCGAGGACACGCTTCGCGTGTTGCGATGACACGCCCGCACGTCACGGACCACGTGCGCACGCCGAGGTCTGGCCGAGTCCGCGTGGCGAGCGCTCGCCACAGCGCTTCTCGAGCTGTCCATCAGGGCCCCGACCGCACCAGGCAGTGCGGACAACAGGCAGCTGTTCACCAAGAAGGCCACGAACAGCACGAGGGTGACCGAGGACAACGGGCGTCTGGGTGGGCGGGTCACTAGGAACTCCTTGGGTTGCGCCGACACGGCGCTTCTTGGGGTGGTTGAGCTAGGACATGACCGAGGGCACCCAGATCTCGCTGGTGGGCGGATCAGTTGCTGCGCGAACACGACGTCGTGCGTGCGAACGCGTCAGCGTGGGCTACCTGCTAGGTCGGGGCGACCCTAGGGGTGCCCGTCGCGCCGTGTGGCGCGCCCCGTGCGCGTCCCACCCGGTGTGCCATCATTTTCTAGTCCTCAACTGGGCAGTTACCCTCGTCGGCTGTCAAGAAAAAACTCATTAAACCACTGAGGATGCTGCGAATTGACGTGCTGAGTCAGCGAGTGTCGAGACGACGGGGACCACACCGAGCAGCGAGGGTCGTGCGAGCCCCGTGCGCCCCGCCGCCCGCGGCGCTGAGCGACGGGGCACCTTGGATCACTCGGTGGAGATCGCTGACAGCACGTCGAGCTTCGCCGCTCGGCGCGCCGGCCAGCTCGCAGCCCCGAGGCCGAGGAGGCCGGCGAGCACGAGGAACGTGACGAGGCTGCTCGTCGGCACCACGATGTCGGTGATGCCCTGCTGGCGCAGCGACGAGGCGAGCGCGATGCCGAGGATCGTGCCGACCACGATGCCGATGAGTGCCCCGAAGAGGGCCACGATGACCGACTCGGCGCGGATCATCGTGCGAACCTGCCGTCGCTTCATGCCGACCGCGCGGAGCAGCCCGATCTCGTGGGTCCGCTCGAAGACCGAGAGCATGAGCGTGTTCACGATGCCGATCATCGCGATCAGCACCGCGAGTGCGAGCAGCGCGTAGATGAGCCCGAGCAGTTGGTTCACCTGTGCTTGCTGGGACTTCTCGAACGCGGCTCGAGTCTGGACCTTGAGGTTCGGATAACCACGGAGGGCGGCGCTGACACGCTGTGCGACACCCGTGCTGCCGTCGGTCTTCAGCAGGACCGCCAGCGGGGTGGGGACACGGAAGTGCGAGAGGAAGTAGGCGTCGCCGGCGAGGAAGCTCCCGATCAGCGCGTTGGCCTTGTAGATGCCGCCGATGTGCACGCTCGTCGTCCCGGTCTTCGCGAAGACTGCGCTCACCACGTCGCCGACTGCGAGGTGATCCGACGTTGCGGTGGTCGAGTCGATCAGGAGCTCACCACTGGCAAGGGCGCTGGCGGCCGTCCCTTGGGTCATGCGGAGGATGAGGGTGCTCGCGAGGCTCCTGGGCGAGATCGCCGTGAGCGAGGAGACCGAGTGCTGGAACTCGAACTGGCCGGAGTACACCGTCGACGATGCGGTGACACCTCGGACCGCGGCGGCCGTCGCTGGCACCGAGTCGCTGAAGCCGACCGTTCCGGCACCTGTGGACGTGATGATGATGTCCGCGCTGATCGCGTTGTCGATGCTGCTCGTGGCCGAGCGCGACAGCGACGAGCCGAAGACTGAGACCGCCGAGATGAGGGCGAGCCCGATCATGAGCGCCGACGAAGTCTGCGCGGTGCGTCGCGGGCTTCGCATGGAATTCTCTCGCCCGAGCCGGCCAGGCGTCCCGAGCAGCCGGCTGAGCGGGCGGCCGAGCAGCCCGGCGATCGGCCTCGCGACCGCCGGGGAGAGCTGCGCGATGCCCACGAAGATGCAGACCGCGCCGATCCCGACGAGCTCGATGGCTGGCTTCGCGAGGCCCGCTGCCAACGCGGCGACGCCCACGGCCGCGAAGAGACCGCCGGCAACGAACCGGCGGCGCAGTGTGACGCCTCGGACGATCGTGTGGTGCACCAGGGCCGCGACCGGCGGTATTCGGACCGCATTGCGGGCCGGGCCGATGGCCGCAAGCAGCGTCACGCCGACCCCGACGATCAGCCCGACGATGGCGGTGCGTGCCTCGAACACGAGCGGTCCCGTCGGCAGTGTGATCCCGAACCCGCCCAGCAGCGCCACGAGGCCGAGGGCCGCCAGCACCCCGAGGGCCAGCCCGATGAGCGAGGCCACCACGCCGATGGCGGCGGCTTCCACGAGGACCGACCCGAAGACCTGCCGGCGACTCGCACCCACGACTCGAAGGAGCGCGAGCTCCCGGGTCCGCTGGCCCACGGTGATCGTGAACGTGTTGAAGATCGTGAACGCGCCGACGAAGAGCGAGATGAAGCCGAACACGAGCAGCGCGATCGAGAAGAACCCGAGTGCCTTTTGAATCGAACTCGTCTGCTCGTTCACGACGGTCTGGCCCGTCACGATCTCCACGCCGTGAGGCAGGACCGCGGCGATCGCGTGCTGCACCTCGGACTTGTCCGCGCCAGGTGTCGCTCGGATGTTGATCGAGTCGAGATGCCCTGCCTCATGGAACAGCTGCTGGGCGGTGGGCAGGTCGAAGGCGGCCAGCGTCGCGCCGGCAAGGTTGTTCGCGTTGCCGAACCTCGCGATGCCCGTGATCGTGAACGTCTCGGGAGGCCCGACGAGCAGGATGCGGACTGTCTCGCCGACGGCGAAGTGGTACTTCTGCGCGGTGCCCGCATCCATGACCACGTCGTGCGACGTCGTTGGGGCGGTCCCCTGGGCCAGTCGCAGCGCAGACAGGTCGTTGTTGGGGTCGAACGACAGCCCGATGGTGGGCGCGCCACCCGTCGTGATCGCCTTTCCGTCCTTCGCGATGTACTGGGCGTAGCCAGCAACCGTCCCCGCAGCGACTGCCACCCCGGGCACTCGACGCACCCTCGAGAGCAACGACTCGGCAATGGGGTCACGAACGGCACCACCACCGGGTGCGTTGCTGGAGAACACCGCGACCCCGCGCACCTGGAAGTCGACATGCTGGTAGATGTTGCTGAACAGGACCGAGAAGGTGTTGTTGAGCGTGTCTGTGAGCACGTACGTCCCCGAGATGAACGTCACACCGAGCACGATGGCAAGCGCCGTGAGCACCAACCGGAGCTTGTGAGCGAGCATCCCGCGGACCGCGACTCGCCACATCTCAGCCGCCCATTTGGCGCATCCGCTCGAGGACGGAGTCCTCGGTCGGCGAGGGCAGCTCGCCCACCACCTTGCCGTCAGCGAGGAAGACCACCCGGTCGGAGAACGCCGCGCCTCGTGGATCGTGGGTCACCATCACGATCGACTGCCCGAGGTCGCGGACCGAGCGCCGCAGGAAGCCCAGCATCTCCGCCGACGAGTTTGAGTCGAGGTTCCCGGTTGGCTCGTCCGCAAAGATCAGGTCGGGCCGGTTGATCAGCGCTCGCGCGCAGGCCACCCGTTGCTGCTGTCCACCGGACAGCTCATCAGGGCGATGCGTGAGTCGGTCCGTGATACCGAGCGCCTCGGCGAGATAGGCGAACCACTCGGGGTCGACCTTCTTGCCGGCCAGGTCGGCGGGCAGTGTGACGTTCTCGCGCGCCGTCAGCGTCGGGACGAGGTTGAACGACTGGAACACGAAACCGATCCGGTCCCGTCGCAGCTGGGTGAGCCCGGCATCATTGAGCTGGCTGATGTCCTGGCCGCCGATGTAGGTCGTCCCCGAGCTCGGTCGATCCAAGCCCGCCATGCAGTGCATCAAGGTCGACTTGCCCGAGCCCGACGGACCCATGACTGCTGTGAAGCGACCGCGCTCGAAGGTGACGTTGACGCCGGACAGCGCCTCCACGGCGGCCGCACCGGTGCCGTAGGTCTTGCACAACTCGACGGCGACGGCGGCGGCCTCGCCGGGAGGTGCTGGCGTTGCTTGCTGCTCGGTCGCAGTCATGCCCCGCTCGGATCTGCGTCGACGCAGCGTGCACCCGTGATCACGCGAACCTACCTCGGCGCTAGGTCGCATTGTGACGCGTCCGTGCCGTCGCCGACATCGACTTCGCTGCTCACGCGCTGCTGTCATTCAGGGCTGCATGGACCTCGGCGACGATCTGCAGATCCTCGCGCGACTCGATGACGAACGTGCGCACGCGTGCACCGGCCTCGGAGAGTTCGCAGTCCAGACGAGCGGCGGCGTTGACCGCCTCGTCGACCGCCACATCGAGGAAGCCCAACCCGGCGGCCGCACGACTCCGGACCGACGGTGATCCCTCGCCGACGCCGCCCGTGAAAGCAAGTGCGTCGAGCCCCCCCATCGCCGCGGCCATCGAGGCGATGCCAGCACGGAGCCGGTGCAGGTACACCGACATCGCGAGCGCTGCGTCCGCGTCACCAACGGCCTCTGACTCGATGATCTGGCGCATGTCCGAGGATCCGGCGAGGCCGAGCAGCCCCGAGCGGTGCTCGAGCGTCGACGCCAGTTCTGCCGGGGGAAGGTGCACGTGCTGCTCGAGCCAGAGCACGAGCCCAGGGTCGATCGCGCCCGAGCGCGTCGCCATCACGAGTCCGTCGAGCGGGCTGAAGCCCATGGTCGTGTCGACCGAGACCCCCCGATCGACCGCCGCCAGCGACGCCCCTGCGCCAAGGTGGCAGGTGACGATCCGAAGCGTGTCGACCGGCATGCCCATGCACGCAGCGACGCGGGTGGCTGCCCACGAATGGGAGAGCCCGTGGAAGCCGAAGCGGCGCAGGGGCCAGCGGCGACGCCACGCCGCCGGTAGTGCGTACGTCGACGCTGCAGCCGGCATGCGGGCATGGAAGGCGGTGTCGAAGCAGGCGACATTCGGCACCTCAGGCGCGAGCCTGCGCAGGAGGTCGAGCCCCTCGAGTGACGGCGGGAGGTGCAGCGGGGCCAGGTCGACGAGCGTTTCGAGTCGGGCGCGAACCGGATCGTCGACGACCACGGCACCGGTGAACGCCACGCCGCCGTGGACGATCCGGTGCCCGATTGCGTCCACCGGCCCGTGGTCAGCGAGGAAGGTCGCGATGGCCTGCTCGTCCAACCGGCCCTGGGACCGCTCCAGTCGCTCCGCGGCGATCACGGCCTCCCCGTAGAGCACGGCCAGCTTCACGCTGGTCGAGCCGATGTTGACGACGAGAACGCGCATGGGTCAGTGCGACCAGGTCCAGTCTCGGATCGCAGGAGGGTCCTCGCCATGCTCACGCGCGTAGGCGCGGGCTCGAAGGCGCTCGTCGAACATCGTCTGTCGCAGTCCCCCCGCCTTTGAGCCGAGGCCCGGGACACGGTCGATGACGTCCATGACCAGGTGGAACCGATCCAGGTCGTTCAGCATCACCATGTCGAAGGGCGTGGTCGTCGTCCCCTCCTCCTTGTAGCCGCGCACGTGGAAGTTCGAGTGGTTGGTGCGCCGGTAGGTCAGGCGGTGGATGAGCCACGGATAGCCGTGGTAGGCAAAGACGACCGGCCTGTCCGTGGTGAAGATGGCGTCGAACTCGGGGTCCGAGAGGCCGTGTGGGTGCTCGGTGTCTGGCTCGAGCCGCATGAGGTCGACCACGTTGACGAAGCGGACCTTCACCTCTGGGAGCTGGTCTCGGAGCAGCGCCACGGCCGCCAGTGCCTCGAGCGTCGGGACGTCGCCGCAGCACGCGATGACGACGTCGGGATCCCCGCCGTCGTTCGAGGCCCACTCCCAGATGCCGAGCCCGCGGGTGCAGTGCAAGATGGCGTCGTCGATGCCCAGGTAGGCGAGGGCAGGCTGCTTGCCAGCGACGACCACGTTGACGTACTGACGGCTTCGCAGGCAGTGGTCCATCACCGACAGGAGGCAGTTGGCGTCGGGCGGCAGGTAGACCCGGATGACCTCGGCGCGCTTGTTCACCGCGTGGTCGATGAAGCCGGGGTCCTGGTGGGAGAACCCGTTGTGGTCCTGTCGCCAGACGTGCGAGGTGAGCAGGTAGTTGAGCGACGCGAGTGGTGCGCGCCACGGGATCTCGTTCGTGGTCTTGAGCCATTTTGCGTGCTGGTTGAACATCGAGTCGACGACGTGGATGAACGCCTCGTAGCAGTTGAAGATCCCGTGGCGCCCGGTGAGGAGGTAGCCCTCGAGCCACCCCTGGCACTGGTGCTCCGACAGCATCTCGACGACGCGGCCCTCGCGCGCGAGGTGCTCGTCGGTCGCGAGGACCTCAGCCTCCCACTGGCGCTCGGTCACCTCGAAGACGAGCTGGAGTCGATTCGACGACGTCTCGTCGGGACCGAAGATACGGAAGTGCTGCGGATTGGCCGTGATCACGTCGCGCAGGAAGGCGGCGAGCACGCGGGTCGCCTCCGCCGACGTGGTCGCAGGTTTGACGACGGGAACGCCATAGTCGCGGAAGTCGGGCAGCACGAGGTCCTGGAGCAGCAGTCCCCCGTTCGCGTGCGGGTTCGCGCTCATCCGGCGGTGCGCCTTTGGCGGGAGCTCGGCGAGCTCGTCTATCAGCGTGCCTGTGTCGTCGAAGAGCTCCTCGGGACGGTAGCTGCGCAGCCACGCCTCGAGCTGGGCGAGGTGCGCGGGGTTGGTGCGGACGTCGACAAGGGGCACCTGGTGGGCCCGCCAGGTGCCCTCCATCGGCAGGCCGTCGACCTCGCGCGGGCCGGTCCAGCCCTTGGGGCTGGCCAGCACGATCATGGGCCAGCGCGGACGGTCGGCTGCGGCGGTCTCCCTGGCCGCGCGCTGGATCGAGACGATGTCCTCGAGGGCGCTGTCGAGCGCCGCTGCCATCTGCCGGTGCATGTCCGGCGGGTCCTCGCCTGACACCCAGCGCACGTCGTGCCCGTAGCCCTCGAGGAGCTTGGTCAGCTCGGCGTCCCCGATGCGGGCCAGCACGGAGGGGTTGGCGATCTTGTAGCCGTTGAGATGGAGGATGGGCAGCACCGCGCCGTCGGTCACGGGGCTGAGGAACTTGTTGGCGTGCCAGCTCGTCGCCAGCGGGCCGGTCTCTGCCTCACCGTCGCCGACCACGCAGCACACGAGCAGCTCGGGGTTGTCGAACGCCGCCCCGTAGGCGTGTGACAGCGAGTAGCCCAGCTCGCCGCCTTCGTGAATCGACCCCGGCGTCTCGGGCGCCACGTGCGAAGGGATGCCACCGGGGAACGAGAACTGGCGGAACAGACGTCGAAGACCTTCCTCATCCTGGGTCACGTGGGGATAGACCTCTGAGTACGTCCCCTCCAGGTAGGCGTTCGCCACCGCCGCGGGACCGCCGTGGCCCGGGCCGATCACGTAGATGGCATCGAGGCCCCAGTCACGGATCGCCCGGTTCATGTGCGCGTAGATGAAGTTCAGCCCGGGCGTGGTCCCCCAATGGCCCATGAGGCGGGGCTTCACGTGCTCGGGCAGCAAGGGCTCGCGCAGCAGGGGATTGGCGAGCAAGTAGATCTGCCCGACGGACAGGTAGTTCGCCGCTCGCCAGTACGCGTCGAGTTGCGCGACGTCCGCCGCGGAGAGCTGTCGACGGCTAGGCACCCGTGACCTCCAGACGACGTCGCGATTGCGGGTCCGCCACGATCGTGGCACACCTCGGTACGCCCCAGGCCTGCGTGCGGCATGGCGCCGGCTATCCCTCCGACTATGACAATATGACAACATCATGAGATTGAGAGAGATCGCACGGACGCCGGCCGCCTCGATCGGCCACCACCGTCGTGCCGGCGACCCCCGGCAGGTCGAGTGCGACGCCTCGAGCATCGACTCGGTCGCACGCCCGTGATCCCTCGGCGAACCGCCGGCCGGACTGATCGGTGACCGCGCTCGAGGGCCTCC
>ODAK010005211.1_pt1 | contig 13220 bp, 10 predicted proteins | sample 1539591 | NCBI WGS metagenome assembly ODAK01 (sample SAMEA3539303, study PRJEB22396) | soil metagenome | biome: tundra; feature: field; material: soil | place: USA | collected 2010-05 | depth 0.15 m | reverse complement strand
CAGCCGCTCCGTTCTCGAAGAACTCCTTTTGCCAGCGGTAGAATACCGTCGGCTTCAGGCTCAGTTCTTCGCACAGGTCCGAAACTGGCACCTTGTCCAAAAGATGGCGTCGTAGAATGGCCACCTTCTCTTCAGCAGTGTAGTGCTTGCGCTCTTTCCTCATACGTTCGCTCCATTATCTTAACGGACGAACGCTTTCTCCATTTCCAGCTGAGGCAGGACATGAAGGCGCGCACAATATGATCCAGTCGAGAGACGTGGGGAACTTTACCTTCGAGCATCCGCTCGTGGGCAAGTTCACCGCCGATCCAAAGGATCTGGCTGGTCCTGTGGTTATTCGGCTCAATCGTGAGTCTGACGTGAATGTCTTTTGCATGTTTGCGCTGACATTGCCGCAAAGAAGCATTGATCATCCAGACAATCGGAAGTTCGGAGACGGGTTTGTGCTCGTGCTTAACAGCGAAGAATTCCTTAAGCGAATAGGCGTTGCGGTGCGACTGGCGAACCTAAGGGGAGAAGCAAGAATGGTGGAGTATTTTGACGAGGAGAAATATTCGGGGCCAGTAGGGCCTTTTCTGAAATCATCCCGGTTCAAACATCAAAGCGAATTTCGAATTGTGGTGAGTCCTGGCGTGCGTGACTTCCGAGAACTGGTTGTTGGAAGTCTTGAGGACATAACGACTCCAGTGTTGCCTCTAGCCGAGATCGACCAGCATGTGGACTTTAGTGAAGAAAAGGCCCGCGAGTCTGGCTTGGACGCCTAGCGGGTGGCGGAGATGGAACCATCGTCCTGCTGCCAAAGAATGATTCGGCATTCCGGCTTGTGGGATAGGGAAGGAAATGCATGTCTTAGAATTGGAGCGGAGGTGATATGGCGTCCCCGCCCATGAGAACCTGGTTGCCATGGTCCGATCTGGTCAACGGACCTCGCGTGACGGTCCAGGGATTCCAGGACATTCTCAGGAAATATCCTCGCAGTTCGATTCTCCGTGCCTGTGCGCGCTTGAGCGTTCTATTCAATTATGGCCCAGACGCCGGCACAACGGCCAGTGACGAAGCAGTTGAAAAATGGGCCCCATTATTGTTCCATCCGGGGTTGGTAGGCCGTGTCAGGGACTTCGCGTCGTAAAAACGTGTGATTTTCTTTCAGGCGCAGTTGCGCTATCTGGCGGCAGAGATGATCCGACTGAAGCCCTATGGGAGCGAAGATCTTCCCCCCGTCCCGGATGGGATGCTCGGTGAGCTGATGTTGAGCGCAGGGGAGCTTCTATACCAACAACATCAGAAACCGACTGAGGAGATGGACGCCTTAGCGAATCTGGTGGCGCAATTCTTGCCGATTTATGAAATGGACTCTCCGACCGAGGGATTTATCCCTTTCCTCCGGTTTTACATTTTTCTGACAATCAACATTCCGCGGCTGGCTGCGGGACTGAAGACGTTCGATATTCCTACGCTTTTTGAAAAGCAATTTGGATTTCAGTTAACGACTTATTCGCACTTCATCTTCTGTTTTTCCATGCATGCGATGATCCTGCGTGGAAAGAACTCGCTGGAATCCGCATTGGACAGCGGCATTCGGATGGAAACATTCAAACATACAAAGGTTGGACAGGAACAAGTAAACGAAATGTTTGCCACGGTTTCTTTCGATCTCGATGCGCTTGGAGACAGCAAACCACCCATAGGCTATGCGGACTTTGAATTCCTTCGTGACCACCCCTACTTCCTCCAGAATGGAGAAATCTTCTGTCTCGATTATGAATTCGCTCTCGGCAAGTTGGAGAGTGGTGCTCTATGGCGACTGTTAAAGGGTCTCGACAAGGAACAGAGGGAACCCTATCTCAGCTTTTGGGGCAGCGTATTTGAGGATTACGTTTCTTGGCTGTTTGAAACTTATGCGTCTTCGGAAATGAACAAATTCTATCCGGCTCCTCGGTATGAAGATGGATCGAATGAACAAATCTGCGATGCCATCATTATCTGTGGGTCTACGGCTATTCTGATCGAGTCGAAGCTGGCGACCTGCAGAGCTGATGTCCGTTATTCCGGTGACTATAAAAAGATGAGGCAATTTCTAGAGGACCGGCTGGTTTCTGGGACGGATCGCCGGGTCGGAATTGGGCAGCTTGTGAGGGCACTCGACAACATTACCGGAGCGCGGCTTACCTCCCTTCCGCCATGGCTATCCAGTATCAAGAAGTTCATACCGGTGATCGTTACGAAAGACGATATCGGATCTAGCTGGGTCGTAAACGGCTATCTGAACAAGAGATTCAAGCAGGAAAAAAAGAAATATAAGCACTACATCGTCACGCCACTTGTAAGCCTGAGCATATCGACTCTTGAGCGGTTGATGAAAACACTGGAGGAGCTTCCGTTTTCAGCTGTGCTCGAAGGGCGCATACAGGAAGACAAGGAATTGAATCGTCCCTTCGAGGCTGCAAGCAAATATGCGCAAAGCGGGATTCCCGGGAGGCTTACTGCTCACATGAAGATTTTGGAAGAGCTCCTGGCTAACGTGGCGGCAGATTTCGAAATAAGCGATCCGCCGTCTGCGGTCGCTGGGGTGACCGGGCAAGGATAAATATGTTTATTTGTCGATCTGAACATCCAATACCCGGAAGTCTCCGATTCTGTCTCCACGGACTGTGCCGGTAATCGACAGGTTCAGCGTTTCGCGTATGCTCCCAACGGTCAGTGGCAGCATTAGCCTTTCCCCTTTGCCTAGTTGAGAGGCAAACGTACCACTAAACCCGGCCGACGCACCATCTGTCGGCTGCCACTGTAGCGTGCGAGACTCCGACCAGTTCCGCCAGCACTTCCCAATGCCTGGGGTGCGGCCGGCGTCGGCCCGCGCGGATCGCAACGGCATACGTGACGGAGGCGCCGAGCGCCGACATGATGATCGGGTTCGCGATCCCGGCCAGTAGCGGCTCAATCTTGCACGTGTAGAGTTCTTCGTTGAGCCGTTGAGCCAAGCTGGGAGACTGGAAGGTTGCCAAGCGGCTGTCATTCTCAACTCGCAGTTCATAACCACTTGGCCATCCCACCATGGTGGGAACACGTACCGCGTCGGCTTTTGCTGAAGCTGTACGTACCGTCTCGGCATTGCGCGGTAGCACCCTTGGGCGGCTCCGAGCAGTTTTCGGGACGCGGAACCGTCTGCCCTTTGCTATTCACGTAGGTGCCGTTGCTGGCGCAGTTCGGTTTCGCTAGGCTCGGCTTAGCACCACTGTTCGTTGTGGGAGACTGTTGTGAAGCAGAAGGCGCCTGGAAGGCGAAGGCCTGGGACACCAGAACCAGACCCGCCGCGAGAATGCGAAGCTTCTGAGGAAGTGAGCGCATAGCTATTGGTATCCACCCGAAAAGCCAAGGTGTCCAACTACGGCTTTAAGTAAGGTACGATCTCTTTTTGCAAATCCTTGCTGAGATAGTGGCCAAGGACCGCATCCTGAGCCAGCGCATCCGCGTCAGTTCGGGACAGCCATGAACTGCTGGTGTAAAGGATAGCGCTGCCGATGACGACCACTTTGCCTACGGTCAGATTTGCATTCCACTCATTGATCTGCTTCGTGAGAGCGATAGGGGCGGGAGTGTCTTTCGGCAATTGGCCGAGGAGGAAATAAAGCTGGACGACCTGAAGTTTTTCATCATTCGGATTGTTGCCGATGGCGGATACGTAAACGTGGAATCTGTCTGACTCGCCCTCTTCTACGGTGATCACCGCAACATAACTTCCTTCCTCAGAGCTAGTGAAAGGAATTTCGGCGGTCTTGAATAAGGTTTCGATCTTCTTGCTGGACGCTTGAGGTTGCTTTTGGGCAGCGAGAAATGTCGATCCCAAAAGTGCACAACCCAGCACTACGACTGCTAGCTTCCTCATGTTGTTCTCCATCTTCCTTGGATTGGATCAAGTTTCGAGAATCTAAAAACCAACTTTTCTTTTCGGGACCTGGCTGATCACCAACTCAGTGATTTTCCCGCCTTGGCTGAGTACGGCAATTCCTAGGTCAGAATAAAATCGATAGTTCAAATCCGGGTCTACCAGCTGGCGAAAGTCGTAATCCGAATTTCCTAGCAAGCGGTCCAAGTCCGCACTCGTCATCCCGACCTTCAATTCGATGAATTTTGTGCCCAGTCCCATCTCTCTTATCCTGACCGCCGATGCTTTGTCACCGCAAAGAATAATCGCGAGCACTTCATCCGTACCTATTACCTTGATGCCTTGGTTAGGGTAATCGAGTCTCACCACGTTGGTACCGCGTACTACCGGAGTGTTGGAGCTGGCTGCTCCCAGCTGTCCTTCTGCTTCCGTTAGACTTTGGCCCAGAGCAATCCGGCCGCTGCTCAGATCTAGGGTGGCCACTGGTCGGAACCGAACCGTCGTTTGCGAAAGCAGTGCGCCTTCCGTTTTGGGCATTGTTCCAGACTGTTTGCACAGGACAGCATAGCGTTGATACGCGAGCTGCCACCATGCCAGCGAGGAGTCGGTCTGCCGCAGGTAATTTTCGAGTTCGCCAATAGCCAATAGCTGCCGCTGACCATCCGGCGACTGCGCCAGCAGGAGTGCGTGGTTGTACGCGAGGGCGCTGGACAGCGAGCCATCCCCTCGAAACAAGCTCCGATCCCTGCCTTTTAGAGAAGTCTCCACTTGGCTGAGCGTACTCATCGCCTTCTCAGTACTGCCGAGCGCTGCGTAGGCGACAGCCAGGTTTATGTCTTCGGACAGCCGCGAGACTGGATCTAGAGAAGGGTCACCATCCGCTAGCTGCGATGCTTCCTCCAGGAACTGCGCCGCTTTCCCGGGGTCCTTGCCTGCCGGACGAAACAAGTAAGCGACGCCCAAGTTCGCTTTGGGCAGTGAAAGCGCCGGCTTCAACCGGATCGACTCCCGTAAAGCGCCCACCGCGTCCCACCACAGTTCCTCGTTGACACCCCGAACCTTCACTTCCAGGGATTTCGGCCGACGATAGAATCCACCTACCACAATCTGTCCCACGTCAAAGCGGCGAAGGTCGTCGGTATCCAGGGAGTCGGCATACTGCATCAACAGCGCATATCCGAGGTTGGCCCACGCCTCATACGAGGCAGGAAAATCTTTTGTGACTTGCCGGAAGGCCCGCTCAGCCAGCGGGTAGTTCTGTACCAGCAGGAAGTACACTCCGTTATCGAAGGAGCTCATCGCCCGCCACAAACCGGCCTGTTCCTTATCCAACAAAGCTATGCGGTCAAACCAAGAAGGGTGGTCCGCGGCTAGTCCTTCAAAAGAGGAATAATTTAATCCCAGATCGATCATTTTGCGAATCGCAGACAAGCCACCGAGGTAAGAATAGTTGGCCCGGAGAGCAAGCTCCATTCCTTTGCGATCAGCAGCGATTTCTTGGTCCCTGCTGAAGGTTGCCCTCAAGAACTCGGTTCCTCCCGTTGTTGCTCTTGTATGCCCGAGAATATGGTGTGAAATCTCATGGCCGAGCACGTAGGCGATACGGTCGGCATTTCCCTCGACCACCTGCTTGAGAAGACCGTTGTAACAGACCACAACCGGGTATTCGCCGCCGTCCTGGCTCCTCATCGTTGCAAAAGCATTGATTTCATCTTTGTCGATGATTTCCAGCTTGGGGGGCCAAGGCATGCCCGATGGCGGTGGCACCGAGACCAGGAGTTGATGGAATACCTGCTCCGCTAACGCGCGGTCGGATTCATTGACCTCTGCGGCCGCTGGATCGCAGATAACCAGTCCGGTCAATAAAAGGATAGTCAGACAACAGTAGGGCAACAGCGCTTTCATCAATAGTTCCTTCTCACACGTTCAACAGAATGTCGCTCCGGGCCGCATCATTGGCCGCTACTATTGAGGGTCCGCTAGATTAGGATGCTTGTCGCTGCGTAGCTCCGAAGCAGTCGCGGAAGGTGTGTTGAAATACTTCCAGGCTGCTGGCTGAACCGCGGCGGGGGCTAGCAAATTGGTCCCGGAAACGCCCGGCAAGGAAAATCGCTTGGGCGAAGTCGACGGGAGGTTGGCGTCCGTCAATCCCGAAGCAACGCCTCGTGGGGGAGCAGACATCAGGGCATGTTGATTCTTAGCCAACGACCGAATGAGGTGGTTCGACTGAAACGGCGCGATCTGGACGCTAGTGTGAGCTAAATCAATCGGCTTCATCCTTTCCGCGAGCGAATCTGCTGATTGCACGGTAGCAGAACTCTCTTGTGCAGCCGCAGAATGAACCAGCAGGGCACCGAACATCGCAACAACAAGCAAGCGCATGCTGAGACTCGTTTCGCCGAACACCATTTGGTTTACCTCCAGGGAGAGAACGTTGTTGCTTCATCAACTTGCATACTAAACCTGAAGGCTTCGGTGCGGATAGCGCTGAAACTCAGAAACGGTCCTAACCCGCAAGTCATCCGACGAAATGAAGACAGTCGATCTGGGCCCAAACATTGCCGTTTTCGCCTTCTTGCTAACTTCCAGGAACGCTATACTACAGGCCTTCATGTCCGCAGCGCCAACCATGATTAACTCGCGTCGCTTCCGAATGGTCCCCAGTCTCGTGTGTCTCCTGTTGACAATCTGTTCCGCGTGGAGCTTTGGCCAGCAGACACAGGAGGCACCCCAGGACTATGTTCCGCCCGAATTGCAGGCTTCTAACCCTGAGGTCAAGGCGTTCCTCGATTCTGCCGAGAAGTCGAGCCGGGAAGGAAACTACGACGAGTCTTTTCAGCAGCTCCAGAAGGCGTTCGACCTCTGTACTGGGAAGGAGCTCGTTGCGGATAAGGCACTGATCGAGGCGAAGCTGGGAGTCGCTTCTTTTGTACAAGGTAAGCTTGAAGATGCGAAGGAATACTGGGCTCGTTCCTTATCAGATTCGATAAGCACTTCGAATCTTGTCCTGCAAGCCGACGTATTGGTGGCGATTTCGTCCATGGCGCAAGCGGCAGGTAACTCGACCGAAGCACTTGACCTCACAACAAGGGCGCTTGATCTGGCGCGGAAAAGCAAGAATCTTTTTATGCAGTCGCGCTGCCTTGGGGAGTTAGGTCGCCTGCAGCTCTCCCTGGGTAAACGGGAAGAAGCGCGGACTTCGTTAGATGAGGCACTTCGCATTGACCGGCTTAACCGATACAAATGGGAAGCAAGTCACACGCTGTACCTAGCTTGGGTCACTTCGCCAGACAATTCCAATCTTGACCAGGCAATCATACTCGTGCGGTCGGCCCGGGATCTGGCAATCAAGTTCGAGGATTACCTGACGTTTATGCAGGCTTCAACTTCCCTCGGGCAAGCGCTGGTTCAAAAAGGACAACTAAGCGAAGGCATAGCAATCCTAGAGCGCTCCCGCGTAGGGAATTCCGAGGAAGGCAAGCCGCTATTCCAACGACCGGCTGCCTACCGAGCTGCGATGTCGCAGCCTTATCCCAGAGTGGCCTTTCTTGAGGCGATGGCGATGGCTTATCAAAGCGGTCAGCGCCCGGATGATGCACTCAAGAGCTGGCAAGAATTGTATGAGGTCGCAAAAGCCGCTGGCTTTACTCTGGGTGTCGCCGAAGCTGCGTTTAAGATGGCAGGAATCTACGCATCAAAAAAGCAGCCCGTCGAAGCGATTTCTTATTATTCTCTAGCCGAAAAAGGCTGGATCGCGACAGGAAACACGGCACGCCGGATTGACGCCCTCACTGCGGAAGCTTCCTTGCTGTTCCAGCAGGGGGAAGGCGACAAGTCAGTGCAGATTGACGAAGAGCTGTTGCCATTGGAGACATCTTCGAAAAACAGTACGGGTCGATTCGTTACCGATCTTGCCATGGCCGAGATCCTACAACCAAAAGGCGATGTAGCCCGAACCGCACGAGCACTTAAAGATGCAGAATCTGTGCTTTCTTCCGATCTAACGCTTCCAAATGTGGAACCGAAACTTGTCTTAGAGCTCTATGGTAGAGAATGCGATTTAGCGGATAAGCGGGGGAATCCCCTTCAAGCACTCATCGCCTTGGAAAAATCCATGCTCCCTGCCGGCACTGCCGTCAATGTAAAGGCAATGGCATACATCGAGCAGCAGGTGAAGAAAAGGTTCATCAACTTCGATCTGAGAAGCAAGGCGATCAAAGCATACGACACTGGGGATTTCGGGGATGCCTTGGTGTATTACGAGTTGCTGGATGATTTTGATCTGACCGATGCTATCTGGAACAATAAGGTCGATGATTATCGCAAGAACAGCACTGAGAACTTCGATAGGCTTCTGAACCTGCCCTTCAAAGTCATCTCCCAACCGGATGGGGCCATCACGCTTGAGCGAAATCTTGAGGACATGGGCCCCATAGCTAAGAATGCGAGACTGTCGATACTGTGGGTGCTCAGCAACCACTACATGCTCGCGCAACGCCCAGACATGGTTGTAAAGTTCGCGACTGTCGCTCTGCCCTATTTGAAACTTGGCGAGCATGATCAGCCCAACCGTTGGGATGTCGAACTCTCGTGCGAACTAGCCTATTCCCTGATGATTCAAAGAGACCTCGATGCGGCCGCCGAGAAGGTTCGGCTCTGCCTTCGGAGTTCGAAGAACTTAGGGGATCCTGACCTTCTCAATCTTGCTCACCAAACCAATGTGTGGGTACTTCAGGCGATCGGCAAACAAAGCGAGGCACAGGAGTCTGAACAATTTCTGCTACAGCATACACCGGAAGATCCACAGCATTACGTTGAACTTGCCCAGCTTCAGGCCCAGCAGGGGAAGTCGTCAGAAGCGATCCAAAGCTGGCAAAATGCTCTTCGGCTATTCGAAGTCAAGAAAGACGCTAAAGGCATTGCATCGACACATTTGTCTCTAGCGATCGCAATGACATTGAGCAAGAGCTCGAATAACGATGTCCGAGAGAACCTGGAACAGGCTCTCACGCTCTATCGACAAATCGGAGATGGGGAAGGGCAAGTTAAGGCCGCCATGTTTCTTGGAGATTTTTATAGCAACAACAAAGACTCGAAGAAGGCGAAAGACTATTTTGAGACGGCCCTCAAATTGTCTCGTGAGATTAAGAGAGCTGATCTGGAAGCCAGTGTCTTATCAGAGGCTGGTCAAGCCTACGCTCGCTCGGGCGCGCCAGATTCCGCCATTGAGTATTACAAGAAGTCCGCCGCCATCTACCACAACATTAACGATCTTGCCGATGAAGCGTTCCAACTACGCAACGAAGCTTGGGCATTAAATGACTTGCACAAGGCGCAAGAGGCTTTTGAAATCGCTATCAAGGCGAGAGTGCTAGCCGATACGAGCGGTTCTTGGGTAGCTCGATATTGGACTCGCCGGGCCCTTGCCGCGGGGTATGAGAATCGTGGTGAATTTGAAAGCGCTTTAGCCGTTCTTCGCGAAGCCCGTACGATCAGCGACTCCGCGCATCAACAGCTCAATTCCGCACAGACGAGTTTGGCGCTCGCGGAAGCCTTCATAGATATCGGTGGATGGGAAGAGGCACGCGATGCTATCAATCTCTCACTGCCAATTTTGCGACAGTTCAATGACACAGATAGCGAGATAACAGCTTATTCCGACCTCATGGATATATACGGCGCGCGTGAATCCGGGCTTAAAGATTTTGATAAAGCGCTCGAAAACTACGAAGCGGCCTATCGGATGGTAAGAACAAACGATCCAGGCCGGGCGGCCGCCTTGGCATTGGGCGTCGAAGAAATCTATTGGCAGCAGAAACGCTTTAAGGAAGCTATCGCCAAAGTGAGTGAGGCTCTCGATTACTACGTGCTAACCAAGGACGATTGGGACCAAGGCAATGCCTTAATCACTCTTGCAGAGGCCCAGCGTTCCGGTGGTGATGTTCATGCGGCAGCCATTAGCTTGGCGCGTGCCGAACCGCTGGTAAAGCGTATTCACAATTTTTATATGACCGGACGCCTCTACTATGGCCAAGCCAACCTTTTGAAAGCGAACGGGCAGTTCGAGAGCGCTGTCGAGCAATATCAGCGTGTCATTGAAATGTTGGAGCAGATCAAGTCCAACAGCGATCTCGACATACGGCGGAAAGCGTCTGAAAACTATGGGTTCATCTACGGTGAATTGGTTGACACGTATTACTCGCTCAGCAACGGGGACGCACGGAATCGGCTGGCAGCGGCTGACAGTGCGCTGCGGTACTCCGAACTGAACAAGTCCCGGATTTTCACCAATTCCTGGGGCCGTACCTTCATCGATGTCCTTAAACTGCAGCTTCCCGCTGAGCTGCAGCAACGGGAACAAGCCTTGTCCGCCCGACAGGACGCCCTTCAGTCCGAGCTTGCGCAGTCCATGTCGGGGCAAGGCCACAGGACGGAAAAAGAGATTAGGGAGGACCTCGGGAGCGCGACAAATGAACAGTCGGCACTTGCAAAGGAACTTCGCCAGTCGAACCCAGCATACGCCGAGGCTCGGTATCCACAGCCGGTTTACATCTCAAGCCTGCCGCTTCATCCAGACGAGACATTCGTTGAGTTCAAGATGCTCGAGGATTCGCTCCTCGCCTGGATCATTTCCGGTTCACAAGATGGACCGCGTTTGGTGGCCTTTTACAAAGTCGATCACTCGCGGCAATGGTTTGAAGAGCGCATTCTGGAGATCCGGGATGCGTTTAACCGCGGCCAACCTACCGAGTTTGATCCCCTGCTTTCCGAGCAATTATTTAATGGTCTGTTTCCGGCGCCCTTTGCTCAATATGTGACTAGCGCTAAATCAATCATATTCGTTCCCGACGATATTCTATTTCTGCTGCCGTTCGAAGCCCTCTCACCGAATGCATCAAAATCGCAATACGTACTACTAAAGATTCCAACCTCTTATTTCCCTTCTGCGGCCGCATTGCGCCTGTCGCGGGCGATCGTTCGAACAAAACGCGAGTGGACGGCCCAGTTTTTCGGCATGGCTGATCCGGTCATCTCAAAGGACGACGAAAGGTACGCGTCGGCAAGCATTCTCTCGAAAATCGAATCTTCGACGCCAGAATCCTCCCCAAAAGAGAGCCAACCTCCGATGCGGGCGCAATTGTCGGTGGACAGTCTTAAGACCCGAGGCTACATCTTCAGTCGCCTGCCTAATACGGCTACGGAGGTGAGGAATATTGCCGCTCTGTTCCCCTCCGACGCAACAACTCGCACCGGCGTGGACGCCACAAAGCGAGAGTTACTGCAAACCGATCTCGGCGGCTTCCGGTTCGTCCATTTTGCAACCCACGGATTCTTTCCGGTAGAACCTGGAATCAGAGAGCCAGCGCTGGTGCTTTCTTACGACGGGGAGGACGAGGAGCGCATGATGCTTACGTTGTCAGAAGTCCTTCAATTGAAATTGCATGCTGAGATGGTCGTTCTTTCTGCGTGTAATACGGGATCAGGAAGGGTCACCCGAGCCGAAGGCGTTGCCAGCTTGGGAACAGCATTTTTGGCGGCGGGAGCATCCAGCGTCACAGTGAGCCTGTGGAAGGTGGAGGATAAGTCCACTTCGATTCTGATGCAAGAGTTCTATCGGAATCTCCTGAGCGGGATGTCGAAAGATGCTGCTCTAGCTGCAGCACGTTCGACTCTTGTATCCGAAGGCTACGCCAACCCTTTCTACTGGGCCCCATTTGTTTTAACGGGCGAGTGAGTAACGTTCGCCCGTTCGGCTGCGAGATTCCCCACAATCTATAGATTCCAGTATGGCGTCAAACCGCGGTTGTCAGCGGCGTGAAGCAGCTTGTTATCAGCACGGGCGGAAGCGGCTGGAACCGAGGATTTTGGCACAGCCACTCGTGGTCAACAAGGTGTACGTTGTTGACTAGCGCTGCAACGCGATTTCGGGCTAACCGAATGAACCATTTGCGACCTCCCAGGTACCACCCCTTTTTGACCACCACTGGTTTCCTTTAAACTGCCAGGAGGGAACAGCGATGTCGTCCTCTTCCATCAGAAAACACGCGGGCACTGGCGCGGCGAGTGACCAGCCCGCGGTTCCCGAGCCTTCGTACGCCGAGCGAGCGCGAACTTTGGTGTACTTGACCCGCATCGGAAGCCTCTCGACCCTTTCGCGCAAGCAGCCGGGGTTTCCGTTCGGATCAGTAATGCCCTACGGGTTGGACGATCAAGGGCGTCCAATCTTCCTCATCAGCACGATGGCCATGCATACGCAGAATTTGCAGGCGGACCCTCGCGCTAGCTTGCTTGTGACCCAGGGCGACGCCGGCGGTGATCCGCTCGGAGCATCCAGAGTCACGCTGGTAGGAAATGGTTTGCCGATACCGCAGTCGGAGGTGGCCAAGGCTCGCAAGCTTTACTTAGCACGCTACGCCAACAGCAAGTATTGGGTGGATTTTGAAGACTTTTCTTTTTACCGCATGGACGTGGTGGACATTTATTACGTGGGCGGCTTCGGGGTGATGGGCTGGGTATCGGCCTCCGAATATGTCCGCAGCCAACCCGACCCTCTGGCTGACTCAATGGCTGAAATCATTCAGCACATGAACGCCGACCACACGGATGCGCTCGTCCTGCTTGCCCGAAAATTCGCACGTATCGAGTCGCAGGAGGCAACGATGACCGCGGTCGATCGCCTCGGTTTTCAGGTGCGCGTGAAAACGCAAGATGGTATACGGGGCGCTCGCATTGCATTCTTGCGAGAAGTGAGCAACCCGGCAGAAACCAGAAAGGTTCTGGTCGAGATGGTGCAACAAGCGCGCTCGGAAGTGTGATGTCTCTGGGGAAGCTCTCTCGTCGGAGGCCGGTTAAGTCGATGCCACCTGGAGCCTCTCTACCAGTTTGACCAGCGCCAGCGTGTCCCGTCCGCAATAATCAAGCAGAGCCTTCGTGATTCGCTGATGCTCGTCTCGACCTAAGCCTCCTTGTATGAGCGACTCCCATGTCAGCCCCGCATCCTGCCCACCCGCCACGAACATTCCTTCGTAGGTCAACTCTGGCACGAGCGCAGGTAGAACTGCTTTCAGCGAAAACGACCCGCCGAACGCGGGATGGTAAACGTGATTTCGCACGACTGGCAGCAAATCCCAGAGACGTGGCTGGATTTTCTTGATCCGACCCGCGAACTCTGGCAGCCACGCTGCGAGTTCCGAGAGCCTCTGCGTTTCGAAGGCGGCATAGACAACGATACTGCCGCTCTCCCCGAGTACACCACACAATGAAGTGATGAACTCTTGTCGGGGCTCGCTCGCATCCGTGGCTAGGAATTCATAGTGCTCAGGCTCAACGCCGG
>ODAK010005208.1_pt1 | contig 13223 bp, 12 predicted proteins | sample 1539591 | NCBI WGS metagenome assembly ODAK01 (sample SAMEA3539303, study PRJEB22396) | soil metagenome | biome: tundra; feature: field; material: soil | place: USA | collected 2010-05 | depth 0.15 m | reverse complement strand
CCCCAGCAGCCGTCCCCGCCACCAACATCGGCATAACTAGGACATCGGCATAATTATCGAACGGGACTTGGAAGTCGTGGGCGAAGCGCAGGACTTGCTCGCGCTGTTCGTCGAGGCGACGCAGCAGGTTCGCTGAGGTGCTCCGTCCGATCGGGCCGCGCTTGCCCGTCCGCTTAGTTGGCGGCGGGTTCTGCTGGTGGCCGAGCGCGATGATCTGCTCGTAGGCAGCGCGGTAGCCAGCGAGCGTCCAGGGATCAAGCGACTGCTCCCCGACGGCCTTGGCCTGCTCGACAGTGCCATGCAGTGCGCGCAGCAGCACGTCGATCTTCGCGGCCCAGGACTGGCTCTCGGGGTCTCCCTCGATGATCGCCAATAGCTCGCGTAGGTGATGGGCGTTGCAGAGAGCGTGAGTGGCGCTTGTGTAGGCGCGGTATTGGGGCCACCCGTCGTGGACCGCGATCCCCTGAAAGTGAGGGAGCACCCCGGCGTGATCGATGCCCTCGGTGCCACGACGATCATGCAGCGCATAGAAAGTCAGCGTCTGTGTGCTGGAGCTGTGAAGCCAGCGCCCTCGTCCGCCGCGCGAACGCCCGTCTCGTCGAAATGCACGACCGGCGAGCCGCTGATCTGCTCATGCACCCGGTCAAGGAACGCGCCCAGATCATCGGCGCCATCCTTGACAAACGCCACCAGCGTCCCGGGCGAGAGTGGCGCACCCAGCCAGTCCGCGAGCAACCCAGCGGCCCGCTTATTGGGCAGATGCTGAGCAGCGACCAGATAGATCGCCAGCGCCCGCATCCGCGGCCCATACTGGGTAGGCGCGCTCACCCCCGCTGGAAACGCCGCGCTCGTTACGTGTCCGCAAGCGCAGCGCCGCCGCGCAGCGCGATGCTCGCAGACCGCCAAACGCACCGGCGGTAGATCGAACACCTGCCGCGTCTCCTCGCCCACCAGCTCGTCGTCTGAGAGATCGCCACCGCAACCCCCACAACGCGACGGGACATACCGAAAGACCTCATCAGGTCGCTCCACCCGCTCAAGATGACGGCCCTCATGACCAGACTGCCCGCCCGGCCTACGGCCAGACGGACGACGCAAGCTCTTCGGGGCGGGTGGCTTCGCCAGCCCATCCGAGGACGGCGGCCGCGACGAATTCCGGGAGTTCTGCGCAAGCCGACGCTCCAGATCCGCGACCTTCGCCTTCAACCCCGCGACCTCACCACGCAACCCCTCGATCACCGCAGCCTGCTCAACCACCAACGCCGCGAGCTGCCCATACGACGGCCGACCCAGGTTCACATAACCCAGTTCGCCGCCCAGCCACCCACACCTACCCCACCTGAACAGTCACCAGATGCCGGGGGTTCCCGGTGGATTTCGCCCACCAAACGGCTCTGGTGGCTAAAGTCGAGCGGCGCGATTGTAAACCCATCGAATAGGCGGAGCGTAGCTCGGGACCAGAGGTGGAGTGGACTCTGTTTGACGGACAGGCCCCCCGAGGGCTGCGGGCTGCCCGCGATGTCCTACGCCGACACGGTCGCCCACCGCGACGGCGAGCAGTCACACGTCAAATAGTCTGGCGGCTCGCCGTGAGCGTCTACGCCGTGGTGAGGCACTCGCGCCCGTCGGCCGATACGAGGACGGCCGCGTCAACCTTATCGAGCGTCTGATCCCCTGCCGGCGTGGGACGACGCGGCATCCACGAACGTAGCACGCTCGGGGTGTAGGCGGTTGCCCTTGATAGCGAGTCGAATGTCGGGTCCATCGCGCACGCGATGGCCGAGTCCGTGGGAATCACGTCGCGTCCATCTCTACGATGCCCTCATCTGCCGCCGGAAGGCCTCGACTGCCTCAGCGATCGCCTTGTCATCGGGGCACCGCGTCCCCCATTCGGTCCAGAACTCCCTGGTGGCACTCGCAGGCTTGATACGTGGCTCGTCGAACTTCACACGTGTTGGCAATAGCAGTGCGTCGCCGAGCACGAGTGCTTCGCCTAGGTCAAGCAACGGCAACGCCCCAGTAATCCCCGCGAGCGAGTCTGGCATCAAGCGGTGCACGACGTTTTGATCGCTGTCATTGGTAAGTCGCATGGCGATGAAGTTGTTGCACTGGCTGAGGATTGTTCTGCTCACATCGGAGGGGCGTTGGCTGATGACAAAGAGCGCTACGCCGTACTTGCGCCCCTCCTTGGCGATACGCTCGAAGACCTCAACGGCCCGACGCTCCGTGGCGTCCGCCGCCTCCTTGACAGGCAGGTAGAGATGAGCCTCGTCACAGACCAAGCACACCGGCGTGCGCTTGGCAGGCTCCATCCAAAACTGGACATCGTAGAGGGTGCGCGCTAGGACTCCTGCGACGATCGGTAGCACGTCGGAGGGCACTTCGGAAAAGTCGATGACCTTGATGCCGGGCTCGCCCGTTGGCGAGCACAGCAATTGCTGCATTGTTATCGCCATCCAGGCATAATCGGTCTGCCTGGCGGGCTCGCCAAACATGAAGCCGAGCCGACGATCGTTGATCTTTGCTTGTAGGCGGATAATGAACCGGCCGAGCTTGCCATTAAAGTCTCCTGCTTTCCCCCCGGCCCGCGAGCCCTCTACTCTCTCCGTGTTGTCAGCTTCGAGTCGCTCAATCAGCTTTCCGAGATCGAACGGCACCGGCGAGTCGACGGTAAATGTCTCAGCGACCTCCGCATGGTCGCCCGCCTCGAGCGCCGCCCTCTTGAGCTCAAGGACATGATGGGTAAAGCGAGTCGCCTGATTGGGCGCATCGCGGTCGCTGTGATCGAGCAGGACTGCCAGCAGCTCTTCGCGGTTTAGGAGCCAGTACGGCAGGAAGAGAGCATCGTTGCCTGCATCCTGTAGATCGCCGGGGCCTGCGATCCGTAGTCCACGAGCGATGGGATCTCCGATTGGCGGCGCGGTAAGAGGCGTGTACTCGCCGTGTACGTCGATGACAATCAGGTTTGCGTGGGCAAGATTGGCAGCGCGCTCCAAAATGAGCGCCACGGCCCAGCTCTTTCCGGCGCCGGTGCTACCCAGCAGCGCGGCATGGCGCTGGAACAGGCGATTGCCATCGGCGATAGCGACTGCCTCAGCGTCGGCCACAAAGCGGCCGAGAGTGAGCCGCTGGTCCTCGGCTAGGTCCTCGGCAAGAACCGACATAAAGGTCTGCAGGGCGGCGCCCTCGACGAGATAGCAGTCGCTGTCGATTTGCGGAAAGGAATCGGCACCTCGCTTGAAGGCGTTGATCTTTTCGCCCCGCTGGGACCAGAACGTGCCAACGAGGACAACCCGTACTTGGTCCCGCATGACCTCACCGAGAGCGGCCTCCTCATCGTCCGCCTGCTCGAACAAGCCCTCTACGACCGCACGGATGACTCCGTCGACAAGCCCGATCGCATATTGTGTCGGACCCGCACCTTGGATCGCTATGAGGTTTGAGACGGTTACGCGCGTCAACGCGTCGTGGTCGCTGACGTCGATGATCACGCGATTGGTGTCAACTCGGGCTACCCTGCCGAGAGGCGTGCCACCGGCGAAGTTGAGCGCTGCTGAAGTCATGGGAGAGCCTCCTTGATGAGGGTGTCGAGGTCCCAGAGATCGATCCCATCGAAGAGCACGGTCTCACCTCGCCAGTAAGCGGTCGTAGCTGCGTTGCCACTCGGCGTACCATGAGCACGCTCGAGCGCCAGCATCTGGGGAGCGGCCGCAATCTCGAGCCGGGCCTTTTCACTGAGTGTACGCGTGAGCACGAGGGCACGGGTGCCCTCACGGAGCTTAGGCCCGAGATGAGTCTGCAGGTGACTATCGTTGAAGCCGTAGCCGAGAACCAATAGTGAGCTAGCGGCATCAATCGCAGTGTTGCCTAACGCACGGTGATGGTCGAAGGGTCGCTCATAACCACGCTCGTGCTTTGACCTGCCCGGAGTGATGATCAGTCGTGGGGCGTCAAGGTTGATGAGGCTTCGCATTGGTGCATCGTCGACGGAATACCAGTCGAGGCTGCCGTGGGGCTTATAGATGACGACATGAGGACGGGTGACCGCGGCCACCCGGCGGTTACGGAGGCGAGGAAGCGATTGGAACAGCTGTTTACTTCCCGTGGGGTCGAAGCGGCCAAAATAGTCGCCGATGAAGCTTGTATCGATAGGGATACCCGCATGCTCTACGGCCGCCTCAAGAAGGCGGTCATAGTTGGTGGTGATGATGACGGCGCGTCGGGTCACCCGGCGTAGGCGCTCAACGAGCGCAGTGCATGGAAGCGTGACCGCGCCGGTCGCCATGCGGCAGATGACTTCACGCTCGCGAACTATCACCTCCTTGGCAACGGTCTGAACGATCTCTGCAAGCAACGGGCTGCTAGCGTCCACCGAGTCCAGTGCGCTCTCAAGATCCATGCGCCCGAGACAATCGGCAATAGGCTCCCAGTCATCCGCGAGCGCAGGATTCAACGGCAGTGTCGCGAGCAAGGTGTTAGCCAACTCGGACATCGTTGGCAGACCAGCCTCCGCGGAAATCCCGGAGCCGACGATGGTTACGGTGCCGTCCGTCACGCTGTCCTGGACCTCGCGCTTGATGTCATCGAGAGCGACGGTCATCTACTAGCGCTCTGCTGGGCTGGCGTTGGAAGATGATGTATTGCAAGGCCATCGTTCACGATGGCCTTCTCGGCCAGTTTTACCAAGTGGTCGTGGTGCGTAAAGAAGATAACCTGCGTGTGCCGGCTGAGCTCGTGCAACGCTACGAATCCCGCCGATCGCCCGCTGGTCGTCGAAGTTCAGGAGGACATCGTCGAGCACCACCGGTATCGGCGCGCTCCTGCTGAAGAGATACTCCAGCGTCGCAACGCGCAGCGCCAGGTAGAGGGCGTCACGCTCGCCGTCGCTCAGCGCTTTCACGTCGATGCGCTGCTCGCCTCGGGCGGCGCGTATGACGGCTTCGTCGGCGTCGTTGAAGTCCGTGACGAGGCCGTCGAACACTCCTGCGGTCAGCTGTGGAAACAGGGCCCGGGCCCGGGTGAGAACCGGGCCCTGCGTCTGCTCCCGGTAGTCGTCCATCGCCTGCTTCAGCAGTATGACTGCAAGCTTCAGTCGAACGTAGCGCTCTGCGTCCGCGCGCACCTCGGCCAGCTGCTCCTGCGCGTGCTCCGCAGCCTGCGCCGCATTTTCATCTCCCTCGACCCTCCGCAGATCGCTCTGTGCCTCACCATGACGTCTATTCGCCGCGTCTCGCTGCTGCGCAACGTCCGTCAGCTCATCTTCCACGGCCGCGACGCCTGCCGAGAGCTCGTCGGCGTCGGTCTCCGCGGCTTGCGCCGCGAGAGCATCCACGCTGTCGGCGCCCGTCATCGTGATGGTCTCCTCGACAGCGGTGAGGCGCTCACGGAGCCTACGGCGTGCCGCCGCGGCCCGCTCAACGGCCTCGAGCGCGACGACTTCGTCGACGCCTGCCCTCTTCAACATCTCGCCAAGCTCTCGCCTCGCGGCCGTCTCCTTCACGGCGGCGAGGGCTTCGCTCTCGATCTCTTCGCCGATCTGCCGCTCATTACCCTCCACCTTCGTCCGGTCATCCTTTGCCTTCAGGGCGCGCTCATTGAGGCGTTCGATGGCGGCGATCGGGTCTCTGTCGTCGAGAGTCGGATCGAGTGCCGTCATGAGCGCCGCTGTGTCGGTTTCGAACCTCTCGATGTCCCGTTCCAGGCCCTCGATTCGACCCATGAGTTTCTCGGCATCGCGTAGGTGGGAGAAGGCGGCGTCGAAGGCGTCAAGCACGGAGGTCACCGCCGCGAGTGTCGAGCCGTCGGGCAGTTTGAGGTGCTCCACGGCCTTCTTCCAGTCCGCTTCCCAAGCGTCCACCGCCCATTGCGCCTCGTCGGCGGTGCTCTCATGGCGCTGTACCTTCCCGCGCAGGTCGACGGTGTACCTCTCGAGCCCGCCGCGTCTCTGCGTGGCCGCGATCGCATTGGTTCGAGCGGTGTCGGCTCGCGCGAGAGCCATGCGCAGTGTCTCGTCGTCGCCGATGCCCGGCTCGCCCACCTCGGTCAGGACGCGCGACAGCGTCTTGCGGTGGTTGACGATGAGCGTCGTCGTCCGTGACACCGAGGTGGCGGCGGTGTCGATGTCCGCGACGGCCTGTCGGAGATCTTCGTGGCGAGCGATCCACTCAAGCATCTCAGTTGGTGTGCGGGGCTTGATTCCCGCTGCTGCCCACTCATGGAGCCAGGATTCTTCGCACTGCTCCTTCTCGTTACTTAGGGTCAGAGACGCTCGGCTGTGCTCATCGGCCGCTCGGCGCAGGCGCTCCGCCGCGGCCGCGAGCTGCACCTTGGTGGCCACGCGCTCGGCGTCACGGCGCAGTCCGTCGGCAGCATCATCGCTCAGGCGTTGGCTCTCCTCGAACGCCTCGGGCAGGGGTTTGGTGGAATTAAAGTCCCGGCCCGGCTCATCGTTTTCCTCCAGCCAGGAAGCACGGACCGCCTGCCAGCCGGCTTCCCTACGCGCGCGTGCCTCGTCGAGGTCCGATTTGGTCGGTATCTGCTCGGTCCGATTGAGTTCGTCGAGACGTTGCTGGACCTGACGTACCTCGGCGCCCGTCTTCTTGCGCTGGTCCGCCAGTGTCGCGGTTCGCCGGTCCAGATCGGCGAACCTCTCGCGGAACTGCTCCCCAGTCACCTTCATTGGCACGGGGAGAGCCGCGACGGATACGGGATCGTCCGTGGGCTGCTCGAGGCCGGTTGCGAGCAGGGCCACCGAAGATCGCAGGCTCTCAAGCTGGACCGAGTCCTCTTGAAGCCGCTGCTCGAGGTCACCGGCCTCAGCGATCGCTCCGGCGATGCGCGTCAGGCTGGCCACATCGACGGGGTCGGGCTCCTCGTTCAGGTCCTTCTCCGTCTGTCGGAGTTCCACGAGTGCGTCGTCGCGCTGGCGGAGCGCGACGGCCAGCTGCGCGTCTAGGTCGGGCCTCCTGGTCGCGAGGTCCTCGATGTTCCTCCGGGCGGCAGTGCTCATCCGCTGTGCTTCGGCGGCCTCGACTGTTAGGGCGGGATCTACGTCGCGCAGGATGCGCAAAGCATCAGCAACGTGTTCACGATGCTGGCGCTGGAGCGAGGGAAGGTCGATCCGGTCCTTGCGGATCTCGCCCACCCGCTGGAATAGTGCTGCGATCTCGCCAAGTCGATCGATCATCATCTGCGGCGGGTGGAGTTCTTCGATCTCCTTCCGGCGCCGGTCGATCACCTTCGCCGACCTGTTTGCGGCGAGCAGGGCGGCGTTCAGCCGAGCGACCGCGTCGAGGCGCAGTTGGCCCGCGTTCTCATCGAGCTCGGGGAAGGCCGATAGCTCATCGATCTGTCCGAGGGTCTTGGTCCGCTCGGCGAGTGGACCAAGCACCCTCCGCAGCCGATCGGCTGCGCTTTGTTGTACGCGGAGCCCGGTTGCGCGTGCGTCGTGGCGAAGGACCTCGGCACGTGCCTGTTCGACGGTGGCCGTGAGCTTCTCCCACTCGGCGACGGTTGCGCCTTGGATGCGTTGGTCTTTGACTGCGGCCCGGAAGGCGGCGACTGCCGAGTTGATCTTCTGGCGCTGCCCGCGTGGCCGGAAGAGTTTGTCAGCCTCGCTTTCGAGGTCGTGCAGTACGGTTAGGGCTCCGGCGCCGATACCTGCCCCGAAGAGGGCCTCGCCGAGCTGACCGCGACCGCTGAGTAGCTCCTCGCCACCGTCTCGGAGGCGCTGGTGATCAAGACCGTACATCGACGTGAACAAATCCTTGGTCAGACCTCCGAGGATCGAACCCAGAGCGGCCGGGTCTATCGGGCGGCGGTCGAGGTTCAAGAGCGTGTTTTTCAAGCCCTTGCGTCGCAGGAACTCAAGTGTCTGGCCGTCGCCTGTAGTCAAACTGCCGCCAACAAGGATGTCTTTGCCATGCACCCAAGCGTCGGGGCTTTGATGCGGGATACCGAACAGCAGCCCCTGCATTGCGCGCATCGCCGTCGTCTTGCCGGCCCCGTTCTCTCCATAGATGATCTGCAGTCCGGGACCGTCGAGGTTGATCGTGTGATCTGTAAACGGGCCGAACGCCACGAGGCTCAGGCGATCGATGCGCATCACTCCACCTTTTCGGTAAGTCGCGGGAGCAGCAGCTGCTCGATGTCGCCGATGATCGAACGCAGCGTGTCGACGTCCGTCGGGTCAAACGGTTCATCGGAGTTGCGTAGCTCGTGTGGCAGCTTCGCATTTAGGTCCGCGAAGTGCCGACTCAACTCGGCAAGGCGCGCATCGTCCAGCGCTGCGACTGAGCGCAACAACTCGCCCACGGCGTCCTCCCGACCACGAACCTCATCAAGATCGATCAGGGAGCGGGTCTCGACCTTGACCTTCTCGATCCACAGCCTGTCGGCGCTGATGTCGAAGGCGCGGGCTCGCACTGCGGCGGCGAGACCTCCCTCGTTGCTGACGAGCGCGCCGTGCGCGGCCGACGGCCCGGTAACCAGTATGCGAGCGACCAGAAGAGAACCAGCGGCATCCCTCAAGGCCTCCTGCAGGCCGGCATCGATCGCCATGAGCACGTCCGCTTCGTCTGCGAGTGGCTCGGCGTCTACTGCACACACGACCCAACTCGCAACATCGAGATCGCGATGCTCGACGTTGGTGATCTCGCCGTCATCGACCGTGACGAGTGTGGCGCCCTTGCGCCCAGGCTCCCTGATTTGCCGTCCTTGGATGTTGCCCGGAAACACGACCCACGGTCGTTCGTTGAGGATCTCCCGCTGATGAACATGACCGAGCGCCCAATAGTCGTAGCCCTTCGCTAGAAGTCCCGCCAGCGTGCATGGGGCATAGTTCGCGTGGCCCGGGCGGCCGTCGGCGCTGGTGTGGAGGAGGCCGATGTTGAGCAGGCCGGGAACGGGGTCGGGGTAGGCGCTGGACAGATCCTCCACGACCGCCCTGGTCCTGAATCCCTGGCCGTGTACAGCCACGCCGTGCTCCTCGAGGCGGTGCGTCGCGGGAGCGTCGGTCGGGAGTTCGATGCAGCATTCCGGGAGTGGCAGTCGCCTCGCGATGATGCTGTCTGCATCGTGGTTTCCGGCGATCACGATCACCTTGATCGCGGCCTCGCCTAGCCGCGCTATCTGCCTCGCGAAGTAGAGCCCGGTGTTGACATCCTTCCACTCCCCGTCGTAGACATCGCCGGCGATCAGGACGAACGCTACTTCCTGATCGATGGCGAGCTCTACGAGGTTCTCGAGGGCCCTTCGCGTCGCACCGCGGAGCTCGTCGACTGGTGCCCCGTCATAGCCTTCAAGGCCGCGCATGGGACTGTCGAGGTGTATGTCAGCGGTGTGTATGAACTTCATTTCCGGGATACGAATAGAAAGATTTATTCTGGTGGCGCGGCGAAACCTTAGCCGGTAAGCGCTGGCCCCGCACTGAGCGAGGCCGATCCCGACGGAAACCGCGAAACGATCGCTCCTGCTTTCTGCCGGAGCAGGCGTCTCAATCAAACCTGCGCCAGTATTTGCAACGGACGAGGTTCCGGCAGCGGGTGTAGGGCGAGGCGTGCTTCCGCTTCGCTACCGAGAAGCAAGCGTGAAGCGGCCTTGGGGTGACGCGCTTGAGATCGTCCCCACTTTCACAGAACGGTTCCCGCAGCCTCAGGCGAGCGGATCGCTCTTGAGCTGGCGTGCGGCGAGCCGCTCACGCCCGTAGAGAGCAGCCGCGGTCTCTCCCTGGCGGTCGGCGATCTTGGTGATGAAGACCCAGGGATCCTCGGGTGGCTTGGCTGTTGTGCGCAGCCGCCAGATCTGTGGGCTCTCTGGCCGGGTCAGGCTGCAGATGCCGTTGATGTGTGCGAGTACGAGGCCGGTCGCCTTGATCGGATCGTGCCCTGCTGCGACCGCGATGACCAGGCTGAGACGGCTTTGACAAAGGACGGCGAGCTCCTTGGGGAGACTCAGCATGTCGTGATCGGTGGTGATCAGACCGTCCCAAGGGCGTTCATGGACATGGAGCGCTTGCAGTACCTGCCAGTCATCGCATGTCGGTAGACGCGTGTCGATGTGCCGCAGCGGGACGAGCTCCACATCGTCCTCAAGGTATCGCTGGAGCGCGACGACGATCGGCTCGGGAAAGTTCTGATCGAGCGCGAAGAGGTGCGGCATGCCGGCGACGAGTCAGGCTGCCTGCGCGAGGTTTGGCTGGAGTTCGTGCTCCAGGTCCAGCGCATCGTCGATGTCGGCGGTCTGGATCGCGGGATAGAGAGCGGTGATCTTGCTGAGGCTCAGTCCGCGGCGCTGGAGTGCGGCGAGCGCCTCGGTCTCGATGCGAGTGCGATGGACGTGGGGTGCCCCGGCAAGCTTTCCAGGGACGATGCGCAGCCGAGGGCGCGGGGTGACGAGGTCCGGTCCGCGAACCAGGCGTCCGATCGCCAACGGGCGCAGAAGATCCAGCGCTTCGGCGGCGAGGACAGCCTGCCCGTCAGGGTGCTCGGGCGAGGGATTCGCGTTCAGGACGATTCGCCCACCGCGGTCCACAGCAACGTTTGGGCTGCCATCCTCGGTCCACAGCGCGAGGTCGATGCTGGCCAGCTCGCGTAGCGCGGTGCGCACGGCATTCATAGCGGTGGGCGGGACGGCCTGTCCGTCGGGCGCGGTCTTGGTGGCGCGCAGCCAAGCGATGATCCGCAGCGCGAGCAGATCGCTGTACGACCACAGCTTCACCCGCTCGGCCGAGACGCTAGGGATGAGGATCTCCCGGCGCGCCCAGTAGTGCACGGTGGACTTGGGCACGCCTGAGAGGGCGGCTGCGCGATCGGCGCTATATGCACCACGTGGATCCATAGCTGAAGTATCGCTGCTGGTGCCGATGGATACCGAGAGTGGGGCGGAATGCCGGTCCCTGGACCAAACCCACTGCTCATACGCCACGCGTGCGGTCCCCATGCGCTCGGTGGATGTTTGATCTCGTCGGTCACGTGATCTCCTTCGATCCCCACAGATCGAGGAAAACACCGACCGCAGCCTCTCCTCTGGGCTCAAGGTACAGGTCCAGCATGACTCGGCTAGGCGGAGCTGTCACGCGTCCGTCTCCATCGGTACGCGCGTCACCGTCGGCCAAGTGCTCCGGGTCGGCGATCAGCGTGAGGTTTGCTCCCCGCTCCGTCCGAAATCCACCGAGTGCCTGGGGGATCTGCTCAAGATCCTCGCCGGAGGCCTGGACTCGGTACAACGGTCGCTGCATCCCGGTTAGAACCGGCAGTCCCATCCGTTCGGCTGCCAGGGCGCCGGTGAGAACCATCTGATAGCCAGCGATTGACGCCGGGACCGCGTTGGGATCTCGGACAAAGCATGAGAGTCGCTGCGCGGAGGAGGGGCGGCCATGCTCGGCAAGCCAACGCCGCACGCCCTCGACATTGACCACACGCCGCTCCATTCCGCGCCCGCGTCCGTGGCGCTCGATCAGGCGCGCCTCCTCCAGGGTTGTGAGCAGACGGTGGGCGGTCACCTCGCTGCTCGCGCCCCGCTCGGCGAGTCGTCGGATCGTCCAGGCTTCTTTGGGGTGGTCGGCGATCAGTTGCGCAGGCCGCAGACTGCCTGCGCGCAGGGCACGCCGGCGAGCCGGCAGCCGGTCACGCACGCGCTTGGTCAGCGTCTGGCCGGGAAGCCAAGCGCGACCCGCGGCATCCACGAAGCCGATATCGGCGTCCTCTAGACGCGCGGCCGTAGCGTCGTCCAGCACCGCCTTGATCATCAGGATGCGCCTACCGTCGCTCCTCTCACGATCAAGCAATCCAGCCAGCTCTCTGGTCTCGATGACCCCGGCCTCCACGGGAAAGGCTTGTCCGGCGACTACCACGGCGGACTCTGGCGCGTCACGGATCACATCCACATCGGGTAGGCGGCTAAACGCATCCGCTACCTGCCGGTCCACGTCTGAGCGGAGCGTGATCAGAGAGGCTTGCGCTATAGGATCGGATACCATACTCCACTAAATATAGCGCAAATCCCGTAAAAGGCCAGTTCTAGTGTTAATGCACTACTTAGCTGCAATTCCATAGCCATGGTATAGCGTGCTGGGATCGAGTCGGCGACCTGTCGCTGCCAGGACGAGGACTCGCCCATTCTGAAACTACCGGCGTCAACCAGGAGTACTTGTTGCCTTGAGCGCCAAAGCCCGATGTTGAAGCCAAATTGCAGCTTGCGGGTAGAGACCTGGGGCTGGGTTGCAGATCCCAGAGCGAGCCCTGACATCCCGGCATCTACCCGAAAAGAGTGACTATACGGTGCATCGGGCTGGACTTTGGCCCACTATTTGGCCCACCGCCTGCAAATCTAGCTGGAGGACGCGGTCGTCAAGCTCGCGGCGAAGATCGGGATCCTGACCAGCGTGCTCGCGACCCGGCTCGAGGGCATCGGAAAGCGAAGTCGAAGAACTCACCGCCGCTTGATGAGCTGACGTGCCGCTGATCGGGGAACTGCTGCGGATCGCTGGCGAGCGCCCAGCCGCCGCCGTGATCCCAGTCGATTCCGCGACCGCGTGTTCGAGCACCGCGAGAGGCCGGTGCTGCGGCCGACGCCGCGATCACACGTGCTTCGTCCGGTGTAAGCGAGCGTCTGCCGAACGGACGCCGGGACGACTGGAGCTCGTCCGACGCAGGAGGGCGCGGGTGCCGGCCGGCTCGCCTTCTTGCGCAAAGCGCAAGTGCGGCGGCTTCCAAGTAAAGGCGCCGCGCGGCCGCAAATTGGCAAGGGCGTAAGGCGGATGCCGGTGACGTGGCGGGCGTCGTGAGAGCATTAGTCCGACACTGTGCGACGTCTGTCCGAGCAGCTGCCCGCCATGCCCCGTGATTGGATCGCTTGGATTCGCGCGCACGCGTTCGCTTCGTCGTACGTCTCGCTCGTCTGCGCCGCCTGCCTGGTGCTGGTTAGCGACGCCTCCGCCCAGCCGTTGCGGCTTCCCCCGGCGCAGGCGGTGGCGATGCTGGGAAGGGGTGTGGTCTGGTTCGACGAAGGACCGGCGTTCTTCGACGGATACCGATCGCCCATTGCGCCCTTGGGGACTTTTACCCTCATGCGCAACCGTGCGCAAGAGAGCGTGGCGGCGTCGGCGAGCGCCGTGGCCGCTCTGCGCTATCAGGGCGGGTTTGTCGGCGGACTCCCGCCGGCCCCGCTAAGGGCTCACGATTTAACAACTGAGGGTGTGATTCTGTAGTTCCACTCGGGATGGA
>ODAK010005207.1_pt1 | contig 13224 bp, 11 predicted proteins | sample 1539591 | NCBI WGS metagenome assembly ODAK01 (sample SAMEA3539303, study PRJEB22396) | soil metagenome | biome: tundra; feature: field; material: soil | place: USA | collected 2010-05 | depth 0.15 m | reverse complement strand
GACCCGTTCCAAGCTGGCCGCCGCCGGTATCAACTCCCACTATTTCCTCACCCGGCAGGCGGCGTACGTCGTGGTGGGCGGCGTCTTCATGATCGTGTTGGCCACCCTCGACTACCGCTGGCTCGAGCACGCCAGCGCGGTGCTGTACGTGGCGATGATCCTGGCCCTGTTGGCCATGTTCTCCGGCATCGGGTCGAGCGCGCTGGGCGCCACGCGGTGGGTGCAGCTCGGTCCCGTCCAGGTCCAACCGTCGGCATTCGCCACGCTCGTGCTGATCGTGACGGTCGCCACCTTCTGTGGGAGAAGACCCGAAGGCCTCGCCCGCAATGACGTCCTGAAGGTCCTGGCGCTGGCGGCGGTGCCGATCCTGCTCGTGGTCAAGCAACCCGACCTCGGCAGCGGCATCGTGATGGCGGTCGTGCTCCTCGTGATGCTCGTCATCGCGGGCACCCCCAACCGCTACCTGCTGCTGCTGGTTCTCCTCGCTGTCACCGGCGCCTTCGCCGTCGTCCACCTCAAGCTCCTGAAGGACTACCAACTGAACCGCATCACGGCGGTGTTCCACGTCGGGAAGAACCTGCAAAGCACCGGGTACAACGTGGGTCAGTCGGTGGCCGCCATCGGCTCGGGAGGATCGTGGGGGACCGGGTTGTTCCACGGCTCGCAGACAAACCTGGCCTACGTGCCCGAACAGCAGACCGACTTCATCTTCTCCGCCCTCGGCGAACAGCTCGGCTTCGTGGGAGCGGCCGGTGTGCTCGCCCTCCTGGGGGTGCTGTCGTGGCGGCTGTTGCGCAGCGCCCAGCTGGCGCGCGACGCCTTCGGCCGTCTCCTGGCCGCAGGATGCTTCACGTTGGTGGCCTTCAGCGTGTTCGAGAACGCGGGGATGGCCATGGGGATCATGCCTGTGGCGGGGATCCCCCTTCCCTTCTTGTCCTACGGAGGATCGGCGACAGTGGCCTTCTTCTCGGCGATCGGCATCGCGCTCTCGGTGCAGCTGCGCGCCCAGCGATGACCGACGTCGACGCCGGCGCCGGCGCGGTGCAGCAGCCGACCGAGGGCGAGCCCGACGCACCGACCGGCCTGCCGCCCACGCCGCTCGAGGTGCTCGAGCTCTCCCCCGAGGAGTGGCGGATCGTGGCCGTGGCCGCGGTCGAGATGGAGCTTCCGAGCGCCAACCCCGAGATCGTGCTGCATGAGGCCCAGGACCCCTGGCGCGAACTGCGCATCCCGGTGGGCCTGGCCGAAGGCACGGCCATCGCCTTCGCGTTCCGGAGCATCGACACCCCGCGGCCGCTCACCCACGAGCTGGTGACCGAGATCCTCGACGGCCACGACGTGAGTATCGAGGCGGTCCGCATCACGGTCCGTCGAGGCCGGGTGTTCTTCGCGGAGATCGACACCACGGGCCCGCGCGGACGGCGCGTGCTGCCGTGTCGTCCCTCCGACGCCATCGCCCTGGCGCTGCGCCAGCGGCTCCCGACCCCCATTCTCGTCGCCGAGTGGGTGTTCAGCGGCGCCGACGCAGTTCCCGGGGGAGAGATGCCGGACACGAGCCCCGGGACGGCGCCCACCGCACCCTGACTCGCCGTGACCCGCCGAGGCGAGTCGCCGAGCTGCGAGAAGGCGGCCCTTAGCGACCGGCGACCGGTACCGGAGCGACGTTGGGTGGCACCACGCGCTGCGCGGTGGCCTGGTCGACCACGATGGCGCGCTCGCCCTCGTCGGAGATGCGCATCAGGAGCGCGATGAGGACGTAGTTGGCGACGAGCGACGACCCCCCGTAGGCCATGAAGGGGAGCGTGATGCCCGTGAGCGGGAGCAGGCGGACGATGCCGGCCATGATGAACAGGGCCTGAAATCCGATGATCACGGTGAGGCCGGCCGCCACCATCTGGGCGAACTCCGAGCGGGCGGCCTGAGCGGTGCGCAGTCCCGCCCCGACGAGCAGGACGAAGGCGAACACGATGGCGGTGGTGCCGAGCAGTCCCATCTCGGTGCCGAAGGCGGCGAAGATGTAGTCGCTCTGGACGTCGGGGATGGGGTTGGCGCACGTGGAGCAGGCGGCCACGATGTGGCCGAACCCGAGGCCGGTTCCGAGAAGCCCCCCCGAGCCCATGCCGTAGAGGCCGAGATTGATCTGGCCGGTGGCCACGGGATGCAGCCACTCCGAGACCCGCACGTTCACCTGGGAGAACAGCCGGTCCGCCGCGAAGGCCCCGGTCACGAAGAGGACCAGGCCCAACAGGAGGTAGTTCCACCGTCCCGACGTCAGCCACAGCATGGCCATGAAGAGCACGAAGATGAGCAGCGCGAACCCGATGTCGTCCTCGCCGCCGAGCACGAGCATGGTGAAGCCCCAGGCGACGAGGATCGGGACGAGGGGTCGGGGGTCGAGCATGAGGCGGTTGCCGACGCGCAGGGTGGGCACCGACAACAGCTCGCGCTTCTCGACGAAGTAGGACGCGAAGAACACGCACAAGGCCAGCTTGGCCAGCTCGATGGGCTGGCCGTTGACCGGTCCGATCCCGATCCACAGCCGCGCCCCGAAGTGGTTCTGGCCCAGGTGGGGGATGAGCGGTGACAACATGAGGATGACTGCCCCGAGCAGGAGCAGGTAGCGGTAGCGGTCGAGGTCGCGCGATCGGCGCACGAGCGCCAGGGTCAGGATGTAGGCGCCGACCCCCACCGCGGTCCAGCCCGCCTGGGCCTGGGCCCAGTGCTGGGCGATCCGGGCCAGCATCACGTAGCCCAGCCCGTTCAACAAGGTGGCGATGGGGAGGAGCACGGCGTTGGCGTCGGGCGCGTAGATGCGGTTGGCGATGTGGGCGGCGAGACCGAGGCCGAGCACGACGCCGAGGAACGGCCCCAGGTTGGCCGGGATCTTCGAGGTGGTGCCGACCGAGGCGAGCACGTAGGTGGCCAGGACGATGAACGAGCCGAACAGGAGCAGCCCGAGCTCGGTCCGCCTCTTGGGCTTGGAACGACGGACCCGCATTCCCTCGGTGGGCGCGAGGCGACTGAGGAGTCGGGGCACCGGATCGAGCCTACTGCGGGGCTTCGGCCCCACCCCGGCACCTGGAACCCTGTCGGGCCATCACCGGCGGTACCCTGGATGTTTGATGCAGGTCTCCGAACCGGCGCGTGGCGCCCGCACGGCCGCTCCCCCCGGACCGTCGGTGGGTGAGGCGACGACGACACTCTCCCCGGTCGGGGAGGAGGACGCCGTCGCGGCCCGCGGCCCGGAGCGCTTCTCCAACCGCGAGCTGTCGTGGCTCGAATTCGGGGCCCGACTCCTCGACCTCGCCGACGATGACCGGGCGCCGCTGCTCGAGAGGGTGAAGTTCCTGGCCATCTTCTCGGAGGGCCTCGACGAGTTCTTCCAGGTGCGGGTGGCCGGGCTCAAGGACCAGGTGGATGCCGGATTGCGCACCCGATCGGCCGACGGCCTGCGTCCCAGTGAGGCCCTGCGCGCCATCGGCGAGCGGGTGACCGAGCTCGTCGACCGCCAATCGCACATCTTCCTCGACTCCGTCGTGCCCGCTCTGGCCGGGGCCGGGGTCCGGGTGGCGGACTGGTCCTCGCTCGACGATGCCGATCGCGAGCACCTGACCGACGTCTTCAGCCGCCAGATCTTCCCGGTGCTGACCCCGTTGTCGGTGGACCCCGGCCACCCTTTCCCCTACATCTCCAACCTGTCGCTCAACCTGATCGTGCGGGTGGGTGATCCCATCACCGGGGTCGAGCGCGTCGCCCGGGTGAAGGTCCCGCCCCTCCTGCCGCGTTTCGTGGTCATGCCCGACGGCGAACGGTTCGTGGCCCTGGAGCAGATCATCGCGGCTCAGCTGGCGACGTTGTTCCCCGACATGGTGATCGGAGAGCACTACGCGTTCCGGGTGACCCGCAACGCAGACCTCGTGCTCGACGAGGACGAGGCCGACGACCTGTTGGCCGCCGTCGAGATGGAGTTGCGCCGGCGTCGCTTCGGGCGGGCCGTGCGCCTCGAGGTCGCGGCCGAGATCTCCGACGACATGCGCGACATGCTGGTCCACGAGCTCGACCTCGGGCCCGGCGATCGCTACGCCATCGAAGCGCCGCTCGACCTCGGCACGCTGTGGGGCGTGTACGAGCTCGACCGTCCCGACCTCCACGAGCAGGCGTGGGCCCCCATGACCCCGCCGGGGCTTGCCAACGCCGGCAACGAGCCCGCCGATCTCTTCGCGGTGCTGCGCGAACGCGATGTTCTCGTGCATCACCCCTATGACTCCTTCGCCACGTCGGTCGAGCTGTTCATCGCCGAGGCCGCCGCCGACCCCGACGTGCTGGCGATCAAGCAGACGCTGTACCGGACCTCGGGAGACAGCCCCATCGCCGCCTCGCTCATCCAGGCCGCCGAGGCGGGCAAGCAGGTCGCCGCGGTGGTGGAGCTCAAGGCGCGCTTCGACGAGCAGGCCAATATCTCCTGGGCCCGGGCCCTCGAGGAAGCGGGCGTCCACGTGGTGTATGGCCTCGTCGGCCTGAAGACCCACTCCAAGGCGGCTCTGGTGGTGCGGCGCGAGGAGGACGGGATCCGGCGCTACTGCCACATCGGCACCGGCAACTACAACCCCCGCACGGCCCGGCAGTACGAGGACCTCGGTCTGCTCTCGGCCGACCCCGACATCGGCGCCGATGTCGGCGACCTGTTCAACTTCCTTACCGGCTACAGCCGCTACGCGCGCTACCGCAAGCTGGTGGTCGCCCCCATGGCCCTGCGCCAGCGCATCACCGAGTTCATCGAGGAGGAGGCGCGCGCCGGTCCCGACGGTCGCATTGCCATCAAGGTCAACGGGCTCACCGACCCCGACGTCATCGACGCGCTCTATCGCGCCTCGGTGGCGGGGGTTCCCATCGATCTCGTGGTCCGGGGCGTGTGCAACCTCCGTCCCGGTGTGCCGGGGCTTTCCGACACGATCCGGGTGCGGTCCATCGTGGGCCGTTTCCTCGAGCATTCGCGCATCTACCGCTTTGGTGGCACCGGCACGCGGCCCCTCACTGTGCTCATGGGCTCGGCCGACCTCATGGAGCGGAATCTGGACCGCCGCATCGAGGTGCTGGCGCCGGTGCTCGACCCCGAGCTCCAGGCCCGCTTGCTCGAGGTGCTCGACCTCAACCTGGCCGACGACACCAACTCCTGGGTCCTCGGTCCCAACGGCGCCTGGACGCGGGTGTCCACGGTGGAGGGCACGAGCGCTCAGCGCCGGCTCCAGGAACTGGCCCGGGATCGCGCCCGGCGCCGACGTGAAGCCGACACCCTCGGAGCCGCCGGCTAGCTCCTCGCCGCCGCGCCTCGACGGGCTCGACGCGCTCGAGTCGTCAGCACTCCGGAGAGAGTGTGTCAGGGGTACGTCGGACCGCGTCCTCTTCGAGCGACGAGACCTCGTCGCGAGCGTGACGCAGGCGCTGGCGCCAACCCTCGCCGGAGAATCGCAGCGACAGATAGGCGATGCCCCCGACGGGGATGGGCAGCCAGAAGTTGACGAGCCGGTAGCCGAGGACACCGAGGATCGCCGCTTCTTGGGGGACGCCGAAGCCGGTCAAGGTGGGGATGAGGACACCTTCGACCACACCGAGGCCTGACGGCGTGATCGGGATGACCGCCAGGACCTGAGCCAGGCCGTAGGCGACCAGCAGGTCGATGGGGGAGACGATGGTCCCCAGGGCGGCGATGAACACGAACAGCGAGGCGGCGTCGAGCAACCAGAACGCGGCCGCCCACCCGATGGCGCGTCGGAGGACCTGAGGCTCGGCCAAGAACTGGCCGAGCCGGTCGGCGACGCGCTGGGTCTGGATGGCGAGCTTGTCGCCGTCGAGGAACGGGATGTGGGTCGCCCAGCGCCGACAGATCTCGATCGAGCGGTTGCGCCCACGGGTGAGGGCGAGCACCAATCCGGCCACGAGACCCATGAGCACGACCCCGGCCCCGGCCGCGACGGCATAGAGCGGGTTGTAACCGTGGGCGAACACCGACACGAGCAGTGCCAGCCACAGGATCGAGTTCAGCACGAGTGCGGACCCGACGCCCTGCATCCCCAGAGCGAAGCCGGCGTCGGCTCCCGACACCCCCGACTGCGTGAGGAGGCGGAAGGCGACGGCGGTGCCCGGAGCGGTCCCTCCCGGCATGACGTGGCTCACCGAAAGGCTCGACAGGTTGATCCGCAGCAGCCGAGAGCGGTGCGGGCCCCCGTGGTGCAACACCGTGTGGGTGAGCTGGCTGTAGGACACCAGGGACGCGGCTTCGAGGACGACCCCGGCGATGACGTAGGCGAAGTTGATCTTGCCCAGCAGGTTCAGGGACTTGCGAGCACCGGCGAGCTGGGGCAGGACCAGGTATTCCAAGATGAGGAACAGCCCGACCGCGTAGAGTCCCCACTTGACCTGCCGGCGCACCCGCCTCTGCCGAGGCGCGACCTCGGTTCCCGCCTGCATCGGGGCCATGCTTCCACGTCAGAGGCCCCGAGACGGGCCAATCCGGGCCGTTGTGGGGCCGGCCCGGTGCCGCGGTGGGCGGGAGTGAGGCTGCCATGCTGAAGGGATGTCGGAGATCCCCTCACCCCCGGTGACCCGGCGCGGCCGGCTTTGGGAGTGGTCTGACGAACGCCACGTCCCCCTCCAGGCCATTTTGATCACGGTGGGCGTGGTGGTGGCCACGATCCTGGCCGGCAAGGTCGTCTACAAGCTGCGCGAGGTGCTCCTGCTCATGGCGGTGGCGGGATTCATCGCACTCTTGTTGAACCCGCTGGTGGTCCTGCTGCAACGGGTGGGGGTCCGGCGACGGGGCTACGCCGTGAGCATCGTGACGGCGTTCGCGGTGCTCGTGTTCGCCGGTCTCGCCTATTCGTTCGGCTACCCGCTCGCCAACGGGCTGACCCATCTCATCGCGAAGCTCCCGAGCTATGTGAACAGTGCCGAACACGGCCGGGGCTGGATCGGGCATCTCGTGCGCAGGTACCACGTCCAGCACTGGATCCAACAGAACCTGCCCAAGCTGCAGAGTTACGCCAAGAACCTCTCCAAGCCGGCATTGAAGATCGGAGGCGTGACGCTCACGGTCGCTTTCGCCTTGTTCGTGGTGTTCATGCTCGTGGTGCTGCTGCTCTTGGAAGGGCCCAAGCTGCGCGTGGGTGTGCTGCGGTTCATGGCCCCCGACCGGCGCGCCCGGGTCACCCGGATCGCCGAGGAGGTCACCCGCTCGGTCACCGGCTACATGCTCGGCAACTTCATCACGTCCATCGCGGCGGGCGTCGTCGTCTTCGTGACCCTGGTGATCCTGGGCGTTCCCTACGCCTTGCTGTGGGCACTGTGGGTGGCGTTGTTCGACTTCCTGCCCATGGTCGGCGGGGCCCTGGCCGGCATCCCCACCGCCTTGTTCGCGCTGACGCACTCGCTGAGCGCGTTCATCGCCTTCACCCTCATCTTCTTGGCGTACACCCAGATCGAGAACCACGTCCTCAACCCCATCGTGATGAGCAGGACGGTGCGGATCAACCCGCTCCTGGTGCTCATCGCCATCTTGGTGGGGGCCAACATCGGCGACCTGGTCGGTGGGTTCTTCGGGGGTTTCGTGGGCACCTTGCTCGCCATCCCCATCGCCGGTTCGATCCAGGTGATCGTCCGGGAGCTGTGGCGATCGAGCGCGCCCGAGGCCCAATTGGAGGTCGTGGGGGGCACCGGTGGCCCCACGTCGGTCCCCTAGGCTGCCGTCGTGCGCGTCCTGGTCGTCCTGCCGACGTACAACGAAGCCGAGAACATCGACCACGTCCTGCGCCGCATCCGGGCCGCCTTGCCCGACGGCGGGGTGCTGGTGGTCGACGACGGGAGCCCCGATGGCACCGCCGATCTGGCCGAGAAGTTGGGCGACGAGCTCGGCAACATCGACGTCCTGCGCCGCAGCGCCAAGTCCGGCCTGGGCAGCGCCTACCGCGCCGGTTTCGCGTGGGGCCTCGATCGGGGTTGGGAGGCGTTCGTCGAGATGGACGCCGATCTGTCCCACGAGCCCGAAGCGCTTCCCAGCCTGATCGCTCCGCTTCTCGAGGGCGTCGATCTCGTGGTCGGGTCGCGCTACGTCCCGGGTGGGTCGATCCCCAACTGGCGTTGGCACCGGCGACTCCTTTCGCAAGGTGGCAACGTCTACGCCGCGCTGCTGCTGCGCCTCCACGTCTCTGATTCCACCTCGGGTTTCCGGGCCTATCGGGCCGAGGCCCTGCGGAGCATCGACCTCAAGGCGGTGCGCGCCGAGGGATACGGCTTCCAGATCGAGATGCTCGATCAGGTCCTCCAGCACGGGGGGCAGGTGATCGAGGTGCCCATCCGGTTCGTGGACCGGGTGGAGGGGAAGTCCAAGATGTCGATGAACATCGTGATCGAAGCTCTGCTGCTCGTGACGTGGTGGGCCGCCAAGCGGGCCGGGCGCGCCCTGGTCCGGGGCGGTGCCAAGCGTGCCCGGACGGGCGTCGCGGTCTGAGCGGGCCTCTGGCCGCCGGGCCGGTCTCTTCATCTGAGAGCATGGAGGGATGAGCACCCTGACGCGGATCCTGGTGGTCGATGATGAGCCCTACATCACCGACCTCCTGGGCGCAGCGCTGCGCTTCGAGGGTTTCTCCGTCGAGACCGCCGCCACCGGCGGCGACGCCATGACCCTGGCCGAGCGCGGCCACCACGACCTGGTCCTGTTGGACGTCATGCTGCCCGACGTCGACGGCACCGAGGTGTGCCGGCGGATGCGGGCCCAAGGGAATCGGACGCCGGTGTTGTTCCTGACGGCGCGAGACGCCACCGAGGACAAGGTCGGGGGGCTCACCGCCGGGGCCGACGACTACGTGACCAAGCCCTTCAGCCTCGACGAGCTCGTGGCCCGTATCCACGCCGTCTTACGCCGGACCACGCCGACCAGAAGGAACGATCGGCTGCAGTTCTCTGACCTCGAGATGGATGACGAGACCCACGAGGTGTGGCGCCAAGGTTCGCTCATCGAATTGACCGCCACGGAATTCAACCTGTTGCGCTACATGATCGAGAATGCTCGCCGGGTGCTGTCGAAGAGCGAGATCCTGGACCACGTCTGGAATCACGACTTCGACGGTGACCCCAACATCGTCGAGACCTACATCAGCTACCTGCGCAAGAAGATCGACCAGCTCGACCCGCCCTTGATTCACACCATCCGCGGGGTGGGTTACAGCCTCAGGCTCCCGCGCGACAGGGAGTAGGCGGCGGTGTCGCTGCGGCGCCGGCTCGTCGTGGGCATGATGCTGTTGCTCGTGGCGGGGTTCATCACGATCGATCTGGTCACGTCGTCGTCGCTGCGCTCGTCTCTGATCGGGAGGCTCGACGAACAGATCGACGCCTCGCAGAACCAGACCTACACCTACATCTCCCAGGTGTACAAGCGGGATCTGAAGGCGGGGGACCGGACACCGGTCACCCACCCCGGGAAATGGCTCGCCGAGCTGAGCATGAAGGCCCCCGTGAAATTCACCGGCGCCCCGGCACCGGACCCGCGCCTCAACGGCTCGGTCCTGGCCGACCGGCTGAGCTCTGACGCCTACGTCGAGGTCCTCTCGACGACCGGCTCGGTGATCGCCCGGGTCCCCTCGGGCGTGGCCGGGAACCCCGACCCCGCCCCGGTGCTACCCCGGGTGCTGCCGGTCCAGCACATCACGAAACCGCATGTGTTCGGCACGAACCACGGCCCCTACTCGCCCGAGAACCGGTCCATCGACGTTCCCGCCGTGGGGTCACGGGGCCTGCACTACCGGCTACAGGCGGTGGCCGTGCCCGGCGGCACCCTCGTCACCGCCATCTCGCTCGATCCCACCGACAAGACTTTGGCGTCGCTGACCCACGTCGAGCTGTTCGTGTCGATCGCGGTGATCATCGCCTTGTTGCTGTTGGCCCTGTGGATCGTCCGGCTGGGCATGCGCCCTCTCGACGACATGACCGCCACGGCCGGTGCCATCGCGGGCGGTGACCTCACGCGCCGCATCCGCCGCGCCGACGATCGCAGCGAGGTCGGCCGCCTCGGCAGCGCGCTCAACGGCATGTTGAGCCAGATCGAAGCCGCGTTCCGGGAGCGCAGCTCGTCCGAGGACCGCCTGCGACGGTTCGTCGCCGACGCCTCGCACGAGCTCCGGACTCCGCTGACGTCCATCCGGGGCTATGCCGAGCTCCTGCGCAAGGGGGCGTTCGACACCGAGAGCGACCGGCGCCGCGCCGCGGAGCGCATCGAGGGCGAGGCGGCGCGCATGAGCCTGCTCGTCGAGGACCTTCTGCTCTTGGCCCGCCTCGATCAGGGGCGGCCACCGACGCGCGAGCCCGTCGACCTGTGCCGAGTCGTCGCCGATGCCGTCGACGCCACGCGGATCAACAACGAGGCGAGGCCGATCACCCTTGACCTCGGTGGCCCCGTGGTGGTCGAGGGAGACCTGGCCCGCCTGCGCCAGATCGTGGACAACCTCCTACAGAACGCGGTGGTGCACACACCGCCGGCCACGCCGGTGCACGTGGCGGTGACCCGCGACGGGACCAACGCAATCGTGCGGGTGGCGGACGAAGGGCCCGGGCTCGAGCTCGAGCAGGCCGCCCACGTCTTTGACCGCTTCTACCGCGGCAAAGAGTCGCGGACCGGTGAGGGCGCCGGGCTCGGCCTTTCGATCGTGGCCGCCCTGGCCGCCGCGCACGGAGGGAGGGCCCGGGTCGACACCGCACCGGGGGCGGTCTAGGTGTTCGTCATCGAGACCCCGCTCACCGACCCCGACACCGCAGAGCAGCCCACGCAGGGCGACACCGTGTCCGAAACCGACCGCGACACGCCATCGCTGAGCCCCGGTGGCGCCGACGACGAGCACCTTGCGCCCTCCGTTCGTCGTTGACAGCGGCCGGGGCGACCCCGTCCTCTTCGTCCATGGACAACCCGGCCTCGGAAGTGACTGGGACCAAGTCGCGTCGCGCCTGACGGATCACCGCCTGCTCATCGTGGACCGTCCGGGCTACGGACGCAGCGGTGCGGAGACGCTCAGCATCGAGGGCAATGCCGAGCTCCTGGGGGACTTGGTGATCGAGCGCGGCGCCGTCCCGGTCACCGTGGTCGGCCACAGCTACGGCGGTGGCGTGGCCATCGAGCTCGCGGCGCGCCGCCCCGACCTCGTGGCCGGGCTGGTGCTCGTCGGTTCGATCGGACGGGCCGAGAGCCTGAATACGCTCGACCACCTTCTGGCCGTGCCGGTGATGGGCGAGGTCCTGAGCGCGGCGGGACTGTTCACCTTGGGACAGGTGCTGCCGCGAGTGCGCCACCGGGTCGGAGCCCAGCATCACGGCGTGCTGGAATGGCTGCGGGCCACATTGCCCGACGAGCGCTACGACCGGGTCTCCTCGCCGCGCGGCCGGCAGGTGTGGAGGAGTTTCGTGGCCGAGCAGCGTGCCTTGGTGCGCGAGATCGGCGCCGTCGAGTCCGCCCTCGACTCGGTGCGCGCCCCCACCGTGATCGTCTCCGGGACATGGGACCTCGTGGTTCCGTCGTCGGTGTCGGTGAGCATCGCGGCGTCGATCCCCGGGAGCGAGATCGTGAGCGTGGCCCGCACCGGGCACTTCGTCCCCCGCGACGCTCCCGAGGTGGTGGCCTCGGCGGTGCGCAGCGTCGAGTCCCGTGCTCGGGACATAAGGGCACAACAGTCGGAGTACGACACGCCGACCTGAACCTTGTGTTGGCCCGATCCTTGAGCTGGCCTGATCCTAGGGTTGGAACGGGCCCGAGGTGGAAGACTGCGGCGATGGCCATCGACTTCACCTTCGAACCAGACGTCGAGGAGGCCCGCGTGCGGATGCGGGCCTTCGTCGACGAGGACGTGCGTCCCACCGAGGAGCGCTTGGCCGCAGAGGGCTCGGGGCGCGGCGACTGGCGTGGCGAGCTCGATCGCCTGCGGGCGCGCGCACGCGAACTCGACCTGTGGATGCCCCATATGCCCAAGGAATGGGGTGGGGTGGGCTTGGGCCCCACGGCGCTGGCCGCGGTGTCGGCCGAGTCGTCCAAGGCCCGCTGGGCTTCGTACGTCGTGAATTGTTACGCCCCCGACGAGGGGAACATGCACACCTTGTTGCACTGGGGGACCGACGACCAGAAAGAGCGCTACCTCGCTCCCATGTGCGAAGGGACGGTGCGGTCGTGTTTCGCCATGACCGAGCCCGAAGTGGCGGGCTCGGACCCCACCCTCATGCGTACCCGGGCCGTACCCGACGGCGACGAGTGGGTGGTCAATGGGCACAAGTGGTTCATCAGCGGCGCGCGCGGGGCCCGCTTCGCCATCTTGCTGGCACGAACAGAAGACGATCCCGAGGTGCCCCAGGCGGCGACCACCGCGTTCATCGTGGATGTCCCCTCCCCGGGCTGGGAGATCGTGCGCGACGTCGAGACCATGGCCGGGAGCCACAACCACTGTGAGATCCGGATCAATGATCTACGCGTGCCCGACGCCAACCGCCTGGGAGAGCGAGGCCAGGGGCATCGACTCGGTCAGTACCGGCTCGGCCCGGCGCGCCTGGCCCACTGCATGCGCTGGCTGGGCCAGATCGAGACGGCGTTGGATCTCATGGTGGCTAGGGCCACGCAGCGCTACTCACACGGATCGCTGTTGTCGGAGAAGCAGGGGATCCAGTGGTTGGTGAGCGAGTCGGCCATCGAGCTGTACCAAGCCAAGCTGATGGTGCTCCACGCGGCCTACCGGATCGAGCACAAGCTTCCGTTCACCACCGAGGTCTCGATGGCCAAGCATCACGTGGCGAACACGTTGTGGCGGGTCGTGGACCGTGCCGTGCAGGTCCACGGGGCGCTGGGGTACTCGAAGGACTCGCCGCTGTCGGACATGCTCGTGCAAGCGCGCTGGAGCCGGTTCGCGGACGGCGCCGACGAGATCCACAAATGGCGCGTGGCCGAGGCGGTCATCGCCGCGTACAACGAGCACGGGACCACGCGCCTCGCCACCGGAGATCTCCCCCTGTAGCGCGGGGACGGCGCCGGGGCTCAGGTGAGCACGCCGGGTCTTACCAGGAGTAGCGGTAGACGACCTGGGCGACGCACGAGGGTTTTTCCGAGCCCTCGGTCTCGATGGTGATGTCGAGCACGGCCTGGGCTGCATCGGGGCCGACGCTCTCCACCGACGCCACCACCGCGCCGAGACGGAGCTTGGAGCC
>ODAK010005206.1_pt1 | contig 13225 bp, 11 predicted proteins | sample 1539591 | NCBI WGS metagenome assembly ODAK01 (sample SAMEA3539303, study PRJEB22396) | soil metagenome | biome: tundra; feature: field; material: soil | place: USA | collected 2010-05 | depth 0.15 m | reverse complement strand
CGAACACGCCATCGGCGACCGCGTCGGCTTCTGTCTTGTTCGCGGCAGCTACGCCTGTTTCTCGCACTTGATGAATCGAGTTACATCACGGGCGCTGAGTTGAAGGTGGACGGCGGCTGGGTTTCAACCAAGGCGCGGGCCGGCGAAATCGCTTGAGCCCGTATTCGACGCCAGGTTTAGCGGCTTACAAAGTCATCACGAATTAAATCACGCAATCGACGCTTGAGTTCAATATACGAAATGTCATCCTCGTCACGTGGTCTCGGCAGATCAACCTTGACAAACTCCTTCACGCGTCCGGGCCGGCTGGTCATCACAGCTATGCAATCCGAGAGCTTGATGGCTTCGTCGATGCTGTGCGTGACAAGCAAGACCGTTTTTGGCTCTCGCTGCCAGATTCGAACAAGCTCGTCCTGCATGAAGCTCCGGTTCTGAGCGTCGAGTGCCGCAAAAGGCTCATCCATCAGCAGCAGGTGCGGCTGCACCGCGAGTGCGCGAGCAATCGCAACACGCTGACGCATGCCGCCGGAAAGTTGATGCGGAAATTTTGCTTCGAAGCCTTCGAGACCGACCAACCCGATATAGTGCTGCGTGACCTCCTCACGTTCCTTCCTGGATATCCCCTTCATCTCAAGACCAAAGACGATGTTTTGAAAGACGCTCATCCATGGGAACAGTGCGTAGTCCTGGAAAATCATCGTGTTCCGCCATCCCGGCAGGTCGATTGGGACTCCGTCCACCATAACGGCTCCCGTCGTGGCCCGTTCGAAACCGGCGGCGATGTTGAGAAGCGTCGTCTTGCCACATCCACTGTGCCCAAGAATGCTGCAGAACTGATTATCCGGAACCTCAAATGTCACGTCGCGAAGCGCGACGACGCTGTCCAATGCGTCACGGTCCCCGTAAATTTTCGATACCCCGTTTACCGCCAGCCGACCCATTGCATAACCCTATTTGCGCATCGCCAATGACCAGGGAAGCAGCCTGCGGCTCAGCGCCAGGATGGTGGAATCAATCAACAATCCAACGACACCGATCGCGAGCATTCCGACAATGATGGTATCGGTGCGAAGCATACTGCGCGCATCGTTTATGATAAAGCCAAGCCCTGAATTTGCGCCGACCAGCTCCGCAGCCACCAGCGCCATCCAGCCGACCCCGAGGCCAATACGCACACCGGTAATGATTTGCGGGAGCGCGCCGATGAACACGATGCGTATAAGTAACTTGCGCTCTGACGCGCCCAGACTGCGGGCAGCACGGATCAGAATCGGATCGATGTTTTTCACCGCGACGACGGTGTTCACCAGGATCGGGAAAAAGATACCGAGAAGGATGATGAATTCGTTCTGCTCGTCGCCGATGCCGAACCAAAGGATGCTAAGCGGTATCCATGCGAGTGGCGGGATTGGGCGCAGGATTTCCATGATTGGATTGACCTGATTATAGACCAGGCGCCACCAACCCATGGCAATGCCAAGCGGAATGGCGCTTGCGGCCAACAAGAACGCCACCGCTTCGCGCTTGAGGCTGGCCATCAGGTGGTAAAACAGCTCGCCGGACACAATCATCCCCGCCGCGGTAACCGCGATCGTACTCGGGGCCGGCATTAACACCGCCATATGCGGATCGATGCTCGGTATCCAGACTTTGGATGCAAACTGCCACGCAAGAAGCAGAACTGCCAATAGAATGAAATTGGGTAGAACCAAAAGCGTTCGGAACAATCGTAGACGAAACCACGTGCTGAGCGACTGCGCCGTCCGCAGCTCAGTCCTTTCAACCGGCGCAGTTTCCAGTCCGCTCATCGGCGCCACGCGCTGCTTTGCATCGACTGACCATGGAGGAGTTGTTTGCGGGTCGTTATCAACAGCCGGCGACTGGCCTGTCATGGCATGGCCGTCACGGCTGGTAGGTCTTGCCGTTAAAGCTCCAGTCCTTCGTTAGATCGCCCTTTTCCGGCCACGGCTGCGGCTCCTTCAGCGTGGTGACATTGGCATAGGCCGGATAAGGAAGCTCGCCGATTTTCCCCGTCCAGTCAGGCGGAATGAACGGCGCCCGGGCCGGGACCTTCCAGCCTAGCTTCTGGTAGGTCCTTTCCATAAATTTGGCATCGAACGAATCTTCGTAGTCCTTCGCGGTCAGCCCCTTGGTGAGACGATTGCGGTCCTTCAACCATTTCGCGATACGGGCGTTTTCTTCGCCCCACATCTTTGCGAACGGATAACTGTAGGTTGGTTTGTACAAGTTATTGTAGAGGCGTATTTGCTGCAGCAGCAGCGGCTTTCCGTAAGCCTTCAGCATCGGCTCGGCAGCGAGGAAGTCGGCGGTCTTGTCCGGATTGAGTCGGATCCATAAATTCGCCTCCATGAAGGCGTCGCTGATCGCCTGAACCACATCAGGCACGTTGTCGATCAGCTCCTGCCGCACGTAGAACATTCCCTCATAGAAATTATACGGGAAGATCGTATCGACTTCGCGCCCTGTACTGCGGTCGTCGGTGATTATTGTCACCGACGGCTCCCAGGGCACCACTGCGCCGATCCCCTTCGCCATCAGCATTTGCTCGCCGGGAGGCATGTTCTTCAGAATGACGTCTTTGCCGATCTGCAAGCCAACCACCTCCGCGGCTTGCGTAAAGTAGAATTCCGCGGAAGAGCCGGTAACAATGCCGATCGTGGCGGGCGGATTGCTGCCCTTAAAGTCGGCCAGCTTCTTCACCGGGGAGTCGAGCGGCACCACGGTCGAATGCTTCAGGTTTGGCGCTACGACCGCGATGGCGCGCACCGGTATGCCGCGGTCGAGCAGCGAGGTGAAAGGAAAATTTCCGCCATTGCCAACCTGAATGCGGGCGGCTGCGACCGCTTCGTTGACGTCGGGACCGGCGGCGAAGACCTGGAATTTGGATTCCAGGCCGCGCTTCTCCAGCAAACCGGCCTTGTCCATCACCACATTGATCGCGTTCTGACCGGAGAATGGACCCTGCCATCCGACCGCGAGCGGCCACCAGCCTTTCTGCTTCAGCCAGGCGATTGAGTTGTCGGAGACCTTTTCGTAGGGCTGCGGCCAGCCCCACTCATTGAAATTCTGCGCCGTCGCAGGAACAATGCCGCACAACACCCCGGCAAAGGTCGCGGCTATCAATGATCTCAATCTCGTTGCTGAAAGCTTTTGCATTCTTCCCCCCATACCGATTTCAGTTTGTTTAATTGGCAGACGATCCGGCGAATCTAGTCTTCCCTGCGGCGTCCTCTCAGATCGGCTCGATGACAAACAGCGTACGTCCATATTCAACCAGGTCGCCGACCTCCGCGCCGATTTGCACCACGCGCCCGGCAAACTCGGAGTTGATGGTCGTGAACAACTTCATCACCTCGATGATGCAAAGCGGCTGGCCGGGACGAACAACCGTGCCCACTTCGACGAAGGGCGGCGCATCAGGGCTCGGCGCGCGGTAGAACGTGCCGACCATAGGCGCCGTCACATCTATTTGGTCTGCCGTTTTCATGAGCTTCGCCGCAAGCGTCGGTTGCGGAGCAACGATTGCCGGCGCTGCAGACACAGCACGCTCAACCGCTGGCGCAGCGTAACCAGGGGCAGCGTTTCGGCGCACGACAAGCTTCATATCGCCCGTTTCGACAATCAGCTCATCGCACGAACTGCTATCGATAATCTTCAATATCTCGGCGATTTCCTCGTATCTTAGACTCACGAGTTCTCCTTTTCACTCAAACTCTCGTCCTCATCGATCGTCGCCGCCAGGCTCTTCGCAGCTGCCTGCAGGAGCGGGATGTGCGTTACTCCCTGTTGCAGCGACATGCGCGCAAGCGGCGCGGAAACAGCCAGGGCTGCTACCGGTTGCTTTTTTGGACCCGGTACGGGAACGGCAACGCACACCACCCCTGCCAAAAATTCCTGGTTATCAATGGAGACTTCCGCGGAGCGAATCTTCTCCAGCTCTCCCTCCAGACGGCCCACGTCGGTAATGGTGTTTTCGGTATAGCGATAAAGCGGGATCGAGCGCAGCATCAGCGCGCGCTTTTGCGCAGGCAACAGGCTGAGAAACAATTTTCCCATCGACGTGCAGTGCAGTGGGACGCGCGAACCTCGCTCGAAACGCAGCCCGAACGGCCAGGCTGACTCGACGCGGTCGAGATAAACAACATGGCTGCCAGCCATCACGCCAAAATTGCAGGTCTCGCCGATTTGTTGAGAGAGCGATTCCAGAATGGCGTGGCGGGGCGCCCGCGACATGGAGGCTGCAACGATATCAAGTCCAAGCCGCTCCAATCGCACGCCGGGGACAAATCGGCTGCTCCCGGGCTCACGTTGCAGCAGCCCTTCGCCTTCCAGCATGCGCACGATGCGATGAGCGGTAGGCTTCGGAAGCCCGAGCAAAACACCGAACTCTGAGATTCCGAGCGGCCGCCCGGCGGTAGCCACGGCCTCAAGAATTGCAACTGCCTTGACGGTAGGAAACGCCCTCCCCGTTCCTTCCGAGGTCGGAACCTCAGAGCGATCATTGGGACGGCGCTTGAATCGGCTTTTGAGAATCAGATGGGGATCGAGAGGAGTTTGCATGCGCCGCATTAGAAACCGGAACAAAAAGTCTTGCAATATGAAACAAAACGATGCCACTCTAATAATTCAGGCAGAATTAGGTAATATGGTAGGGTTCCGTCCTTGATCATGTTTGACCCCGTGAAGCGGAAGTAGGCGGTGCGACGGGTTTTGGTAGCCAATCGCGGTGAAATCGCCCTGCGGGCGATCCGGGTCTGCCGTCAACTAAGCTTGGAAAGCGTTGCGGTTTACAGTTCAGCCGACGCCAATTCGCCCCACTGCTGGACAGCCGATCATGCAATCTGCATCGGTCCACCACAGCCGAAATCCAGCTATCTCAACGCGGGCGCGCTGATAGAGACGGCGGTCGCGCTAAAGTGCGACGCCATCTATCCGGGCTATGGCTTCCTCGCCGAAAACCACGCATTCGCAGAGCGCAGTAAGGCAGCGGGCCTTACATTCATCGGACCAGATAGCGAATCCATTGCCCGAATGGGAGACAAGGTGGCGGCGCGTCAAACCGCCGCCGCTCTTGGAATCCCGGTCGTTCCAGGCTCCCAGCACGGCTTCACATCGGCTGGTCCGGCAAAATCGGCCAGCGGCGACATCGGCTTTCCGCTTCTGTTGAAGGCAAGTGGGGGCGGAGGCGGCCGTGGCATGCGGGTCGTCGAGCGTCCCGATGATTTCGTCGCTCAGTTCGAACAAGCCTCCGCTGAGGCACTGGCGGCGTTTGGCAACGCCGAAGTCTATCTCGAGAGGTTCTTCCCGCAAGTACGCCACATCGAAATTCAGGTATTTGGCGACATGCATGGCAACTACGTTCACCTTGGTGAGCGCGACTGCAGCGTCCAGCGCCGCCACCAGAAGCTGGTCGAGGAAGCGCCTTCTCCCGCGCTCGATGAGCCTACCCGCCACCAAATGGCGGAGGCGGCTATCGCCCTGATAAAAGCACTCAAATATGTCAACGCCGGCACGGTCGAATTTATCTACGACCCGTCGAGCGGGAAGTTCTTTTTCATCGAAATGAATACCCGCATTCAGGTCGAGCACCCCGTGACCGAAATGGTCACGGGTACCGATCTGGTGGTGGAACAGTTTCGCGTCGCCGCGGGTGAACCGCTCTCGTTCGGCTCGACCTTTTCCAAGGGTCGCTCGGCTATCGAGTTCCGTATCAACGCAGAAGATGCCACACGCGATTTCCAGCCCTCGCCCGGTACGCTGAAACGCTGGCGTCCTCCGAACGGACGCGACGTTCGCGTCGACAGCCACGCTTACGAGAATTACGCGGTGCCGCCCTACTACGATTCGATGCTCGCCAAACTGATCGTCAGCGGATCCGATCGTGCAGCCTGTGTCGAGACCGCAAGGTCGGCGCTCGCACGCTTTCAGGTTTCCGGACTTACGACGACCGTTCAGTTCCACGCGCAACTCCTGCAACAGCCGGAATTTGCGCGTGCGGAAGTCCATACCCGCTGGATCGAGGAAAACTTCCAGATGGCGGCCAACTGATGAGCAAAGGGCGAACCATTCAACTCGTCGATGTGACCTTGCGCGACGCGCCTCAATGTCTTTGGGCGACGCGCATGACCACGGCGATGATGGCTGACCTCGCCCCGCGGCTCGACCGCGCCGGTTTTGCAGCCATCGACCTGGTCGGCGGCGCGGTGTTCGACGTCTGCGTGCGCTACCTTCGCGAGGATCCGTGGGAGCGCATGCGCATCCTCAGCGGATGGGTCAGGCACACACCGCTGATTGTGATGACACGCGGCCAGAGTCTGTTCACTTTCGAATTCTTCCCCGACGATATTGTCGACCTCACCGCGGAGCGCATCTTCGCCAACGGCATGCGCTATCACACGCCGTATGACGCCCTCAACGATATGCGCAACATGCAGGTTCCGGTGCGCGCAGCCAAGAAAGTCGGCCTCTATACCGCTGGCGGCGTGGTTTACACGTACAGCCCGGTTCACACCGACGACTACTACGCTCGCAAGACCCGTGAGCTGGTCGCCCTCGGCGTCGACGCCGTTTATCTGAAGGACCCGAGCGGTCTGTTGACGCCCGAGCGCGTAAAGACGTTGGTGCCTGCGATCAAGGCCGCCTGCGGCGAGCTCCCGCTGCACCTGCATTCCCATTGCCTTACCGGGCTCGCGCCCTACACCGCGTGTCGCGCCGTCGAGCTCGGGGTCGATGTGGTTCACACCGCGACCTCAACGCTGGCCAATGGCGCCTCCCATCCCGCCACCGAATGGTTTACACGTAACATCCGGCGCAACGGTTTCGAGGTTGCGATCGATCTGGCCCCGGTCGAGGAAGTCGCCGAACGCCTGCGCTATATTGCCAGGCGCGAGGACAAGCCGCTCGGCGCGATCGTCGAATACGACGCGTTTCATTACGAGCACCAAATGCCGGGAGGCATGATTTCCAATCTGAAATCGCAATTGACGCCGCTCGGAATCGGCCATCGCCTGCCCGAAGTTCTCGAGGAGGCAGCGCGCGTGCGCTGCGACCTTGGCTATCCCATTATCGTCAGTCCGTTCGCGCAATTTGTCATGACGCAGGCTGTACTGAACGTCATGGGCAAGGAACGCTATGCCACCGTTCCGGACGAGGTGAGAAAATACGTGCTCGGCTACTATGGCGAGATCGCAGGACCGATCGATCCCAATCTATTCGACCGCATCGCCAAAGGCGCCGAGCCGACGTCCGTGCGGCCGGGTGACCTGCTGGAGCCTGGAATCCCGAAACTCCGGCGTGAGCGCGGGCCTTTCGACTCTGATGACGACCTCTTGCTGGCGGCGTTCTATCCGAATCGCGAATGCCAGGCGCTCAAGGCCGCCGGCCCGATCGACACCAACTATCCACTAGCCTCCACGCCGCTCGCCACACTGCTCAAGGAAGTCGCGCTACGACGCGACATTCGTTCGTTCCACTTCATCCAACGCCCCCGAGCACTAGCATGACAACTCCCGCCATCATCACCGTCGCCATCACCGGCGCAATTCCGCGCAAGGCCGATACGCCTGCCGTGCCCGTCACGCCGGCCGAGCAGATCGAGTCCACCCACGAAGCCTTTGAAGCCGGCGCAACGGTCGCGCACATCCACGTGCGCAATCCGGACGAAAGCCCGAGTTCGGATCCGGAGCTGTTCGCGCAGGTGCAGGAAGGCGTGATCAAGCACTGCCCCGGCATGATCGTGCAGTTTTCGACCGGCGGCCGCGGCCGCTCGCAAAACGAGCGCGGCCGGATGCTGTATCTCAAGCCGGAGATGGCATCGCTCGCCACCGGCTCGGTGAATTTCGCCGCCCAGATTTACGAGAATCCGCCACAACTTGTCGAGGGCCTCGCCAGCTCGATGCTCGAATATGACGTCAAGCCGGAGATCGAGGTGTTCGACGTAGCCATGCTTTACAACGCGCGCAACCTCGCAGATCGCGGCCTGCTCAAGCGGCCATGTCAGGTGCAGTTCGTCATGGGCATACCGAACGCGCTGCCGCCCCGCCGCAAGCTGCTGGAATTCCTGGTCTCGGAACTGAACGACCTGATGCCGGACGCGACCTGGTCTGCAGCCGGAATCGGACGTCAGCAGCTCGAGGTCAATAATTGGTGCCTCGAGCTCGGCGGTCACGTCCGCACCGGCCTGGAGGACAACATCAAGTTCGATAAAGACCGTCTGGCGCGCAGCAACGCTGAACTCGTTTCACGCGTTGCTGAGCTATGCGGGAAATATGGACGGCATTCCGCCAGTCCGACGGAAGCGCGACAAATATTGAAACTGCCTTCGGTCTAGAAACCGAAGGCAAAAAACAGGGGGGAACGACAATGGAGCGGCCAAACACGGAAACCGGTGTGCCGGCGATTTCGCCCGGCACGATCGCGTTCGCCAGCGCGATCGGCACGACGATCGAATGGTACGATTTCTTTCTCTATGGCGTGGTCACGCCGCTGGTATTGAACAAGCTGTTTTTTCCGAACTTCGACCCCGTCGCCGGTACCCTGCTCGCATACACAACGTTCTTTGTCGGCTTCATATCCCGCCCGATCGGCGGCATCATCTTCGGTCACTATGGAGACCGCGTCGGCCGCAAGACCGTGCTTATCCTCACGCTGGTCATCATGGGCCTGGCTACCTTCCTGATCGGCCTGCTCCCAACCTACGCCACCGTCGGAATCTGGGCGCCGATCCTGTTGCTCTTGCTCCGTATCTTCCAGGGAATTGGCATCGGCGGTGAATGGGGCGGCGCGGTCCTCATGGCGGTCGAGCATTCGCCGACGGGACGGCGCGGCTTCTACGGAAGCTGGCCACAGATCGGCGTCCCGGCTGGATTGCTGCTGAGCGCCGGCGCGGTCTATCTGCTCTCATATTTGTCGGACGCCGACTTTCTCGCCTGGGGCTGGCGCATTGCATTTCTGATCAGCGCTGTGCTGGTGGCGGTGGGTCTCTATATCCGGCTCAAGGTCATGGAGACACCAGCCTTCAGTCGCATCCAGCAGGAGGAAAAAATTGTCGCCGTGCCGGTGGTGGATTTGTTCAAGACCCACGGAAAAAACACGCTTCTCGGGCTGGGCGCGCGTTATATCGAAGGAGTAACCTTCAATACCTTCGGCGTGTTCATTATCGGCTATCTTACCGGCGCGTTGCATCTGCCGCGGCAAACAGCGCTGGCCGGTGTGATGATATCGTCGGCAATCATGATCATCATGCTGCCTATCTACGGCAATCTGTCCGACCTGTACGGACGCCGACGCCTCTACGGGCTTGGAGCCCTTGGAATTGGGGTGCTGTCGTTCCCGGCATTTTGGCTGATGCAGACAGGATCGCCCGTGCTGGTCTGGATCGCGATTGCCATTCCGTTCGCCTTTGTCTATCCGGCAGTCTATGGGCCGCAGGCGGCGTTATTCTCGGAACTGTTCGACACCCGGGTGCGCTATACCGGGACATCATTCGTCTATCAATTCTCCGGTATCTTTGCGAGCGGCCTAACGCCTATCATCGCCACGGCGCTGTTGCCGCTCGGCGACAACAAGCCATGGCTGATTTGCCTGTACGTTCTGGCGGTGAGCCTGATCAGTGCGCTCTCAGTCTATGCCATGACGGAGTCGCATAATCGAGACATGGCCGTCGACAACAAGGCAGCCAGCCCCACGTAAAAGACATTGCAGCGACAAAGAGGGCCGCGGCGCGATCAACATGGATCTCAACCTCAAGGATCGCGTCGCGGTCGTCACTGGCGGCGGCTCCGGCATCGGCGAAGGCATTGCCCGAGCGCTCGCGGGCGAAGGCTGCAACCTGTGTATTTTCGACCGCGATGCGAGCGCGGCGCAAAGGACGGCGTCGTCACTCGCAGCCACCGGCATTATCGCCCAATCGACCGCGGTCGATGTTGGCGATTCCGCCGCTGTGGAAAAGGCTTTCGCGGAAGCCATCTCCAACTTTGGCCGTCTCGATATTCTCGTCAATGCAGCCGGCGTGCTCTCGACCGGTCTGGTGGCCGATCTGCCCGTCACCGAGTGGCAGCGGATAGCGCAGGTCAATCTGGCCGGCGTGGTCTATTGCGTGAAAGCCGCCATCCCGGTCATGAGCCAGCAACGCTTTGGCCGCATCATCAACATCGCGTCGGTGTCGGCCATGCGCGGCGGCGGCTCGGTCGGCAACACGCTTTACGGCGCCACTAAAGCCGGCGTGGTTGCCCTAACCATGGGATTGGCGCGCGAGTTAGGTCCATTCGGCATAACGGCCAATGCCATCGCCCCCGCTATTGTCGACACCGCGATGACCCACGCTGCGCTCACCGAGGGCGCAAAACGCAAGATATTGGAACGTATTCCGCTCGGCCGCCTGGCTCAACTGTCCGACATCGCAGACATCGCAGCATTTCTTGCTTCCGAACGAGCGGGGTTCATTACTGGAGTGACTATACCGGTCGATGGCGGCATCCTCACAACTTGAGCAAGAAATGCCAGATCCGGCTCTCAAGGCAAGCAAACCTCCGAAGAGCGGGCACGCAGTTCGGCGATGGTCACCCGCGTCGAAATCTGTTCAGGGTCCGTGCAGAGTTCGATCAGTGCCGGCCGGCCCGCGGCGAGGGCACGATCCAACGCAGGCGCAAACTCCTCACTGCGCATAACTCGCTCGGCGTGAGCACCCATCGACTGCGCCATGACGATGAAGTCGGGATTCACGAGGTCGGTGCCGACCACCCGCAAGGGATGCTCGCGCTCCTGATGCATCCTGATGGTGCCGTACATGTTGTTGTTGAACAGCAGGATGATCGGCTTGCCGCCGTGTTGTACGGCGGTTGAGATTTCCTGTCCGCTCATCACGAATCCGCCGTCGCCGACGCAGCCGATCACGATGCGGTCCGGATAGATCAAGGATGCGGCAACCGCCGCCGGCACCGAATAGCCCATCGCGCCGTTGGTCGGTCCGATCTGGCGTCCCGGCCGCGCATAGGCCAGGTAGCGTTGTGGCCAGCCAGTGTGATTGCCCGCATCGAGCGTAACGATCGCGTCGTCGCCAAGCCGCTCGCGCATATGAATCATCACCGCGGCGATATCGAGCACCATCGCGCTGCTGGGCGCCTTGATGGCTTCGAGGTAGTCGGCGCGCGCGGATGCAAGCCACGCGCTCCATTGATCGCGAGCGAACCATCGACAATCGGCGAGACCATCCAGAAAATTGTCCGAAGACGCCTGAATTGAAAGCGCTGGCGTGAAAACTTTTCCGAGTTCATCCGCGTCGGCGTGGATATGTATGAGCTTCTGACGCGTCGTCGGCGCGTCGAGAATGGTGTAGCCTTGGGTGGTCATTTCGCCGAGCCGCGCTCCGACAACAAACAGCAGATCGGCATCCTTGAAGCGCCGTACCAGAGCGGGCGGGCCGGAGGTGCCGAGATCGCCGGCAAAATTGGATGATCGGTTGTCGAAAATATCCTGGCGTCGGAACGACGTCGCCACCGGAATGCCGTTGGACTCGGCAAAACGCCGCAGCTGGTCGCAGGCGCGGTCACTCCAGCCTGGACCCCCGACCAGCATCATCGGCCTTTTCGCGCCGCTCAGCAGGTCGCGGATCCGCACCAGCGCGTCCGGCGCCACGTCCGGCTGAACCGGGCAATAGCAAAGGGCGTCGCTGGCCTGCGCCGCCTCGGTCAGCATGTCTTCCGGCAGTGCCAAGACCACCGGGCCGGGACGGCCCGAAGTCGCGATATGGAAGGCGCGTGCAATGTATTCGGGAATGCGGCGTGTGACATCGATCTGCGCCGCCCATTTGGCGACCGGACCAAACATTTTACGATAGTCGATTTCCTGGAACGCCTCGCGGTCCATCATGTCGCGACCGACCTGGCCGATGAGCAGAATCATCGGAGTCGAATCCTGGAACGCGGTATGCACGCCGACGGCGGCATGGCAGGCGCCGGGACCTCGGGTTACCAGGCAGATACCAGGCTTGCCAGTAAGCTTGCCGTAGGCCTCGGCCATATTGGCCGCTCCGGCCTCGTGACGGGCATTGACCAACTTGATGCGGTCACGCGCATCGAACAGCGCGTCGAGTACTTCCAGATAACTCTCGCCCGGCACGCAAAAAGCCATGTCAGAGCCATGAATGAGCAATTGGTCGACGAGCAATTGTCCGCCGGTACGGGCATTGGAAAGCGCGAACGCCATGATATCTCTCTGGTCGTGTGCGAGGGGTTAGGCTTGGAATGCTTGGTGGGCGCACCAAGGCTCGGGCCTGGGACCCGATGATTAAGATTCTACCGCTTACAATGGCATATCAAAGACGTAGCTGTAAATCTTGAGCCGTTGAGACCTAACAAGATCAATACGTAACCCGCCAACTGTAGACCGCAATCCAGCGTATGAAAATGAGGTTCGAAGACCCAATCCAGTCTCAGCGCAACAATCACCGGCCCACAGGCCGATCTCTGCGTCGTCGAGCGCTGGAGGGAGACGATCGCGCTCACTTCTTAAACCAGTTCAGAAACAAGTTGGCATGTCGGCCAGGCAGCTGACGCGGCGTTTCTCGATCGAGACTGATATTGGCTTCGCGGGAATGCATCTGCGATTAAGCGCAGTGCAGGCACGCGAGGTGATGCGCGGAGGGCGCTCGACACGGGCAGAGCATCGCGCGTCAGCACGGTCTTGAGCGGCACAGTATCGTATTTTACGATTGTGATGTAGTCTTGATGCCGTGCATGCCGATTCTCGGCTGCACAAATTCATCTAACCGACTTTAAATTGATAGAGGGTAACATGGCTAAGAAAGCGAAGAAGGCGAAAAAGACAGCGAAGAAGGCCGCAAAGAAAAAGACCGCCAAAAAGAAGAAGTAAATCTGGCGAAGGAAACATCCAGCGCGCTTCGTTAGCAAGCATCTCCGGCCCGTATGGCAGATCGCCTAAACGGAGCAGAGTTTTTCTTGGCTAGCGGAAAGTCGCGCCGCCAAATGATCAGACCGGACCTTTATGCAGATGGCTGCTGCATAAAGGTCCGGTTTTTCGTTGAGACGAAAGCTGTCGAGAATCTCCGCTCACGCTCTTCAAGCCCGGCTGGACATCCGCAGCGAAACCTGAACTTTCGAAGCATCCGGTTGGGATTGCAGGCAGAATATCTTCAGGACGGAAAATCGGCTTCTCTGACCTGGATTCTGTCGGCATGAAGCGACCA
>ODAK010005205.1_pt1 | contig 13225 bp, 12 predicted proteins | sample 1539591 | NCBI WGS metagenome assembly ODAK01 (sample SAMEA3539303, study PRJEB22396) | soil metagenome | biome: tundra; feature: field; material: soil | place: USA | collected 2010-05 | depth 0.15 m | reverse complement strand
CGCCCCCACCGAGCGGGCCAAAACTGTAAACTATCTCCCCGGTCTGTTTTGTAAAGTATGTGCCCGGTCTGTACCAGGAGTTATGGTATCGCTAAAGCGATACCCTGATACGAACCGGCGTTTTTCCGCAGCCTGTTAGGGGCCTTAATCCCTAAATTCTTCGGGCGTTATTCTTCGGGCGGCGCGGCTTGCAGGCCTTCGCCGGGAGCGAGTGGGAGGCGGGCCGCTCCGCCTAGCAGCCTGCGTTCCTGCGGCGAGAACGCGCGCCGGTACTGCTCGGAGTTGATCAGCCGGTCGCGCTGTTCGGGCGTCAGGCCGCGCATGCCGCGGATCGCCCGGTTGACGGCCTGACGGCGGTCGGGCGGCAACTGCCTGAACTGCTGAAAGAGCTGGCGCGCCTGCTGCTTCTGATTAGGAGTCAGGTGCTCCCAGGTTTCCATGCGGTTGAGCACGCGCTCCTGCTGCTCCGGAGGCAGGCTGGAAAAATGCTGCAACCTGTTTTGCAACTGCGCTTGCCGTTGCGGCGGAAGCCTTCGGAACTGCGAATCGTTTTCGAGCGCGCGGTGCTGCTGCGTGGGCGGCAGATCTTTATAGCGGCGGAGCCAGTTTCCGGCGTGGCCGGGCTGGTTCTGCGGAGGACGGGTTTCATTGGGACGGCTGGGGCTGGGACGACCTTCTTTCTGAAAGTGGTGCCACTGCCCGTCCGCAGGTTGCGATTGCGGATGCTGTTGCTGCGAAGGTTGCGGCGGCGAATATCGGACCTGAGCGAACGACGGAGTCAGCAGCAGCGCTGCCAGACAGCCCGTAATTGTCGCCCGTCCCAACATGTTTCTCCTACTAGTCTGCGAATCCCTACGGATTCTCGGTTACGTCGTCCTGCACCTGCAATTCGTCGAGCACATCGAAATCGGCGTACAACTCGTCGTTCCGCTCCAGCGCCTGCAGATCGCCGACGGCGGTTCCTGGCTCAACCGGCAGACCGAGGGATGGAGGTTTGGTCGCGATGGTTTCGGGCTGAGAGATGTACGACTTGTTGCCAACTACCAGCGCTCCAGCAAACATTACGGCAGCGAGCGACATGGCCCACGCCGGACGCCGCAGCCAATTGAGCCATCCCGCAGCCGGGCGCGCCATTTCTTCGCGCAGGCGCGCCTGCAGACGGGTGTCGAAATACGGCGATGGCTCGGGCGCTTGCCATTCATCCAGCAGCGCCATGGTTTTCTGCAAGTCCCGCAGATGGGCGGCACAGTCGTTACAAGATGCGATGTGTTTTTCGACCTCCGGTGTCGAAGCGTCCATGCCATCGGCAGCTGCTAAGCCCGGCAACAGTTCGCGAATTTCATTGCAATTCATACTGCTTTCCTCTACTTCCCCGAAACGAACTCTTTCAACTGCTCGCGCAGCGTTTCGTACGCGCGGAACAGCAACGACTTGGTGGCGGACTCGCTGAGCTTCAGCACGCCGGCAATCTGGCGGTAATCCATCTGCTGATACTTGTGCATGATGACCGCCACGCGCTGGCGCTCGGGCAGCGCGTTCACTTTGCTGCGGATGGCCGCCAGCCGCTCCCGCTTCAATATCTGCTCCTCCGCGCTGAGCGAATCGTCGGCCAGGTCGGGCGTGTTGCCAGTCTCCTGGTCCGGCTCATCGAGGCGCAGGGTATTTTCCGGACGCTCGTGGCGCGTATCGCGCGCGTGGTTGACGGCCAGGTTGGTCGCGATGCGATAAAGCCAGGTGGTGAACTTGGCGCTCGGCTCGTAACTGGTGCGCGAGCGGTACACGCGCAGAAATACTTCCTGCGCCAGCTCTTCGGCGGTCGACGGGTTGTGGCACAAGCGGTACATGAACCCGACCATCGGCCGGCGATATTTCTGTACCAGGTAAGCGAAGGCGGACTCGTCGCCCGTTTTCACCCGCAGCATCACGTCGACGTCGGAAACGGCCTCGTCTGAACTGACGGCGGAATTTGCCATGGTGACGGGCGCAGACGAGGATGGCGGCGCTCCCGCAAAGTTCAGCAGCCCCCGATCAATGGCCACGCTGCTCACATTGGTAGAAACCCCGTTCGGGGCAGAAAGTTGCGCGTCTTCGGAGGCAGGAACGCGCGCGGAAGTGTTGTCCCGTGAATCAGTTACGGATCGAGCGTCGGGAATGTCGGAGGCGGCCATGAAAGGGCGATGGAAAGAGGCTATCGGGAGCGGGGGAGGCGGTCAAGAGGCTGGGCGGATGCCGAAAGGATGGGCACCATTTGTTGCAATGACAAAACCGCAGACGCGGGGCGCTTAACTCAGCGGTAGAAGTGCCATCCGGACACTCCTTCGCGGCCTAATCGTGGCTGAGTTGAAACACTTGGACCCGGCCATTGTTCGTGTCCGCAACATAGAGGCGGTTTGTCCCATCAATCCATAGACCGGCGGGAGAATTAAACTCTCCAATTTCCGTGCCGGTCTGGCCAAAAGAACCGAGCAGGGAGCCATCGCGGCCGTAAGTTCTGATATGCGAGTCCCTGGCGCTGCTCACATAGATCTTGCCGGTCAGGTCCACGCCGAGTCCTACCTCGTCGGTGGGCAGGCCTGGGGTGGCAGAAATAGAGAATTGCGCCACGGGCTGACACTGCAGATCCATGACATGGATCCGCGAATTCCCCGAGTCCACCACGACAAGTTCGTTGTTCCCGATCGCCATCTCGGTGGGATAGTCAAGGTCCATCGGAATGGCATCGCCAACTCTTCCGATCGCATGGGGGCGAGGCCGGCCGACGCGTTTGAGGATGTTGCCTTCGAGATCGAGCACAAACAGAAGGTGACGAGGCGAATCGAGCAGAAACAGGCGGCCGCTGTTGCGGTCAATTGCAATCGCGGTTGGATAGTGAAACAAAGTTTCGTCTCCGCGTTTGCCGATGTAGCGGAGGAACTTCCCGTCGGCGTCATACACCAGAACCAGTCCACGCTCTGAGTCGGCGATGTAAATGTTGTCGGCTGCGTCCACCGCAATCCCATTCGGCAACCGCAGGCGGCGATGCGGGCCCCCGGCGATGCGGAAGGAGTTGCCGTCCCCGAGGACGTGAACGGCGCGGCTGTCAGGGTCAACAATGAGGAGGCGTCCGCGGGAGTCAACCGTAACGTGATGGGGTGCCAGCAGAATTCGTTCCCGTCCGTAGGCAAGGGTGACGATGTTGTCCCGAAGCGACGCCAGCAGCGACTGACCTTTTACCGGTTTCGTAGCATGGGCAGGAGGTTCATAGTTCTCTTCGACCCGCTCCCTGGGATGAAGATTGATGAAGTCGGGAACCTCGCTGGGGCGCGACGAACCGCGTGAGAAGTTAGAGGACGAGGCCAAGCCTCGGACGTTGTTACGATCGGTTCGTGCCTTTGTTCTATATTTTCCGTCGGGCGAATAGACCCCGAGATATTCAATCCGCTCAGCCGTCGGGAGGGGGGGTGGCTGTCGGTCGCACATGGGCCCGCACGCGGGAACGGCCGTATTCACTATGGGCTGAGGGGCGAGAGACTGTGGCAGGCTGATCGGAACAGCGCCGATGATGATCCACAACAGGAACAGGCCGCGGGGGAAACGGCCAACCGAAGAAGGCTTCACGGAAGTACCTCTCGACTGGCGCAAAAACTGGGCTGCCGGCTAGCGGTAATAGCCGACCGGCCAACGACAGTTTAACAGGGTTGGGCAATGGCCGCGCGGTGACGTACATCACTGCTGCCTGTGCTGCGAGCCTCTTACGCCAGTGTTCGGTCCCGAGAAATGGTGGGCGCTGTAGGATTTGAACCTACGACTTCCACCGTGTGAGGATGGCACTCTACCGCTGAGTTAAGCGCCCGACCGTTACAGGTCAATAAGTTGCGGTACGTAATTCTAGCATCGTGGGGCCATTTGGGGCCAACAACGCCACAACGCTCGGTTGCGCCTGTTTCTTCTGTTCGCCAACTGCCTGAACGTACCTGTCCATCGTGATGCTGACATGGGCGTGCCGCATCATTCAAATCGACGCCCTGATTTGAGGGACCTGCACGCACACCCATCCAACACTTTTGAACCGATCTGTCAGACAGGTGGTGTAATCGCCGGCAACCCATCGGCAACCCATCCGCTCCGGTCGTTAATCCGGAGCTGCCAACCGGCTGCTAACGCCGCTCAGGAGTTTCTCCGCCGGCTCTCCGGGGTCTTGGTGGCAAAGTTCTCGTCCAGAAATGAGGAGAGAGACGGCCGGATCAATTTCCTCCAACGCCTGGCGTGTCGGTTTGCCAGCTCTACTGCATCGAGTAAAAACGGGCGAACCTTCCCATCTCCACACCCCTCTGAAATGCTAAGATTTCCGGCATGCCACTGCGCAGCAAACTCAAGAAGGTCAGGCACGCGGCGAGAAGGCTGGGTCGCGGGCGTAAGGACGAGGCGCACGCCGCGGCGGAACTGGTCATCATCACCGGCATGAGCGGGTCGGGGAAGGCTTCGGCGCTGAAGGCCTTCGAAGATCTTGGTTACTACTGCGTCGACAATCTGCCGGTGGAGCTGATTCCGCGCTTTGCCGAACTGGCGTTGCAGTCGGGAGAGATTCCGCGCACGGCGCTGGTGGTGGATGTGCGCGAGGGTTCGCAACTGGAGAAGCTGCCGGCGATTCTGAAGTCGGTGAAGCGGACGATCCCGACGCGGGTGATTTATCTGGAAGCGAGCGATGCCGCGTTGCTGCGGCGCTTCAGCGAGACGCGGCGGCCGCATCCGCTGGGGACGGGCACCACGGTGCGGGCATCGCTCGGGACCGAGCGGCGGCATCTGCGGGCGATTCGCGCGATTGCCGACCTGGTGATTGACACCTCGAAGTTTAATGTTCATGAACTGCGGGCGCACTTGACCGACCGGTTCAAACAGCAGTCGGGGAGCCAGCAGACGATTCTGGTCTCGTGCGTGAGCTTCGGATATAAGCACGGCCTGCCTGACGATGCCGACCTGGTGTTCGATGTGCGCTTTCTGCCCAATCCTCATTTCGTGCCGGAGTTTCGTGGGCTGACCGGAAGGCATCCGCGGGTCGCCAATTACATCCGCTCGTTTCCGCAGACGCAGGAGTTCATTAACCGCATCTCAGAACTTCTGGTCTATTTGCTGCCGCACTACATTCGCGAGGGCAAGAGCTACCTGACCATCAGCTTCGGATGCACGGGCGGACAGCACCGCTCGGTGATGATCGCCGAAGATGTCAGCAAGCGGCTGCGGAAAGCGGGATACAAAGTGAAGGTCGTGCATCGAGACAGTCCGAAGTAGGTGAGCGGCTGGATATGCTTCCGCCCGTAGAGACGGGGCTTGCCCCGTCTCCCTTCGCGTCAGGAGACGCGGCAAGCCGCGTCTCTACAGGAAATCGCGTGTAGAATTGAGCCTCACACGCATGGCAACCTCCACAGTGGCGGGCGCGAAGAGGGAAGGAACACCGGCCAAGCGCCGCCCATTGATCCGTCTGCTGCGCTATGTTTTGCCTTACTGGGGGCAGTTCCTGGCTTCGGTGGCACTGATGGCGCTGGTGGGGTTGCTGGATGCAGGCCGGTTGCTGCTCATCCGCCCGATTTTTGATCGCGTCTTGAATCCCGGGTCCCAGGAGAGAACCAGCCCGTTGTTCAGGCTGCCGGGCAGCGAACGCTTTCTTAATCTCGAGCAGTTGGTTCCGTCGCACTTTCACAATCCATGGACAATTGTGGCCTTTGCCCTGGTGGCAGCCACAGTATTGAAGGGCATCTTCGACTACGCCGGAACGTACCTCGTGAACTACGCGGGTTTTGGCATGATCACCGACCTGCGGGACGATTTGTATAACGCCATCCTGCGAAGTTCGGCGGCGTTTTTCACGAAACACACCACGGGCACGCTGCTCTCGACGATGGTCAATGACATCGAGAAGGTGCAGTTCGCCATGTCTTCCGTGCTGGCGGAATTCCTGCAGCAGTTTTTTACCCTGATCTTTGTGGCCGTGGTGGTTGTTTCGCAGGGTGGGAAACTGGCGTGGGTGCTGCTGCTTTTCATTCCGGCGATTTTGTACTCGTCGAGAAAAATCGGCCGGCAAGTGCGCACCACGACACGGGGCGGGCAGGACAAACTGGCCGAGATCCAGAATATTCTCCACGAAACGATTACGGGCAACCGGATCGTCAAGGCGTTTGGGATGGAAAAATGGGAGGTGGAACGCTTCCGCGCCGCCGCGCGACGGCTGTTCCGGGCGAACCTTCGGCTGGTGGCGGCGTTCGCGATCAGCTCTCCCCTGATGGATATTCTGGGCGCGATTGCGATTGCGCTGTTGCTCCTGCTGGGACGCGACCAGATCAACCGGCACGGGTTAACCGAAGGGGCCTTCTTCGCGTTTATTATCGCCGTCTTCAAGCTGTATGATCCCGTGCGCAAGTTCGCGATGTTCAACAACAATTTCCAGCAGGCGGTGGGAGCCTCGTCGGAAATTTTCCGGTTCATGGATATGGAAGACGAAGTGCGGGAGAAGCCGGGAGCGAAGCGGATGGGGAAGTTTGCGCGGGCGATCCGGTTTGCGGACGTGTCTTTCTCCTATGAGAACGCCGAGGATTCGCGGGTCGTGCTGCATGACATTGATCTGGAAGTGAAGGCGGGCGAAGTGCTGGCGGTGGTGGGATCGAGCGGCGCGGGCAAGAGCACGCTGGTGCACCTGATCCCGCGCTTCTTTGACGTCAGCGGCGGGCGACTTCTGATTGACGACCATGATGTGCGGGATGTGACGCTGGAGTCGCTGCGATCGCAGATCGGGATTGTCACGCAGGAGACGGTGTTGTTCAACGATACGGTGAGGAACAATATCGCCTACGGCCAGCCGCATGTGTCGCAGAAGAAGGTGGAAGAAGCGGCGCGGGCGGCGCGAGCGCATGAATTTATTTCCGGGCTTCCGGAAGGCTACAACACGATGATCGGGGAGCGCGGGGTGCGGCTTTCGGGCGGGGAGCGGCAGCGCATTGCGATTGCGCGGGCGATCCTGAAAAATGCGCCGATTCTGATTCTGGATGAGGCGATGTCGGCGCTGGACAGCGAGTCGGAGTCGCTGGTGCAATCGGCGCTGCAAAACCTAATGCGTGGGCGTACTGTGTTTGTGATTGCGCACCGGCTCTCGACCGTGCGGCGCGCGGATCGCATCGTCGTGCTCGAAAACGGCACGATCAGCGACATTGGCGCGCATGAAGACCTGATGCAAAAGTTGGGCACGTACCGGCGGCTTTACGAATTGCAGTTTGCGGAAGGTGACGTGCCTAAGGCAGTGCCCATGTAGAGACAGTCGCCCCTCGGCTGTCAAGCGGAGCGTAGCTCCGCAAGCTTGCGATCTTTCGGGATGTGGGCCGCGCTTCGCGCGGCTGGACAGCCGAGGGCGGCTGTCCCTACGTGATTCGAGACGAACTTATGCCCCTTCGCTCCATGACGGGATTCGCGCAGGTCAAAGGGCAGGTCACTGCTCAGTTGGCGTTTGCGCTATCGCTGAAATCGGTGAATCATCGTTTTCTGGATCTTCACTTCCGGCTGCCCTCCGATACCGACGCGCTGGAAATGAAGCTGCGCCGGATTCTGAAAGAGAAGATGGCTCGCGGCCACGTGGAAGTGATACTGAACCTGGATCGCTCCGGTCCAAACGGGGTCGCACTCAACCGGCAACTGATTGCCGGCTACGTGGAGGCGTTCCGCGTAGCGGCCGACGAATTTGGGGTGGAGGGGGAACCCGATCTGAACGTGGTTCTGAGGATGCCGGGCGCGATGGACTCGGGAGCCGAGAAATCGGGAGACGAACTGGAGACCGCGGTGATGGCGCGAGTGGAAGAAGCGCTTTCGCGGCTGAACGAGATGCGCGAAGAAGAAGGCCGGAGTATCGGCACCGAGTTGCGCGCTCGCATGGCGAATCTGGAAAAAGCGGCGGCGGGGGTGGAAGCCCATCGCAGCACCATTCTGCGCAGCTACTCGGAACGGCTGCAGTCGCGCATGCTGGAGATGCTCGGCGCACAGGTGGACAAAGAACGGATCCTGCAGGAAGTCGCGGTGCTGGTGGATCGCAGCGACATCCAGGAAGAACTGGTCCGGCTGAATGCGCACGTGAAGCATTTTCTCGGTTTGCTCGACCAGGGTGGCGAGGTGGGCAAGAAGATGGACTTCCTGCTGCAGGAGATGAACCGCGAGGCGAATACGTTGCTTTCGAAAACCTCGGGCCTGGCGGGCGAGGCCTTGAAGATTACCGAGATGGGCCTGCTGATGAAGTCGGAGATCGAGAAATCGCGGGAGCAGGTGCAGAATCTGGAATGAGCATCGTTTACATTGTTTCCGCGCCATCGGGTTCGGGGAAATCTACGCTGGTGAACGAACTGTTCAAGATGGTTCGTCATCTGGACTTCTCGATTTCTTACACCACGCGCCCGCCGCGCGGAAGCGAACAGAACGGCAAGGAATATTTCTTCGTCTCCCGGGAAGAATTTGAGGCCATGATCGCGGCCGATGAGTTTCTGGAGCACGCGGAGGTCTTCGGAAACTACTACGGTACGGCGCGGCGGTTTCTGCGCGAGGCCGAAAACCGAAGTAACGACCTGTTATTGGACATCGATGTGCAGGGAGCGAGTAAAATCAAAGAGAAGATTCCGGAAGCGGTGAGCATCTTCATTCTTCCGCCCGACCGGGATAAGTTGGAATGGCGGTTGCGGACCCGGGGCCTCGATTCAGAAGAGGTTATCCGTCGCCGGTTGGACACGGCTCGGCGAGAGATTGAGAATTACTCGAAATACGACTACATTTTAGTTAACAACGTGGTGGAGCAATCCGCGGACGAACTAAAGGACATCGTGCTGGCGGAGCGGTTGAAAAAAAAAAGCAGGGCGGAACTTTCTGAAGAAGAAGAGCGGTTGATCGAGACCGCGCAGGCTTGCCGGTTGGAAAAGGCGCGCGAGCGGGTGCAGCCGATTCTGGCTTCGTTCCGCAGGCAGTAAAGGGCTCATGAAGTTTCAGGGGAGAGAGTATGAAGCTGATTGAAGGGTTCGACAGCAACTACCGCTACATTCTGGTAGCGGCGCGGCGGGCACGGCAACTGCAAGGCGGCGCACCGCCGGTGATCGATACCGGATCGCGCAAACCCTGCCGCATCGCGCAGGATGAAATCAAGGCCGGCAAGGTGAAATGGCTGATTCCGGAGATTCCGAAGTTGCCAGTAATGGCCGCCAGCGAGATTCTGAACAAGGTGTTCCCGGAAGACGCGTAGACATGTATCGCCGGCAATAAATGAGTGCCGGCGCTGTTTTCTTGAGCCGCCAGCGCGGGATGTGAATCTCGCGCCAGGTTGCGGCATCAATTCCGTAGGCGGGGCTGGATTTTGAAGCCGTGGCTGCCTTCTTCCTGCTATGAAGATTGCGCTGGGCGTGTCCGGTGGGATTGCAGCTTATAAGGCGGCGGAAATCGTGCGCCTTTTGCAAGACCGCGGCATTCGTGTGCAAGTCGTGATGACACATGCGGCGCAGGAGTTCGTTCGTCCGCTGACGTTCGCAGCGCTCTCCGGAGAAAAAGTGATCACCGATATGTTCGGGTCTGGGCCCGAGCAGGCGAATGTCGAGTCGGCGATCGAGCACATTGCGATTGCGCAGGCGATTGATGCGCTCGTTGTGGCTCCGGCAACGGCCGATGTGCTGGCGCGCTTCGCGCAGGGGATTGCGAACGACTTTCTGAGCACTCTTTATCTCGCGACCACCGCTCCGGTGGTTGTCGCTCCGGCGATGAACGTCAACATGTGGAATCACGCGGCCACGCAGGCAAATCTGGAAATCCTGCGGCAGCGCGGCGTTCGCATCGTCGAGCCTGGCAAGGGATATCTGGCATGTGGGATGACCGGGCCGGGACGGCTGGCGGAGAACGAAGCGATTGTGGCGGCGGTGATGGAAGCGCTGGGCGCCTCGCAGGATCTGGCGGGCGAAACGGTGCTGGTGACGGCGGGGCCGACGCGGGAGAAGATCGATCCGGTGCGGTATTTGACGAACCGGTCGAGCGGGCGCATGGGATATGCCATTGCGGAAGCGGCGCTGCGGCGCGGAGCGCGCGTGCTGCTGGTGAGCGGGCCGACTGAGATTGCCGCTCCGGGCGCGGCGGAACTGACGCGGGTCGAAACCGCCGAAGAGATGCTGGCGGCGGTTTTGAAATTGCTTCCCGAGAGTACGGTGGTGATCAAGACGGCAGCCGTGGCGGATTTCCGGCCGAAAGCGGCGGCGGGGCAGAAGATCAAGCGCAAGGGCGAGATGACGCTGGAACTGGAACCGACGGCGGATATTCTGGCGGAGGTGGCGCGCCGGAAGACTTCGCAGATCGTCGTGGGATTTGCGGCTGAGACGGAGAACGTGCTGGAAAACGCGCGCAAGAAGCTGGCGTCGAAATCGCTGGATGCGATCGTGGTGAATGACGTTTCGCGCGAGGACATTGGCTTTGATTCCGACCGTAACGCGGTCACGATCATCTCTCCGAGCGAAGTGGTCGAGGTTCCCGAGACCTCGAAATGGGAAGTTGCGCACCGCGTACTGGACCAGGTAGTGAAGCTGCGGAAGCGCAGCGGTGTGCCGTCGCGATAGCAGAAACCTTATTCACCACAGAGGCACGGAGAAAAGCGAGACTTTCTTTTCTGATCCCTCTGTGACTCTGTGTCTCTGTGGTGAAAAGTTGTTATTCTTATCGGCAATGCCCCGTACCCTTGACCCTGAACTTCGACGCGCGCTTGCGGCGCGCATCCGCTACTACAACGAGATGGGGATCTACGACTTTTACCGGCAACCCCTGTCGGACCGCGCGGGGGAAGTGCCGATTTCGGTGGACGAAGCGGAAATCGCTATTTCGACAAATCATCCAGAATCGGGAGAAGAAATGAGTCCACGGAAGGCCACGGCGGTCGCAATGCCGGTTGCGATTGAAGAAAATATTTTTGAGGTGATCGCGCTGAAGCCCGAGCAGAGTGTGAGCGATCCGGTGCAGGCGCTGAAGATCATCCGCGAAGACCTGGGCGACTGTACGCGCTGCGTGCTCCATAAGCAGGGACGGAAGCAGATTGTGTTTGGCGTCGGCAACCCAACCGCGGAGTTAATGTTCGTGGGCGAGGGGCCGGGCGCCGATGAAGACGCGCAGGGCGAGCCCTTCGTGGGGCGCGCCGGGCAACTGCTCAACAACATGATCAAAGCGATGGGGATCGAGCGCGAGCAGGTGTACATCGCGAACATCGTAAAGTGCCGGCCGCCGGGCAATCGCACACCGGAGCGCGAGGAGTGCGCGACCTGCTCGCCGTTTCTGATGCGCCAGATCGCGGTGATCAAGCCGAAGGTGGTGGTGGCGCTCGGAGCGGTGGCGGCGAAGACGCTGCTGGCGATGAACGCTTCGATGATGCAACTGCGCGGGCGCTTCTACGACTTCCGGCCGGCGGGCGTTCGTGTCAACGACCGGAGCAACGAGCCCCGCTGGGACGGATGCAAGCTGGCGGTCACCTACCATCCCGCATTTCTGCTGCGCGATCCGCGGCAGAAGGGCGAAGCGTGGAAGGACTTGCAGATGGTGATGAAGGAGTTGGGGATGAAGGCGCCGCAACAAAACACGTAGGCACTGCCACCCCGCAGGAGCGCCGCGCCTAGCTAGTTAGCCGTCGCTTATACAGCCAGTGATCAATAAGCCAGCCCATCGTGAAGTACCACACGCCGACCAGCAAGGGCATTATAGACATGAAGCTTGAAATCTCGTTGATGCCCAGGAGTCCGAGAATGCGAACCCACGACATGCCAATAACTAAGGCCGGGAACCCGGAGAGTACGAGCAGCTCCGGCACCAATCCTGGTGAGACCCAGAGGGCTGCCGGAAACCACTTGGCGCAGTCGCCCTTCGCGTCAGGACAAGGCGCTCTGCCCGGGTAGTACCGGTCCAGTGGGTATGAATCCAGCCGGATCGCCGACCACCACAGGTACCGGCTTGGAGCCTTTGGGCGCGCTTGCAAGGAATCGACAGTCGCCCCCGTAAAGAACAGCAGACCGGCAATGGGCAGGATCAGTCTCCAGCAGTTTTGCATACACCGTTACCACCGTGAAGCGAGGATACTCCAGCGACTGCCGGCAGGTTCGGCATGGTTGCCCCGCTTCTTAGTGTACTTCGGAAATGCGGTAGGATTTCTTTAGTCCCCACAAATGCCCCTCTTCTGCGACGTCGCTCTGGCTGTGCCGCTTGACATGGTGTTCACCTACGCCATCCCTCCAGGTATGGAGCCGGTCGTTGGCGGACGGGTGCTGGTGCCGTTCCGGCAGCAACGGTTGTCGGGCATTGTGGTTGAGTTGCATGACCGTCCGCCGCAGGTCAAGACGAAAAAAGTGATTGAAGCGCTCGACCTCTCGCCGGTGCTCGATGAACATTTGCTGAAACTTGGGAAGTGGATTGCCGATTACTATCTCGCGCCCATGGGTGAGGTGTTTCGCACCATGCTGCCGCTCTCCGCCGAGTTTAAACGCTCGGTCGCGTACCGCATCACCGATGAGGGGCGGATGGCGCTGCATCTGGCGGGGATGTCGGGGTCTCCGGCGCGGTCGAAGCGGACGCCGGAACAGCAACTGGTCGAATTCCGCGTGCTCGATTATCTGGCGGAGCGGGAGAGCGTGCGCGAAGAGAGTTTGCGCGGGGCGACGCGGGTAGCAAAGGCGCTGCTTGCGGGCATGGTGCGGAAGAAATGGATTGCGCGCGAGGATGTGTCGGCGGCGCGGGATGCGGCGCGCATGGTGAAGGTGGCGGTGCTGATCGACGCGGAAGCTGCGGAGGCTTCGCCTCCGCTGGACCCTTCGACTTCGCTCAGGGCAGGCTCGCGAGGCGCCCGTCCCCACACGAGCACGGCGGGCACGGCGAAGAAGCTTAACGAGAACCAGCGGACTTTGATCGAGACACTCGCGGCTTCCGGCGGGCGTTTGCCCGTCGAGGCTTTGCGCGGGCTGGATGTGCCACGTACTACTCTTGGCACGCTGGCGCGGCGCGGGCTGATTGAACTGGTGGATGAACCGCAGGACTTCACGGTTTCAGTTTCAAAGCTCAAGGCTCGGCAGTCTCCGTTTGAGTTCGAGTTCAGCGTGGCGCAGAAAGAAGCGCTCGGCAAGATTGGCGAGGCGGTTGCCTCGCGCAAGTTCGGCGGTCTGCTTTTGCACGGCATCACGGGGTCGGGAAAGACGGCGGTGTATCTGGCCTGCATGCGCGA
>ODAK010005204.1_pt1 | contig 13226 bp, 8 predicted proteins | sample 1539591 | NCBI WGS metagenome assembly ODAK01 (sample SAMEA3539303, study PRJEB22396) | soil metagenome | biome: tundra; feature: field; material: soil | place: USA | collected 2010-05 | depth 0.15 m | reverse complement strand
CGTGCACCCCGTGCGTCGCCCAGTGCGCTTCCTGCTGGCTGATGCGCGGGTCGATTACGGAGCGAGCCTGGCCGACCGCTTCGGGAGTCCACACATCGCGGTGGTAGATATCGATCAGGGGTCCGCCGGAGAGGTCGCCATCCACCACCACTTCGAAGATGTCGTTGTGCAGATCCAGGCGCGAGAAGTCCCAGTAGTTGTCGTAGGCTTCGTAAAGGAAGTAGAGGCGGTTGAGGCCCTTGACCCAGCCCACCTTGACCTTCACGTCCATGTTCTTGGGGTCGTGATTCATGCCGTGGTCGTGTTCGGTGTCCATGAGCTGGTCCATGCCGATGGCGTAGCTATCGGGGACTATGGCCCAATCGTCGGGGTTGCCGTCCACGCGGGGGATCTTGTCGGGAGGGAACTGAAAGATCTTGAAGGTGACGCCTGGACGTTCCAGAGCGTGCTGCTGGGGCAGGAACACCGCGGCCAGCATGGCGCAAACGAACCATCGTTTGGACATAAACCTCCTTCATCCAGCCGGCGAAGGCCGGCTAGTAGTCATACGGCCATCGATCCGTGCGGAAGGGAGCGGCTGGGAGGCCCGCTGCATTGTAAAGGTTGCAGCCCTCGGGGTAGTTGTCCCAGGCATAGCGGACGGCGGCCGGCGCGCTGACCTCGGCGCTGGTGACCACCACCGTATCGCCCTCGATCCTGGCTTCGGCGGGCACGAACTTCCCGTCGGCGCCGGCGACAACGAACCACTTCAGCGGCCCGTCCTTAGCCACCAGGCCGCCGCCGACGTGCGAGAACTTCAGTCGAACCGCATTGCCGCTGATCTTCATCGATTCGTACACCGGCCCGGAGTACTCCAGCTTGCGTCCGTAGACATTGGCCATTGCCATCCGCGTCAGCCGTTCGCCCAGCGGCGCCTTGTTGTGCGGGTGCACATCCTTGGGATCGCCGATATCGATGGTCACCGCCATTCCCGTACGCGGCAACGAAAGCACGGCGGCTTGCCCTTCCCGCACCAGCGGATTGTTGCTGATATTCTGCAGTGCCGGCAGTTGGACGACGAAGAACGGAAAATCGCCCTCGCTCCAGAGCTTGCGCCAGTCTTTGATCAGCGTCTCCATTACGTGAGGATAGAGTGCAACGCCCTCCTTGCCGCCGACGATCGATTCGCCCTGATACCAGATCGCGCCGCGAATCGCGTAGGGAATCACCGGGTTGATCATGCCGTTGAACAGGACTGTGGGATTGTGCTGGTCCTGCACCGGATCGCGTTGCCGCGCGGGCGGCGGGCCCGGCCGTGCGTTGATAGTCTGCGGAGGCTGCGGCGCCTCGCTCGGCGGAGCGTCGGGCTTGGTCCGATAGAACTGCACGGCCTCGTCGAAATGATCCAGCATGGGCTTCAACAGCGGATCGGCCGCTACGGTCTCGCGGCGAATCCAGGACTCCGCCGTGCTCGCACCGAACGCGAGGGTCAAGAAGCCGACGGGCTGTCTTAGCTCACGGTGCAGGTCGCGCGCAAACAGATAGCCCACCGCCGAGAACCCCGGCACGTTATCCGAATTCGAGATCTGCCATTCTCCCTGAATCTCCGTTTGGGGCTCGTAGGTCTTGGCCGTTTTCCCGGTGAACATCCGGATCTGCGGGTAGTTGGCTTCGGCGATCTCCCGCTCCTCGTCGACCAGGCCGGCGTAAGGTGCTTTCTTCTTGGAAACCGTGAACGCCATGTTGGACTGCCCGCTCCCCAACCACACCTCCCCCACCAGGACATCGTTGATGACGATCATGTTGTTCCCGGCGATCGTCATCCGGAACGGACCGCCCGGTTTCAGACTCTTCAACCGGACCATCCATTTGCCGTCCACCGATGCGGTGGCGGACTGCTTCTGGCCGTTGAGCGTCACCGTGACCGCTTCACCGGGGGTGGCCGCGCCCCACACCGGAACGGCCATGCCGCTTTGCAGCACCATATGGTCACTGAAAAGCGCGGACGGTTTGACCTCCGCCGATAACGATACGGCTGCCGTGAGGATCAGCGCGACGCCCGCGATTTTGCGCTTCATTGTACGTTCCTCCGCGTGATCGGCGCGCCTTCGGTGACGTCTACCGTCAGACCCGAGAGATCCACCTTGCGCGCGTTCTCTATGACGAACCCCTTCTGCGCGGTGATCTTACAGTTCTCGAACTTCACATTTTCGATGGGGCTGTCCACCAGACCGTGCATGATGCCCACCGAGTTCACGTTTCCCGTGATGTTGCGGATGGTCACGTTGCGGACCACCGGCAGCACCTTCGCCGGCGGTGCGATGGGCGGCACCATCCGCCATTCCATGTTGAATTCGAACGCCTGCTTTGTATCCTTCAACTGCATATCGCGGTAGGTGATGTTCTCCACCACACCGCCACGGCTGGGTTGGGTCTTGAAGCGGATAGGCGCCCAGTTGCCTGCATCGGACACGCAGTTTCTCACCTCCACATTGCGGATCCCGCCCGAGGTCTCGCTCCCCATCGCGACGCCGCCGTGCCCGTAGTGAAAGCGGCTGTTCTCAATGACGATATCCTCGGCGGGACGGTTGACGCGCAACCCGTCGGCGTCTTTGCCGCTCTTGATGGTGATGCAGTCGTCGTTGACGTCGATATCGACGTTGTTGACCCGCACGCGGCGCGACGAATCGATATCGATTCCGTCGGAACTCGGGATGTTATGGTCGGCCATTATGCTCACTCCGTCGACGGTCACATCCTCCGAATACAGGATGTGCAGGCACCACACCGCCTGTTGCCGCAGCTTCAGGTTGGCGATGCGCACGCGCTTGCAGTTCTGGAAGCAGATCATGCGCGGCCGGCCCGCTCTGGGCCGCGGCGGCGCGGCGCCCTCCTGCGGAGCACGCGGCTGCTGGCCTCGTCCGAAACCGCCGCGCGCCAGCCACTCGTCGCCGGATCCATCCACGGTGCCCTCGCCAGAGAGTTCCACGTCCGTCATCCCGGTGAAGTTCAATAGCGCCGATGTCCACTCGCGCTCCGTGCCTTCCCATCGGGTCTGGACTTGCGGATAATCCTCGGGATTGATCGACCCTTTCAGCACGCCGCCCTTTTCGATGGACAGATTCACGCCCTGTTTGAAGAACAAAGCGCCGGTGACAAACGTGCCGGCGGGGACCACCAGCGTGCCGCCGCCTTCGCGCGCGGCTCTGTCGATCAGGTTCTGGATCGCCCTGGTGTTCGAAATGGCGACCACATAACGCCGAGGTGCAGGCTGCGCCGCAGCCGTAACCAGAGCGGCGAGCGTGAACGCCGCAGCCGCTCCCAGGAAGAATGAAAACATGCGCACCAAGTCAAGTCCTCACGCAATACAGAATCATTGAGAGGGTAGCCTAATCAGCGAGTGGCGTGCAAACACATTCGGCAGGATTCTGAAGTTTCGGTATTCGAAACACAGACTCGCCCGCCTGGCGAAGGAAATCCATTGATGAATCATCGGTTTGCTGCATGGCGTTGGGTGGGCGCGCGCGGGCAGGCGGCTACGTACCACGGCGCTCGTTCGGCAGCGCGAAACGTGCTGGCGCTCTTGTTCACAGTTTGCTAGATTCATCGCAGGCGGGAATCGGATCTGCCGATCCTAAAAAAGGGAAAGGAGCGCACATTTGAGACATCTTTGGATTGCTACCGCTCTGGCCACGTTACTGGCGGGAGCGTTTGTCTTTCTGCTCGGCGCAGCGGATATTCCGGCGTTGAACGATGGCAGCGATCACGGCGATCCACCATTTCTGACCGAGAGCGGGTGGAGGCCTTTGCTGAACGGCAAGAACCTCGACGGCTGGCAGCTTGTCGACGCAGCAAAGCAAGGCAAATGGCTGGTGACGAGCGCAGTTGTGTGGGGCGGCACCTCAAACCCCACTGCTTTGGTCGGCCTGCCGGTTCCCGGCGACCGCATCGTGAACACCGATGTCGAGCCGCAGGGCAATGCATCCAATATTTACACGACGGAGAAGTTCGGCGATATCGAACTGTACGTCGAATTCATGGTCGCCGCGCACTCCAATTCGGGGGTGTTTCTCCATGGGCTCTATGAGACCCAGATTTGGGATAGCTGGGGATTCACGCCGCGGCTGGCCACGGATCAATGCGGCTCCATGTACCACTACAACGGCGGCCCCATCAACGGCGTCGATGGCGGCATCACCCCCAAAGTGCGGGCGGACCGTCCTCCCGGACAGTGGCAATCTTACCACTACTGGTTTCAAGCGCCACGCTTCGATGAGTCGGGCAAGAAGATCGCCAATGCCAAGTTCATCCGAATCCTGCACAACGGCCAGTTGATCCACGAGAACGTCGAGAGGCTGGGACCGACCACCGCCTCCATGAAGATCCCGGAGGCGGCGACGAATCCGATCATGCTCCAGGGGGATCACGGCGCGGTGGCGTTCCGCAACATCTACGTTCGCCCGCTACGTGCGTTGTCCAACCTTGCGCCGGACGTCCAACCGACCGGCCAGGCGCCGGCGAGCGGGCGTGGGGGACGGGGAGGGCAACCGCCCCCAGGCCAGAAACAGTAGATCAGAAAGGAGACCGCTCTCATGAGTAACAATGAGTCATCGAAAGACACGCTGTCCCGGCGCACCGCGCTGGCGGCCGGCCTGGCGCCTCTCATCGTTCCCCGCGCCGTTCTGGGAGGCCCCGGCTATCAGGCTCCCAGCGACAAGCTTGCGATCGCGTGCGTCGGCGTGGGCGGAATGGGCAAGAATTACCTCGCCGGCTGCAAGGACGAAGCAATCGTTGCGCTGTGCGACCTCGATCACGAGTTCTCCGCGCCGGTATTCAAGCAGTATCCGTCGGCACGGCTCTACAAGGATTTCCGGCAGATGTTCGACAAAGAGGCAAAGAACTTCGACGCCCTGATTGTCGCCACTCCGGATCACTGGCATTCGCACCTGGTGCTGGCCGGCCTGAAGATGGACAAGCACATCTACTGCGCCAAGCCGATCACTCACACCATCGCGGAGGAAAGGAGAGTCAGGGCGGCGTGCCTGGCCTCAAAGCGCACCACCAAGGCAAGCATTCAGGATTCGCGCACCAGCTATGCCCGGGCGACGACGGAACTGTTGCTCACCGGAGCCATCGGCCCGATTCACGAAGTGCACATCTGGACCGGCACTTACAGCCCGAGCGGGCTGGCACGGCCCGAGGCACAGACTCCACCCGAAGGCATGAATTGGGACGAGTGGTGCGGTCCGGCGCCGTACCGTCCCTATCATAAGACCTACCACTACGGAAACTGGCGTCCGTGGTGGGATTTCGGTACCGGAACAGTGGGCGATTTCGGCTGCCACACGCTCCAGATGTTCCACGACGAACTGGAGATGGGCACGCCCGATTGGGTGGTCGCAGTGGGTTGCCAGGCGTTCTCGCTGGCGGGCCGTGTGGATAACACTGAATGCATGAGCATCGCCAACACGGTCCAGTGGCACATCCCCGCTCGCGGGAACCGTCCCGCGATGATGGCATATTTCTACGACGGTGGCCTGACGCCGCCGCGGCCCGCCAGCATGCCTCTGGAGGTGCCCATGCCCGGCAGCGGCATCATGTTCGTCGGCGAGAAGGGCGTGCAGATCTCGGCATTTTACGGCGGAAACCCCTGGCTGCCGTTCGGCGCGCAGCCGCGGCAGGGAGTCCAGGTGCGAGGGCTCGCCGGAGGATGGCTCCTTCCGGAAGACCGCTTCAAGGACTTTCAGCAGCCGGCGCCCACTTTGGCACGCTGCGAGAAGCCGGATCACTACACAGAGTGGGTTCGCATGTGCAAGGCCGGCAAGAAATCGATTACGCCGATCGAATTTGCCTGCGGTCTCACCGAGTTTGCGCTGCTCGGGACACTCGCGCAGCGCAGGTATGGGCTTCCCGTGGCGCCGCCCGCCGGCGCACCGGGTGGAGGCGGAGGCGCCGGGGCCGCCCGCGGACGGCGAGAGGCGAAAGTCCTTGCTTGGGACACGAAGGCCATGCGGTTCACCAACGACGACACGGCGAATGCGCTGGTCGATACGCCCTATCGAAAGGAGTGGGATTACCAGGTCTAAGGCCAATGCTGTTCATTTAACAGATCTACGGTGGGGCCGTCCGACCTCTCGGCAGCGTCAACATCCCATTCCGCCAGGATCGTGGCGGCCACCGCCGTCTAACCCTTTGTTTCTCAGCGAAACGGCAAGAACTCCCGCCAGGATCCTGGCGGTTGTTTTGAACGTTGGGGGAGCGACCGGGCGCGAACTGGATCGGAGAGACACCTTGGGATTGAGATGGGAGACTTTCTAAGATGTTGCGGCGGCCGGAGCTTGCGGGCGGCCCAGAGGGCACCCCGCCGGGCGTGGTCCGGCCGCCAGTGATTTGGTTGGAATCTACGAAGACGTAAGACGATCAGACAGAGCGCCTCCGGTCATGATGCTAAGACACTATTGGTGTAGCCTGTCTAGTTCCGATTCTTCGCGTCCTGCTACCCTCAAGATCAATGAGACGCATGATCCTGAGAGTGCCGGCCGCGTTGTTCCTGTGCTTTTGGCCGGCCCGTGCCGGCGACCCTACTGTGGCGAGCCGTGTCGCGGGTATTGCGCAGACGGAACGAAAGCTCCCCTGGTTTTGGTCGCCCTCCGCTGAAGGTCTGGCAGACGTTCCATATACATATGAGGAGCAGATCTCACGGCGAATTCTGAGCCGTGGTGGAAAGGAGCTTCCGCCCAACCCACAGACGGACGGTATCACGAACTGGCACAGCGTCCGATTGGAGCGCATTCCGCTGGAGTTTGGGGCTTTTCTGCGGTGCCTGTCGCAGGATGGCGTTACCCCGTGCTCGAAAGAGTGGGATCAGGAATTGGAGCGGCAGGTCAAACGACGGGACGAGCTTAGTCCCGAAGCAAGGGCCCGCATCGACCAGACACGCGAAGAGCGCCGGATGCGTCGCCGTACGTTCTGGGATCGATTTCCGGCGGCCATGGAGTTTGAACTGACGAGCGCAGATCAGATTCGATTCTCGACGAAGACCAAAAGCTGCCAGACTCTGCTCGACGCAATGAAAGGGCGATTGTGGTTCGATGCCGCGACGAACGAGATCACCCAAATGGAATATGATTTGATGCGGGATGTGGATGACGTGTTGCTGAAGCGTCCGAAAGGAACGCATTTCCGGATCGAGTTGACAAAAGCCGGGGACGAACACTACCTGCCGTTGCGGATCTCGTCGCGGCAGAGGCGCGGCAAATCAGGCGAGCTCGAGGAAACAACGGCCGAGTTTGCGAACTTCCGTCGTTTCGGATCCGAGAGCAGCATCAAGTTCGGCGATACCGATCTGCCCATCAAGAAGTAACATGGAAATGCCCGGCCGTGGTTCCGAGGGGATGGTCGCCAACCCGGAACCGAGCCAATTGGACGTATGGTCGTCTCGGACTTTGGCCGGCGGCGCTCCGGCCGGCGATGAATCCTCCCTTGCCGCCAAGCGTTTACCGAAGTTTCGGCCTGTTGCAAAAGCGTTAGGGGCAGGAAAACCCTCACTTCGGAAAGAGCCGCATTCGACCTGGTTTAAGTGAACAGCATTGGGTCTAACGCGGCTCAGTAATCGACAGTTCGCTCGTTCACCCAGACGCCGTCCACGTTGAAATGCGGCCACGGCCCGCCGGCGCCGCGTCCCACGAAGCTGTCGTCCCACTTCGTGGCGGGATCGAAGTAGCCAGGCCGCCGCAGGTGCTCTTTCACCACGGGTTCGTTCAGTTCTACCCCAAGACCCGGAGCGTCCGGCACGGAAACGTAGCCCTGGCTGAGGAAAGGTTGCGGCCCTGTGACCAGTTGCTGCCACCAGGAAAGGAAATCCACGGCGTGGCATTCCATGGTCACAAATGCGTCCATGGTGGAGGCGGTATGGGCGGCGGCGATGGTAGCCAGCGGCGACCCCGCCATGTGAATTACGGTCGGAATGCGCTCCCGCGACCAGGCGTAATCGGCAATCCGTTTGGTCTCGCGGCAGCCTCCGGAAGTGCCGTGATCCGGCTGGATGAAGTCGACGGCGCGATTGTCGATTAGGCCCTGAAAGCCTTCCTCCAGCCCGAAGCCGTCCTCACCCGTGAGCAGCGGCGTACTGGTGTGCGCCTTAATTTCTTTGAAGTCCTTCCATCGCCAGAAGCCGCCCGTATAGAACAGGTCTTCCAGCCAGTAGAGACGGTACTTCTCAAACGCTTTGGCGGCGCGAATGCCATCGGCGACCGTTCCGCACTTGAGGCTGGAGGCGTCCACCGAGAGGGGCATATCCCAGCCGATGGCGTCGCGCACGGCGGCGATCAGCTCTCCCCCGTACTCCAACCCTTTGTCGGTAGGGACGCCTTCGCTGTCCAGATTGCCGGGGTTGACGCCCACGAAGTTGGTGGTCACATCCATCTTGAAAAAGGTGAATCCCAGCTTCTTGCGCGCCAGCATGCGCGCGCCGTACTTCTTGGGGTCGCCGGTTCCGGTGGTGTCGCAATACATGCGTATGCGATCGCGCTTCTTGTCGCCCAGCAGGCGCCAGACAGGCACGCCGAAGACCTTGCCCGTAATGTCGTGCAAAGCGATATCGATGGCGCTGAAGCCGCCGCCCTGGCGTCCGGCGCCGGCGTAGGGACGGACGTTTTGGAGTATCCCCGATATGTCGAGCGGGTTTCTCCCCACCAGCAGCGGCCTCATGGCGAGGGCCGAATTCTCGTTGCCGGCGTCGCGCACCTCCCCCAGCCCGTAGACGTCCTGATTGGTGAACATCTTGATGATGGGGTAGTCGAAATTCGCGGCAATCCGGAGCGCCCGTATGTCCGTGATCTTCAGGTCGCTGGGCGCGGAGAATTTGTTGATCGGCCCATAGCGGACCGGCGCCCCGCGTCCGCCTCCCTGCTGCGCCGGGGCGGACGCTCTAAAGATCGCGCCCAAACCACTGGCGATGGCGGTCTGACACAACAGCGCCCGCCGGCTGATATCTCTGACCCGACCGGATTTCATATGCTACCTGCTCCTTTCGATTGCGTTAATAAGTTGTGACGGAGACACGGAGGACCAGCGGCTCGGAGCTGAAATCCAGCCCTCCATCGGTCTGGTCGCCATTCAAGACGCGACGGAACTTGAAGACGCCGTTCTCGTAGGTTCCCTCTTCGACGCGCAGAAATCGTCGGTGTCGCTCCGCCGCCGCGGGACGGAAATCGACGCGCGAGTAGAATCCGGCCACCAGGAACTGGTTGTCCTTGAGTTGCGCCACCAGAGCGCCTCCCATGGGCTGAGGATTACCCGCCGGGCGGCCGTAGCGCGCCCAGACTCCATAGGACACTGTGGCCTCCCACGCCCCGAAACTGAGCGTCTGCGTGACCTTGCCCTGTTCTTCGGCAACGGCCTGGAGCTTGCCCTCATAATTCAGGCGGGCGATCTCGCGGGCCATCGGCGCGATCATACGGTAGATGGGCCCAAACGGGGCGACGAACTCTTTGGTCCCGGTCAGCGCCCACGGGGGCAGCAGCTCCTCCTTGGGCCGCGCGGCATCTGGAATCTCTTTAATCCTCGTGAAGTCCAGCCCGAAGGGCGAAAAGCCGATCGCCTGATGGCCCAACGCGAGGAAGAAAAACCGCGGACTGCCGCCGGTCTCGGGAATAAAAAGCGGGTTGTCGTTCCGGCCATAGATTTCCAGCATCTTGATGTAGCCGGCGGCGTCTCTGGCATAGTCGTCGGGCGAAATCATGTCGAGCGCGGGCGCGGCGGCTTTCCAGATGGGAAGGTTGTTGTCGCTCGGGCCACCGTCTTTGTAGCTGGGCAGCGCCGGCCCGGCGGGGTCCCGCCACACCGCGCAGCGGTGCGTTCCCGGCGCGGCGTTGACATACAAGGGAAGCGAGTACGCCGCTTTCCCGGCGGCGGCCACCTGCCCGATGTACTTCGCTACCGCCCAATTGTGGAAGCAGACGTCGGCGTCGGGACCGAACACTTCCTGCCAGTTCGGGGATGAGGCGCCGGGCGGCACCTGCATCGCCTTGAGGACATCGGCCGGGACGGGGCCGTCGAAGAGTTTCTGCGCGGGCGGCGAGTAGTCGCGCAGATTGCCGCCGGTGCCGGGTTCATTCTCCACCTGCACCATCAGCACAGTGCGTTGCGGGTCCGCCGTTCTGAGGTGGCGCATCAAGGCGGCGAATGCCCTGGTGTCCGCCTCCAGCGAGGCAGCGGCGAACGGCGAGGGCGAATCCGCCGGGTGGCCGCTCTTATCGACCACGTAAGGATAGCGTTCGGGGTCCAGTTTCATCCACTCCGGCACATAGTGCGGGTTGCCGTTCTTCCAGGTGCCGAACCAGAGCAGGAGCAGCCGCATCTGGTGGGCGCGCGCCTGGGTGAGCAGTGTGTCGACGAGGCTGTAATCGAATTGCCCCTGCCGGGGCTCGAACTGTTCCCAGTAGACCGGGATCTCCACGGTATTGGCATGCAGAAACTCCATGGCCGGCCACACCTGCGGGAGCATGGCGGGCCAACCGCTGGAGTTATTTACCTGCGCGGCCAACAGGAAGTAGGGGGCATCATCGACAAACAGAGCGTAACGCCCATCTTTCTTCACGATGCGAGGGATGGGCCGCTCCTTCACCTGCGCGAACGCCGCCAGGGCTGTGGAGGCGATTACGACAGCCACGAAACTGGAAGTCTTTCTCATCGGAAGAAAACCCTCCATTCCACGTCGTTACCCGAGGACGCCGTATAGTCCACGGTGAGCAGACTGCCGTTCGCCGCCATCTTCGCCGTAAGTCCGCCGGAGAGTTCCACTCGCTGAGCCGTGAACCCGTCCGGAACGTAGATGCGCAATTGATAGGGATCTCCGGCCACCGCGCGGGAGGCACCACGCAATACCCGCTGTTGCCCGTCGTAGGCAAGGTCCTTGATATCGAATGCCATCTGCCGGACATGTCGGCTGGTGGAAATGAGCACTGGCCGGTTCTGCTTCTCGACAATGCTGTAAACGTCGCAGTCATAGGGACCCAGCGGGCGCGTGACAAAAGCGCCCTTGAATGTCCCGATGAACTTCCTGCTCCAGAACTCGTAGACGAGGTATTCCTTGTCCGGCTCCAGCCGCAAGTCCTTCACCGCATCCAGGGAGGTGCTGAATTGGGGTGGATTCTGGCTGGCCGCCATGGTGTTGGAGTAGTTGAATACGGCCAGGACGGACCATTTTCCGAAGGGCCGCTCCACCGGCATATTCCAGACCTGCGCCGGCTTCCGGGCGAATAAGTCCACGGGGTAGGAGACGTCCATCGTCGGCGGGCTGATGCGCTTCAACAACTCGATTCTGTCGTCGGGGTACTTTTCATTGAAGGCGTCCGAGACAAAGAGCACGTTCGCCGCGATGGCGTGGAAGTTGGCGCTGACCTTTCCCTCGCCGTAGCTGAACTTCCCGTTTGACCCGAGATTCGGATTGAACTTGTAGATGTGAAAACCGTCGCCGTCGTTCCAGAACACACGTCCGCTATAGAAGAACCGGATGGCGGTGCCTAGCAGCGACTCGGTGAGCAAGTGCTTGTATCCCTCGCCCAACTCGTAACCGCCATCGGCGTCCTCCGAGGTCCGGTTGATGTCGACAATCCCATAGGAATGATCCACGACATTCATGTTGGAGCGGATCACCATCCGGGGCGCCTTCTGGTCCACCACCTCGCGCCAGGGAACCCCGCCGGCGCGGTAGGTTTCGAGCGCGCTCATGTAAGGGTCGTACTGCCCGGGCCATTTGTCCCACCAATCCGCGAAGTCCATTTCCGCCCGGCCGGTGTCTTTCTCATGGCCGTTGGCCCACAAGAACGCGCGCTCGCGCTCGAGCCTGATAGTCAGCGGGTTGGAAAAATCGATCACCCTCTCGCCCCCGTATTTCGTGGTATGCACCGGGAGATAGCATTCCGCCGGATAGTTGATCCGCGCCGGGCGCCCCTGCGTGGCTCCGCCCGCACCGTACACGCCGAAGCTCCCCTGCGGGGCGGGTCCGCCCATTCCCCAGTAGAAATCGATCAGGCCGTTCTCCTCGAAAAACTTCCGGGCTCCGGCGTTATTGCCGCCGGACATCCATCCGTGGAAACGGCTGTAGTCGTTCGCGACCAGGTCCCGGTCGTTGAGATCGATCGGCCGGCGCTGTTGCAGACGCACATCGTGCGCGGCGGCAATCAGGTCCGCCTGGTGTTCCATCGCACGCAGCGCATCGGTATTGAAGTCGATCAGCAACTTCTCTCCGGCGAAGCTCTTTCCGGGGGGCATGGTCACTTTGTAGCTGCAATATCCCCGGACCTGCATGCGGTCCGGAATCTTCCCCTGCCAGCCTTGGCCGACCTCGAACCGGGACGATCCTTTCAAGGCCGTCACGTGTCCCATCAGCAGGCTGTTACCCGAGACCGTGTCTCGCACCACGTGGTTCACCGTGTACATCTGGGGCGTAATGAGATGGACCACGGTGTTCAGGTCATAGTAGTCGCGATTGCGAGTCATCGTTCCCAGACTGATCCATTTGTCGGTGGCGCCTCCCAACCGCGCATCGCTCGAGACGAAGTAATCCATGTCGCCGATATCGACGGCTTTCCCGGTATTGTTCGAGCGGCCCAGACTGACCAGAATGTCGTTCCCGGCCTTGCTGACGGAGATCTGATACCCGAAATCGAGTTGTCCGGGTTTTGTGCCGCGCAACGTCACCGTGACGAACGATCCGAGGCTGCTGGTGTCGTCCTGGTTGATCGAACTGGCTACGCTCCAGCCGGAGGAGTCGTCATCGGGAAGAAAGTGAACCTCGTTGAGGCGCATCGGCGTCCCCTTGACTTCGGCCGACCAGCGGCAGGAGGTCGGGTCGACAGTGACCACGAGGTTTGTTGTGTCGATCTTGATTGGCGTCGCCGCGTGTACCGGCAAGAATGAAAGTACAACGAGGGGAACGAACAAATTAGGGACGCGAAGTTGGGCCTTGCGATGCATGATTCCCTTTCTCAAAGAGTGGGTCGCGGCCCTATTTTACGATCTGGCAGTCTGAAACGCTACCGGGCATGGGAGACAGTCGCAGCGGTTACCAGGGTAGCGTTGCCAACATCATCGGAGTGGGGAGCCGGGACGAACTCCAGGACCTTCTGGCGCAGCCGCGACGGGTCTCAGACCGGAGCGCCGCTCGACCAGACCTCCTGGACGCCCCTCACGGCCTTGGTGAAGCTCGCCAGCGGGTCCGCTAACGGGTGGTATTCCATGCC
>ODAK010005203.1_pt1 | contig 13227 bp, 12 predicted proteins | sample 1539591 | NCBI WGS metagenome assembly ODAK01 (sample SAMEA3539303, study PRJEB22396) | soil metagenome | biome: tundra; feature: field; material: soil | place: USA | collected 2010-05 | depth 0.15 m | reverse complement strand
CGCTACCGCGTGCTGAAATGGAAGGAGGACGCGGCATGAGCAGGGAGCAGGGGCCCCGTTATGCGGGGATGCGACCGGCCGCGATTGCCGCCGGACGCCGACAGCGCTTCGGCCTGAACCACGACGACGGTACGGAGGCGGAGGCATGAGCGTCGCCGAAAGCCAATACCCTGCGCGTTGGTGGCACATACTGGACGACGGCAGGATGCAGTGCGACCTGTGCCCGCGCGACTGCCGCCTGCACGAGGGCCAGCGTGGCCTGTGCTTCGTGCGCATGCGCAAGGGCGAGCAGATGCTGCTCACCACCTATGGGCGCTCGTCCGGCTTTTGCGTCGATCCGATCGAGAAGAAGCCGCTCAACCAGTTCTACCCGGGATCGAGCGTGCTCTCCTTCGGCACTGCCGGCTGCAACCTCGCCTGCAAGTTCTGCCAGAACTGGGACATCTCCAAGTCGCGCGACATGGACAGCCTGGCCGATGCGGCCAGCCCGGAGGTGATTGCACAGGCGGCGCAGCGGCTGGGCTGCAAGAGCGTCGCCTTCACTTACAACGATCCGGTGATTTTCGCCGAGTATGCCATGGACGTGGCCGACGCCTGCCACGCGGTGGGCGTGCAGACGGTGGCAGTCACCGCGGGTTACATGCACGATGCGCCGCGGCGCGAGTTCTATGCCAAGATGGATGCGGCCAACGTCGATCTCAAAGCCTTCACCGATGAGTTCTACGTCAAGCTGACCGGCGCCCACCTCGCGCCGGTGCTGGATACGCTGAAATATCTGAAGCACGAGACCGGAGTGTGGTTCGAGATCACCACGCTGCTGATTCCGGGCAAGAACGACAGCGATGCCGAACTCGATGCGATGTGCACCTGGATCGCGCAGGAACTGGGGCCGGATGTGCCGCTGCACTTCTCCGCCTTCCACCCGGACTGGAAAATGACCGACATCCCGCCGACGCCCGCAGCCACGCTTGCGCGCGCGCGGCGGATTGCGCTCAGGCACGGGCTGCATTACGTCTACACCGGCAATGTGCACGATACGGAGGGCGGCACCACCTTCTGCCCGCACTGCGGCAACGCCCTGATCGTGCGCGACTGGTACAACATCCTCAATTACCGTGTAACCGAGGACGGGCATTGCCGGGAATGCAGCGGGGCGATTGCCGGACGCTACCAGCATTTCGACCAGGCGTTCGGCTCGCGCCGCATCCCGGTCCGGCTGTCGGCTCAGGGCACCTGAGCCAAGCGGTTTCCCGCTGCGAAGCGCCGATCCTGTTTTGTTCGTCCTCCGTATTCGGCCGACGATATCCGCCGGCGGCGAGCGAGCGAGACGGCGGCACTTGACTGGAGTCGGAAACTGTATAAAAATACAGGCTCCACAGCAACCCGAGATTCGCCTATGGAAGCGCTGACCGCCAAGCAGCAGGAAATACTGACGCTGATTCGTCAGGCCATTGAAACCACCGGGCTCCCGCCCACCCGCGCCGAGATCGCCGAGGCCATGGACTACAGCTCGCACAACGCGGCCGAGGAGCACCTGCGCATGCTCGAGCGCAAAGGCGCAATCGAAATAGTCAAAGGCTCGGCGCGCGGCATCCGCCTGAAGGACGGTGGTGGCATTCCGCTCATCGGCCGCGTTGCCGCCGGTTCGCCTATTCTGGCGGAGGAGCACGTCCAGGCGCACTACCAGATTGATCCGGCGCTGTTCCATCCGCGCGCCGACTACTTGCTCAAGGTGCGCGGCATGAGCATGCGCGATGCTGGCATTCACGATGGCGACCTGCTCGCTGTGCACAAGACCAGCGAAGCCCGCGCCGGGCAGGTCGTGGTCGCGCGCGTTAACGATGAGGTGACGGTGAAGCGGCTGCGCCGCCGCGGCGCGATCATCGAACTTCTTCCCGAGAACCCCGAGTTCGAGCCTATTATTGTCGACACCAGGCGCGAGGAATTCGCCATCGAAGGCTTGGGTGTAGGGGTAATCCGCGCCGGCCGTGCGTTGTAGACTCTTCGCTTATGCCCTCTCAAGCCCTTGTTTTTATTAGGGGGTTGCACAAAATCGAAAACTGTATAAAAATACAGGTCAACGCAGGAAGCATAGCGTCCGTTGATGCACTCATTGCCACCGAAACCGAAGGAGATTTTCATGGATGACAACAAGACCAAAGCCCTCGCAGCCGCGCTCGCGCAGATTGAAAAGCAGTTCGGCAAAGGTTCCATCATGCGTATGGATTCGGATGCGATACAAGATGACGTGCAGGTGGTCTCCACCGGTTCGCTCGGCTTGGACATTGCGCTGGGAGTGGGCGGGCTGCCGCGCGGTCGCGTGGTCGAAATTTACGGGCCGGAGTCATCGGGCAAGACCACGCTCACCCTGCAGGTCATCGCCGAGATGCAGAAACTGGGCGGCACCGCCGCCTTCATCGACGCCGAGAACGCGCTCGACCCGCAGTATGCGCAGAAGCTGGGCGTGAAAGTCGAGGACCTGCTCATCTCGCAGCCTGACACCGGCGAGCAGGCGCTCGAAATCGCCGACATGCTGGTGCGCTCAGGTTCGGTCGACGTGGTGGTCATCGACTCGGTGGCCGCGCTTACGCCCAAGGCCGAGATCGAGGGCGAGATGGGCGAGCCGCAGATGGGCTTGCAGGCGCGCCTGATGAGCCAGGCGCTGCGCAAACTCACCTCCAACATCAAGCGCACCAACACGCTGGTCATTTTCATCAACCAGATCCGCATGAAAATCGGCGTCATGTTCGGCAGCCCGGAGACCACCACCGGTGGCAACGCGCTCAAGTTCTACGCCTCGGTGCGCCTGGACATCCGCCGCATCGGCTCGATCAAGAAGAACGAGGAAGTGATCGGCAATGAAACGCGGGTGAAAGTGGTGAAGAACAAGATGGCGCCGCCGTTCCGCGAGGCCATGTTCGACATTCTCTATGGTGAGGGCATTTCGCGCGAGGGCGAAATCATCGAGCTGGGCGTGAAGCACGGCATCGTCGAGAAATCCGGCGCCTGGTATGCCTACAACAAGGACAAGATCGGCCAGGGCAAGGACAACGCGCGCGAATACCTCAAGGAGCATCCCGAGCTTGCCATCGAAATCGAAGCGCGCGTGCGCGAGGCGGTCGGGGTGAACAATCCGGGCGCCAAGCCGGCCGCGGCACTGACTGTCGTAGCGGGGTAATGCCGGGAGTGTAATACCAGGGCGCAATTCCCATGGTACAAAAGGAAATCTCGCTGCGCGAGCGGGCACTGGCCATGCTTGCGCGGCGGGAGCATACTCGCGCCGAAATGACGCGTAAACTCTCTCTGCACGCCGAATCTCCCGAACAGGTCGAACAGTTGCTGGACGCGCTCGTCGCGCGCGGATGGCTATCCGAGACGCGATTCGCCGAGTCCCGCGCGAATACGCTGGCGCGCAAATTCGGGAGCCGTAAAATAGAGCATGATCTCAGGACCCGCGGCGTACCGGCCGAAGTCGTCGAACAGGCGGTGGAACGGGCGCTCGCGCAGGAGTTGGAGAACTGTCACGCGGCCTGGCAGAGGAAATTCGGCGTGCTGCCGCAAAGCGCCGCCGAGCGCGGCCGGCAGATGCGATTTCTCGCCGGCCGCGGATTTTCTGCCGAAGCCGTGCGCCAGGTCCTCAAAGCCGGAGACGCGGACTGATGTCCGATAGGGAACATTCCCAGGAAGGCTGGCACGAGGAAAAGCGCTCGGCTTACCTCTACCGTGTCATGGCCGAAGCCGAGGTGGGGACGCCGCGCGCGGAGTTGTTCCGCGGGCTTGCCGCCGAAGCCGAGAACCAGGCGGGGATCTGGGCGCGTCAAGCCGGGGCTGCCCTGCCCGAGTATGCGCCCGACCTGCGCGCGCGCATGGTCGCCGCGCTGGTGCGCCGGCATGGCCCACGCGCGCTGGGCGCGGTGCTGGTGGCGATGAAAGTGCGCGGCTTGTCGGTCTATTCGCATGCTGCGCCGGGCCATCCGGTTCCGACCACGCTCGAAGAGGTGGGCAAGCGCCACCGCGGCGTCAGCGGTGGCGGCAATCTGCGCGCTGCGGTATTCGGTATCAACGATGGCCTGGTTTCGAACGCCAGCCTTATCCTGGGCGTAGCCGGCGCCTCCGCCAACAACTCGGTCATCCTGCTCTCGGGCGTGGCCGGACTCCTGGCCGGTGCATTTTCGATGGCGGCGGGCGAATACGTATCGGTGCGTTCGCAACGCGAAATGTTCGAGCATCAGATCGGCCTGGAGCGCGACGAACTCGCGCAATACCCGGAGGAGGAAGCCGAAGAGTTGGCGCTGATTTACGCCGCGCGCGGCCTGTCGCGCGAGGATGCGCAGAAGCTGGCCAAGGCCGTCATCTCCGATCCGGCCCAGGCGCTCGATACGCTCGCGCGCGAGGAACTCGGCCTGAATCCGGAAGATCTCGGCTCGCCTTGGGGCGTTGCGCTATTTTCCTTTCTCTCGTTCGCCGCGGGTGCGCTGGTGCCCTTGCTGCCGTTCTTTGCTCTCAGCGGGGGCCGCGCGCTGGCCGTTTCCATCGGCGCCACTGCTTTGGCGTTGTTTGCCGTTGGTGCCGCCATCAGCCTGTTCACCGGCCGCAGCGCGTTGCGCGACGGCCTGCGCATGCTTTTCATTGGCGCTGCGGCGGGCGCTCTGACCTACGCCATAGGCAAGCTGCTTGGGGTGAGCCTGACTTGATTCTGCCTGCATGTAGGCACGCTGCGTGCAAGCAACAGCCTGCGCCGCGCTGCGCAGCGGTAGTGCGGATTTGCATACGCGCCTGATTCAAGCGAAAATTCGCACCTTTACCTCAGGGCGGCTGGACCGGCCGGACACTAGACGCCGGGCCCGAAGCTAAGACTATGAAATCAGCAGAAATCCGCAGTAGGTTCCTGGAATTTTTCGCCCAGCGCGGGCACGCGGTGGTGGCCTCGAGCCCGTTGGTACCGGGCAACGACCCCACCCTGCTGTTTACCAATTCGGGCATGGTGCAGTTCAAGGACGTGTTCCTCGGCAAGGAACAGCGTTCCTATAAGCGCGCCACGACTTCGCAGCGGAGCGTGCGCGCCGGCGGCAAGCACAACGACTTGGAGAACGTCGGCTATACCGCGCGCCATCACACCTTCTTCGAGATGCTGGGCAATTTTTCCTTCGGCGACTATTTCAAGCGCGACGCGATTCACTACGCCTGGGATCTGCTTACGGACGTATACAGGCTGCCCAAGGACAAACTGTGGGTAACCGTCTATCAGACCGACGATGAGGCTTACGCCATCTGGGCCGACGAAATCAAGGTGCCCAAGGAGCGCATCACCCGCATCGGCGACAAGCCCGGCGGCGGCTCGGACAATTTCTGGCAGATGGGCGAAACCGGCCCGTGTGGCCCCTGCAGCGAAATCTTCTACGACCACGGCCCGGGAATCGCCGGCGGGTCACCCGGTTCGACCGAAGGGGACGGGGATCGCTATATCGAAATCTGGAACTTGGTGTTCATGCAATACAACCGGGATGACGCAGGCAAACTGCATCCCCTGCCCAAGCCTTCGGTGGACACCGGCATGGGGTTGGAGCGCATCGCCGCGGTGTTGCAGGGCGTGCACTCCAACTACGAGATCGACCTGTTTCAGGACCTGATCAAGGCGGCGGCGCGCGAGACCCACGTCAAGGATCTGGCTAGCAATTCGCTCAAGGTTATCGCCGACCATATCCGCGCGACATCCTTTCTTATCGTCGACGGCGTGATCCCGGGTAACGAGGGGCGCGGCTATGTGCTCCGGCGCATCATCCGGCGCGCCATCCGCCACGGCTACAAGCTCGGCCAGACCGAGCCCTTCTTCCACCGTCTGGTCGAGGATCTTGCGCGCGTCATGGGCGAGGCCTATCCGGAGTTGACCAAGGCGAAGGAACGCGTGACCCGGGTGCTGAAGACGGAAGAGGAGCGTTTCGCCGAGACGCTGGAGCACGGCATGAAGGTGCTCGAGGGCGCGCTCACGCGCGAGGACCGGCTGCTCGACGGCGAGACCGTGTTCCAGCTCTACGACACGTTCGGCTTTCCCGTCGATCTCACCGCGGACATCGCGCGCGAGCGCGACGTTCGCGTCGATTACGCCGGCTTCGAGGCGGCGATGCAGCGCCAGCGCGAGCGCGCCCGCGCCGCTTCCAAATTCACCGTTTCGGCCGGAGTGGAGTATTCCGGCCGGCCGACGGAATTCCACGGCTACGACACGCTTACGCTCGAAGCGACCGTGGCGGCACTGTACCGCGAGGGGGCGTCGGTCGACGAGATCGCAGCCGGCGACACCGCGGTGGTCGTGCTCGACCGCACGCCGTTCTACGCCGAGTCCGGCGGACAAGTGGGCGACCGCGGAGAACTCGCCGGGGTGAACGGCAGCTTCAACGTCGAGGACACGCAGAAAATCCAGGCCGAGGTGTTCGGCCACAAGGGCGAGCTCAAGGCCGGGCGGCTGCGCGTCGGCGACCGCGTGATGGCCGCGGTGGACAGCGTGGCGCGCGCGCGCGCGGCGTGGAACCATTCGGCCACGCACCTGATGCACGCGGCGCTGCGCAAGGTGCTCGGAAGCCACGTGCAGCAGAAGGGCTCGTTGGTCGATGCCCAGCGCACGCGCTTCGACTTCTCGCACAACGAGCCGATGGCCGAGGCGCAGTTGCGTCAGGTCGAGGCCCTGGTGAATCACGAGGTCCGCCGCAACGTCGAGGTCTCGGTGCGGGTCATGAAATATGACGACGCGATCAAGGCCGGCGCGATGGCGCTGTTCGGCGAGAAATACGGCGACGAGGTGCGCGTCATCGGCATGGGCGAGTTTTCCACCGAGTTGTGCGGCGGCACCCACGTGCGCCGCACCGGCGACATCGGCTTTTTCAAGATCGTGACCGAATCGGGGGTGGCGGCGGGCATACGCCGGGTCGAGGCGGTCACCGCCGAGGGCGCCCTGGCCTATGTGCAGGAGCAGGAGGCACGGTTGGGCGAGGCAGCGGGCCTGCTCAAAGCGCAGCCGCAGGAACTCGGCCAAAAGATTTCCCAACTCGTCGACGGCGCGAGGGCGCTGGAAAAAGAGCTCGCACGCTTGAAATCGAAAGTCGCGTCGGCGCAGGGCGATGATCTCGCGCTGCAGGCGGTCGAGGTAAACGGGGTGAAGGTGCTGGCCGTGGCGCTCGAGGGCGCCGATGCGAAGACATTGCGCGAGACGCTGGACAAGCTGAAGGACAAGCTCAAGTCGGCCGCAATTGTGCTCGCCTCGGCCGAGGGCGGCAAAGTGAGCCTGATCGCCGGCGTTACCTCCGAACTGACGGCGAAGGTGAAAGCCGGGGAACTGGTCAATTTCGTTGCCCAGCAGGTCGGCGGCAAGGGTGGCGGGCGGGCGGACATGGCCCAGGCCGGCGGCACGGATGCAGCCAAGCTGCCCGCCGCGCTTGCCTCGGTGCAGGCGTGGGTGCAGCAAAAGCTTTCAAACTAGGTACGCTTTGAACAAGGGGGCGGCGCCCCCTTGTAAATCCCCCAAATCAGAGGAAGCTCTGATCGTGTCACGGACTTAATCAGAGCTTCCGTAGGATTGACGGATGTTCTGGCGAAGGGAGGCAAAATGAGCAAAGTCATTGCAATCGTCAGTTTCAGGCTGCCGCAACGGAAGACGCTGGATCAGGCGGCGGCGACGTTCCAGACCACTGCGCCCAAGTACCTGAACCTACCGGGGCTGCTGCGCAAGAACTACTTCCTCACCGAGGATGGCATGCGCGCCGGGGGCATCTATCTGTGGGAGTCGCGGCAGGCTGCCGAGCGCGTGTATACGCCGGAGTGGAAAGCTTTCGTCCAGGGCAAATACGGCAACGAGCCCGAGATCGTCTACGTCGATACGCCGGTGCTGGTGGACAATGAGCAGGGCAGGATCTCCAACCTTTGAGCATGCGCTACTGTCCGCGCTGTGTCGCGCCGCTGACGCAGGTCGATCTCGGCGGCGCTAAGCCGCATGGCCTGTCCGGAGGCGGCCTGCGGCTGCGTCCGCTGGGACAACCCCATCCTGGTGGTCGCGGCCGTCGTCGAGCATGAGGGCAGGGTAGTGCTCGCGCGCAATCGAGGCGCAGCATTTTCTCGTAGGTGGACTTCAGCGCTTCGCTGGCGGAGGAGGTCAGCTGCTGCAGAGCATTGTCGACCGTGGCGACGTCATACACCTCCTTGAAGCCGGCGATGGGTATCGACGCGGACAGAGTGGCCGGAAAGTTCACCGCAGCGCTCATGCAGTTCTCCAGCCAATATCGCGGCAAAGCAAAATTAACACCGGCATGCCGAGTAAAGCTTGCCAACGTAGGGCGAATCGTGTTTGAATCCGACTTGGAGCCCTTTGCAATGAACCGCGTGTACGCCTTCTCGTTTAGCTTTTATACCTTTCCCCAGCCGCTGGCGGAGGGATTGAGCTAAGTACTCGCCCGAACATTCCAAAAAAACCGCCAGTGCCGAAAGCCTGGCGGTTTTTTTTGGCGCGCCCGGCAGGACGCACCCACTTGGAGTCCATACAATGACCATCGCCGCCCAAACCAGTATCACCCTTCCGCCGCTTCCTGCGGGGTTTTCCCGCCGCTCGCGGATCTACCAGCATCAAGGAGATACCATGACCTACCAGGTTGACGACGTCCGCATCCGCGAAATCAAAGAACTCGCGCCGCCTTCACACGTGATCCGCGAATTTCCGGTGTCCGATACAACCGAGCGCGTAACGTTCGAGACGCGCCAGGGCATCCACGGCATACTGCACGCCGCAGACGACCGGTTGCTCGTGATCATCGGGCCGTGCTCGATCCACGACCCGAAATCGGCGCTGGAATATGCGCGGCGTCTCGCCGCCGAGAAGGCGAAGCACGCGGCCGACTTATTGATCGTGATGCGCGTCTATTTCGAGAAACCGCGCACCACGGTGGGCTGGAAGGGACTCATCAACGATCCGCGCCTGGACGGCAGCTACCAGATCAACGAAGGCTTGCGCCTTGCGCGCAACGTGCTTCTCGACATCAACGAACTGGGTGTGCCGGCAGGGGTGGAGTATCTGGACATGATCACGCCGCAGTACATCGCCGATCTGGTGAGTTGGGGGGCGATCGGCGCGCGCACCACCGAATCGCAGGTCCACCGCGAGCTTGCCTCCGGCTTGTCCTGCCCGGTCGGATTCAAGAACGGCACCGACGGCAATATCCGCATTGCGGTGGATGCGATCAAGACTTCGCGCCAGCCGCATCATTTCCTGTCGGTCACCAAGGGCGGCCACTCGGCCATCGTCTCCACCAACGGCAACGAGGACTGCCACGTGATCCTGCGCGGCGGGCCCACGCCCAACTACGACGCGGCGAGCGTGGCCGCGGCCGCGAAGCAGTTGGCGTCGGCCGGGCTGGAGCAGCGCCTGATGATCGATTTTTCCCATGCCAACAGCTCCAAGAATCATCTGCGCCAGATGGACGTGTGCGCCGACGTGGCGGGTCAGATTGCGGCAGGCGACGACCGCATCATCGGCGTGATGGCGGAATCGCATCTGCATCCAGGGCGGCAGGACTTGGTGCCGGGCAAGCCGCTCGCCTACGGCGTTTCCATCACCGATGCCTGCATCGGCTGGGACGACAGCGTCAAAATGCTCGACCGCCTGGCCGAAGCGGTGCGCAAGCGCCGGCTGGTGCGCGAGGCCGAGGAATAGCATCGCACCTCTGCTGATCTTGCGGCTCCTGCGGCGCGCCTGATGAGGTGGCAAGACTTATAATCGCGACCGTGCAAACCTTCCCCGGGCAAACCACGGTGCCGATGCGCACCGCCTTCTACGTCACCCTGGTGCTGACACTGGCATTCAAATTCTGGTTCGCCATAGCGCTGCCCATGACCGGAGATGAGGCCTACTTCATCTACTGGGGTGTCTATCCCGACTACGGTTTCTACGACCACCCACCCATGGTCGGCTGGATCCTGGCCCTGATGCTGCAGCTGTCCAGCGCCAAATGGGTGCTGCGCCTGCTAGTGATCGCGCTGCCTGCGCTGGTGGCGTTCGCGATGCTGCAATACCTGCGCCCTGCGGACGAGAACAAGGCCTATGCCGCGGCGCTCGCGTTTCTGCTGGTTCCGGCGAACGTATGGAACGTGCTCATTACCACCGATACGCCGCTGGTGCTGTTCTCGTTTCTTTCCACACTATGCTTCGCCGCGGGCTTGCGGCGCGAATCGCGGTTGCTGTACGCGGCCTCCGGCGCCCTGCTGGGCCTCGCATTCCTGTCGAAATATCTTGCCGTCCTGCTGGGTTTGGCCTATCTCGCGTTCGTGCTGACGCAACCCGCCGGGCGGCGCAGCTGGCGCGGTCTCGCCATCGCACTTGCGGGCGCGCTGCCGTTCGCCGCGCTCAATGCCTGGTGGAACTACAACCACTGCTGGTCGAACCTGTTGTTCAACGTCTACAATCGCCACGATAGCGCCGGCTGGTCGCTGCGCACGCCGGCGCTGTACCTGCTGAGCCTGTTGTACATGCTATGTCCGGTTGCGCTCTACCAGTTTTGGCGCTACCGCGATGCTTTCCGACAACAGTTCGCGGAGCCGCGCGTGCGGCTTTTCATGCTCGCCTGGGTAGTGCCGCTCACCGTGTTCGCCCTGCTTGCTCCGGTGAAGCGGATCGGCCTGCACTGGCTGCTCACTTTCGTGCCGTTCTTCTTCATAACTGCGGCACTCGTACTCAGCGCCGCGCAGCTGAAAAAATCTGTCGTCTATCTTTTCGCATTCTCCGCAATCCACGTGGCGGGGATCGTGAGCGCCAGCCTGCTGCCGATCGCGATGTGGAAAAACAGCTGGCTCTACGAAGGCATCGTGTTTCAGGTCAAGATCGCCGAGCTGCTGCAGCGGCTCGAGCCCTATGCCGGGAAGTACGAATTCTCCGCCGACGGATTTTCTCCGGCGGAGACGGCGTCCTACGCCTCGGGCAAGTACTTCTTCGTCTTCGGCACGGCGTCCTCGCACGGGCGCCAAGACGATATCCAGACGGATTTTAGAACGCTCGCGGGCAAGAACATCCTGGTGCTGCGCAAGAACCCGCCGAATCCGGCCGATTACACACCCTATTTCGCCAGGGTGGAATTCCGCCAGTTCGAGCTGCACGGCGTCACCTTTTATCTGGTGCTGGGCCAGGCCTTCGACTATCCGAGATATCGCGAGCAGGTGCTGCGGCCGTTGCGCGACCGTTACTATAGAATTCCATCCTATCTGCCGATGGGCCATTGCTTCTTCTGTGAACGTTATTTTCCCGATGAACCCTGTCCCATCCGCTAGCGCCGCGGCGCTGCCGCTGGAACTGCTGAAACTGCTTCGCCCGCATCAGTGGGTCAAGAACGGTTTTGTTTTCGTCGGGCTGTTGTTCGGTCAGATCGATGACGACTTGGCTCTGGTGCGCAATGTGCTGTTCGCCGCTGCCGGATTCTGCCTGATGTCGAGCTGTGTCTACGTACTCAACGATATTTTCGATCGCAAGGCGGATCAGGCTCATCTGCTGAAGCGCAGGCGGCCTTTGGCCAACGGTACGGTGAGCCTGATCCCGGCGTTCGCGCTCGCGTTCGTCTGCGGGACCGCGGGATTGGCTCTGGGCGCCAAGGCCTCCGCTAGTGTCGTTGCCATCCTGCTGAGCTATCTGGCACTCAATCTAGCCTACAGCGCCGGCCTGAAGAACATCGCCATCCTCGACGTGTTCATCATCGCCGCCGGCTTCATGCTGCGCATTTTCGCCGGCACCTGGGGGGTGAACATCGAGCCTTCCCACTGGCTGCTGCTGTGCGGCCTGCTGCTGACCGTTTTTCTCGGCTTTGCCAAGCGCCGTGCCGAACTGATGGCGAGCGACGGCAACGGCTCCAATGGCGCCAGCCAGCGTGCGGTGCTGCATGATTACACGCCGGCGCTGCTCGATACCATGATGGCGATCAGCGCCGCCGGCGCCATTGTCAGTTACAGCCTGTACACCGTCAGTCCGGACACCATCGCGCTGCACCGCACCGACAAGCTGATCTATACCCTGCCTTTTGTACTGTACGGTTTTTTCCGCTACGTTTTTGTAGTGCACCGCCGCGGCGGCGAAGATCCCGCGTGGACGTTGCTTACCGACGCGCATATGCTTGTAGTCGGCGCCCTCTGGCTGGGCGTCACGCTGTGGCTGATCTGATACGGGGAAATTCGATTTGAGCTTAGCCCCGGGTTTCGGCATAATCGGCGGACGCCGGGTTCGCTGGCGGTGCCTACCCGGAGCCGCCCGATTCACCTGTCTCGGACCAAGACCATATGGCTGACAACGCCGGAAACGAGCACCTGGCACACCTGGAATACCTGGGCGATGCGACCCAATTCGCCGGGCAGATGCATCGCATGATCAGCTATTCGCCGCTGTTCGAGAACTTCAACATGGCAGAAATCCGGCTGATGAGCCACTTCATGGACGTGTACCGCGCCGGACCGGGCCAGGAAATCATCCAGGAAGGCGAGCAGGGCGATTTCATGCTGCTGATGATCGAGGGCAGCGTGGAAGTATTCAAGCAGGACCGCTGGAACACGCCCAAGCTCATCGCCACGGTCGATGCCGGAAAAACGCTGGGCGAAATGTCGATGATAGACGGCGAACCGCGCTTCGCGACCTGCGTCGCGGCAGAGCCTTGCGTGATCGCGGTGCTGTCGCGCGAGAACCTGGCGCGCATTATTCTGGAACAGCCCATCCTGGGTGCAAAAATCCTGATGGAACTGGTGCTGATGCTGTCGCAGCGATTGCGCCAGACCAGCGTCAAGCTGGTAAGCCTGATGGACAAGACCGGCAATTGAAGCCGGCCACGCCTGACGATACTGGCAAACCCTCACGCCACTGCGCCGCGAATGTGGCAGAATAGCGGGCGATACTGATCGGAGGAGGAGGCAATGCAAATAAGAAACGGCAAGGATTTCTGGTCCGGACTGATGTTCGCCGGCGCCGGCCTGAGTTTTATGTTGGTCTCGCAAAACTATCCCATGGGCTCGGCGGTGCGCATGGGGCCGGCGTACTTTCCGACTATGCTGGGCGGCCTGCTCGCGATCCTGGGCGCAGTCGTTTTCATTCGCGCGTTTTTCTCCAAAATCGAACATCCGGTCAAGGTATTCCCATTCCGGCTGCCCCTGCTGATCGCCTCGATCGTGATCGGAGGGGCGACCTACTTCGCCGATAGCTGGTTCAAGGGTGCGCCGATGGCC
>ODAK010005202.1_pt1 | contig 13231 bp, 9 predicted proteins | sample 1539591 | NCBI WGS metagenome assembly ODAK01 (sample SAMEA3539303, study PRJEB22396) | soil metagenome | biome: tundra; feature: field; material: soil | place: USA | collected 2010-05 | depth 0.15 m | reverse complement strand
TGATCGCCTCCCAGAGGCGCTCGGGTGTGGTCCGGATGTAGATCTCGAACACCTTCTCCATGTGACGCTCCAATCTGTGCTTGAGGTCGCTGAGCCCGGCTGCCCAAGGCTCGGCGTACTTGCTCACCCAACGGTCGTGGACGAGCCTGATCGGGACGGGGTTCAGGAAATGAAGCTTCTCCCGACCTTGGCGCCGGGTCACCACCAGCCCTGCCTCCTCGAGGACTTTGAGGTGCTTCATCACGCCGAACCGTGTCATGTCGAAGCGCCCCTCCAGCTCGCCCAACGTCTGCCCGTCCCGGAGGAAGAGCTCGTCGAGCAGGCTGCGTCTCGTCGGATCGGCGAGGGCCCTAAACACGCCGTCCACAGGGAGACATAATAGGTGACCAAATAGTCACATGTAAATGGTGGGGGCGGGCTCTCCTACAGCTCGATCGGATCGTTCGGGCCAGCCAGGCCGGCCGGGCCGGCCAGGAACCGGGCCAACTCGGCGGCGTCGGCTTCGTCGGCGGCGTCGAGCTGGCGGTCGACGCGAACCGCCTTGCGCTCTTCGAGGTGCATCCAGCTCAGGGCGACCGGGATCATCGGCCACAGCATGAGCGTGTCCCCAGCCACCCACATGAGCACCCCACCGATGTGGAGGTCGGCGACCAGTGACGGCCCCCATGTCCGGTGGAAGTTGAGGTAGGCCGGAAACAACTCGTGCGTTTGCTGGTCGAGCGAGAGCCCGGTGAAGGTGTCGATGGGGATGGCCAGGAACAGGTATCCGAACTTCAGGGCGGGGTGCAACCGGTAGCAGTTGGGGTCGCTCCCGAAAATCTGACGCCAGAACATGTAGCCCAAACCGAGAAAGATCAGGTGCTCGACGTTGTCAATCGCCGGGTGCTCGAGCGTGTAGTTGTACCAGACCGTCAAGTGCGTGATCGGGATCAGCACGGCGTAGGCGACGAATGCCACGCCGGGATGACCGAGAAGCCTGCTCGGCCCCGAGCGCAGGAGTGCAGTGAATCTCGCGTGGAGGGTTCCCGTCGAGGCTCGCCAGAACAGGTCAATCGGTGACGAGATAGCAAAGAGAGGAGCCGCCACCATGATCAATAGGAGGTGCTGGACCATGTGGTCCCAGAACAACTCCTGCTGGTAGACCCCGATGAAGCTGAAAACCGAGATGGCCGTCGTGAAAAGCCCGCCGATGAAGGCCGCCGTCTTGCGCGAGGACCACGGATGGCGCGGGCGGAGCCGGTTGACACGCTGGACCCCCCAGAGGTACAAGCCCAGGGCGCCGACGATCAGGAGCACCGGGATCGCATTGAAGGTGGTGGAGAGCAGCTGGCCCCCGCCGAGCGGCGGCAACGGGGAAACGGCCAGCAGGGTCATCATGCGCGTCCACCGTACAGCGACCCCTCAGGGGTCACCAGATCAGGTCAGCCGTGTTGCCAGAGTCGTTGATTGAGGGTCCGCGTGCCGTAGAAGGCCACCGCGTCGAGCTCGGCCAGTTCGGCGTCGTCCATCCGCCACCCCAGTGCGCCGGCGTTGTCCTCGGCCTGCTGTCGGTTCTTTGCGCCCGGAATCGGGATGGCCCCCTTGGCGATGATCCAGGCCAGGGCGACCTGGCTCGGGGTGCGACCACCGTGGACGACGCCGATGCGACGCAGCACGTCCACCACCTTGTCCACCTCTGCCATCGGGTGGGCCGAGGAGTCACGGGCTTTGGGTGGCGGGTTGGCGGCGGAGTACTTCCCGGTCAGTCGCCCCTGGCCGATGGGCGAATAGGCGAGGGGGAGCACACCCAGTTCGTGGCAGCATTCGAGCAGGCCCACCTTTTCGGGCTTGGTGCGCAGGAGTGAGAACTCGATCTGGTTCGTGGCCAGCCGGAGGTCCCGCGTGCGCAGTGCGGCGTCGATCGATCTGGTCTCCTTGATCGAGTAGTTCGAGACACCCACGGCCTTGATCAACCCTTCGGCGTGTGCCGCGGCCAATGCGTCGGCCAATGCGCCGTGCGAGCGCAACGAGATCGGGCCGTGAATCTGATACAAGTCGATGGAGTCGATCCCGAGGCGCTCCAGAGAGGCCCTGGCCGACCGCCGCAGCGCCGACGTGACCGCCAACTTCCACGGGAGCGGCATGAATTTGGTGGCGATGACCACCTTCTCGCGCACCGGGGGGTCGGCGGCCAGCAAGCGGCCGATGATGCGCTCGCTCTCCCCGCCGCCGTACACCTCGGCCGTGTCGAACAGCACGACGCCCGCCTCGACGCAGGCCTGCCAGGCGTCGCGAATCGTCGCTTCGTCATAGGAGCTGTCGTAGCCGCCCATCCCCCAGGTGCCCTTGTCCCCCCAGGCCCAGGTGCCCACACCGAGAGGCGGCACTGCGACGTCAGACCCCGAGAGCGTGATGCGATCGCCCGCTTGTGGCGCGACGACGTCAGTCATGCGATGGGATCAGTGCGCGTGGGGCATGCAGAGATCGTCGTACTCCGCGATCACGATCTCGCCTGCGTCGGGCCCGCAGGCCGGGCACGCCGGGTCACGCCGTACCTTGAACGTGCGGAACGACTGCTCGAGCGCGTCGTACGAGAGCAGGCGACCGACAAGCGGATCGCCGAGGTGGAGCAGCATCTTGATCGCCTCGATCGCCTGGATGGAGCCGATGATGCCGGGCAGCACGCCCAGGACCCCCGCCTCCGCGCACGACGGCGCCAACTCGGCGGGCGGTGGCTCGGGAATGAGGCAGCGGTAGCACGGCCCGTTGTAGGGGTCGAAGACGGTGGCCTGGCCCTCGAAGCGGAAGATGGAGCCGTGCACCACCGGAATCCTCTTCAACAGTGCGGCATCGTTGACGAGATACCTCGTCGGAAAATTGTCCGTCCCGTCCACGATCACGTCGTAGCCGTCGATGATGTCGAGGACGTTGTCCGCCCCGAGACGCACGTCGTAGGTGACCACGTTCACGTCGGGGTTGAGTGCGGTGAGTGTCTTCTTGGCCGAATCGACCTTGCGGTCACCGACCCGATCCATGTTGTGGAGGATCTGGCGCTGCAGGTTCGACTCGTCGACCACATCCATGTCGATGATGCCAATCGTCCCCACGCCGGCTGCGGCCAGGTAGAGCGCAGCGGGCGAGCCCAGTCCCCCCGCACCGAGCAGCAGCACCTTGGAGTCGAGCAGCTTCAGCTGTCCCGTCTCGCCGATCTCGGGCAGGAGGAGGTGGCGCTGGTAGCGGTTGCGCTGGGCCGGGGTCAGCGTGCGGGGAGCGGCCCACGGGCGGCCGTCGTCCTTCCACTTGTTGAATCCGCCGATCAGCGACTGGACGTGTGTGTAGCCGAGGTCGCCGAGGGTCTTTGCCGCAAACGCCGAACGCACGCCGCCGGCGCAGTAGACGACCACGGGAATGCTCTTGTCGGGGAGCTTGCCTTCTACCTGGAACTCCAGGTGCCCCCGGGGAAGGTGGATGGCGTTGGGGATGGCACCCTGCTCGTACTCGTCGGGCTCGCGCACATCGAGGAAGGTCGTGTGGCCGTCGCTCAGAATCTGCTCCGCGTCGGCCTGCTCCACCTCACGGATGGATTTCTTGGCCTCGTTCAGAAGATCTCGGGGTGTGGGCACGCTCTACCTCCAGGACGCCGCATCTCTGCCTCTTCGCTACTGGTCTTTGCGGCTCCGATCTCTTAAACACTACCAGCGAGGTCAACATTCCCTCATTGGGTGGCTGGGCTGGACGGCGCGCTGGGCGCCGGCCCTGCGCCGCGCCCGCCTCTGGGAAACTGGCCGGCGTGGAATTCGACGAGGTCATCCGCCGCCGGGCCATGGTGCGGAGCTTCTCCACAGATCCGGTTGCGCCCGCCGCCGTGGATGCCCTGGTCCAGGCAGCGCTGCGGGCTCCGAGCGCTGGCAACACGGGTGGAACCCAATGGGTCGTGCTCGTCGGCGAGGCCGAAACGGCGCTCTATTGGGACGCGACGACCGATACGGCATGGCGGGACTCGAGCCCTCGATGGGAGGGGCTGCGACGCGCACCGGTGATCCTGCTGGCCTATGCCTCGGCGGCGGCCTACGTGGCGCGCTATGCGGAAGGGGACAAGGCCGATCCTCTCCTGGGCTCCAGCGAGGCGACGTGGACCGTCCCCTACTGGATAGGCGACGCAGCATTCGGCGTCATGAGCGCCCTCCTGGCCGCGGTCGACGCCGGGTTGGGTGCCTGCGTTCTGGGCAACTTCAGGGGTGAAGAGGCCCTGGCATCCGCGCTCGATGTGCCGGAGGGATGGCGCCTGTTCTGCGCGGTTCCGGTCGGCCACCCTGACGGGAACGACCACCGCTCGGCCTCCCTCGACCGCTCCCGTCCCACACCGGACGAGCGCATCCACCACAGTCGCTGGTAGCCCTCGCCGGAGAGGCCTGACACACCCCTCCTTCACACTGCCGCCATGGCTCCCACTGCCACCCTGAGCGCCGCAGCCGCCCCCACGGCCACCATCGTGCCGCGGCTCCGCAGCCGTCCCCTCAGCCGGGACCGGGGCGGTGACGCCCGTTCTGCCGCACTCGCCGAGAGCATGGTGGCCCATCAGCGCGCCATCTCGGGCCACCACCACGCCATGTTGGTCGACATAGCCGAGTTCTCCCTCACCGAGGCATTTCGGGGCGACGGAGCCCTCTCCATGGCTGCGTGGCTCACCGACCGATGCCACATCAGTGGATCCCATGCCCGCACGCTCGTTGCCGCCGCCGAGAAAGTGGGTGAACTCCCTCGGCTCTCCGATGCGCTTGCGGCCGGACGACTCACCCTTGACGTGCTGGCCCCGCTGGCGAAGGTCGCAACCGGTGACACCGACGCCGAGTTGGCCCAAGCCTCCTTGCATTGGACGGTGCGCCAGGCCAGGGAGCTCGCCACCGCGGCCAAGGGCGCGACCGACGCCCAGGCGGCGCGAACGTTCGCCGGGCGCTTTTTGCGTTTCAACGATGCGCAGTGCTCGTTGTGGGCCCGACTCATGCCGGATGCCTATGCCGTGGTGAAATCCACGCTCGTCGCCAGGGCCACGCGACACGATCACCCGCGGGCGAACGACCCCGACTACGAGCCGATGGAGCGCCGCCTGGCGGATGTGCTGGCGGAGGTCTGCACCGAGCGGGGTCGGAGCGATGGGGGCTCTAAGGGCGGCACCGGCACTGGCGGCACCGGCGGTTCGGAGTCAGCCATCGACGCGGGGCGGCCGCTGTTCGCCGGTGCGGCGGCCACCATCATCGTGCATGCAGACTTGTCACTGCTCACGCGGGGCGACGGCCACGGGACAGCATCGATCGAGGGCTCGGGACCGATTTCGGCCGAAATAGCCCGACGCCTCTCGTGTGACGCCGCGCACACCATCTCGCTTGAAGCGCCGGACGGCACCATTCTTGACCAGTTTCCCTGGCGAAGACATCCATCGACGGCCCAACGCATTGAGATCGCCCGCCGCGACCAGGGCTGCAGATTCCCTGGATGCGGCTACAACGTGATCACGAACGTGCACCACCTGCGCCATTGGATCAACGGCGGGCCCACGGTCCTCTCGAACCTGATCACTCTTTGTGCGGCCCACCACAGCCGGGTCCATGAGCTCGGTTGGAAAATGAGCGGCGACGCCAACGGAGTGGTCACATTTACCGGTCCGCACGGGCGCCCATCCACATCGAGCCCGGCACCAACGTGGCGTCGATCACTCCCAGCGCGGAAATGAGCTGAGCTGGCACACCGTGAGCTGAGCTGGCACACCGTCCAAGGTCCTCTGTGCAGTTGGCCGTCCGTCCGGGACGGCTGAAGTGCGGCACCAATGCGCCCGCTTGCACGCGCGTTGACTGGAGCCAGCCGCTTCCCCGCGCCGGTGTTATCGCGGCTGCTGTTATCCCGGCTGCACCGTCAAGCCAGGCTGCGTCCGCACGTGCCGCATTGAACGTCACCCATTCACCGTGCGGGCCGATCGCCGTTTCCACCACTCGGCGCCTCCTTTAGACCGGGCCTGCCGGACTCACGCCGCACTAGGAACCTGCCCCATTTGGGGCACTTTGAACCTCGGTTGTCGGCGAACTAGTTGAGCTGGCACTCACGTGTCGATGTCAGGGGAAATCACCGACTCGGCGCAACTTGCGAGATCATCCCGGAGGGATGCTCGGTCGGCATGGACGATCTCGGTGGCTCCGGCGCGCCGCCGGGACATTGTCCCGGCATCACGTATGCGGCATCCCGGGCGTGTTGCAAGAGGCGCATCGTGTCATTCCCGCGCGCGAGAGAGCTTGTGGTCAGGACCCTCCTGCCAACGAGCCATTGCCCACAACAGGTCAGAGAGACGGTTCAGGAACGGGATAACAAATGACCCCTCGATCGGATCAGTCACGGCCAGTCGCTCGGCCCGGCGCACGATGGTCCGGGCGAGGTCGAGGGCGGCAGAGATGCGATTCTCTCCCGGGACCGTGAAGTCGCTCGGGATGTCAGCGCGGCTGCGGAGGTCGTCGATCGTGTGCTCCAAAGCGAGCACCATCTCCTCGGTAACGAGCGACGCCCCGGCCTTCAGCTTGTGCCGGTTGTCGGGAGCCGTAGCGACCTCGGCCATCAGCACGTAGAGATCCCGTTCCAGGGCGGTCAGGCGGTCGTTGAGCTCAGAACCTGGACCCGATTCGGCCCGGGCCATGCCCATGGCCGACTGGGCCTCGTCCACCGCGCCGTTGATCTCAATGGGCGTCGAATCCTTGCGCACTCGCCCGCCGTAATAAAGACCCGTGGTCCCGTCGTCACCCGTCTTCGTGTAGATCCGTGGAGTCGCCACTCTGCGGGATGCTATCGGGGCTGGTACTTGACGCATGGGTCTCGCCGGTATCCTTGCTGGCACCATGTCACGCTCGCCGGAACTGCTCGGTCGTCTCGATCCCGCTGCCTCCACCTACCTCCAGGCCCTCAGGGAACGGGTACTCATCTTCGACGGCGCCATGGGCACCAACCTGCAGTTGCTGGGCTTGAGCGCCGAAGACTTCGGCGGTCCGGACCTTGAGGGCTGCAACGAGATCCTGATCAGCACCCGGCCCGATCTCATCGCCCAGGTCCACCGCTCGTTCTTCGAGGTCGGGTGCGATGTCGTCGAAACCGGGACGTTTGGCTCCTCGTCCGTCGTGCTGGCCGAATACGGGCTGGCTGACCGCGCCCGTGAGATCAGCCGGGCCGGTGCGGAGATCGCCACCTCGGTCGCCGCCGAGTTTGCCACCGCGGCACGGCCGCGCTGGGTCGCCGGCAGCATGGGACCGGGCACGAAATTCCCAACACTGGGGCAGATCCCCTACGCCGATCTACGCGATGCCTACGAGGAGCAAGCCCTGGGGCTCCTCGAGGGCGGTGTGGACTTTTTCTTGATCGAGACGGTCTTCGACCTGCTGTCCGCCAAGTCGGCCATCAACGGAGCCCGCCGGGCCATGGTGGCCCTCGACCGGGTCGTGCCCATTCAGGTCCAGGTCACCATCGAGCTCACCGGTCGCATGCTGCCCGGCACCGAGATCGGCGCGGCCCTCACCATCTTGAGTGCCATGCAGGTCGATGTGGTCGGCCTCAACTGCGCCACGGGCCCGGTCGAGATGAGCGAGGCCTTGCGGCATCTCTCTTCGGCCAGCCTCGTCCCCATCGCCTGCGTCCCCAATGCGGGCCTCCCTTCGGTGGTCGACGGCAAGATGCACTACGACCTGACCCCCGAGCAGTTGGCCGATCACCTCCATCGCTTCATCACTGAGTTCGGCGTCTCTGCTGTTGGCGGTTGCTGCGGCACCACTCCGGCCCACCTCGCGGCGGTGGTCGAGCGCTGCGCAGGCGCCGTTCCGGCGTTGCGCCACCCGGTCGAAGAGCCCTCGGCCGCCTCCATCTACACCTCGGTCCCCTTCCGTCAGGACACCTCGTTCCTCGTGGTGGGCGAGCGCACCAACGCCAACGGGTCCAAGCGCTTCCGGGAAGCAATGCTCGAAGCCGACTGGGACACGTGCGTGGCCATGGCCCGCGACCAGATCAAGGAAGGCGCCCACGTGATCGACGTCTGCGTCGACTACACCGGGGCCGACGGCGTGGCGGACATGACCGAGATAGCCAGCCGGTTCGCCACCCAAGCCAGTGTGCCGCTCATGGTCGACTCGACCGAGGGACCCGTGGCGCGGGCCGCGTTGGAGTGGATCGGCGGCCGCCCCATCCTCAACTCGGTCAACCTCGAGGAGGGTGACGGCCCGGGTACGCGGCTCGATACGTTCTTGCGATTGGCGCGTGAGTTCGGCGCCGCCGTCGTCTGCACCTGCATCGATGAAGAAGGTCAAGCGCGCACGGCCGAATGGAAGCTGCGGGCCGCCCGCAATATCCGTGACATCGCAGTCGAGCATTACGGCTTGGCCCCCGAGGATCTGCTCTTCGACCCGTTGGCGCTCCCTCTCTCCACCGGCATGGAGGAGAGCCGAAACGACGGGATCGAGACGATTGAAGGCATCCGGTCCATCAAGGCCGAGCTGCCCGGCGTCTCGACCATCCTCGGACTGTCCAACGTTTCGTTCGGTCTCAACCCGGCCGCACGCCAGGTGCTCAATTCCGTGTTTCTCCATGAGTGCGTCGAGGCCGGACTCGACTCGGCCATCGTGCACGCCTCGAAGATCCTCCCCCTCTCACGCATTGAGGAGCGGGCAAAGGAGATCAGTCTCGATCTTGTCTACAACCGCCGGACCGAGACCTACGATCCGCTCCAAGAACTGTTGGCCCTCTTCGACGGGGTAAAGGTCAACGCGGGCAATGCGGACGCGCATCTGGACTGGCCAGTGGATCAGCGCTTGTCGCAGCGCATCATCGACGGCAACCGCAACGGACTCGATAACGATCTCACCGAGGCCCTCGACTCCGGACTGGCCGCGCTGGCCATCGTCAACGACGTGCTCCTCGAAGGCATGAAGGTCGTCGGCGAGCGCTTTGCCTCCGGCGAGATGCAACTTCCCTTCGTGTTGCAGTCGGCGGAGACGATGAAGGCTGCCGTTGCGTTCCTCGAACCTCACATGGAGAAATCCGATCAGGGCGGGAAGGGCACCGTCGTACTGGCCACCGTCAAGGGCGATGTGCACGACATCGGCAAGAACCTGGTCGACATCATCTTGACCAACAACGGCTACGAGGTGATCAACCTCGGCATAAAGATCGGTATCAACGAGATGATTGTTGCGGCCGAGGAGCACAAGGCCGACGCCATCGGCATGAGTGGGCTGCTGGTGAAGTCCACCTTGATCATGCGTGAGAACCTGGTCGAGCTCAACCAGCGCGACCTGGCCGGCTTCCCGATCCTGTTGGGGGGCGCCGCCCTGACGCGGACGTATGTCGAGCGCGACCTGCGCGAGGTCTATGACGGTCGCCTGTTCTACGGCCGCGACGCCTTCGAGGGACTGCGCACCATGGACCGCCTGGTGGAGTTGAAGAAGTCAGGCGAAGACGATCCGCTTTTCGGGCGCGAGATCTCCGCCAAGAACGTGCCCAAGCGCAGTCGGCTCGAACCACAGGACACCTCACCCGTTGAAGGGCAGCCGGCCCGTTCTGACGTAGCGATGGACAATCGCCTCTTCGTGCCGCCCTTCGTGGGCACTCGTGTGGCCAAGGGAATCCCGATCGACGACATCGCCGAGTACATGAACTTGACCGCACTCTTCCGAAATCAGTGGGGCTTCCGGCCCGAGAACGGCGAGGACGACACAGAGTTCAAGGACCGTGTCCGCGCCACGCTGCGCGACGAGCTGGCCAAGGCCAAGGAGGCCGACCTCCTCATCCCTCAGGTGGCGTACGGGCACTTCGCCGCGAATGCAGAGGGGAACGACCTCATCATCTGGAAGGACGAGGCGCGGACCTCGGAATGGATGCGCTTCACCTTCCCGCGCCAGCGTAAGGAGCCCTGGCTCTGCATCGCCGACTTCTTCCGTGCCAGCGACTCGGGAGACGAGGACTTCGCCAGCTTCATGCTGTGCACGATCGGCCCGCGCGCCTCGGAGGAGACAGCTCGGCTCTTTGCCGAGAACCAGTACCAGAACTACCTCTTCCTTCACGGTCTCAGCGTCGAGATGGCAGAAGCCACAGCCGAGTACTGGCATCACCGCGTTCGAGAGGAGCTCGGCTTCGCCAACGAGGACGGTCCCTCGTTGGCCGGCTTGTTCCGCCAGACGTATCGAGGCGGGCGCTACTCGTGGGGCTATCCGGCCTGCCCCGACCTCACCGACAACGCCAAGGTGGTCGAGCTCCTGGGGGGCGAGCGCATCGGCGTGACCGTGAGCGAGGGATTCCAGTTGCATCCAGAGCAGACCACCGACGCCATCATCTGCCACCACCCAGAGGCCAAGTACTTCGTAGCCTGAACACCCTGGGTAGCGGTGCACCGCCTCCTGGGCCACTGACTCCTCGGCCACTGACTCCTCGGCCAATGATCCCTCGGACCGCACGTCTGGCTACGAAATTCGAACCGGCTGCCTGGGTCCTCCCCCGGCTGCCGCGGCTGCAGCATCGCGGGCGTGGTAGCTCGATCGGGTCAGCGGCGACGCTTCGACGTGGGGCACGCCGAGCTCGGCTCCGATCTGCCTGAAGTGTTCGAACTCTTCGGGTGACCAGTACCGCGACACCGGGAGGTGGTCACTGCTCGGTCGCAGGTATTGGCCGATGGTGATGATCGACACACCGACTGCCCGGAGGTCCGCCATGGTGGCCACGACTTCGTCCTGGTGCTCGCCGAGGCCCACCATGAGCCCAGACTTGGTGACCAGGCCAGAAGCCCCGGCCCGGGCCAGCACGGCGAGACTGCGGGCGTAGCCAGCGGACGGCCGGACGGCCCGCTGGAGCCGAGCCACGGTCTCGATGTTGTGATTGAGCACATCGGGGCGCGCCGCGAAGATCGTCTCGAGCGACCCCGCATCACCCCGGCAGTCCGAGATGAGCACCTCGACGGTCGTACCCGGTGCGCGCTCCCGGATGGCCCTGATCGTCTGCGCCATGGCGCCGGCTCCGCTGTCCTCCAGGTCGTCGCGGGCCACGCAGGTCACGACAGCGTGACCCAATCCCATGCGTTCCACGGCTCGAGCCACCCGATCCGGCTCGTCGGGAGAGAGCGCCAAGGGATGCCTGGTATCGACCTGGCAGAACCCGCAGGCTCTCGTGCAGCGCTCCCCATTGATCATGAAGGTCGCCGTCCCTTGCGACCAGCATTCGTAGATATTGGGGCAGCCCGCCTCCTCGCAGACCGTGGCCAGTCCCAGATCGTGCACCGTCTTACCGAGCGAGAGGTACTCCTTGCCCATGCGCACCGGCACGCGCAGCCACTCCGGCTTGCGTTGAGAGATCTCCAACCCCGCCTCTGGAGCGACGCCGGCCTGGCGCAGCCGCCGCAGGAGCGGTCGTTCGATCGATACCTGCCTGCTGGCCGCCGGCGTGGTGACGCCGGTGATGACATTCTGACGATCGACTGCGCCCGTCCCGAACACCTGCGCGGCTCGGGCGATGAAGGCCTCGGCCACGGTCGCCATCGCGACGTCAATGCCTTCTGCCCGCACCGAGGTCACGGCCCGGTCGGAAATCCCGCACGGGACGATGTGGCCGAACATGGAGAGGTCGCACTCGACATTCAACGCGACGCCGTGCAGCGTGCGCCGCCGCCCCGAAGATCCGCGCACGGTCCTTACACCGATGGCGGCGATCTTCCTCGGTGAAGGACCGTCGGCGTCGATCCACACCCCCGGATACCTGTCCACACTCGTGGCGCCGGGCAAGCCGATGTCCGTCAACGTGTCGATGACAACCTTCTCGAGGCGGTGCACGTGAGCCGAACCAGCCGACACTCCGTCCGGGACCGACACGATCGGATACGCCACGAGCTGCCCGGGACCGTGGTAGGTGACGTCCCCGCCCCGGTCCGTGCGTTCAAGCGAAGCTCCCACCGATTCGGGATCGGTCAGAACGTGAGACGGATCGGCGTGTGCGCCCAGCGTGAACACGTGCGGATGCTGGAGAACCAGCAAGTAGTCAGCATCCGTGTTCCGTGCCAGCGCATGTTGCAGCACGAATGCTTCGTGGTAGGGCACGCTTCCCAGGGACCGAATACGAAGCACGGCGCTCTATGGCCTACAGCTCGTCGGACCAGTCACGACCGACCAAGAGGTCAGAGACCCGGGCCAGGAACGACGAGACGTAGGCGCCGTCGACGGCCCGATGGTCCCAACTCATTCCAAGAATTCCCGTCGAGTGAATCGCGATGGACTCGGATCCATCAGCATGCGTGACGACGACCGGGCGGCGGGCGATGCCATCGGTGGCCAGAATCGCCACCTGAGGCTGGTTGATGATCGGCACGGTGAAATACGTGCCGAAAGGGCCGTCGTTGGTGATGGAGAACGTCCCACCGGCGATGTCGTCTGCATTCAACTTGCGGCCACGTGCCCGATCCGCGAGATCGCGGATACGGCGAGCCACCCCACGCAAGGTCACTTCCTCGGCCTGATGGATGACCGGCACAATCAGACCCTGATTCGACAGATCCACCGCGATACCGAGATTGATCTGCGAGTGCACCACGAGAGACTGATCGACGACCGATGCGTTCAGGAGGGGGAAGTCCCGTAAGGCCTCCACCGTCGCGCGGGCGATGAATGGGAGATACGTGAGCGAGAAGCCTTCCTGTTCCTTGAAGCGAGCGCCCCATGCCTTGCGGACTCGCTCCACATTCTCAAAATCGACTTCATAGGCGATGAACGCATGAGGCGACGTCGCCTTGGAGCGCACCATGTGCTCGGCCGTCCGGCGCCGCATGTTCGAAAAGGCCACAATCTGGTCCTCATCACGGCGAAACGTCTCCGCTTGCGCCGACGACGGCGCTGCGGGGGCCGGTGCGGGTTGTGCGGCGGCCGGTGCGGGTGGTGCGGCAGGGGGTGTGGGCGGCGCGGCGGCTGGTGCCCTCTGCGCAGCGGTGCGGCGGGCATCGACGACCTTGAGCACGTCTTCGCGGGTGATCCGACCGCCCATACCGGTGCCGGTGACCTCGGCGGCAGTGATCGCGTTATCCGACAACAGCTTGCGGACCACCGGGGAGAGGACCAACGGGTCCGCCGCTCCGTCACTGCTCGGCGCTGCCGCGGACGCCGCAGCATTGGGGCTCGCAGGAGGTGCGGGCGCGGGTGGTGCGGCAGCGGGCGGTGCGGCGGCGGGGGGCGCTTCTGCCACAGGCGCAGCGGGCGGT
>ODAK010005201.1_pt1 | contig 13232 bp, 12 predicted proteins | sample 1539591 | NCBI WGS metagenome assembly ODAK01 (sample SAMEA3539303, study PRJEB22396) | soil metagenome | biome: tundra; feature: field; material: soil | place: USA | collected 2010-05 | depth 0.15 m | reverse complement strand
TAGAGGGATGCGGCGCATGGCCGGCTCGAGAAGGAACCATCGACCTAGCGGAGGCCCCCCGGCAATCAGGGGGAAGCCCAATCATACACCCTCGGCGCGATCGGCCCGTCTCCAGTCGGAACGCCGGCGCCTTCCGACACCGACTTGGCGTTCAGGACATTGTCAGGAGTTGAGCCCACGATGAGGGTCCGGGCCAATCCCGATTTAGGCTCCGTTAACCTATCCGCCGGAAATCGAAGGGTGCGCACATGCGTCTGAAGATCCTCGCCGCGGTCGGCCTGATCGTTGTCGGCGTGGCCGCGATTGGCATCGTGGTCATCGGCCCCTCGTTCGGATCAGGCTCGGCGGTCCAGTACATCACGGCCACGGCCAACGTGACCACGGTCTCGCAGGCGGTCGTGGCTACAGGATCGGTCCAGGCATCGATCGCCTACGACCTGTCGTTCGGGGTGACTCCGATCATCCATTCGAGCAGCTCCTCGACGAGTTCCTCGGGCGCTGGTTCGTCGTCCTCGGGCGGCGGCTCGTCGTGGCTCGTCAAGACGGTCACGGTGGCCGTCGGCGCCACGGTGACCAAGGGAGCCATCCTGGCCACGGCGTACACGACTGACGCAGCGGCCTCCGTGGCAGTGGCGGCTGCCAACCTCGCGGTCGCCGAGGCCAAGCTCAAGGTCGATGCGGCCGGACCGACCGCTGCCGACCGCCAGAGCGCGTACACCTCGATCCAGTCGGCGCAACAGCAGATCGCCTCCGCCCAGCAGAGCGAGACACTCAACACCAAGCAGAACGATCTGAAGACGAGTCAGACGCAAGCCGCGCTCAAGACCGCCCAGGCGACCCTCGCTGCCGACATCGCGGCCGGGCCCCCGAGCGCGACGATCACGGCCGACCAGAATGCAGTCAGCCAGGCCCAGGACGCGCTTGCCTCCCTCCAGTTGCAGATCCAGGCGTCGACCGACCAGTCCTCTGCGACCTCGCAGCAGAACCAGCTCAAGCAGACGCAACTCCAGGCGGCCGTGAACGCGGCCCAGGCACAACTTGCCTCAGACGCGGCGGCGAGCGCGGCGGCGAGCCCCGCGCCGCCGGCATCCACGCTCTCGGCCGACCAGAACGCGCTGAATCAAGCCCAGCAGGCCCTCGCTTCGTTCCAGCTCCAGGGGCAGGCCGGGCAGACCTCGGCGAGCGACACCGCCCAGCAGAACCAGCTCAAGCTGACCCAGGCGCAGACGGCGCTCCAGTCGGCCCAGGCGAAGCTCGCGTCGGACGAGGCGGCCGGTCCGAATAGCTCGACGATCACGGCCGACCAGAACGCGGTGAATCAGGCCCAGCAGGCCCTCGACTCGCTCAAGCTCACGATCCAGTCGTCCGACATGTCGTCGACGAGCCAGCTCGCCTCGGCCGAGCTCGGCCTGACGAGCGCTCAGGCCGGCTACGACTCGAAGATCGTCCCCGCGACCGTCTCGACGATTGCGTCCGACAAAGCTGGGGTGACCACAGCGGAGGACGCGCTGCGACTGGCCAAGACGACCCTCGGCGGCGCGACCCTCACGAGCCCGGTCGATGGCATCGTCGACGCGGTGAGCATCGTTGCCGGCGCCCAGGCTCCGTCGGCCGCCGCCGTGGTCGTTGCATCGAGCGCGATGGAGGTCTCGGCGAGCGTCACCGAGACGGACTACCCCTCGCTCAAGCTTGGTCAGCCAGTGAGCGTCACGATGACCGCGACCGGCGCGACGGCGACCGGCACGCTGACGGAGATCGAGCCGAGCGGATCGTCGTCCGGGTCCGGCGGCGTCGTCAGCTTCCCGATCCTCGTCGGCCTCGACTCGACCCCGGCCGGGACCGCGGCCGGGATGAGCGCGAGTATCTCGGTGACCATCCAGGAGGCGGCGAACGTCATCGCGGTGCCGGCTACCGCCCTCATCGGGAGCGGCGGCCAGTACGAGGTTCGCGTCCTCGACTCGAGCGGTGCTGTCCAGCTCGTCCCGGTGACCGTGGGACTCGTGACCACCTCTCTTGTCGAGATCCAGTCGGGCCTGTCGGCCGGTGACACGGTCGTGGTTGGGACGTCCTCGCCCCGGACGTCCACGGCGTCAACGACCACCAATGCCGGCAGCCTCACTGGTGGCTTCGGCGGCTTCGGCGGCGGCGCCGGTGGTGGCGGTCGCGGCGGCGGGGGCGGCCAGCCATGAGCGAGCCGCTGATCCAACTGCAGGGCGTCAGCCGGATCTACGATCTCGGCCGGGTCCAGGTGGCGGCTCTGCAGGAGGTTGACCTGACGGTCGAGCCGGGCGAGTTCCTCGCGATCGTCGGCCCGTCGGGTTCAGGCAAGTCGACGTTGATGAACATCGTGGGCTGCCTCGACCGCCCCACCGCAGGCACGTACACCCTCGCCGGCACACCGGTCGCCGAGCTCAACGACGACGGTCTCGCTCGCCTCCGCAGCCGGACAATCGGCTTCGTCTTCCAGAGCTACAACCTGCTGCCGCGAACCTCGGCCCTGGAGAACGTAGCCACGCCCCTGCTCTACCAGGGCGTCTCGCGCAAGGACCGTCTGGCGCGGGCGCGCGCCGCGCTCGAACGCCTCGGGCTTGGCGACCGCGTCGACCACGTCCCGACCGAGCTCTCGGGTGGCCAGCAGCAGCGAGTCGCGATCGCCCGAGCGCTGGTGACCGAGCCGGCCCTGCTCCTCGCCGATGAGCCGACCGGCAACCTCGACAGCGCCTCAGGGGCCGACGTGATGACAATCCTCAGGGAGCTCAACGCCGCCGGACGGACGATCGTGATGATTACCCACGACAGCGACGTGGCCAGCTCGGCCGGCCGCCAGGTTCACGTCCGAGACGGGCGGCTCGTCGCATGAGGGCAACCGAACTTGTCCGCCTGGCCCTGTCGCGCCTCGGGTCGTCCCGACTGCGGGCCGCCCTGACCATGCTCGGCGTGATCATCGGGGTTGCCTCGGTCGTCTCACTCGTGGCCGTCGGCCAGGGAGCGACGAGCGGGATCACCAAGCAGCTTCAGGGCCTCGGGACGAATCTTCTGACGGTGAACCCGGGTCGTGCGACGACCGGCTTGACGCGGGGCGCCGCGGGATCCGTGACGACGCTCACGATCCAGGATGCCGAGGCGATCGGCGGCCTGACCGGCGTCGCAGCGGTCGAGCCCGAGACCTCGACCAGCCAGCTGGTGGTCGCCGGCAGCCAGAACACCACGACGACGATCGTGGGCACCACCGGCGGCTACACGACCGTCCGCAACTTCAGCCTGTGGCAGGGCGCGACCCTCAACGGGGTCGCCGTGGATGACGCCCTGCGGGAGGCCGTCCTGGGAGCCACGACGGCCGACGACCTGGGCCTCAGCGCGAGCGCGATCGGCACGACGATCAAGATCGGCGGCGTGCCCTTCGAGGTCGTCGGGATCCTGCAGGCCAAGGGCAGCACGGGGCCGCTCAGCCAGGACGACCAGATCCTCGTCCCCTACACAACGGTCGAGGACCACTTCGTCCCCGGCCATACGGTCCGCTCGATCGGGATCAGCGTCGCCTCGGCCGACCAGATCGACCTGGTCAAGGCCGAGATCACGACCCTGCTCGAGAGCCGCCACGGGATCCCCGTCGGGGGGACCGACGACTTCACGATCGCCGACCAGAGCCAGCTGCTCAGCACGGTCGGCTCGGTGAGCGCTCTGCTGACCGTGCTCCTGGCAGGGATCGCCTCGATCTCCCTGCTGGTCGGAGGGATCGGGATCATGAACATCATGCTCGTCTCCGTTCGGGAACGGACCCGTGAGATCGGGATCCGCAAGGCGATCGGGGCGCGTGGTCGGGACATCCTCGCCCAGTTCCTGGTCGAGGCCCTCGTCCTGTCGCTCCTCGGCGGCCTCGTCGGAATCGTGCTTGGGGTGGCCCTCTCGGCCCTGATCGGGGCGCTCGCCGGCTGGGGCTTCGTGTTCAATCCGATCACCCCGCTTATAGCCGTCCTTTTCAGCCTTGCCGTCGGGATCGTGTTCGGGGTCTGGCCGGCCCGCCAGGCGGCCCGTCTCGATCCGATCGTCGCCCTCCGCTACGAATGACCTGCCCATCCGGCCCGGTTAGCAACCGCCGGACAACGTCCGCTCGAAAGGAGTCCCCGCGATGACCATCAACGAACCCACCCCCGGCTCCACTCCGCCGCCAACCTGGGCGACGGATCCGGTGCCCAGCACTCCCGTGAACCCGGTCCCGGTGGCAGCCCCGACCTCGTTTGCTCCGGCGCCTCTGGTTGCCTCGACGACTCCGAAGAAGAACCGGGCGTCGACCGGGACCGCCCTGCTGCTCGTCGGTGCCCTCGTCGCCATCGGCGGCGTTGCCTTTGCCGTGGGCCGGGTAACGGCCCCCACTGCGGCGGCCACGACGGGCGGCTTCGCGGGTGCCGGCCGAGGCACCGGGACGGGCGAAGGCGGCACCGGCTTCGGCGGCGCCGGCGGATTTGGGGGCGCCGGCCGGACCGGCGGTGGGGTGAGCATCACCGGCACGGTCGTATCGGTCAGCGCCAGCTCGATTGAGATCAAGTTGGCAGCCGGTAACACCATGACCCTCAACCTGAGCACGAATGTGACCTACCGGGATTCGACCACCGGCTCCGCGGCCGATGTCACCCCCGGTGCGACCGTCCAGGTCGGCCTGGCCCTGGCCGGCGGTACCGGCCCGACGGCCAGCGGCAACCCCCGGCCGAGCGGTGGCTCCGGCGGGGCGGGCCTAGCCAATGCCAGCGTCGGGACGATCACGGTCGTCAAGTAGTAGCCGCATAGTTCTCGGCATGCACATCCTGGTCGTCGAAGACGACCCGCGCTTGGGCCGCCTGCTCCGGCGCCTGCTCGGCGACGATCGTCACGTCGTCGAGCTGGCGCAGGATGCCCGGGAGGCGACCGAGCTGCTCGAGTCCGAGGTGGCCCTCGACGCCGTGATCCTCGATCTCGGGCTGCCCGATCGATCCGGCCTCGACGTCCTGCGCGAGCTGCGCCGGCAGGGATCGGACCTGCCGGTGATGATCCTGACCGCCCGGGACGCAATTGAAGACCGGGTTCGTGGCCTGGATGCGGGTGCCGACGACTACCTGGTCAAACCGTTTGCCTACGAGGAGCTGGCGGCCCGCCTACGGGCCCTCGCCCGGCGGGCCGATCGATCGCCGTCGGGACCGAACTTGGTCAACGGGCCGATCGTCCTCGACGAGGCAGATCGCGCCGTCAGTGTTGGCGGGGCGCCGATCGCCCTCAGCCCGCGTGAGTTCGCCCTGCTCGAATGCTTCCTGCGCAATCCCGGCCGCCTGCTTACCCGGGACAATCTGCTCGACGCGGCCTGGCCGTACGGTCTGGCCGTCACCCCCAACACGGTGGAGGCATACGTCCATCGACTCCGCGAGAAGCTTGGCGCAACCGCCGGGATGCTCATTCGGACCGAGCGCGGCGTAGGCTACCGGATGGTCGCTGGATGAGTGCCGACGGACCGCCCGGCGCCGCAGGCGACGCCCGGCTTCTGCGGCGAACATGGCGCCGGTTGATCCTGTGGAGCGGCGGGATCACGCTGGCGATCCTGGTCGTCCTCGGCGCGGCGATCTACCTGGCAGTGGATCGCTCCCTGTCCGATAGCACCGAGCAGCGTCTGCGTGATCGGGCGGGCCAGATCGCCGATTTCATCGGCCAGACGCCCGGCCAGGACGCGAGCCTCGGACCGCAGCTCCAGACCGGGATCGTCTTCGGCGGCCCGTCTTCGGGCACCCTGGCCATGGTGATCGGGCCAGCCAACGAGTCGGTCGGACCGCAGAACTCCCGTTTCGATGGGCTGCCCGATATGACTGCCGTCGCCGCCGCCCGAGCCGGGGCGACCGACGTGCGCCAGACGTCGATCGATGGGACTCCGATCCAACTCGTGAGCGAACCGGTCGTCCACCTTGGCCAGACCTACGTGATCCAGGTGATTGCCGACCGGACGGCCGAGGCGCGGGCCCTCCAGCTCCTGCTGGTGGTGCTGATCGTGGGCGGCGTTGCGGCGCTCGGCCTGTCCGTGGGTGGTGGGTCCCTGTATGCGCGTCGGGCGCTGGTTCCGATTCGCGACTCGCTCCGCCGCCAGCGCGAGTTCGCCGCAGACGCCAGCCACGAATTGCGCACCCCGCTGGCGGTGGTCCGAGGGAGCGTGGAGCACCTCCTCCGGCACCCCGCCTCGACGATCGCCGATCAGCATGAAACGCTTGACGACATCAAGGCCGAAACGGACCACCTGACCGAACTCGTGGATGCGCTGCTCCTGCTGGCCCGGGCTGACTCCGGGACGATCGAGCTCGAGCGGCAGCCGCTCGAGCTGGCTGACGCCACGACGACTGCCCTCGAGCCGCTGACCGGGTTCGCAGCTGAGAGGGGGGTCACGCTCCAGCTCGATGCGCGGCCGACCCCCGCCGTTGGCGACGCCCTGCGTATCCGTCAGCTGATCACGATCCTCGTCGACAATGCGATCCGGCACAGCCCGCCAGGCGGCACCGTATCGGTTCATACCCAGCCGTCGGGCGACAGGGCCGTCGTCTCGGTCAGCGACGAGGGGCCGGGCATCCGGCCAGAGGATCTGCCGCGCGTCTTCGAGCGCTTCTGGCGGGCCCCCGACGCCCCCAGTGGCGGCGCTGGTCTGGGCCTCTCGATCGCCCGCTGGATCGTCGAGCGCCATGGTGGCACGATCGAAGCGAGCTCGCCGATCAGCGGTGGAGCCCGATTCGAGGTCTCGCTGCCCACTCGCTGAGGCATTGATCGAGCCACTTGACGAGGCGCTCCGACCACCGTACGCTCTCCCGACTCAACCGCGCTTGCACTCTTTATGCAAGTGATCCTGTCGACATGGAGCAAGACAATGCTCACGGTGTTCCTGATCCTGCTCCGCGAGGGACTCGAGGCGGCCCTGGTCGTCGGAATCGTGATCGGCTACCTGGTCAAGATCGGGCGGCGGGATGCACTGCGCTGGGTGTGGATCGGGATCGTTGCCGCCCTCGTCGTGTCAGTCGGCCTGGGCGTCCTGGTCTTCGTCACGATCGGCGACCTGCCGTCGGCGATCCAGGAGCCGATCGAGGGGTTGGCGGCGGTATTCGCAGTGGGCGTTCTGACCTGGATGCTTTTCTGGATGCGCCGCCAGGGTCGCGCGCTGAAAGGGGAGCTGGAGGGCCAGCTGGACGACGCGCTGCGCGCCGGCTCGACGGCGGTCCACGTCGGACTCGCATTTCTGGCGATTGTGCGCGAAGGTCTCGAGACGGCGCTCTTCCTACTGGCCTTGTTTCGTTCGGCGGCCGCCTCCGGGGAGTTCTCGCCCGAGCTGCCGCTCGCCGGCCTGGCCGGCCTCGCCGTCGCCGTCCTGCTGGGCTGGGCGATCGTGCGCGGGGCGATCCGGCTCAACCTGCGTCGCTTCTTCAGCCTGACCGGGGTGGTGATCCTGTTGGTGGCCGCTGGATTGGTGTCGTCGGCGATCGGGTCCTTCGTCGACGCCGGCTGGCTGCCAAGCGGAGCGCCGGCAATCAACCTGGCCGGCCTGCTGCCCGAGACCAGCCCGCTGGGGTCGCTCCTTGGCGGCCTGTTCGGTTACCGGGCCCAGCCAACCGCCCTGCAGCTCATCGGTTATTTCGGCTACCTCGTCCCGGTTCTCGGCCTGTTCGTCGGCGGGGACCGCCTCCGGCTGTTGCGCCGGCCCCGGTTCGCCTGAGTGGGCTCCCGCGGCGGACGAGTCATCCTTGTCCTCGGCCCGGCCTGGTGGCGGCCTGCTCGAGTGGCGGCCAAGTCGCGACTGCGCCGGCCGACGCGGCGCCATCTGGAATCCTGCGCCCGAGCTCCGTCGCCGCCGTCGCCTCGGTCCGCCAGGTCCACGTCTCGATCAGCGACGCCGGCTGTGCGCCCCAGGCTGGCAGCAGGACACGACTGCCGGGATGGGCCCCATCGCGAAGAAGCTGCTGGCCGACGTGATCAAGCTGCAGGCCCTGGTCAAGACCGTGGCACTGGATCCCGCGACGATTGCGAATGGAGCGGTAGGCCTCCTGAACGAGGTCTCGGCGTCCAAGATCACGGGCGAGGAAGATCGTTATTCACACACCGACCTGTGGGATTTTGAGGCCAATGTGGTCGGCGCCCAGGCAGCCTTCAACGCCGTCCGTCCGCTCGTCGCCACCCGTGCGGCAGCGCTGGCCACGACGATCGACGGCGGCTTCGCTGCTGTCCTGGCGGCCCTGCAGCCATACCAGAAAGGCGACGGGTACGTGCTCTTCACCAGCCTCACTCCGACGGACACGCAGATGCTCAGCCGTTTGATCGACGCCCTGGCCGATCCGCTGTCGCAGGTGGCTGCGATCGTCGTCAGCGTCGAGTAGGTCGCCCGCGTGACCCCGAGGAACGGCCACCAGGCGACCGCCCCGCCTGGGTCATGACGGCTTCGGAGCCGAGTGCGGGGATCAGCCGGCGGCGCTTGCTGGCCGGTGGGCTGGCGGCGGGCGCCGGCCTCGTCGTCAGCGGGGTCGGCGGGTTCGCCCTCGGCCGGGCGAGCGACGCGCTCGATCCGCAGACCCAGCTCGTGCCCTATTACGGGCCCCACCAGGCCGGCATTGCGACGGCGGCCCAGGAGCGGCTCCAGTTCGCGGCGTTCGATATCCTGACCGACCGGCGTGATGATCTCCGGGACCTGCTCAAGACCTGGACCACCGCCGCCGTGGCGATGACCGCCGGCAACCCGCTGGGAGATCCCGGTGGCGCTCCCCTCCGTCCACCAGCCGATACCGGCGAGGCGGTCGGGCTGGGGGCCGCCCGGCTCACCACGACGATCGGCTTCGGGCCGAGCATGTTCGGGAGGCCTGGCCACGATCGGTTCGGCTTCGCCTCGGTCCGTCCGGCCGCGCTGGCCGACCTGCCGCCGTTCGCTCATGACGAACTTGACCCGGCCAGCAGCGACGGCGACATGTGCGTCCAGGCGTGCGCCGAGGACCCCCAGGTTGCGTTCCACGCGATTCGTGACCTGGCCCGGATCGGCCGAGGGATCGTCGCAATCCGCTGGGCCCAGCTGGGTTTCGGCCGAACCTCCAGCACCACTTCCGCCCAGGTAACGCCGCGCAATCTGCTGGGTTTCCTTGATGGCACCAACAACGTCCACGGCGATGACCAGCCGACCATGGACCAGCAGGTGTGGGTAGGCCCAGCCGATGATCCTGCCTGGATGCATGGGGGGACGTACCTGGTGGCCCGCCGGATCCGAATGCGGATCGAGGCGTGGGATCGGGACAGCCTGGCTGACCAGGAGGCAACGATCGGGCGTCACAAGCTGAGCGGGGCGCCGCTTGGCGGATCGACCGAGCGCGCCACGGTGAACCTGGCCGCACTCGCGGCGGACGGCCAGCCGGTCATCCCCGCCGGTGCCCATATCCGCCTTGCCGCTCCCGCCACGAACGGCGGAATCCGGCTCCTGCGCCGGGGCTATTCGTTCACCGATGGGATCGACAGCCAGACGGGCCAGCTCGACGGCGGTCTCTTCTTCGTCTGCTTCCAGCGCGATCCGCGGACTGGCTTCGTACCGGTCCAGACCCGGCTGGCGGCGAGCGATGCCCTGAACGAGTACGTCCAGCACGTCGGCAGTGGGCTCTTCGCGATCCCGCCCGGGACGAGTCCGGGCGGCTACATCGGTGAAACCCTGTTCGGCTAGATTGGGGACAGGGGCCACGGCCCTGGCTCCCCCTGGGATATGCGCGAAGGCGGCTGAGGCGCCCACCCGGCCGCGAACCGGGCGTCCCCGCCTTACGCAGCGCTTACAGGGCGCGATGGAGCGGTTGACGACCGCCTGACAGGCTGGGTCCACGGCAACGAGGCGCCGTGACCAACCAATGAGGACAGCCATGTCAGTTCGTCGCTCGCTGGGCGTGGGGCCAGCCTTGCTTGGCCTGGCTCTCATCGTGGTCGCCTGTTCCGGCGTCTCCGCTGCCGGGACCGCGGCCAACGGTTCCGGGTACTCGGCTGGCTCCGGCAACGACGCACCGGCGGGGCCAACGTCGGCGTCGGATCTCGACCCAGCCGAGCCCACGTTCGACCTGGGCGCCCTCCTCAGCTCCAACCCGACGCCGGACATCACGCCGGCGACGAGTCCCGCAACGTCGCCGAGCGGCCCGCAGGCCACGCCGAAGGCGGCTACCCCGGCTCCGCCCGTGATCTCGACCAGCAAGGCAAGCGGCCTTCTCGCGCAGGTCGATCACCTGCTCAATGAACTCGACGGCGAGTTGTCGAACGCTGACGCCGCGGCCAACAATCCAGGAGAGTGATTTCAATGAAGCTCCATCTTTCGCCCCGACTCGGTCGGGCAACGTTCGCCCTGGGGGCCGCCGGCCTCCTCGCGATCGGCTCGTTCTCATCGGTCCTGGCGGCCGAGCCGAGCCCGATCACGAACTCCACGGCTGCCCCAGCCGTCCACCACTTCTGTATTCCGGAATGGGCTGCCGTTACCGCCAGCCCGAGCGTCGATACACTCCGGGCCGCCGGTGACTGTGAGATCAATCGACGGTTCGTGACGCTCGACGGATTGACCTACCTAGTCAACAATTCGGACGTGTTGATGGCCGATCACATCACCGATCTGCGCGACGTGAACTCGGTCCATCCGGCCTCGTTCGCAGCCGAGCGGACCGGCCTGGTCGCGCTCAAGAGCCAGATCGACTCAGATGGCACGGTCGCGGCCCTGCGCCTCGATGTCGCCAAGATTGCGCCGGACTACCGGGTCTACCTGCTGGTCGTCCCGAAGACGCACCTCGTCAGCGCGGCTGATGCGACCGAGAAGGCTTCGGCCAAGTTCGGCCCGTTGGCCGCTGAGCTGCAGAACCTGATCAACCAGGCGCAGGCCGACGGCATCGACGTCACGGCGGCCCAGGCGAAGCTCGCCGATCTGAACGCCAAGGTCGCCCAGGCGAATGGCCTGATCGCGCCGGTCGCCGACTCGATCCTGCCGCTCAGCCCGACAGACTGGAACAACGGCACGGCCGGACCCATCCTCAAGTCCGCCCGGGAGACGATCCAGCAGGCCCGAACGCTGCTGGTCGGTGCCCGCCAGGATGCCCATCAGGTGATCGTGCTCCTGGGGAGCTGATCCCCAGGGCTCCGGCCCGTTAATTCCGATCAACCCCGGTTCGTCGCCAAGGCGAACCGGGGTTGACGATTCCGGCGCGCCCGCGAGCCTCGCAGGTTGTCGTCAGCGTGCATTCAGGCATCTCTGGTATAGACCAACCATGGCTTCCTTCCCGGCGATCCCTCGCCGCGCCGGCGCGCTGGTGACGCCCGATCGCGCAGCACTCGCCGCGATCGTCGTTGTGGCTGCTCTGCTGAACCTCTTTGCCCTCGACCGTGAGGGCTGGTCCAACACGTACTACGCCGCTGCGGTCAGAAGCATGCTCGCCGGACCGTCGACCTTCTTCTTTGGGGCATTCGATCCAGGCGGCTTCATCACCATCGACAAACCACCGCTCGGCTTCTGGGTCGAGGCGCTCTCGGCCTGGCTCTTCGGCTACTCCGGTGTCAGCCTCCTGCTGCCGGGCGCCCTCGCCGCGATCGCGTCGGTGTGGCTCTTGGCCCGGCTCGTGGGGCGTCGATTCGGGCGTCTCGCGGGACTGGTCGCCGCCCTTGTCCTGGCGGTGAGCCCGATCTCGGTGGCAACCGCCCGAAACAACACCGTCGACAGCTTCCTCGTGCTGGTGATCCTGCTTGCAGTAGCAAGCACGCTGCGCTGGGGCGACACCGGCCGAGCGCGCTGGCTCATCCTCGCCATGGCCCTGGTGGGGGTCGGCTTCAATGTGAAAATGCTCGAGGCGTATCTGGTCCTGCCGGCCCTCGGCCTGGCCGTCCTGGTCGATCAGCGCTGGTCGCTCCAGCGCCGGGTCGGGCACCTGGCCCTTGCCGTGCTCCCGCTCCTCCTCGTCTCCTTCTCGTGGGCGCTGATCGTGGATGCGATCCCGGCCGCCAGTCGTCCATTCGTGGGCGGCAGCGCAGCGAACTCGGTGGTCGATCTCGCCCTGAACTACAACGGGATCGAGCGTCTTGCCGGAGGCCAGTCGTTTCCGAACCTTGGGCGCGTTGGTCCATTGCGCCTGTTCGACCCATCCCTGTCCGGGCAGATCAGCTGGTGGCTGGTGCTCGGCCTCATTGGCCTGGCGGTCGCCGTCGTCGAGCTGCGCCGCCGGCCGGCGCGGCGCCGCTTCCTCGTGCCGCTGGCGTTGTGGTCCGGCTGGTTCGCGACCGCCGCCGTCTTCTTCAGCGTCGCCAGGTTCTGGCACCCGCACTACCTGGTGATGTTCGCTCCAGCCGTGGCAGCTCTCGCGGGAGCCGGCTGCGCCGCCCTCCTTCGGGCATGGCGGCGGCCGGGCCCGGCCGGTTGGCTGCTGCCGATCTCGGTGGTCGCGAGTGGCCTCGCGGAGGCGATGATCGTGGGCGTGGCCCGCGGCTTCGACTGGCTCCAGGGGACCGCCGTCGTGTTGTCGCTCGCGCTCGGCGGCGGCCTCTTCCTCCTCCGGGCTGGACTCGGCACGATTGGGCGCGACCGGGCCGCCGGCTTCGCGCTCACCGTCACCGCGGTGCTCGCCCTGGCCGTGGCTCCGTTGACCTGGTCGGCATGGACGACCCTCCATCCGCCCGGAGCCAGCCTGCCGGTCGGTGGACCACCCGCGGCCGGCTCTGCTCGAGGCGGCGGCTCGTTCCTCGGGCTGCCCGGTGGCGGTCCGACGGGGTCCCCGGCAGGCAGCGGTCCAGGCGGCCAGGCCTCATCGGCCCTGGTCGCGTTCGCTCTCGAACACCAGCACGATGCCACGTTCGTCCTGGCCACCGCCAGCGCGCAGCAGGCGGCGCCGATCATCATCGCCACCGGCCTGCCGGTGATGAGCCTGGGCGGGTTCAGCGGCGACGATCAGACGCTGACCGTCGCGGAGTTCGAGGCACGGGTCGCCGCGGGGGACGTGCGCTACGTTCTGGTGGGCGGCTTCAGCGCGGGTGGGGGTTACTTCGGTGGCGCGAACGACGTGATCCGCTGGGCCCGGAACGCCTGTATGCCGATCACGACGGGGGTCCTGGCCGGGCAGATCGTCGACTGTCAGTTGCGGTCGAGCACCTCGAGCACGGACCCGAATGCCTCGATCGACCCGAGCGTGATCGGGTCGAGGACGACCTGGACGGCCCCGATGCCGGCCCGGGCGTAGGCCCGCAGCTCCTCGGCCATCGCC
>ODAK010005199.1_pt1 | contig 13234 bp, 15 predicted proteins | sample 1539591 | NCBI WGS metagenome assembly ODAK01 (sample SAMEA3539303, study PRJEB22396) | soil metagenome | biome: tundra; feature: field; material: soil | place: USA | collected 2010-05 | depth 0.15 m | reverse complement strand
AAAGTTCTTCGCGCTTCTTGCTGAATGCCAGGGTTAGCCGGGACAGAGTCTAGGCTATTCCATGCGCGTAGCTCGGCACGACCGTCAGCTACGAAATGAATGCAGTTTGGGGCTGAAATTGGCATTGTGCTGTGAAACTGGCGTAGTTTGCGGTGCGGCAGGAGAGTGCTCGCTTCTGTTATCGGCAGTGATGGAACCGCATATCATCAGGCGTACGAAAATGAGTAATTGGAGGCGAAAGGAGAGCGACGGTGAAGACGCTTCTCAACTACTTTTGAAACCGATCTCCAGCAACAGTGGACTGTCGTTTGTCGCTGCTGTCGACTACGCCCGCGGCTCGGGAAGCAGTGGCGCGACTTCGGGCGGCACTCCGAGACAGTGCGGACGTTATCTGGTAAGCACCAGGTAGCGGGGAGCTATTCCGATCGATAGTCGCTCCGCCACGAATCTCGTTCCTCGACGTCATTGTCGATGTCGATGAGCTGTTTCTCGTCTTTCCACCACAAAAGCGTTAAGACGATTCCATTCGACAGCAATCTCGAATCTTCATGTATCCAATAGTTTCGGGCATTGCGATGATTTAACCATTCGTCGCTGCCAACGTCTTTGGGCTGGAAGGATTTCCCCTCCCCCTTGAGCAGCGCGTGCGCGATGCTACCGGTTCCGGGCTGCGGCTCGGGCCAAATCTTCCCCTTGACGTCGCTGCTTGCGATGAACCATTCGCGTTTACCACGGCTGTTGCAAATAAGCATACCCGGCAAGTCGCCGTACTCGATCAGGCGAATGGCGGTGGCGGTCAAGCTCGTACAGAATGTAGTTGCAAGGCTCTGGACGGTTTCGAAAGTTATGGATCTCCCGCTCGCGTACTGACGGAACATCTTGCCCGGCATCAGCAGGTCGCTGGCGAAACGGTTTGCCCTGGTCTCGGGATTCGCAGACGACCATTCGCGAACAAACACTCCGTCAAGACACTGGAACGCAACCTGACCGCGGTCCTTCATCCAGTGCCCTAATTCGTGACCGGCCGAGAAACGCTGTCTAGGACGAGGAGAATTGTTGTCGACGGTGATGATGGCTCGATTGTTGTAGCCCATGATCCGTGCAGCACAACCAGAAAGCGGCTGATAACGGATTGTCGCTCCACAGTCTTCTGCAATGGCTTCTATATCAATGTCGCTTGGGTCTTCGATGCCAAGATCCATCAGAATCTGTGACGGAGATCGATACCATTCAGGAGTCGCAGCCATCGTGAGTGTCTCCGACGTCGTCCAAAGCCCCGAGAGCATCAAGCTCCTCAAGAGCACTCTCAATGTCGGAATCGGTCAGGGAATCCAAATCCCGGTGCTGTAAGGTTAGACCTGACTGAAGACCAGGCTTTGCCTTCAGTATGGCATGGAACTGTTCCCGTCGTGAATTCGCATCGCTGGCTATCCTGCGCTTCCGGGCTTCAATCCGACCTAGGCTTTCCTTATATCTTTGTCGAGCATGGTGCAACCGGCGTTGGGTGAATTTCTTTACGCCTTCCATCAGGGCGTCACTCGTCTGTGTTGCCATCAAGTTCACGTCTTTTCCTGAGGCGACCGCATCCTGCTCGATGTCGGCGGGCGAAGATGTCTCGATTGACGACGCGATCTCGTCAAGGAAGTGTTCGGCCTGGAGAACGCCCCACTGCTTTTTAACGGACATTATCAATTCCTTTTTGGCCAGAGTGCGGCAACCTGTCGGCGAATTCGGCGGACGATAGTTTCGTATGCAGTCCGGCTCATTTCAAGCGCCTCGATGATCTCGGTGCCCGACATGCCATCTTGCCATCCATCAATGATTACGAGAGCCTCAGGATCGTCTGCGAGGATATGCTCAACCTTTCGTATGAGGTCTGACAGGATCGCTGCCTCCTCTGCGTTTTTTCCGACTGCTTCAGCGAGGCCGATCGGGCTGAGGGGTTCTCCGTCGTCGTTGGGGCTGGCAGACTGGCTGTCCGCAATTTCGTATCCCGCTTTTTCGGCTGCATTCCGGAAATTAGATGCAATGCTGCGCATTGCTCCTATGAGCATGTTCACGAAATCGACCTTCTTCGGATTCCAGTGCCGCCGCTCCTCAAGAAGGGAGACAACGGCCTCGCCCAGAAGATCTGACCCGGTGAAGGAGCTGCCTCGAAGGCGCATTGCCCTTGCGCGATTCTCAGCAAAAGCGTTCAGTCTTGCCAGGTCGCCACGCTGAAGCTTCTTGATCGCCTGTGCGACCTCGTCGACAGTCGCCACCATCTCGGATTTAGATTGCAGGTTGTCTGACCGCAACAGCAACCACCCATACGACTATGCTGATGTGCCGCCCCGGTCGGACAAAGAAATTTTCACCGGCCGTGTCCGACACATGGCGGGGTTTCAGCATAACTGAGTAGCGGCGGAAGCCTGCAATGAAAAAAGGAGAACGAAATGCTAAATACCGAACATGGGGTTGGGCACATCGCTGTAATGGTCGAAGGTGAGGGGCTCGCCGAGGTTGAATTGATCCACATTCCTCATGGGAGTACCGCGGCTGAAATCGTCGCCGTTGTCGCGGCAAAGGGCGGTTACATGGCCGAGGAGGCCGTTCTTTATGCCGAAGACTGCGACCAGCCGATTGACATTGCCATGGTCGTTACCGAGGAGGCGTTCGGCCGCAAGGTTCACCATGTCCACCGCGCGCGAAAGGTTGAGGCGGCCGTTTTCTATCAGATGCGGCAGATCGAACGGCGGTTCGTGCCGTCCACCCGTGTTCAGCGAGTCCTAGACTGGGCGGTGGGTCCAGAGGGCTTCAAGATCGATCCGTCCATTGCGCCGGAGATGGAGCTTGCGTTACACGGGCAAACGATCCCGCTTGCCAAAAACGCACATCTTGGCCGGTATCTCCGTCACCCAGGTCACGAGCTGAAATTTGACCTCGTCCGCGGCGTCGTACCGAACGGGAGCCGCGGGTGAGCCCAGCCGAACATGCAGTGGCGACTGATCTTCAGTCCATCCGATTTCGCGCTGGAGCCCTCCGCGGCCACTGGCGTTACGTTTCCCATGTCTTCCCGGTGCTGATAGTCGCCGTGGCGGCGGTGGAACCTGACGGCAGCTCCAGCGAGTATTACTTCCGATTCGAATTGACCGGCTTTCCCGGCATAGCCCCAGCGGTAACGATCTGGGATTGCGCAGCAGGTACGCCACTTGCCGCTGACAATCGCCCGAAGGGGTCCAGCCGGGTCACAGAAGCGTTTAAGTGCTGGGGAAACCAGACCGTTTATCGTCCTTGGGACCGGCAAGGTGGTGCGCACAACAACTGGGCAGCAGCTCACCCGGCTCTAGCGTGGAACGCCGGCCGGGACCTCACTTTTATTGTTGAGGATTTACATGGTCTCCTTACTTCGAACGCTGCTGCGTGCAGCAACAAATCGGGGTCCTAAGCTGGTCTGTGAGTCGGAGCTGTGGAACCACGGCGTGGACGAACTGAGGCGGCGCACTGGAGGCACGCACGAAAGCGGAGCATTCCTCCTCGGAGACCTCAAAGGCGAGGTTCGCAGGCTCCGCCAGTTTCTGTTCTATGACGACATCGATCCGAACTGCTTCGCCAATGGCATCGTCGAGTTCGACGGCAGCAAGTTTGGACTTGTCTGGGACAAATGCCGGGCCTTGAGCATGGCCGTAGTCGCCGACGTACATGTCCATCCTCGTGGTTTCCGGCAGAGTCCCAGTGACCGCCACAACCCCATGATTGCAGAAGCAGGCCATATAGCTTTGATTCTGCCGCACTATGCCAGTCGCGCCAGGGTGCCAGGAATGATCGGCGTGTATGAGTACCTCGGTTCGCGGCGATGGCAAGATTGGAGCAGCGCCGGCGATCGTGCGTTCCACGTTGGATGGTGGCCCCGATGAGTGTCCATCAAGTAGAAATCAACTCCGAACGCTCTCGCATCCGCGCCGCCCTAGTAAATTCGGGACGACACACATTCTCTGAGGCCGAAGAGATCTTGGCAACGTCTAGCTTGTCGGTGGTTCTAGGAGAGGATGCGGCCAACACACCTGCTGGCCAAGCGGCGTTCCTCACCGCGATTGTTACAGGTGCCCGAACTTTCGGCAGAGTCAGAGTCCGGGGCCGACTTGAGGAAAGGTTGACGTTACCTCTACCCCTGGGCGCAAAGTCGATGTCGGATGCGGCAACCTTTCTCGGGGCCGAGATAGCCGACGTCCAGGGTTCTTGTCCTGCGATATGGATCGGACGGAACCCTAGTTCGAACACCGGCTGGGCCATCCAGGCGTTTTGGGACGGCTGGATCGCTGGCAGCTCGCCCGCAACAAATCCCATGACCATCGGTCGTAGTGATTGTGTTCTCGCTGGCGTCGCCGCAGGCGCGCTTGCAGTCGGGCAGGCCTTTCTCGCACAACAGGGTGACGCTCGGGCAGGGCGAATAGTCAATAGCATTTCGCTTTGGGAGCCGGCGATAGGCGGTGAGAGGGCCCTCGCCTCAGGGCCAACGTTACAAGAGGTCTACTTGCCAACGCAGCTTTGGCTTGTCGGCCTCGGCAATCTTGGCCAAAGCTATGCGTGGTCATTGACGCTGTTACCGTACTCACGGCCAGAGGAAGTCCTTCTCTTCTTGCAAGATGATCAGCAGATTGGGAAAGAGAACTGGGGCACGTCGGTGCTGGCTCAGCAGGGCCGATATGACGCCATGAAAAATCGAGTCGTCGAAGACTGGGCAACGGCTCGGGGTTTTCAAGTTCGTCGCGTTGATCGCCGACTGGATGAGCACCTTTTCAGGTCCGACAGTGAACCGGCCATCGCGCTAGCCGGACTGGATGGCATGACTGCCCGTCGCCTCCTCGGAGGCCGCGGCTTCGAGTACGTGATTGATGCTGGCTTGGGCGCAACGGTTTCCGACTACCAGAGGTTCCGCATCAACGTGTTTGATCGTACCAATGATCCCGCGAAGCACTTCGACGGCGTTGAAGATCAGACTGAAGCGGTCGCCCAACGGCTCTTGCAGTTACCCAGCTATGCGGAAGTTGCCCGGAGCCGGGGCGACGGAGGATGTGGCGCTGCAATGCTGGCTGGAATCAGCGTAGCTGTGCCATTCGTCAGCTCTGTCGTCGGAGCCCTTGCCGCTGCACAGGCGATTCGTCTTGCTTCTCATCGATCCCACTACGTTTCGATTGCCGGCGAGGTTGGTGATCTAAAGACGGTCAGAGCAACCTTGGGGACGGTGTCCAACCGCATTGTTGTGCCTAACATGCTGGCAGCGTAAGACGGCGTGGTCGCCTATACGGATTGGTCAGCAGCCAAGGGTGGCTAGTCTTGCCGTGAACGGTACTTGTAGTCCGACCATGGTCCAAACCGACCGATTTGGACAACTTTATACGCCCAATTCACACCGTCAGTGGGCGGAGGTGACCGACCTCACTCCTGCTTTCTGAATTGCACCTCGTAGCAACAGCAAAAGCGGCAAGAAACGTGTGTTTTGAGGGACTTAAGTTGCTTATCGGCACAGCCAGAGCGAACATCGTGAGCTGACAGTATCGGCTAGAGGATAGAAAGTCGTGAAACAAACACGGGTAGCGATTTACACACGGGTCTCGAGCGACGACCAGTCGACCAAGACGCAAGAGCACGAACTCAGGCAATACGCGAAGCACCGGAGCTGGACGGTGCAGCGAATCTACACCGACCACGGCTTTTCCGGCGCATCGGAGAAACGACCTGCGCTCGATGAGCTGCTGCGCGACACGCGGAAGAGGAAGTTTGACGTTGTGCTGGTGTGGAAGTTCGACCGGTTCGCCAGGTCATTGCGGCTACTGGTGTCAGCGCTCGAACTGTTCCGGAAGTTCGGGATTGACTTCGTGTCCGCGACCGAGGCCATTGACACATCTCTTCCATCTGGCGAGTTGGTGTTCCAGATATTCGGTGCAATCGCGCAGTTCGAGAGGGCACTGATCGGGGAACGGGTGAGAGCGGGACTTGGGGAGGCACGCCGAAACGGAAAGCGAATCGGTCGTCCGCCTATTCGGGTGCTCACCCCGGAAGAGCGCAGCCGCATCCGGAAGGAACACCGAAACGGCAAGAGTCTTCGCAAACTGGCCGACGCGTACGGCGTAACACTCTGGACGGCGCATTCTGCGTGCCACGCGGAGGCCGCAGGTGGGGTCTTCCAGCCTATTGGGGTCATTGCTGATGCCACTGCGTTTGTCGGTTGAGACGTGGTATTGATCGATGACCCAATCGAGGGCACAACGGTGGCAAGCCGTCGGTGAGGTTCTGAAACCCTCGTGGCTCTGTGCGGGGCAAGCTCATTTTAATGTAGCCGGTATAATCTGCGTGAAGCCATGGCGCGCTTTTGTTTTATCCACGTTGCCGACCTCCACCTTGACACGCCCTTTGCTTGCACCAGCGTTGATTCGCCGCAGATCGCCGAAGCTTTACGAGAGGCGACGTTTCAAGCGTGGGACCGAGTTGTCTCCACCTGTATCGAAAATTCAGCCGCATTCCTGGTGGTGGTCGGCGACATCTACGATGCTTCACAGAAGAGTCTCCGCGCGCAGTTGCGCTTCAGGGAGGGACTTGAGCGCCTTAACCAACACTCAATTCCGGTGTTCGTTACCCACGGGAACCACGACCCATTGGACAGCGTGTCCGCTTCCTTGCCCCCGCCACCGAATACCTACGTCTTTGGGCCGGAGGTCGAGACGCGGGAGGTTCACCGAGATGGGCAGCCTTTGGCTCTTGTAACCGGCATAAGCCATCCTCAAAAGAATGAATCGCGAAATCTGGCTCGATTGTTTTCAGCGGCTTCCAACCAAGCGGGCCCGGGACTGTTTCGGCTTGCTCTACTCCATTGCAATGTAGGTGCTGAAACGGGCCATGATGCGTACGCTCCCTGCGAGTTGGCGGATCTAACGAACGCCAGTTATGACTACTGGGCCCTTGGCCACGTGCACGAGCGGCGGGTACTCTCCCGTTCCCCATGGATCGTTTACCCCGGTAACTCGCAAGGAAGATCGTTGCGCGAGCTCGGCTCTAGAGGGTGCATGTTGGTTGAAGTAGAAGGAGCTGAAGTCGTCAGCGAGCCTCGGCTTGTTGAAACTGATGCCGTGCGATGGTTTTCAGTTGACATTGATGCCGAGCCATTCGCCAATACACACGAACTGCTTGAGGGTCTCCTCCGTGAATGTCTCAGACTACAGCAGGCTGCCGATGGTCGCCCGGCCGTCGCCCGCCTCGTTGTTCGCGGACGTACACACCTCTATCGAGAGTTGCGGCGCCCTGGTTATATTGCTGACCTTGAAGATGAGGTGCGTGCAACTACGGCTGCGTGGAAACCTTTTGTGGATCTGGCAGTGCTGGATCTCGTTGTGCGGCCGCCGCTCGACCTAGACTCTCTTGGAACCGCCCCCGATTTTCTTGGGGACCTTCTCCGCGGCGCCAGTCTCGACCAAGAGCGGTGTATCAGCGCTTGGGAACCGCTCTTGGAAGACGCGCGCCTCAATAAGCTTAAATTGCGCGCGGCCCTCGAGGAGATCGACTGGCAAGACGCGGTCTTGCAGGCAAAGTATCTTTGTGCGGACCTCCTTTCTGCCGGAGACTCCGAGTGAGGATCGAGTCGTTCCATATCGATGGCTTCGGGCTTTTTCACGATGCCCATCTTGAGCTGTTTCCTCACTTGTCGGTTTTGTGCGGAGCCAACGAAAGCGGAAAATCCACGCTATTGGCTTTTCTGCGCTTCATGTTCTTTGGTTTTCCCGACAAGCGAACGAAAGCTAATCGCTATCCTCCATTTCAAGCTGGCGCTCCCCACGGAGGAAGCCTAGTGCTACATACCCCTATTGGGATCTATCGGGTGGAGCGTCACGATTCGCTGCAGCTTCTCAGGCCCGACGGGGCTGTTGGGACCGCAGATGATCTTCAAACCCTGCTGAACGGACTCACGCGCGAAACGTTCTTTAATATCTTTGCGTTTAGCCTTCACGAACTCCAAGAGCTTCATGATGCGTTTGAACAAGGAACCGCACGCGAGGCCATTTACGGCGCTGTCACCGGAGTAAATCACCAACTGATGATGAAGGCCGAGGCATACCTCGACGATGGGCTTGCACGCATCTTCAAGCCGCGGAGCAAAAAGGCCGCGATTAACATCACCCTTGCTGGACTTGACCAACTACAGCAGGAAATCCGCAATGCAGAGAATGACCTGTCTGCTTTCGAGCAATTGGCTGGCGAGATTTCGTCGCTGGAATTGGTGCTGCAGGGCGCTCAGACACGGCAACACGAATTGGACGTCGAGATTGACCGCCTGAAGCAGCGCGCCTTTTGGGTCGAACAGCTGCACAACCGCCGATCTGAAGTAGCTGAACTGACAACAGCACAGGATCAGTTACGCCATCGTCGTTCCGAAATCCGGCTAAACAGCGTGCTTCTTCAACTTTCGGACGATGTAAAGGGCCTGCTCAAAGGCCGCGATCAGTTGGTAGCGTTGCGCAAGAAGAAACCGGAGTTGCAAGAGGCTCTGGACTTCGTCAGGCACGAATTGTCAGGCTCGGTTGTAAAACTTGGTCCTGAGTGGACGCCTGAGCTTATCGAAAGTTTCCGAGTCTCCGCCGAGATGCAGAAGGGGATTCGTGCGATGGAGGCCGACTTTCGAAAGGCAGAAGTAAGAATCGCTGAAGGCCGGGCTATAGAAGCCGCAGAAATCGAGCACCGGAAGATCGCTCTTCAGGAGGAGAAGACTGCCGCGGAAGCCTTCGAGCGAGCCTTGGAGCCGCCATCGCCGTTTGACAGCCACTTAATCGACAGGCTTCGTGCAGGGCAGCTTGACTATGAGCGTGCCACCCAGGATCTCCGAGCCCGCGAGGGAGAATTGAGGGCCGCTGATGAGCTGTTTCGCCAATCCGTAGCGGAAGTTCATCCACGTTGGACAGAGGATGACTTGCAGCGATTCGACACGTCTCTGGCTGCACGCCAGGAATTGCAAAGTTTAGGTGATCGACTGGGCCGTGCCCAGCAGCAGTGGGAACGTGCCCAAGAACAGATTTCGGAGGCGGCGTACGACTCTCAGCAGGCGAAAGACCGCTACTCGCAAGAACCTGAGAAGCCTCAGGGCACTCGATGGCTGTATGCGTATAGTGCAACAGTGGGTGTTGGGTTGCTTGTTGGCATTTCTGTCTGGTTTTGGCAGCCAATCCTTGGGGGCGCGATCACTGGCTCCTCTGTTGTTCTTGCGACTGTCTTCATTACAAGAGCCCTGCTTCATCGCAGGCAGATCGGAGAGCGGATCGAACAGGCAAAGAAGGTGGCTATCGAGGACGAGCAGCTACTCGTTCGCCGGCAGGAAGCACTGCGCGAGGCCGAGAAAAGGTTAGAGCAAGAGAGGAATGCTTGGCGCGGCCATTTGGAAACCATCGGCCTTCCGGTATCTCTGCCCCCGGAGGATGCGATAGTTCTGGTGTCGCGAGTCGATGTTTGCCGGGAGCGCCTGAACAAGGTTCAGACCTTGCGTCATCGTATTGCCGCCATGGAACAGAACCGCCAGCAGTATCTTGACCTGTTTAACGAACTCTTGGCAACTAGAGGACAAGCAGCGATAGGGCGGACTGAGGTTGCGACCCGCCTACCGCAATTCATAGCGTCAATACGCGCCGAGGATGAGCTCCGCAAGCTTCGCGAAAACGCACGTGAACTCTCGATGACAGCATCGGAGAAACGCCGCGGTGCAGAAGACGGTCTGCTGAAAGCCACGCGGTCACTTCAGCAAGCCATCGAAAAGCAACAAGATCTGACGGCCGCTTGGCGCCAGTGGCTTGATCAGAATGGCTTGCCCGCCCACCTCTTGCCGGCGGGGACTCTAGTGTTCCTCCAAGACTTGGATAGCGCCCACGATTTGTTGGTTCGGTTACGTGCGCTCGACTTGGAACTTCGTCATGTTACGGAAGAAGAGATGAGTATCCTCGGGCGCCTAAACAATCTTCTGGCCTCCTCGGGTCGCCCCTTCGTCGGCGATCCTGTAGCTGATCTAGATTCGATGGCGGCGGCACTCCAGTCGGCCGAAAGCGATGCTCAAGAAGCAGCAATCCTCGACGCCAGAATCGCTGAAAAAGGCCGCCAATTAGAGGCGAAACAGCGTGAAGTGAAGGAGGCCGAGACACAGATTGCGCAAATACCGCTGGCGGCACCGGACGTGAACATTCAAGCCCGCCAACTGGAACTCGCCAACGATTTAAGCAAATTGAAGACGGAAACTCAGGACACCCTCGGCAAGCTGGCGGAACTCCGCACCAGACGCCAAGCCATGGCTACCGACGAGCGACTCTCGAAACTACACGAGCAGAGGGCCGCTTATAGCGAACAGATTCAGCAATTTGCCCGCCAATGGGCGGTTCTGTCCCTTGCGCTCATTATGTTCGACCAAGCTCGGAAGCGTTACGAAGAGGAACGACAGCCGGCCGTGGTTCGCCGGGCTTCCGCCCATCTTCGCTGCATGACCGGAGGCCGCTATCGCGAAGTCCGGATGCCGCTGGACAGATCTGAACTCCAAGTTTTGCCGAGCGAGCCGGTTGCTCCCAAGACCACCGACCAGTTGAGTCGGGGAACCGCGGAGCAGCTCTACCTCGCCTTGCGATTCGGTTTCATCGAGGAATTTACCGGCGATCGCAGTCCGCTTCCAATTATTATGGATGACATATTGGTGAATGCTGATCCCAGCAGGGTAACCGCGGCCATTAAAACACTCGTCCGGATTTCGGAGCAGTTTCAGATCCTTTATTTCACGTGCCACCCGGAGACTGTCACGAAGTTTCGCGACGCCGACGCCAGGATACCTGTGATCGAACTCGCCGACGGACACTTCAGTTAGATGAAAAAGAAGCCCCAACGGCAGGAAGACAGGCTCCGTGCCGGGGGCTGGGGATTAAAGCTGGACGATCAGGGGGCGGGACGAGGTTGCCTTTCGCCGGCGAAGTGCTTCTTGAACGGCGCTGCCGCGTGCGCCCGGCTTAAACTGACATCGTGTCTACTGATTCCAGCTACTTATGCAACCTCGCCGATCCCCTCGGCACTCTTGAACGGGTATTTCGAGCCGCTCTCGAATCCCTATTGCCGGACCTCGCCAACTCACCATGGTTCGTACGAAAGCGCGAGGTCGTGAACCTGTTCGTATTTCGCCGCCCCACTGCCACGGCGGTCCGGGCCCGAACTTCTTCGACGCGCGTGAGGACCAACTGTGATCCGCATAACTCACATACACAGACATAATCGGGTGGCAGCTTCCCCACAAAGGTGGCGCAGTGTGAAGAATTCTTGCAATGAGCTGGCGGTCAGACTTCCAATTCCCTCATTATCTTGAGTGTCCCTAACGAAAACTCTGTGCGGCCGTGCGGCCGACCGCGATGCTATCTTCGGCAACGAGTTTCGAGGACAGGTGCGAGACATGGGCATCCAGGAAGTGCTGTCCACGCCGCGGTCCCCTTTCCCTCCCTTCCACGAGGCGTCTCCGGCAAAGACTGCCGGTCGGGCCTTACTCGCTTCGCTCCCCGAGCCTGTGTCTCGGCCATCCGGTGACAGTCCCGGACGCAAGAAAAACGGGCCAGCAGCAGGGGTCACCTTGCAGATTCACCGTCGTGGTGTAATGTGGTGACGACGATTTTAAAGAGGCAGGCCGCGATGAAGAGAAAAAAGGGAGAGAGAAGAAGCATGAAGGCTCAGGGCGCATCTACGATCCGCGCATCGATCACCTTCCCGCCCAATCTCTACAAAACTCTCGACAAAATCGCGCAGCAGAAAAAGGTATCGCTGGCGTGGGTAGTGCGTGATGCAGCGGAGAAGTACGTCGCCGATCAAGTGGCCCCTGTTCAGAAAAAATGAGGGGGAGCCAGAAAGCATGAGCGCCAACGGCAAAGAGAGAGTGACAAACATACAGGCAGTATCACCATCGGCCAGCAGCCCGACTCGCGACAAAGCCATTCGTCTGTTCACCTATCTCAAAGAACTCACGGCGCTTCGATCCGTGGTTCAAAGGAACTGCGACATTGTAGAGTTCGGGCTTAGTGCCGTTTCCTAGGTCCATGTAGAGGCCAGTGCGTTCTTCGATGCGCTGGCGATTGACCTTCGCGCGAAACTTCTTGTAGGTCGCCACCTTGGTTTTTCCGCGTACCTCACCGCCCATGCCGCCCATACTGAACATGATAAGGCAATTGGGACGATTAGGAGACCGCAGGCGAAGAAACAGCGAAAATTGACCTATAATCGCGACATGGGCGGCGAAAGGGCGTCATCCGTACGGCAACGATACGCGGGTAAGATTTGCTGCGAGTGCAAAGCTCCCCTGCCGCCTCCGCACAGGAGAGGCGAGCGGCTGTGCCAGCGATGTGCAGGCGTGGGTATGAAACGCGTGTACGTTCGGTTCGAATATCGGCAGGGCTGGTACTGTCAGTTTCTGGAAGAGGACAAAAAGACGCCCTTGCCGCGCGCGGTGATCCTTGGCGACGACCGCAAGCTAGTCGAGATGGCGAAGCGCGGCGGCTTTACGCTGAACATTGCCGGACGGCAGGAGATCGAAGCAGCGATCCGCAAGGGTGTCGGGGGAATGTGGCTGGACCTGACGCCTGAGCAATACGCAAGATTGCGGAAACCGTATTAACCACAAAAGAGCAGTTGATGAAGAAGTTGGGTGCGCCAGAAGGTTAGGCCCGTCGCAGCGCTATAAGCTCGCGCAGCGTGTTGCAATGTGAACCGCAGCAAAGTAACTGAGGGCAAGGTGGTGGAGAGGCATGACGTCGCAGACGAGAACGAACAACCGCTGCAGCTACCTTCGTTGGAGGTACGGTTTATTGCATCCCGAGCCTGAGGTGAAGTGATCGCGGGAACCCAGTTGGAGGAGCTGGAAGGCACTCAATGACTTGGCGCGTCGCACTCATGGCGCAGTTAACGTCCTGGCCCACTCAATCCGGATTGGCGAAACTCGCGCACGCCTCAGCACGTAAAGACAATAAATGCCAACTCCCCCAACGGCGGGCCGGTTGCGGTCATGGGCTTATGACCGCCTTCACCAGCCATTCTTGTCTGTAGTCGGTTTGAGCTCCGCCACCAGCTGTCCCGTACGTTGCACTTCACTCATTATCTCGGACACCGTCACGCCGCAGCTGCTACATGCGTCGTCGCAGACTGAGACGTAAAGGCGGATCGCGGCTTTACTTCGAAGTGCCGGCTGGGACGTAGGTAAAGACCGGGT
>ODAK010005198.1_pt1 | contig 13235 bp, 22 predicted proteins | sample 1539591 | NCBI WGS metagenome assembly ODAK01 (sample SAMEA3539303, study PRJEB22396) | soil metagenome | biome: tundra; feature: field; material: soil | place: USA | collected 2010-05 | depth 0.15 m | reverse complement strand
CACATCGATCATGGCAAGACGACGCTGACAGCGGCAATCACCAAGGTCCTTCACGACGCACACCCCGAGCTGAACCCCTTCACGCCGTTCGATCAGATCGACAAGGCGCCGGAGGAGAAGGCTCGCGGGATCACGATTTCGATCGCGCACGTCGAGTACCAGACCGACAACCGGCACTACGCCCACGTCGACTGTCCCGGCCACGCGGACTACATCAAGAACATGATCACCGGTGCAGCGCAGATGGACGGCGCGATCCTGGTGGTGTCCGCGGCTGACGGTCCGATGCCGCAGACGAAGGAGCACGTCCTCCTGGCTCGCCAGGTCGGCGTCCCCTACATCGTCGTTGCGCTCAACAAGGCTGACGTAGTCGACGACGAGGAGATCCTCGAGCTCGTCGAGCTCGAGGTCCGCGAGCTCCTGAGTCAGTACGAGTTCCCCGGTGACGACCTTCCCGTGGTTCGCGTGTCGGCGCTGAAGGCTCTCGAGGGCGACGCCAAGTGGGCGGAGTCGATCATGGAACTGCTCGCCGCCTGCGACAGCAACATCCCCGAGCCGGTTCGCGAGATCGAGAAGCCGTTCCTGATGCCGATCGAGGACGTGTTCACGATCACTGGTCGCGGCACCGTCGTCACCGGTCGTATCGAGCGCGGCATCGTCAAGGTCGGCGAGACCATCGAGATCGTCGGCATCGCCGAGAAGACCTCGAGCACCACGGTCACCGGCGTCGAGATGTTCCGCAAGCTGCTCGACGAAGGCCGCGCCGGCGACAACGTCGGCGTACTGCTTCGTGGCACTAAGCGTGAGGATGTGCAGCGCGGACAGGTCGTGTGCAAGCCCGGCTCGATCACGCCGCACACGCAGTTCGAGGCCAACGTCTACGTCCTGTCGAAGGACGAAGGCGGCCGGCACACGCCGTTCTTCAACAACTACCGCCCGCAGTTCTACTTCCGCACCACGGACGTCACCGGCGTTGTCGACCTGCCTGAGGGCACCGAGATGGTCATGCCGGGCGACAACACCGAGATGACGGTTCAGCTGATCCAGCCGATCGCGATGGAAGAGGGCTTGCGCTTCGCCATCCGTGAAGGTGGACGCACGGTCGGCGCAGGGCGCGTCACCAAGATCCTGAAGTAGCAAGCGACGGCGGCCGGGGACGCAGAACCCCGGCCGCCGAACCTTGTAGGTACGCACAGCACGCAGTAGTTCAGAACGCTCCGGGTCGCAGCACGAACGAACAGACAGGACCACCATGGCGGGACAGAAGATCCGCATCAGGCTCAAGGCCTACGACCACGAGGTCATCGACAGCTCGGCGCGCAAGATCGTCGAGACGGTGACTCGCACTGGTGCGCAGGTTGCTGGCCCGGTGCCGCTGCCGACGGAGAAGAACATCTACTGCGTGATTCGTTCGCCCCACAAGTACAAGGACAGCCGCGAGCACTTCGAGATGCGTACGCACAAGCGGCTCATCGACATCCTCGATCCGACCCCGAAGACAGTCGACTCGCTGATGCGACTCGACCTGCCCGCTGGTGTCGACATCGAGATCAAGCTGTAAGAGGACGCACTCGACATGGTTAAGCAGATCAAGGGCGTCCTGGGCGAGAAGCTCGGCATGACGCAGGTCTTCGACGACGCAGGCCGGATTGTCCCGGTCACCGTCGTTCAGGCCGGACCCTGTGTCGTGACACAGGTCCGGACCGCGGACGTCGATGGCTATTCCGCCGTCCAGCTCGCTTACGGCGCCGTCGACCCGCGCAAGGTGAACAAGCCCGAAGCCGGGCACTTCCGCAAGGCTGGCGTGCCACCGCGCCGCTATCTCATCGAACTGCGGACGAACGACGCCTCGGAGTACACGCTTGGCCAGGAGGTCACGGTCGACGTGTTCACCGCCGGCCAGAAGGTCGACGTCGTCGGCACCAGCAAGGGCAAGGGCTTCGCCGGCGTCATGAAGAAGCACAACTTCAAAGGCCTGTCGAGCTCGCACGGCACCCAGCGCAAGCACCGTTCGCCCGGTTCCATCGGCGCCTGCGCGACCCCGAGCCGGGTGTTCAAGGGCATGAAGATGGCCGGTCGTATGGGTGGCCTGCGCACCACGACGCAGAACCTGACGGTGCACGCGGTCGACACCGAGGCAAACCTGATCCTCGTCAAGGGCGCCGTTCCCGGTGCCGCGGGCCGGATGGTCTTCGTCCATACCGCAGCGAAGGGTGGTGCCGCATGACCGCCGTGACGATCGCCGGTACGTCCCGCACCGTCGAATTGCCCGCCGAGGTCTTCGACGTGCAGGTCAACATCCCGTTGATCCACCAAGTCGTGGTCGCGCAGCTCGCTGCCGCTCGACAGGGCACGCACGACGCGAAAACGCGCGGCGAAGTGTCTGGTGGCGGTCGCAAGCCGTATCGCCAGAAGGGCACCGGCCGCGCCCGGCAGGGCTCGACGCGCGCGCCGCAGTTCGCCGGCGGTGGCGTCGCACATGGTCCCAACCCGCGCAACTACGAGCAGCGGACGCCGAAGAAGATGAAGGCCGCCGCATTGCGTGGCGCCCTGTCGGACCGCGCCCGCGGCGGCCGCGTCCACGTGCTGCCGGGATTCGGTGAAGGCGAGGCGCCTTCGACCAAATCCGCGCTCGCCGCGCTGGCGGCGGTCGTGACGGGTGACCAGCACCGCGTGCTCGTGGTTCTCGAGCGGGCCGACGACTTGATCTGGAAGAGCCTGCGCAACGTCGGCGGCGTGCATCTTCTCGTCGAGGACCAGCTCAACACCTACGACGTTCTGGTTTCCGACGACGTCGTGTTCACCGAAGGTGCGCTGCGGACCTATGTGAAGCGCGCCACGGGCGCAGCCGCAGTCGAGGAGGACGCGACATGATCCCCGACCCGCGCGACGTGCTGTACGCGCCGCTGATCTCGGAGAAGAGCTACGGCTTGCTCGACGAGAACAAGTACACGTTTCTGGTCGACCCCGACGCCAACAAGAGCGAGATCAAGATCGCGGTGGAGCAGGTTTTCGGCGTGAAGGTCACCGACGTCAACACGATGAACCGCAAGGGAAAGCGCAAGCGGACCCGCGGCGGATTCGGCAAGCGCAAGGACACCAAGCGGGCAATCGTGACGCTGGTGGCCGGCGACCGCATCGACATCTTCGGTGGTCCGGTCTCCTGACCGGGCAGCCGACGTCATTGATGAGCTGAAGGAAAAGAAGCGATGGGTATCCGCAAGTTCAAGCCGACGACCTCCGGTCGCCGTGGCGCCAGCGTCGCCGACTTCGTCGAGATCACTCGCACGGTGCCGGAGAAGTCGCTGGTGCGGCCGCTGCATTCCAAGGGTGGTCGCAACGTCCACGGCCGGGTCACGGTGCGCCACCAAGGTGGCGGTCACAAGCGTGCCTACCGGCTCATCGACTTCCGTCGTGCCGACAAGGACGGCGTGCCGGCCAAGGTCGCTCACATCGAGTACGACCCCAACCGCACGGCGCGCATCGCGTTGCTGCACTACGCCGATGGTGAGAAGCGCTACATCATCGCGCCAGCCAGGCTTCAGCAGGGCGACGTGGTCGAGGCCGGTCCGGGCAGTGACATCAAGCCGGGCAACACCTTGCCGCTCCGCAACATCCCGGTCGGCACCGTCGTCCACGCGATTGAGCTTCGGCCCGGTGGCGGAGCGAAGATCGCCCGCTCGGCCGGCACCAGTGTTCAACTCGTCGCCAAGGAAGGCGCTCTCGCGCAGCTGCGCATGCCGTCCGGTGAAATCCGCAACGTCGACGTGCGCTGCCGGGCAACAGTCGGCGAGGTCGGCAATGCAGAGCAGTCGAACATCAACTGGGGCAAGGCCGGCCGCATGCGCTGGAAGGGCAAGCGCCCGACCGTTCGCGGTGTCGCGATGAACCCCGTTGACCACCCGCTCGGTGGTGGCGAAGGCAAGTCCTCCGGTGGCCGGCACCCGGTTAGCCCGTGGGGCCAGCCCGAAGGCCGCACCCGTCACGCCAACAAGGCGAGCGACAAACTCATCGTCCGCCGTCGCAAGTCCAACAAGAAGCGCTAGGAGTTCCCCGCGATGCCGCGCAGCCTGAAGAAGGGACCCTTCGTCGACGACCACCTCCAGAAGAAGGTGGACGTTCAGAACACGAAGGGCACCAAGAACGTCATCAAGACGTGGTCACGCCGCTCGATGATCGTGCCCGACATGCTCGGTCACACCATCGCGGTGCACGACGGGCGCAAGCATGTGCCGGTGTTCGTGACCGAGTCGATGGTGGGTCACAAGCTAGGCGAGTTCGCGCCGACCCGGACGTTTCGCGGTCACGTGAAGGACGATCGGAGAGCTCGTCGTGGCTAACACACCGACGCTCAACACCACCGGCCCGATCGTTCGGGCGCACGCAAAGCTGCGCTATTCGACCGTGACACCGATGAAGGCCCGCCGTGTCGTCGACCTGGTCCGCGGACTGCCCGCCGACGAAGCGTTGTCGATTCTGCGGTTCACCCCGCAGTCGGCGAGCGAGCCGGTCTACAAGGTGCTCGAAAGCGCGATCGCCAACGCGCGCTACGCGGCCGGTTTGCGTCAGGAGCGAGTCGACGTCGAGGACCTCGTCGTATCGGCGGCGTACGTCGACGAAGGCCCGACGATGAAGCGGTTCCGGCCTCGCGCACAGGGTCGCGCGTATCGGATCCGCAAGCGGACGAGCCACATCACCATCGAGGTCGAGTCGTGGTCGGCCGAGATCGAGACGCTGGCTACCAAGCGTTCGGTTCCCAAGCGGGTCAAGACGCCGATCGTGCGGATCGCCCCGACGCCGAGAGTGCGGGCGGTTCAGGAGCCAGCCCCCGTCGCAGCCGTGAAGCCGGCGAAGAAGACAGCAGCCAAGAAGGCAACCGAGGCGTCAAGTGTTGCTGAGGTCGAGACGCCTGAGGTTGAGGCCGTCGAAACGGTTGACGTGAAGCCGGCAAAGAAGACAGCGGCGAAGAAGACGGCTGCCGAGGCTCCGGAAGTTGAAGCGGCTGAGGTCAAGCCGGCCAAGAAGGTCGCTGCCAAGAAGACAGCCCCCGAAGCCTCCGCCGCGCCGGCGAAGAAGGCTGCCGCCAAGAAGGCTGCGCCCGCGAAGGCCAGCGACGATGGAAAGGAAGGGACCCGCTAGTGGGCCAGAAGGTCAACCCGCACGGGTTCCGGCTCGGCATCACCACCGAATTCAAGAGCCGGTGGTACGCCGACAAGCTGTACCGGGACTACGTGAAAGAAGACGTCGCCATTCGCCGCATGATGGCGAAGGGCATGGAACGCGCAGGCATCTCGCGCGTCGAGATCGAGCGCACCCGTGATCGGGTTCGCGTCGACATCCACACGGCACGTCCAGGCATTGTGATCGGACGCCGCGGTGCTGAGGCCGACCGGATCCGTGGCGACCTCGAGAAGCTGACGAGCAAGCAGGTCCAGCTGAACATCCTCGAGGTGAAGAACCCGGAGATCGACGCGCAGCTTGTCGCGCAGGGTGTCGCCGAGCAGCTCACGCAGCGGGTGTCGTTCCGTCGCGCGATGCGCAAGGCCATGCAGAGCGCGATGAAGTCTGGCGCCAAGGGCATCCGGGTGCAGGTGTCCGGTCGCCTCGGCGGCGCGGAGATGAGCCGAACCGAGTTCTACCGCGAGGGTCGCGTTCCGCTGCACACCTTGCGGGCCGACATCGACTACGGCTTCTATGAGGCGCGCACCACATTCGGCCGCATCGGCGTCAAGGTCTGGATCTACAAGGGCGACGTCGTTGTCGGGCGCCCCGAGTACGAGGCCGGCGCCATCCCCGGCCGTATCCCGCCGCGCGCTCCTGTGGGCCGTCCGGTCCGCGCCCCACGTGCGGCCCGCCCGGTTCGCGAGGCGATCCCGGCCGCTGTCGAGACCGTCGAGGTCCTAGACGTCGAGCCCGTGGACGTCGAGCCCGCGATCGTCGAGTCGGACACCACCGAGGCAACGGCTGTCGAGGCGCCTGCTGTTGAGGCGCCTGCTGTTGAGGCGCCTGCTGTCGAGGCACCCGTTGCCGCTGCACCGGAGGCCGAGGCACCCGTCGTCCCCGCTGTCGAAGCGGTTGCGCCTGCAGCCGATGCAGCTGCGCCTGCGGCCGATGCAATTGCGCCTGCGGCCGAGGAGGAGGAGAGCTAGTCATGCTGGTTCCCCGCAGGGTCAAGCACCGCAAGCAGCATCACCCGGGCCGAACCGGCGCTGCGACTGGTGGCACGCGTATCGCGTTCGGCGAGTTCGGCATTCAGGCGTTGGAGCCGGCGTACGTCACCAACCGCCAGATCGAGTCCGCGCGTATCGCGATGACCCGCCACATCAAGCGCGGTGGCAAGGTCTGGATCAACATCTTTCCCGACCGGCCCATCACCAAGAAGCCCGCCGAGACCCGCATGGGTTCCGGTAAGGGTTCACCGGAGTGGTGGATCGCGAACGTGAAGCCCGGCCGGGTCATGTTCGAACTGGCGGGGGTTCCCGAGCCGATCGCCCGTGAGGCGATGCGGCGCGCCATGCACAAGCTGCCGATGAAGTGCCGGTTCGTCCGGCGCGAGATCGGGGAGGCGTCATGACCAGCGCAAACGACCTGCGCACGCTCGAGAACGACGAGCTTGTCACCAAGCTGCACGAGGCGAAGGACGAGCTGTTCAAGCTGCGGTTCCAGTACGCCTCTGGCCAGCTGGAAAGCCACGGTCGGTTGAACTCGGTACGCAAGGAAATCGCTCGCATCTACACGGTCATGCGTGAGATCGAGCTCGGAATCACCATCAAGAACGACGAGGATGTGGCATGAGCGACAAGGCCGTCGAAGCGACATCGAAGGCGAGCGACGCTGACGAGAAGCGCGGCTTCCGCAAGACCCGCGAGGGACTCGTGATCAGCGACAAGATGGAGAAGACCGTCGTGGTCGCGGTCGAGGACCGGGTCAAGCACCCCCTGTACGGCAAGGTTCTGCGCCGCACCAGCAAGCTGCATGCTCACGACGAAGCCAGTGGCGCCGCGATCGGCGACCGGGTGCTGCTCATGGAGACGCGCCCGCTGTCGGCTACCAAGCGCTGGCGTGTCGTCGAGATCCTCGAAAAAGCCAAGTAAACCCCAAGCAATCCAGGACCGGGAGTCACAGTGATTCAGCAGGAGTCGCGACTGCGCGTCGCCGACAACACGGGTGCCAAGGAGATCTTGTGCATCCGCGTGCTCGGAGGCTCGGGCCGGCGCTACGCGCGAATCGGCGACGTCATCGTGGCCACCGTCAAGGACGCGTTGCCGGGCGCGGGCGTGAAGAAAGGCGACGTCGTGAAGGCGGTCGTCGTGCGTACTGTGAAAGAGCGTCGGCGTCCCGACGGTTCGTACATCAAGTTTGACGAGAACGCCGCAGTCCTTATCAAGGACGGCGGCGACCCGCGTGGAACGCGCATCTTCGGCCCGGTCGGCCGCGAGCTGCGCGAGAAGAAGTTCATGCGGATCATCTCGCTGGCTCCGGAGGTGCTGTAAGTCATGGCAGGTCTGAAGGTTCGTAAGGGAGACACCGTTCAGGTGATCTCGGGCAAGGACCGCGGCTTCAAGGGCAAGGTCATCGAGACCGACCCTGGGCGCCAGCGTGTCCTGGTCGAGGGCGTGAACCGCATCCGCAAGCACACCAAGATCACCTCGACCGCTCGTGGCGCGAAGACCGGCGGCATCGTCACCCAAGAGGCGCCCGTGCACGTGAGCAACGTCATGGTCGTGTGTCCCGAGTGCGATCGGGCGACCCGCATCGAGCGTCGCCAAGTCTTGAACGACGACACCGGCAAGACGATCCCGGTGCGGATCTGCAAGAAGTGCGGCAAGGAAATCATGGCGGCGACGGCATGACCGCGACCACGACTGAGGCACCGAGCTCGCGTACGGCGCCGCGTCTCAAGCAGCGCTACCGCGACGAGATCTCGGCCCAACTGCGTGAGCAGTTCGGCTACTCCAACGTCATGCAGATTCCCGCCCTGACCAAGGTCGTCGTCAACATGGGTGTCGGCGAGGCTGCCCGCGATGCGAAGCTCATTGACGGAGCCGTCCGCGACCTGACCACGATTACCGGTCAGAAGCCGCAGGTCACCCGTTCGCGGAAGTCGATCGCCCAGTTCAAGCTGCGCGAGAACATGGCGATCGGCTGCCACGTCACGTTGCGCGGCGATCGGATGTGGGAGTTCCTCGACCGACTGCTCGCACTTGCGCTGCCTCGGATCCGCGACTTCCGCGGGTTGTCGCCGCGCCAGTTCGACGGCCACGGCAACTACACGTTCGGTCTCACCGAGCAGGTCATGTTCCACGAGATCGACCAGGACCGGATCGATCGCTTCCGCGGCATGGACATCACGGTGGTCACGACCGCGAACACGGACGACGAGGGGCGCGCGTTGCTTCGCCTGCTCGGCTTCCCCTTCAAGGAGAACTGATGGCGAAGAACGCACTCAAGATCAAGGCGGCCGCGAAGCCAAAGTTCGCGGTGCGCGGCTACACCCGTTGCAACCGGTGCGGCCGGTCGCATTCGGTGTACAAGAAGTTCGGCATCTGCCGCATCTGCCTTCGCGAGATGGCACACCGCGGCGAGTTGCCCGGCATCACAAAGAGCAGCTGGTAAACCCCACTACGCCGCAGGTCGCCACGGTGAAAACTACGGCGAGGCGAAACCACGGCGAGAAAGGCCATGTGGCCACATCATGATGACCGACCCGATCGCGGACATGCTGACGCGAGTGCGCAACGCGAACCACGCGTACCACGACAACGTGCCGATTCCGTACTCGAAGATCAAGACGCACGTTGCCGACATCCTCAAAGAGCAGGGCTACATCGCCGGCTGGCATGTCGAGGACGTCGAGGGCCACGCCGCGGCGAAGAACCTGGTCGTCGAGCTGAAGTATGGCCCCAACCGTGAGCGCTCGATTGCCGGCGTCCGGCGGGTCAGCAAGCCCGGGCTGCGGGTCTACGCCAAGGGCACCAACTTGCCGCGCGTCCTTGGCGGTCTCGGCATTGCCATCATCTCGACATCCGGCGGGCTGCTGACCGACAAGCAGTGCGCAAAGCGTGGGGTAGGCGGGGAAGTCCTCGCCTACGTCTGGTAACAGGAAGAGACGAACTCATGTCCCGAATCGGAAGACTTCCGATCCCTGTTCCCAGCGGGGTCGACGTCGAAATCACTGACCTCGAGGTGACGGTCAAGGGCCCAAAGGGCAGCCTGACCCTGCCTCGCTCGATCGTTGAGCCCACTGGCTTCGAACGAGCCGAAGATGGCACCCTCGTGGTCACTCGCCCCGACGATGAGAAGCGGAGCAAGGAGCGGCACGGTCTTGGCCGCACGCTCGTAGCCAACATGGTGATCGGCGTCACCGACGGGTTCTCCAAGACCCTCGAGATCGTCGGCACCGGTTACCGCGTGCAGGCCAAGGGTTCAGACCTCGAGTTCGCGCTCGGCTTCTCGCACCCGGTCAACATCCCGGCGCCCGAGGGCATCACCTTCGAGGTGCAGGCACCGACCAGGTTCGTCGTGCGTGGCATCGACAAGCAGCAGGTCGGTGAGGTCGCAGCTAACATCCGCAAGCTGCGCAAGCCGGAGCCCTACAAGGGCAAGGGCGTTCGCTACCAGGGTGAAGTCGTGCGTCGCAAGGTCGGAAAGGCTGGTAAGTAGTCATGCCTGTTGGATTGATCAGTCGCCGCAAGGCGCGCGGATCCACCAAGTCCGCCCTGCGTCAGCGCCGACACTTCCGGGTGCGCAAGCGCGTCACGGGGACCGCGGCTCGTCCGCGCCTCGTCGTCAACCGTTCGAGCCGGCACGTGTTCGCGCAGGTCGTCGACGACACGACCGGCCGTACCCTCGCTTCGGCGTCGACCATGGAAGCCGATGTGCGTGCAGCTGCGGGCAACAAGACCGCGAAAGCTCGCAAGGTCGGTGAACTGGTTGCGCAGCGCGCGGCCGCCGCAGGAGTTGGCCCAGTGGTCTTCGACCGCGGTGGCTACCAGTACCACGGACGTGTCGCGGCGATCGCCGACGGCGCCCGCGAAGGCGGTCTGACGCTGTGACCTCGACCCGCGTGACCTCGACCCGCGTGAACCCGAACTGCGCGATACCGAACACCGAGATGAGGAACGTCTAATGCCAGGACCTCAGCGTCGTGGACCCGGAAGCGGCAGTAGTACTGGAGGCACTGGTGCCGGTGGACCCGGCGGCAGTGGCAGTGGCGGCGGCGATCGCCGTGACCGTCGCGACAATCGTCGTCCCGATGGCGGCGCCGAGAAGACCCAGTACATCGAGCGCGTCGTCGCGATCAACCGCGTTGCCAAAGTCGTGAAGGGCGGGCGGCGCTTCAGCTTTACCGCGCTTGTGGTCGTCGGTGACGGCGACGGCAGTGTCGGCATTGGCTACGGCAAGGCCAAAGAAGTGCCCGCGGCGATCGCGAAGGGTGTCGAGGAGGCCAAGAAGAGTTTCTTCAAGGTGCCGCGCATCCAGCACACGATTCCGCACCCGATCACCGGCGAGGCTGCGGCCGGCGTCGTGCTCTTGCGCCCGGCGAGCCCGGGTACCGGCGTCATCGCCGGCGGCCCGGTGCGCGCGGTGCTGGAGTGCGCGGGCATTCACGACGTGCTGTCGAAGTCACTCGGCTCGGACAACGCGATCAACGTGGTGCACGCGACCGTGGCGGCACTGAAGGGCCTCATGCGTCCCGAGGAAGTTGCGGCCCGCCGCGGCTTGCCGCTCGAGGACGTCGCACCTGCCGCTTTGTTGCGTGCGCGTGCCGCCGGGATGGGAGCCTGACATGGGCCGGCTGAAGGTCACCCAGACCCGATCTGAGATCGGCGGCACAAGTAACCAGCGCAACACTTTGCGCACGCTCGGTCTGAAGCGGATGCGCGACACCGTAGTGAAGGAAGACCGTCCCGAGATCCGCGGCATGATCAGGACCGTTTCGCACCTGGTAGCAGTTGAGGAGGTGGACTGACGATGGCTGAAACCACAAGCAAGACGAAGAAGGCAGAGGACGCCGTGTCGGCCGAAACTCCGCGCGCCAGCAGCGTGCTGAAGATTCACCACTTGCGGCCCGCGCCCGGCTCCCACAAGCCGAAGACCCGGGTCGGCCGAGGCGAGGCATCCAAGGGCAAGACTGCGGGTCGCGGCACCAAGGGCACCAAGGCCCGCTACCAGGTGCCCGAGCGCTTTGAGGGCGGGCAGATGCCGCTGCACATGCGGCTGCCCAAGCTGAAGGGCTTTACCAACCGTTTCCGGGTCGAATACCAGGTTGTGAACCTTGAGTGGATCGCCGCGCACTACCCCAAGGGCGGGGCCGTGACCCCAGAAGACCTGGTCGCCAAGGGTGCTGTTCGCAAGGGCGAGCTGGTTAAGGTCCTCGGCGACGGCGAGATCGGCGTGAAGCTTCAGGTCAGCGCGCACGGCTTCTCGGCGTCCGCGAAAGAGAAGATCGAGGCTGCCGGCGGCAGCGCGACCAAACTGTAGGACGACTCGTGCGTTACAGTCACGGAGCGGGCGCCGGTGACCGGATTTCGCTCCTGAGGGACGCGTTCGCGCTCGTGTTCGACGGCAGGGTTCGAGACGTTGGTGCGCGGGAGGAATCGTGAACTACGCCCTACTCAGGGCCTTCGGGCAGGCGTTCCGCACGCCCGACCTGCGCAAAAAGATGTTGTTCGTGCTCTTCATCGTGCTGTTGTTCCGCCTCGGCAGCGCGATCCCGGCACCGGGGGTGTCGGAGAAGAACATCCACGCGTGTCTCGTCCAGGTCACCGGCGGCAACAGCGCCAACGTCTACACCCTGATCAACCTGTTCAGCGGTGGGGCGCTGCTCAAGCTGTCGATTCTGGCGCTGGGCATCATGCCCTACATCACGTCGAGCATCATCATCCAGCTGCTCGTCGTGGTGATTCCGCGGCTCGAGAAGTTGAAGCAGGAGGGCCAGTCCGGCCAGGCGAAGCTGACGCAGTACACGCGTTACCTGACGATTGGCTTGGCGATCCTGCAGTCGTCTGCTTTCGTCGCGCTTGCCCGCACTCCGGGCCAGATCTTTCAGGGCTGCAACACGCCAATCATTCCGAACGACGGCTGGCCGGTGATCCTGACCATCGTCCTCACGATGACGGCCGGCACCGCGATCATCATGTGGCTCGGCGAGCTCATCACCGACCGCGGTATCGGCAACGGCATGTCGATCCTGATCTTCACGCAGATCGCCGCACGCTTCCCGTCCGAGCTCAACAGCATCCGGCAGACCAAGGGCCTCTTCACGTTCTTGATGGTGATCCTGGTCGGTGGCGTCATCATCGCGGCCATCGTGTTCGTCGAGCAGGCGCAACGACGAATCCCGGTGCAGTACGCGAAACGGATGATCGGCCGCCGAATGTATGGCGGCACGTCGACGTACTTGCCGCTGAAGGTGAACCAGGCCGGTGTCATCCCGGTCATCTTCGCGTCGTCCCTGCTGTATATCCCTTCGCTGTTGACCAGGGTTTGGAGCGGCAACCTCGGCTTTACCCAATTCGTCACGAACTACCTGTCGCCGAACGGGCACCTCACCTACTTGCTGCTCTACGCAGCCCTGATCATCTTCTTCACGTTCTTCTACGTCGCGATCACGTTCAATCCCGACGAGGTCGCTGAGAACATGAAGAAATACGGCGGGTTCATTCCGGGCATTAGACCCGGCCGGCCGACCGCCGAGTACCTGACCTACATCCTGTCCCGCATCACGGTTCCGGGTGCCACGTACTTGGCCGTCGTCGCAGTCATCCCTGAGGCTGCGTTGTCGATCATCGGAAGTTCGCAGCAGTTCCCGTTTGGTGGCACCTCGGTTCTGATCATCGTCGGCGTCGGACTCGACACCGTGAAGCAGATCGAGAGCCAACTGATGCTGCGTAACTACGAGGGTTTCCTCCGGTAGTGAGACTGGTCCTGGTGGGTCCGCCGGGCGCTGGCAAGGGGACACAGGCCCAGTTCATCGCTTCCCATCTGTCGGTGCCAAAGATCTCGACCGGCGACATCTTCCGCATGCATGTCACCCAAGGCACATCTCTGGGTCACGAAGCCAAGCGCTATATGGACGCCGGTGATTTGGTTCCAGACGTTGTGACCATCGCGATGGTGAAGGAACGGCTCGACGAAGACGATGCCCGCGACGGCTTTCTGCTCGACGGGTTTCCGCGCAACGAGACGCAGGCAGAGATCTTCGACGCCATGCTTGCCGAGATGGGTACCCC
>ODAK010005196.1_pt1 | contig 13241 bp, 13 predicted proteins | sample 1539591 | NCBI WGS metagenome assembly ODAK01 (sample SAMEA3539303, study PRJEB22396) | soil metagenome | biome: tundra; feature: field; material: soil | place: USA | collected 2010-05 | depth 0.15 m | reverse complement strand
CGAAGAGGTGCGCAACGTCACCGACCCGCTCGACGCGGTCGGCAACACGACCAAGGCGGTCACCAAGGGATACGCGATCGGCTCGGCCGCGCTCGCGGCGCTCGTGTTGTTCAACGCGTTCCAGCGTGAGCTGGGCCACCAGTACAACTTCGCGATCGGCAGCCCGCCCGTACTGATCGGGCTGCTGATCGGCGGCATGATGGTCTACCTGTTCGCCGCGCTCGCGATGGAGGCGGTCGGCCGCGCCGGCGGGGCGGTCGTCGAAGAGGTGCGCCGCCAGTTCCGCGAGAAGCCCGGGATCATGGAGGGCACCGAGGAGCCCGAATACGGGACCGCGGTGGCACTCGTCACGCGCGCAGCGCAGCGCGAGATGATCCTGCCCGCGCTGATCCCGATCCTGGTCCCGCTCATCGTCGGACTGATCAGCATCGAGGCGCTCGGCGGCCTGCTGATCGGAGTGATCGTCGTCGGCCTGTTCATGGCGATCTCGATGACCTCCGGCGGCGGCGCGTGGGACAACGCCAAGAAGCTGATCGAGGACGGCGCGTACGGCGGCAAGGGCTCGGAGGCCCACGCTGCGTCGATCACTGGAGACACGGTTGGTGACCCGTTCAAGGACACGGCCGGGCCGGCGATCAACCCGATGATCAAGGTCGCGAACATCGTCGCGCTCCTGATCATTCCGTTGATCACCTGATTCTTCGCGTTGAGGTGAGTGCCCCCTCCGCGGGACGGCGCGATGGCTGCGGGTCGGTTGGTGGTCGCAGTTCACGCGAGTCCTCCGGGAGGGGGCACCCACCTCACCGCATACCCGAGCGGGCGGAATGCCAACAGGCTCCTCCGCAGTCACTGAGGCGGGGGAGCTAGAGTCCAGCGCGCATGTTCATTCTGATCGTGGGTAGTGGGAGGGTCGGGTCGGCGGTCGCCAAGCGCGCTCTCGACGCCGGTCACTCGGTATCGGTGCTCGACAGCGATCCGCTGTCGCACGAACGGCTCGACAAGGATCAGTCGACGACGTGGGAGGACGCCGGCGGCCGGTTCACGGTCGGCACGGCGCTCGAGGTGGACGCCCTGATCGAGGCGGGTATCGAGGACGCCGACGTGTTCCTGGCAGCCACCCGGGGTGACAACACCAACCTTGTGATCGCGCAGATCGCCCAGCGGCGGTTCAAGGTGCCGCGGGTCGTCGTGCGCGTCGCCGACCCCGCGCGCGCTTCCTGGTATAGCGAGCAGGGCCTGCTGACGGTGAGCCCGACGCAGGTCGCGATCGATCTGGCCTCTGAAGTGGTCCTGGCCGCGTGAGCACAGTCGCAGGAGCCTGAGACTGTGTACGTGATCATCGCCGGAGCCGGGAAGGTCGGCTGGAACCTTGCGCGGGAGCTGATCGGGCGCGACCGGGAAGTGACGTTGATCGAGTCGGATCATGCTCGATACCGGGTGGTCGAGGAGGAGCTCGAGCACGCGGTCCAGTACGGCGACGCGACTGAGCTGTGGGTGCTCGAGCGGGCCGGGATCCAGCGGGCGGATCTCGTGATCGCGGTCACCGGAGACGACGAGGACAACATCCTGATCTGCCAGGTCGCGAAGGAGAAGTACGGCGTCCAGCGGATCGTGGCGCGTGTCAACAACCCCCGCAACCTCCAGCACTTCAAGCTCCTGGGAATCCAGCCGGCGGTATCGGCGACGGACCTGATCCTGCGGCTGATCGAGCACGAGGTCCCCGAGGACGGGCTCGTCCAGCTGCTCGCGCTCGAGGAGGAGCACCTGGAGATCATCGAGGTCGAGGTCAGGGAGGGCTCCCAGGCGGCCGGTAGCCGCGTCCAGGACGTGCCGCTGCCCGACGGTTCGCTGATCATCTCGGTGCTGCGCGGTGGCGCAGGATTCGTGCCCAAGGGCGAATCCCTGATCGAGCCGGGGGATCAGGTGCTGCTGATCCTCGACCCTGGACTGGAGTCGGAGATCACGCCGCAGTTCGCGCCCAACGGCGCGGGCCCCTCCGATGGCTGAGCGCCACGTCGAGTTCGCGCTGCTCGGCGGTGGCCTGGCGGCGGGCAACTGCGCCCGGTGGCTGCGCGAGGAGGGTGCCGACGGCTCGATCCTCCTGGTCGGGCGGGAGCCCGACCTCCCGTACAACCGCCCGCCGTGCTCGAAGGAGTACCTCCGCGGCGAGCAGTCCCGCGAGGACGTGCTGTTCCGGCCGGCGGAGTGGTACCAGGAGCAGCGGATCGACGCCCTGACCGGTGTCTCGGCGCTGAAGCTGTCGCTCTCGGAGCGCCAGGTCCAGCTCTCCGACCGCCAGCTGGTGACCTTCGACAAGGCCCTGATCGCGACGGGGTCCAACGTACGGCGGTTGAACGTGCCCGGCTGCGATCTGTCGGGCATCCACTACCTGCGCACGCTGGGCAACAGCGACACGATCCGCGAGGACGCCTCGGGCAAGCGCGTGGTGCTGATCGGCGGGTCCTACATCGCGAGCGAAGTCGCTGCCTCGCTGACCGAGCGCGGCAGCTCCTGCACACTCGTGATGATCGAACCGGTGGTGCTCAGCCGTGGGTTCGGCGAGCAGGCGGGCCGCTTCTTCCAAGCGCGGCTCGAGGAGCACGGGATCCAGGTTCATGGCGGGGATGAGCTCGAGCGATTCGAGGGCGCCGATGGTCACTTGACCAGGGTGATCACCAAGAACGGGCTCGAGCTCGACGCCGACGCGGTCGTGATCGGCGCGGGCGTGAACCCCGACGTGACGATCGCCCGCGGCGCCGGCCTGGAGCTGGGGGAGAGCGGCGGCGTGATCGCGGACTCCACGCTCCGAACATCTGCCCCCGACGTGTACGTGGCGGGCGACATCGCCGAGTACGACAGCGTGATCCACGGGCGCAGGCTCCGGGTCGAGCACTGGGACGTGGCCTTCAACCAGGGCAAGACCGCGGCGCTGAACATGCTCGGCCGGGATCAGCCCCACGACGTGGTGCCGTACTTCTACTCAGACATCTCCGATTGGGCCTCGCTCGAGTACGTCGGCCCCGCCTCGCAGTGGGACCAGGAGGTCGTGCGCGGCTCGATCGACGAGGGCGAGTTCGCGATCTTCTACATCGATGACGGCCGCGTGGCCGCCGCGCTGTCGGTCGATCGCTCCGACGACCTCGAGCACGCCCGGCGCCTGATCACCTCGCACGCCGACGTGAGCGAGCGTCTCGGCGAGCTCGCTGACGTCTCGACAGATCTGGCGGGAATCTGAGGGCACCGCCGGAAGACGGTGGCTCAGGCCATCGGCGCCGTCCGCCGTCCGTTACGCCCCGAAAATGTGTCCGTCTGGCTGTGGCAGTTTGGGCACAGCAGCTCCAGGTTCTCTAGCCGGTTGTCCAACCGATCGCCGTTGATGTGATGCAGGGCCACCGCCAGGGGCTGGCCATGCCAATCGCTGATGCCGCAGCGCTCGCACCGACGATCTTTGAGCCCAAGTCGTAGCAGCCGCGTCTTGAGGTGGCCTCGGTTACGTCGTGTGTTTGCGGCGAAGATCTCCTCCACCGGCCTGAAGGCCGGCCGCGGGGTAATCACTCCCCGTTTGACCGCGTCCTGCCACGAGGCCGTACTGAACCCGAACTCGCGCGCACAATCACGCACGCTGTTGCCCTCGTCGTAGAACGCCTGCACGCTCGCCCACTCGTAGCGCCGCCGAAAACGCTCGTCGATCGAGGCTCCGAGCTGGCGCGCGTGGTAGGAGACCGTCGACTTTGCGATCCCCAAGCGTCGGGCAATTTCGGCGCGGCTGCGACCGAGCGCCAAGAGCGCGGCCACGCGCTCGCTGGTTCTGACCGTCGAACGAGCGCCCTGGGGCTTGCGATAGCGCTGGGGCCGAGCTGGGGCAATCACCGCTGGCGGATCGGTCAACCTGCGGAGGTGATAGTGAACGGTCGACTGCGCCACGTTCAGCCGATGCGCGATGTCGATTGACCTGACTCCCTGGAGGTGAAGTTCAACGGCTCTGTCGCCGAGCTCGCTCATCGAACATACGTTCCCATATACCCCGGACGGAAACGTAGCCAAACGGCCGGCCCCACACGCGAATGGACCTACCGAGACTTCGGTATCGTCGTATGCGTGCTCAGGTACGGGCGACGGCCTAAATCCAGAGTATCAATACACTGCGGATTGGTGTAACGGCAGCACGGCTCGCTCTGGACGAGTTAGTCCTGGTTCGAATCCAGGATCCGCAGCTGGTCGGAAGCGGTCTCGGGTTCGAACTGAGAGCGCCGTCGGCTTCCCGGACGGCATCGCACCCCCGCCTACGTCCTGAACACCGAGATCGCTCGCTCGATCAAGCCCGACACCCGCGGCCAGCTTGCCGGTGGGGCGGCGCCGACGATCACTGACGTGGCCGTGTGGCCGGCCACCAGGCAGGCGATCTCGATGTAGCGGGCTCCTGTGCGGGTGGTGTAGGCGTCCTTGACGCAACTGCCGTGTCCGGTGAGGAAGCGCAGGCCCCTCGCCGCCGCCAGCCGGGTGACGTTGCGGTTGCCCTCGGCGGCGTTGTGGGCGATCCGGAGCGAGGGCCAGCCGGAAAGCGTCTCGCCGCCCTGACGAGGCGTCACGTTCAGATAGCCGAGGTAGCGGCCGCCGGCGCTCCGCAACGCCGCTGTGTCTGTTCCGGCATCTCCGCGCACGCTGTGCCACCCCGGCGGGTAGGGCATCTGCGCACCGGAAGCGACCCGAGCGACCGCCCAGCCGTGCGGGGCCGGCTGCGGGTGCAGCCAGGCGAACGGGCCCTGGCTGGTGGCTCCGCATCCCGCACCGGCCAGAGCAAGCGCTGCAACTGCGACAGCGGGCTTAGACGGCACCGCGCGGTACGGCTTCCGCTCGCAGAGGTCCCGCTCGGCTACAGGTTCCCGTCGCCGTCGCTCGGGGCGCCATGGTTGTCGGCGTCGGCGTCGCCCGCGTTGGCGCCCTGCGGGATCCCCGAGCTTACGGCTGCTCCGCCCGATGAGCTCGAAGTCGTCGTCTTGGAGCTCGAGGTCGACGGGCTCGAAGCCGCCGTCGACGTCGAAGGACTCGATGTCTGCGGCGCAGCGGTCGATGTCTGCGCCGCCGGGGTCGACGGCGTAGTTGAGGAACTCGACGAGGTTGAGCCGCAAGCGGCCACCCCCACCGCCACCAGTGCCAGCAAGCCCGGTGAGAGCCGGCGGATCGATCTACTCTTTATCGCGGTCATGTATCGCTCCTCATCTTGTGCTTGAGAATTTCCCATCACCCTGAGGACGCCTAAAAGGGCCATGTCGTTCCCGGCACCCTAGCTTGCCGGTCAGGTGCCGGCGGCGGGAAGAAATCGCGCCGAAAAGCGTCACTGGAGCAGAAGGTCAACAATTCGGGGTCGGACGATGGATAAGCAGGCCAACAGAGATCAACCCAACGCCAGGACGCTGGCGGACCTGTCCGCGCTGGCGGACGGGACGCTCGACCCCGCGCGCGCAGCGGCGGTCCGGGAGCAGCTCGCCCGCTCGCCGGAGCTCAGCGAGCGCTACGAGCGTGAGCGGCGCGCAGTGACGGCGCTGCGCTCGACCCGCGTCGATCGCGCTCCTGAGCATCTGCGGACGCGGATCGAAGCGCAGCGTCGAGCCGCCGCTCGCCGCCCGCGCCGGCGCGTGGCCTACGGAGGAGCGCTCACGGCGACCGCGGCGGCCCTCGTGGTGGCATTGATCCTGCTGCTTCCGAACGGCACTCCCGGCGCTCCGTCGGTCAGCCAGGCGGCTTCGCTGGCGCTGCGTGGCCCGGCCCTCCCGGCGCCGGCGCCTGACCGCGCACAACCCGCGGCCAAGCTCTCCCAGGGGGTCCAGGAGGTCTACTTCCCCAACTGGGCTCGATCCTTCGGCTGGCGCGCGGTCGGCCAGCGGATCGACCAGCTCGGCGGCCGCCAGGCGGTGACCGTTTACTACGAGCGCGCGGGGAAGTCGATCGCCTACACGATCGTCGCCGCCCCGGCGCTGCGCTCGCTGGCGGCAACGACCCGCTGGCTCGACGGCACCAAGCTTCAGAGCCTCACGCTCTCCAAGCGCCTGGTCGTCACGTGGCGGCGCGCGGGCCACACGTGCATCCTGTCCGGTGCGGGCGTCTCCTCGGCGGAGCTGTCGCAGCTGGCGGCCTGGAAGACCGCCGGCATGGGCAGCTAGTGCCCCGAGGACACTAGTCGCGGTCGGGGGTGTCCCCGGCCACTGGCTGTGAGCTCTCGTCCGAGATCGCCCGCGCGATCCGCTGGCGGCCGCGGTGTAATCGCGTGGTGATCGTGGCCTCACGGACACGGAGCGAGCGCGCGGCCTCGCGGTAGGAAAGGCCGATCACGTCGATCGCCACGACCGCGTCCCGGAAGTCGGGCGGGAGCGCGGCGATCGCGGCGTACAGCTCGGCCGCCTGTATCCGCGCCTCCGGCTGGACCGCGGTCGTGTCCTCGACGAACTCGAGCAGCTCCGGTGAGCCGGTCGTCTGTGGGCGCCGGGCTGCGGTCCGCCGCGTCGAGATGAATGTGTTTCGCAGTACCCGCAGCAGGTAGCCGAGGTCGTCCTCGGAGCGAAGGATCCTGGGCTTTTGAAGCACGCGGGCGAACGTCTCCTGAACCAGGTCCTCAGCCTCCTCGCGCGAGCCGCACATACCGCGCGCCGCCCGGTACAGCCGATCGACGTGATCGCCCAGCGCGTCCGGGTCGAGCTGACGGTCGGGGCACATGCCATCCCGTCAATCGGGGTCGGCGAACATGGGAGGCTGCTTGGTGACGCCGGCGGTGACCGCGGCGAGCTGGTTCACAGACCCGATCAGCCGCGCCTGGATCGCGGCCTCGAGCGCGAGCGTCTCCTCGGGCGGGCGGTTCCACGAGCGATCGAGCAGCCGCTTGGCTCCTCGAACGGCATCCGGCGATCTACCCGCGATCTCGGCGGCAAGCTCCTGGGCGTCCGCAAGCGGGTCTCTGGCGACGCGTGTGACGACCCCCAGCCTCAGCGCCTCCTCGCCGCTGAAGACGCGGCCGGTGAACGTGAGCTCCTTGGCGACGTCGATCCCGACGAGCCGCGGCAGCGTCTGCGTGATCGACATATCGGGGATCAGCCCCCACTTGACCTCCATCACCGACAGGCGCGCGTCGGGTGTGGCGATTCGGATGTCGGCACCGAGGGCGATCTGCAGCCCGCCGCCGAGGCAGTTTCCGTGCACGGCCGCGATCACCGGGACCGGGAGCTTGATCCAGTCATAGGCCACGCGTTGGAAGCGGTTTGGCACGGCGCCACCGAGCGTGTCGAGCGATCGGTCGAGCCCGGCCGTGTCAGAAGACATCAGGCTGACGAGATCGAGCCCCGAGCAGAAGCTCGGTCCCTCGCCGTGGAGGACGACTGCGCGGACTCCCGGGGAGGCCGCGAGCTGCTCGGCGGCGGCGACGATTGCTTCGAACATCGCCATGTCGAGTGCGTTGTGCTTCTCCGGGCGCGCGAGCGTGACGGTCGCGATGTTGTCGCTCAGCTCGACGCGTACGCGTTCCTCGTTCATGCGTCGCTCAGACTATCTACGTCGAGCACGCGGTCTCCGACCCGGATCGCACCCGGATCGGCGACCGCGCCGTAGATCCCGAACGCCAGCGGCTCGGTTGTTTCCTCGTCACGGCGATACTCGCCGAGGATGTCGAGCGTCGGCAGGTCGATCCGGCCACTGTCGGGATCGCGGCTGGTGACCAGGCAGCGACCGACGTGTCCTTCGAAGCGGACCGCGGCGGTGCCGATCCGGATCGTGCGACCGACCCATCGATCTTCGGCGTTGGGTCCGATGCCGTCGATCTCGATCATCATCCGGAACCTCCTCGGATCGACACCGTCGCGTCCACCGACCTCCGCGAGCCTGTCGAGCGACGCCTTCGAGATCAGCGACACGGTGCCGCGTGCTCCGCGGTCGAGTGCGCCGGCGCCGGAGGCTTCCACGAGCCGCAGCGGCTGGCCGGCATAGCTGCTGAGCGCCCCCGACCACGGACCTTCGACCAGCTGCCCGGCGGCCTCGCGCGAATAGAAGCGCGCGGTCACCGCGCGTCCCAGCCGGATCTCGCCCTCGAGCGCGTGCCCGTCGGGGAACGTGATCGTCAACCGGCGCTCCGAATCCGAGTACGAGGCCACGAGCGCGGTCAGCTCGCCGAGCTGCTTGCCGTTCACCATCCGGTCGCGGCCGTCGATCAGGTAGAAGCGCCGGTTATCGCGCACGCCGGTCCGGTCGAGCTCGACGCTGTCCACCGTCTGCAGCCGCGTGCCCTTGATCGGTGTCACCGCCAAGCCGCGGACCGTGATCGCGCTCACCCCCCGGGCTCCGGTCAGCCTTACGCGGCGGCCTGCTCGGCCCAGTCCCGGTAGAGCCGCCAGTAGCGGCCCTGAGCCTCGAGCAGCTCCTCGTGCGTTCCCTGCTCGACGATCGTCCCGTGCTCCACCACGATGATGCTCGAAGCCCGTTGAATCGTAGACAGCCGGTGGGCGATCACGATCGCGGTCCGTCCTGCCAGCAGGCGCCTGAGCCCCTCCTCGATCAGGTTCTCGGTGTGCACGTCGACGTTCGACGTCGCTTCGTCGAGCACGAGGATCCGCGGGTCCGCGACGAGCGCCCGCGCGAACGCGATCAGCTGGCGCTGCCCGGCGGACAGCTGGACTCCGCGCTCGCCGACCTGCGTGTCGTACCCGTGCTCGAACGCCGCGATGAAGCGCTCAGCACCGACGGCGCGCGCGGCCGCCACGACGTCCTCGTCGGAGGCGGAGGACCGGCCGAAGGCGATGTTCTCCCGGACCGTGCCGCTGAACAGGAAGCCCTCTTGGGGGACGATCCCCATCTGCGAGCGCAGCGAGTGGGTGGAGACATCGCGCAGGTCGTAGCCGTCCACCAGCACGCGCCCCTCGGTCGGGTCGTAGAAGCGCGCCACGAGCTTGGCGAACGTCGACTTCCCGGCGCCCGTCGCTCCGACCAGCGCGACGGTCTGACCGGGCGGGATCACCAGGTCGACGTCGCGCAGCGCCCAGTCCCCGTCGGGGTCCGAGCCATAGCGGAACGAGACGTGGTCGAAGCGCAGCTCGCCGCGGATCGTGGGCAGCTCGATCGCATCCGGCGCGTCCGAGAGGTCCGGCTTTTCGTCGAGCAGATCGAAGATCTTGTCGAGCGCCGCCATTCCCGATTGATAAGTCGTGTAGAGCTGCGAGAGCTGCTGGATCGGATCGAAGAAGTTGTTCAGCGCGGCGATGAACGCGAACACGACCCCGGTCGAGGCGTGACCGTTGATCGCCTCGATCCCGCCCGCGAGCAGGATCTCGACCGTGACCAGCGCCGAGAGGAACTCGACCGCCGGGAAGTAGGCGGCGTTCAAGTTGACGGTCGTCATGTTCGCCGCCCGGTTCTCCTCGTTGAGCTGCTCGAAGCGCGCGATGTGCCGCGGCTCCTGGCCGAACGCGCGCACGGCCCGGATCCCGGACAGCGATTCCTGGAGGTAGCCGGTGATCGACGCGATCTTCTCGCGCGTCAGCCGGTAGGCGTCGGCGGAGGCGATCCTGAACGCCAGGCCGCCGACCGCCAGGAACGGCAGGGCGAGGAACGTGAGCAGTGCGAGGTGCGCGTCCATCACGAACAGGATCACGACCACGCCGATCAGCGTCAGCCCCGACTGGAACAGCGTCGCCATCCCATCCTCGACGAGCTGATCGAGCGCCTCGACGTCGTTCGTCATGCGCGAGATGATCACCCCCGCGCGATTTCGCGAGTAGAAGCCGATCGACAGCCGCTGGAGGTGGGCGAACAGCTGCACGCGGAGGTCCTGGAGCGCGCGCTGTCCCACCCATCCGACGAGGTAGGTCTGCGCGTAGGAGGCGATCGCGTACAGCACCGCGGAGAGCAGGAAGGCCGCGACCACGAGGTCGAGCGCGCCGGTGTCGTGGCGCTGGATCCCGTTGTCGATCGCGAGCTTGGCGAGCGGGGCAGGGGCGAGCGCGGCGGCCGTCGCGGCGACCAGCGAGACGAGCATCGCCAACACCCGCCAGCGATACGGCGAGAGCAGCTCGGCCAGCCCCCGCAACTTGCGCCTGCGGCCTGAGGTCTGGTGCAGCCGTCGGCGGATCTCGTTCAGCCAGCTCACAGCCCGGCCACCTCGGCCTCGAGCGGCTTACGGTTGATGAACACCTGGTCGGGCATGCCCTTCTCGACGATCTCCTGGTACAGCGTCGAGCTCTCCAGCAGCTGCTCATGGCTGCCGCGAGCCGCGACGGTGCCGTCCATGAGCACCACGATCTCATCCGCGAGCGCGATCGTCGAGAGCCGGTGGGCGACCACGAACGTGGTGCGTCCGGCCATCACCTCCCGCAGTGCGAGCTTGATCTCCTGCTCGGTCGAGGCGTCGACCGAGGAGGTGGCGTCGTCAAGGATCAGGATCCGCGGGTCGGCGACGATCGCCCGCGCGATCGCGATCCGCTGGCGCTGACCGCCCGAGAGAGTCAGGCCGCGTTCCCCGATCAGCGTCTCGTAGCCGCGCGGCAGCGAGCGGATGAAGGAGTCGGCCTGCGTGGCGCGTGCGGCATGCTCGACCTCCTCACGGCTCGCGTCCGGACGGCCGTAGGCGATGTTGTCGTGAACGGTGGCCGAGAACAGGAACGGATCGTCGGTGACGACCGCGATCTGGTGACGAAGGCTGACCGGGTCGACGTCGCGGACGTCCGCCCCGTCGATCTTGACGCTGCCCTCCGTCACGTCGTAGAGCCGCGGCAGCAGCGATACGAGCGCCGTCTTGCCCGAGCCCATCGCTCCCACGAGCGCAATTGTTTCGCCGGCCTGCACTTCGAGTTCGACGTCATGCAGCGCCGGGCTGGGCGAGCCCTCAAAGGTCAGCCCGACACCGCTGAACGAGACCTGGCCGCGGCCGGCCGGCAACGGCGGCGCCCCTTCGGGCACCGTCATCTGCGGCGCGCGGTCGAGGATCTGGAAGATCCGCGCGCCCGACGCGGTCGCGCGCTGAGCCGCGCTCAGCATGTAGCCGAGCGTTCGCATCGGGGAGATCAGCATCAGCAGGTACGCGTAGAAGGCGGTGAACGCGCCGATGCTGAGCGTTCCGGCGATCACCTGACGCCCGCCCACCAGCAGGATCACCGCGAGACCCAGGCTCGGCAGGAAGCTGATCAGGGGCGTGTACCGCGCCTGGATCTTGGTCGCCGTCATCTGCTGGCTGAAGACCCTGGTGACCGAGTGGCGGAAGCGCTCGAGCTGGCGCTCCTCCTGCGCGAACGCCTTGATCACGCGGATCCCGGAGATGTTCTCCTCGGCCTCGGCGGTCAGCTCGGCGATCCGCTGCTGGGCCTCCTGCAGCGCCGGGCGCGAATGCTTTCCGTAGCGGTTGGCGATCAGGACCACGAACGGGACCGGGGCCAGCGAAAGCGCGGCCAGCTCGGGCTGGAGCAGGAACATTGCCACCGCGGCGAGCAAGATCGACAGCAGCGACTGCGCGATGAAGACCAGCCCGTAGCCGAGGAAGAAGCGCACAGCCTGCAGGTCGACCGTCGCCCGCGACATCAGCTGGCCCGTCTGCTGGTGGTCGAAGAACGACAGCTCGAGCCGCTGCAGGTGGCCGTAGAGGCGGTTGCGCAGGTCGCGCTCGACGCCGAGTGAGACGCGCCCCGCCACCACCCGCCGGACGACGCTCAGAACGAGGCGGGCGAGCCCGGCGGCGACGATTACGATCGCCAAGGTCGTCAGCGTGTGGCGGTGGTGCGAGCGGATCGAGTTGATCGCCTCGCCGGTCAGGAAAGGGATCAGGACGGTCGCGCCGATCGCCCCGGACGCCAGCGCAAACGACCAGCCGACAGCGCCCCGATACGGGCGTAGGAAGCCGAGCAGACGCCTGAAAGTCCCCATGTACTTCATAAAGTGTAGTAAGCCTGTCGCGGGCCAGGCGTCAGCTCCACGGCGCGCCGCTGCCGCGCAGGGCCCAACCAAATGACGCTTGACACGAGTGCGGGGGAGGTGTACGTTCCCGCCTGAATCCGATTCGACATTGTCGAATCCAGATCGACAGGAGGGAGCAGTGGAGGAGAAGTTTCATCTCTCGCAGTTCTCCACCAACGCTGCCCGCGCGTACGACCCGCAGGTGCTGCGACCGATCGCCCGCAGCGTCGAGGCCGCGCACCGCGCAGGGATCTCGATCGAGGTCTGCGGCGAAGCTGCGTCCGATCCGCTGATGCTCCCGCTGCTGGTCGGCCTCGGAGTGGATGAGCTCAGTGTCGGAGCGGCCCAGGTGGGAGTGGCGCGGCGCTGGATCTGGCGGCTCACCGCCGAGGATGCGGATACGCTGTCGAGATCTGCGCTCGAGATGAACAGCGCCGAGGAAGTGGAGCAGTCCCTTCGCCCGCTGGCGGGGAAGCTCCAGTCGCCCGAGCCGGGCGAGCTCGTGCCCGCGCTCGGCGCATAGGGCACTGCGGATGCGCACCCTGCGCGCCTCAGTCGAAGTCACCGACCTGCGCATGAGCCCGGCGATCGCGGTGCACAAGTGGGTCTACGACTTCAGCGAGGGCTCTCGGGAGATGCGCGAGCTGCTCGGGGGCAAGGGCGCGAACGTCGCCGAGATGACCCGCGTTCTCGGTGAGGATCTGGTCCCGGCGGGCTTCACGATCTCGACCGAGGCGTGCGTCGAATACATGCGCGCGGGGCGGGAACCCGACGGGCTCGAGCAGCAGGTGGCCGCGGCACTCGAGCGGCTGGAGCGGCGCGCCGGCAAGCGATTCGGTGACGAGGCCGATCCGCTGCTGGTCTCGGTTCGCAGCGGCGCGCGCGAGTCGATGCCGGGGATGCTCGACACGATCCTGAACCTCGGTCTGAATGACGAATCCGCCGGCGGGCTGGCGGCCACAACCGGCAACGAGCGGTTTGCCTGGGACTCCTACCGCCGGCTCGTGCAGATGTTCGGAAACGTCGCGCATGGCCTGCCCTCCGAAGGGTTCGAAGACGCGCTCGAGGAGGTCAAGCGCTCGAGCCGGGCGAGCACCGACGCGGAGCTTCCTGCCGAAGCGCTCCGGGGGCTCGTCGAGCGTTTCAAGGGGCTCTACGAGTTCCCGCAGGATCCGCAGGCGCAGCTGACTCAAGCGATCCGCGCGGTATTCGATTCGTGGACCGGCGAGCGGGCCGTCCAGTACCGCCGGCTCAACCGCATCCCCGATGAGTGGGGAACCGCCGTCAACGTCCAGCAGATGGTGTTCGGCAACAAGGGGGAG
>ODAK010005195.1_pt1 | contig 13243 bp, 12 predicted proteins | sample 1539591 | NCBI WGS metagenome assembly ODAK01 (sample SAMEA3539303, study PRJEB22396) | soil metagenome | biome: tundra; feature: field; material: soil | place: USA | collected 2010-05 | depth 0.15 m | reverse complement strand
CGCACGCAGAACCCCGACCGCAAGGCACGGTTCGAGTTCGTGATGCCGGCGCTGTCCGCCGACCCGGCGGTGCGAGAGCAGGCGTTCGCACGGTTTCGCGATGTGAGAAACCGCGGCCATGAGCCATGGGTGCTGGAGTCGCTGCGCTACCTGAATCATCCGCTGCGGGCAGCTCAGGCACGGCAGTTCGTGCGGCCTGCGTTGGACTTATTGCAGGAGATTCAGAAGACCGGCGATATCTTCTTTCCAAAGCGGTGGATGGATGCCACGCTGAGCAGCCAGCGATCGCCCGAGGTGGCGGTTACGGTCAGGCAGTTTCTGGCGGCCCATCCGGAGATGCCGCGGCGGCTCCGATGGGTGGTGCTGAATGCGGCCGACGATCTGTTCCGCGCGGCGAAGCGGGAGATCACGCCTTAGCGCTAAAAGCCCCCGAACAGGGCCCGCCGCGTGAAGGGCAAGCCAGTGTTGGGCCGCATATTGCTTGTACACGTCTGCCACATGGCGCGTTTCGCAATGAGTCCTTGGACATCGCGTCTTTTGAGCGTCATTCGAACCTCCATCAGATCGCCGCAGCCGAATCGTGCCAGCAAGCCTCATTGTAGTGGCTACTACAATCACGGGATCGAGACCCGCTCAGTTGGCCCGTACCCCCTGAACTGTCGATGTGCTTGGGCCATCAGGAAGAATGGATGGCCACCGATAGTGCGGCTTAACGCTGGTGGCGCGACCGATGTGCAGGCCCGACTACGGGAGAACGGCGAAAAACCCGGTCCGACGCGACGTTCCTCCGAACCTTCGTGTACACTGACAACGGCCGCTTAGCCAGGAAGGAACTGCATGCCAAGTTTGGATTTCGGTCTTAGGGGTAAGCTGGCAGTTGTCACGGGCGGCGCAAACGGAATCGGATTTGCGGCCGCAGAACTGCTAGCTGCAAATGGCGCCTCTGTGGCGATCTTCGATCTGGAGCGCGAGAATCCTCAAAATGCAGCGAAGCAAATCGGCGCGAGCGGCTTTGGGGTCGATGTGACCAGCCGCGAATCGCTCGATGCCGCCTTTGTTGCTGCCGGAACGCCCGACATCGTGATTGCCAATGCCGGGATTGCCACGGAGGCCGACTTTCTGGAGCAAACGGCGGAAGCTTGGGAACGCACCTTGTCGGTCAATCTCACCGGGGCGTTTCACACCGTCCAGTCGGCTGCGCGTCTGATGAAGCCGCGGCATGGCGGAGCGATCGTGGTCACCGCCTCCACGAATTCCTATGATGGCGAGGGCCGGTTGGCCGCATACAATGCCAGCAAGGCCGGACTTCTGGGCCTTGTGCATACCGCGGCGAATGAACTTGGTCCTTACCAGATAAGAGTCAATGCCGTTTGCCCGGGACTCATTCGGACTCGCCTTACGGAGCGGCACTATTCCAGTCCGGAAGTGCTACGCGACTACTTTCGCCACATTCCTCTTGGGCGCGGCGGCGAGCCGGTCGAGGTGGCGCAGGCGTGCATTTTCCTGGCGTCCAACCTGGCTTCCTTCATTACGGGAGCGACCCTTTTCATTGACGGCGGTCAGATGGCAGCCAAATTTGGAACCTGGACAGAAGCCAGCGCCGATTTCCGTGAAGGCCGATGGCATCTGCGTCAGGAGTAGCGACGCGCCGCGAGCCCGGGAGCGATCCCGGTTGGTGTCGCGGTTCACGCGAGCGAAACAGGTTCACGCGCCCGGCCCCGCAGCGCCCGTCTGCAGCGCCCGCATATAAGCAACGAACTTCCTCGCATAGCGGTCCAGGTTGTCTGTGCCGCCTCCGCCCAGGAGCGGTGAGCACATCTCGTACGCGACCGTTCCGGCGAATCCCCCAGCTTCGAGGGCCGAGAGAAACGCTCGATAATCGACGAAACCTTCGTCGATCGGCACCGCCTGGATCGAGGGTGTCAACTTTTCGTAATTGACAAGTGCGGGCATATAGCGATAGCGCGGGCGCAACTGGTAGTTCGCGATGGTCGTGTGGACGGTTAGCGGCGCCAGTTTCGCCGCCGCCGCCGCGAGGTCGGCTCCGTGCAGCGCTGGCGCCCAAGCGTCGAACATCGGCCGGCAATTTGGCTGATCCACTTCCTGTATGAGGTCGTACAGGCTCTCGAAACCGCAGGCGATGTCGTGGTGGTTCTGCACCCCGATGGTGACGCCAGTGTCCGCCGCGCGTCGCGCACACTCGCGCAACGCGTCAACCGTCATCTTCCACTGCGCCTGCGGCGCTGCGTGCGGATTCTCATATCCTGTGAACACGCGGACCAGGCTGCCGTCCAGCGCTCGCGCCATCTCCGCCAGTTCCTGCACGTGACGGATCTGGACCTCGCGGTGCGGAATGTCGCCGTGCTCCAGGTCAGCTGTAAAGTTGGTATACCCCGCGATGCACGCCATGCGCAAGCCATGCTCCTCCAGGCGCGCTCGAAGCCGGGCCTTGACGTCCGGGTTCCAATCCAGCACCGAGAGGTGCGGACGCTTCGCCATCAGCATGACTCCGTCGTAGCCGAGAGCAGCGGCCTTGCCGATGAATTCCGCCAGCGGCAGGAACTGTTGTCCCCACGAACCCGAATAACTGACGGAGTGGAGGATCAGACCGTGGATCATACTCTAACTGTAATGTAAACGGCGCCCGGCGCTGGCTGCCCATTTCCCAGCCTGACCCTGTCAACCGGACATTTCTACTTTGCCTTGAAAGATTACGTTTTCGGCGGTGAGCCCCCTACCGAACGTGTGGTAGGATAATCTCCCATGAACAGGAGGGCCAGTTCCGCTACCTCACTCGCCGTTCTGGTTGCCGTCAACATATTGAACTTTTATGACCGGCACGTAATCGGCGCTCTGACGGAACCGATCCGCAAGGAATTCAGTCTGAGCGACTCCCAGGTCGGGCTGATGGGTTCCGCGTTCATCTGGCTCTATGCCCTGGTTGGATTGCCTCTTGGAAGGGTGGCCGATGCGTGGAGCCGCAGGAAATTGCTGGCGTGCGGCATGTTGGTGTGGAGCGCCCTCACCGCGATGGCGGCCATGGCCACAAACTACACCACGCTGCTCTTCTCCCGGCTGGGATTTGCCGTGGGTGAGGCAGTGGTCGCTCCCGCGGCCACGAGTTGGATCGGCGATCTGTTCCCGGCCTTCGAGCGCTCGCGCCCCCTGGCGCTGTTCATGCTGGGCGTTCCGGTAGGCGGCGCGCTCAGTTATTTCTTCAGCGGGCCGGTAGCGGAGGCTTATGGATGGCGGGCGGCGATGGTGTTGGCGGCCGTACCGGCAGTAGTTTTGATCCCCGTTCTGTTGCGTCTCACGGAGCCTGTGCGCGGCGCCGCGGAGTTGCATCGCGAACCGTTAGCGACATCGTCCATGTCGGCCGTCCTGAAAATCCCGACCATGTGGTGGATCATCGCATCGGGCGCGCTGTTGAACTTCAACATGTATGCCATCGGCACTTTCCTGCCGGCGTTCCTGAGCCGCATTCACGGACTAACCCTATCGCGGTCGGGCATCGCCACAGGGATCGTATTCGCCGTTGGCGGGGTTGCGGGAGGCCTGCTGGCGGGCCGCTGGGGAGACCGCGTAATCCACAAACGGAAGAATGGCCGGCTCCTCGCAGCAGCCGCCATGGCCGCCATCGGAGCGCCGGCCGCCTACCTGGGCATCGGCGCCGCCGGCGTTTTCGAGGCCATCTCACTGATCACGGTCGCTTATGGAACGTTGAACGCCTACTACGGTCTGGTCTATTCCTCCATTCAGGATATCGTCGCGCCTGCCATGCGCGGCACCGCGATGGCGATTTACTTTATGGCGATGTATCTGTGCGGCGCTTCGTTGGGACCGCTGCTTACCGGCAGGCTGAGCGACCTGATGGCCCGCCGTGCCGCCGACGCGGCCGGCGCCGCCCGAGTGACGGAAGCCTTCAAAGCCATCGGGCTGCAGCAGGCTATGTTCATCATCCCCATCCTGTCCTTGCTGCTCGCGGTGGTGCTGTACTGCGGCTCGCGAACCGTCGTCGCCGACATGCGCAAGAGACAGGCACCCGCAGCATCGAGCGCGTATGCAGATTGAAGAGGTTAAGGCATCGATCGGCCGTGAGGCGGGCGCCAGCCAATGGTTTGCGGTTACGCAGGATCTCATCCTCGAGTTCGCCGCTCTCACCGGCGACCGGCAGTGGATCCACGTCGATCCCGAACGAGCGCGCCGCGAATCGCCGTTTGGAGCCACGGTCGCGCACGGCTTCCTGACGGTGGCTCTGTTAAGCAGGCTGGTGAGCGAGGCAATCGATCTACGCACCGAGTCCAAAATGCGCGTAAACTAGGGCTTCAACCGGCTGCGCTTTCCCGCGCCCGTTCCCGCGGGGGCCCGAATTCGGGCGCGTGTTACGCCCAGCGCGGTTCGGGAGGTGGAAGGCGGAATCGAAATCGCCTGGGGCGTCGTGATGGAAATTGAGCATCAGGTTAAGCCCGCTCTCGCAGCCGAGTGGCTGGTACGGATCTACTCTTGAGGAACCGGATGGCAGCGTCTTCCGAAACCATCGGCATGCGGGACGGCGAGAGAATCGCAGTTGATGTCCTCCAGGACTATCTGCGCGACAAGATCGACGGGGCGGAGCGCGGTATCGAGTTGGAGCAATTTCCCAACGGCCATTCGAACCTTACATACCTGCTGCGAATCGGCGGGCGCGATTTTGTACTGCGGCGGCCTCCCCTGGGGCCCGTGGCGCCCAAAGCTCACGACATGGTCCGCGAGTATCACGTGCTGCGCGCGGTGCATCCGCACTTCCCGCAGGCGCCGCAAGTCTTCCTGTTGTGCGAAGACTCTGCCGTACTGGGAGCCCCGTTCTTTGTGATGGAACGGAGGCACGGCTTGGTCTTGCGGGAGGAAATCCCCGCCGCCATCGCAGCCATCCCGAACTATCCGCGGATGATCAGCGAGGCATTCCTGGACACCATGGTCAGGCTGCATGCCATCGACGCTTCGAGCGATGACGTGCGCCACTTGGGAAAGCCCGAGGGCTATGTGGATCGCCAGGTGCGCGGCTGGGCGGATCGCTGGGAGCGCGCCAAGACGTCGGAAGTCTCCGAAATGGATCACGTGGTCCGATGGCTTGCCGGCCGTGTGCCAGTGCCGCTCACGCCGTCGCTGATTCACAATGACTACAAGCTGGATAACATCCTGCTGGCCTCCGGATCTCCCGACCGGATCGAGGCGGTGCTCGACTGGGAGATGGCCACCCTAGGCGACCCGCTGAGCGATCTCGGTTTGACGTTGTGCTATTGGACCTGGGCCGTGGATCCGGAAGTGCGTGTGGCCGGCATTCCGGCGTTGACGGCGGCGCCCGGATGGTACACTCGCGACCAGCTTGTGGCGAGGTATGCCGCGCGAACCGGGCGTGACGTGACTCACATCGGCTATTATGAGGTGCTCGGCGTCTTCAAGCTCGCCGTGATCATTCAACAGATATATTGCCGATTCCATCGCGGGCAGACCCACGACGATCGGTTTCAGAACTTCGACACCCGGGTGGCAGCCTTGGTCCGAGTGGCAGCCAGGCTCATCGGAGAATACAGTTAGGCGAAAAAAAACATGCATTTCGAATTCTCGGGAAAAGTAATAGACCTTCAGAAGCGATTGACCCGCTTCATGGACGAGCACATATATCCCAATGAGGCGTGCTATCGCGACCACACTAACGGTCCGAACCGCTGGCAGCCGGTCCCGGTGATTGAAGAGTTGAAGCCCAAGGCGCGGGCGGCGGGGTTGTGGAATCTGTTCCTGCCGGAGAGCGAACTCGGCGCGGGACTTTCCAACCTGGAGTTCGCCCCGCTGTGCGAGATCATGGGCCGCTCCACCATGGCGCCTGAGGTCTTTAACTGCTCGGCGCCCGATACCGGCAACATGGAGGTGCTGGAACGCTATGCCTCTCCCGAATTGAAAGAGCGCTGGCTCAAACCGCTGCTCTCTGGCGAGGTCCGCTCTTGCTTCGCCATGACCGAGCCGCAGGTGGCATCTTCGGACGCCACCAACATCGAGTCCGAAATCCGGCGCGATGGCGATGAGTATATTCTCAATGGCCACAAGTGGTGGATCTCAGGCGCCGGTGACTCGCGGTGCAAGGTGGCGATCTTCATGGGCAAGACGGATCCGGCGGCACCCAAGCACAAGCAGCAATCCATGATCGTCGTTCCGATGGATGTGCCGGGTGTGACAGTCAAGCGCATGCTGACCGTTTATGGGTACGACCACGCGCCGCACGGGCACGCGGAGGTCTGGTTCGAAAATGTGCGCGTACCGTCCGCCAACCTGCTGCTGGGAGAGGGACGCGGATTCGAAATCGCGCAGGGGCGGCTCGGGCCGGGCCGGATTCATCATTGCATGCGCCTGATCGGCGTGGCGGAGCGCGCGCTGGAGGGCATGTGCCGGCGCGTCCGGTCGCGCGTGGCATTTGGCAAGTCCCTGGCGGAGCAGGGGACCATCCGGGCCGACATCGCCAACTCGCGAATCGAGATCGAACAGGCGCGGCTGCTGGTCTTCAAAGCCGCTTACATGATGGACACGGCGGGCAACAAGGCCGCGCGGGCGGAGATCGCAATGATCAAAGTGGTGGCTCCCAATCTGGCCCTGCGGGTGCTCGACCGGGCCATTCAGGCGCACGGCGGCGCCGGAATTTGTCAGGACTTCGAGTGGGCCGCCGACTGGGCCAACTCGCGGACCTTGCGTTTTGCCGATGGCCCCGATGAAGTGCATCGCGAATCCATCGCCAAACTGGAGCTGAAGAAACATGATGTCGGCAGAGCCTGATCCCTTCAAACGTTCGGCCACGAAGACTCGGGCTTTCCTGGCGCGGCATGGGTTCAATCAAATGATTGGATTCGAACTGGTTCGCGTGCATCGCGATGGGCTCACAATCCAATGCCGCGTACGCTCCGAACTCCTCAACAGCGCGGGAGCGGTGCACGGCGGCGTCACCGCCACTCTTGTGGACGCGGCGGTCGGGAGCGCTCTCCACCACCATTTTGGCGGGACGCGCAGTTTCACCACGGTCGAGCTGAAGGTCAACTACTTCCGCCCGGTCACGGAGGGCAGGCTGCTGGCGCGGTCCCGCCTGGTGCGAATCGGTTCCAAAATCTGTGTGGGCCAGGTGGATCTCTCCGATGAACATCGGCGGCGTGTGGGCCTCGCGATCGTAACGTACATGCTCCTGGACCAGGTGAATCCCACACCTCCGTAAATCTGTATGCCGTGGCGCGGACTCTCGTGCCCAATGCCACTTAGTTTTGCCAATACCGCCAATACCGGACCTGCTGCATTAATTGTGGGGCAGGATGGTATCCTGCGCGCCGGTTGGCAACCGGCGCCCCCTAGCCTGTTTACTAGGGGTTCCGGCGGGTTACCAACCCGCCGCAGGTTGCCAACCTGCCCCACAACTTCCGCCGAATCTCGTTCGTGGCAAAACTAAGTGGCATCAGGCACTCGTGCCTGCGCCAGGGCGCCAAGTGGCATAGGCTCTGGCCTCGTATCTACCGGTAGGTCCACAAAGCAGCGTCATCCAGATGCGGGACGCCGTTGAAAGAGCCGAGGGTGAAGCGCTCCCGGTCGAAGAGGAACTCCGTCACGGAACCATTTCGAATGCGCCAGTTCACGTCGAGAAAGCTTCTAGGAGGCGACTGGAGCGCGAGGTGCACGGCGAAGCCGATCGGCCCGCCCGAGGTGAAGACGGCCACACGGCGGCCCGGCGCCCCCTCCATGATCCGCCGGAGCGCGCCGGATACACGCTCGCGGAAGACGGTCCATGGCTCCACGCCGAGCGTCGCCATGTTGTCGGCTTTCGATTGGTCAGGCCAGCCTTCCAGCCAGCACAACATGGCCGCTTCGAACATGCGCTGGAACCGGCGATTGGCATCCGGTCCGGAACGGGCATGCTCAAAATCCGCGGCCAGCGCCGCCAGCCGCGGATTGGCCGGCACGCAATGCCGCAATACGCCTGGGGCGTCGTATTCGTTCCAAGCTCCATCCGCCCGGGCCTCTGGCCAAGGCTGGCCCGACGCCCGAAAACACGCCGCAATCACCTGCTCGGTGCGCGTCTGCCGCGCCAGCACGCCGGAACGCACCTCGTCAAATCGAATCTGGTTGCGCAGCCAGAATTGCGCCAGTTTGGCTGCCTGAGCTTCCCCCAGCGACGTCAGCGCGGCGCTCTCCTGCTGGAAGGGTTCCGCCTGTCCGTGTCTAACCAGTGTCAGTTTGCTCACGTCAGTGAATCGCTTCCAGAGAACGCGCGCGAAGCGGCCTGGCCGGCCCCGTTCGTGCGCTCGAGAAAAGCACAGCTTCCCGCATGGTGCTTGAGTGCTCATCAGTATATCTCATTTGACATCCTTACCTGTCGGTCGGTAGACTGTCTGGCGATCATGGATGAACTCGTCTCGTTGCACTTGGTAGACCGCGTGGCAGTCGTTACCATTTCCAATCCTCCCGTCAATGCGCTGAGTCCGGGCGTGCCGGAGGGCCTACGCTCCTGTATCGCCGATGCCGCCGCCGACCCGGCCGCGCTCGCCATCGTGGTCATCGGCGCCGGGCGTACCTTCATCGCCGGGGCCGATATCCGGGAATTCGGCAAAGTGGTGAGCGGGGAAAAGCCGCGCCGCAGTCTGCTTCCCCTGCTGCTCGAAATCGAGGATTGCCCAAAGCCCGTGACGATGGCAATCCACGGCACGGCGTTCGGCGGCGGACTCGAGGTGGCCATGGCCGGCCATTACCGGGTGATTTCCCCATCCGCGCAGGTGGGACAACCGGAAGTGAAGCTGGGGATTATTCCAGGAGCGGGGGGAACTCAGCGGCTGCCGCGTCTGGCAGGTGCGGCTAAAGCGGTCGAGATGTGCGCGTTTGGCGAACCCGTCAGTGCGCGCGAGGCGCACGCTCTGGGAATCGTCGATGCCGTCATTGAGGGCGATCTCCTGGCCGGCGCAATCACCTTTTCACGCGAAACCGCCGGCAGGCCGCATCCCAAAACGCGGGAACGCCTGGAGAAGTTACGCGACGCCGATCCGGCGATCTTCGGCCGCGCGCGGGAGCAGGCGGCCAAGACCCGGCGAGGTCAGACGGCCCCGCTCGCCGCCATCGAGGCGGTGGAATCGGCAATGAAGCTTTCCTTCGAGGGTGGCTGCGCGCGCGAGGCGGAGCTCTTCGACGGGTGTCTCTATTCCACTCAGAGCAAGGCGCTGATCCATGCGTTTCTTGGCGAACGCGGCGTCTCCAAGATCCCCGGCGTCCCCAAGGACGCGCCGATGTACGAGATCCGGCGCGCGGCGGTGATCGGCGCCGGCACGATGGGCGGCGGCATCACCATGAACTATGCCAATGCGGGCATACCGGTGATTGTCAAGGAGACCAGCCAGGAAGCGCTCGATCGCGGCATGGCAACCATCCGCAAGAACTACGCCAACAGCGTCAAGAAGGGCAAGCTGCCGCAGGCCGCGATGGATCAACGGCTGTCGCTGATCACGCCGCAGCTTACCTACGATGGCTTCGACCAGGCCGATATCATCGCCGAGGCAGTCTTCGAAGGAATGGCCCTCAAGAAGCAGGTGTTCGCCGAAATCGACGCCATTGCCAAGCCTGGCTGCATTCTGGCATCGAACACGTCGTACCTGGATATCGATGAAATCGCCTCGTCCACCAGGCGCCCGGAAATGGTTCTGGGCCATCACTACTTCAGCCCCGCGAATGTCATGCGGCTGCTTGAAATCGTGCGTGGCAAAGCCACAGGCAACCGGGTGCTGGCAACGTCCATGGCCTTGGCAAAGAAGTTAAACAAGATCGGCGTGCTGGCCGGAAATGGGCGCGGGTTTATCGGGAACCGCATGCTGACGCCGTATCTGCGCGAGGCCCAATTCCTGGTGGAGGAGGACGCCTCCGTTGAGGAGGTCAATCAGGCGCTCTACGATTTCGGTATGGCCATGGGACCGCTGGCCATGAGCGACCTGGCCGGACTGGATGTTGGCTGGCGGGTCAGAAAGGAATTCAAACATCTTGAAAAACCCGGTGTGCGCGTCCCGCTGGTGGCGGACCGGCTGTGCGAAATGGGCCGCTTCGGGCAGAAGACGGGCCGCGGCTGGTCCCAGTATGACGACCAACGCCAGCCCTCGCCCGATCCAGAAACCGCGGCTCTCATCCGGCAGTCCGCCCGCGAGGCCGGCATCGAGCCGCGCAACATCACTCGGGAGGAGATTGTCGACCGGTGCATTTTCGCGCTGGTCAATGAAGGCGCGCACGTGCTCGGCGAAGGCATCGCGCTGCGCGCGGCGGATATCGACGTCGTGTACCTGAACGGGTATGCATTTCCAGCCTGGCGAGGAGGTCCTATGTTCTACGCCGATACCGTAGGGCTGAAGACGGTGCTGGCCCGCATTGAGGAATTCCGGCGGCGCCACGGCGAAGATCTTTGGAAGCCGGCGCCGCTGCTTCGGCGGCTTGCAGAAACCGGCGGGACGTTTGCGAGTTTTGACCAGCAAGAAGAAATTGCTGCGGGCAGGTAAGAAGTCATGGCCACGGCATCCACTATGCATCCAATGATAAGAGGCGGCGCGTTTCTGATTGAGGACGGCGCTCCGGAGGGTATCTTCACCGCGGAGGATCTGAGCCAGGAACATCTGGCGATTGCCCGCACGGTGGATGAATTCTGGGCCAGGGAGGTGGAACCCAACATCGGGGCGATCCAGCAGCACCAGCCCGGAGTGGCGCGCGATATCCTTCGCAAAGCCGCCGGCCTGGGGCTGACGGCGATCATGATTCCCGAGAAGTTCGGCGGTATGGAACTCGACATCACCGCCATGATGGTGGCCGGCGAGCACTTTGCGGGCGACGCCTCGTGGTCCGGCTGGCAGTCCGCTCACGTGGGGATCGGCACGCTGCCACTGCTACTCTTCGGTAACGAGCCACAAAAGCGCAAGTACCTGCCCAAACTCGCCAGCCTGGAGATGCTGGCTGCCTACGCGCTCACCGAGCCGCATGCCGGAAGCGACGCTCTTGCCGCCCGCACACGGGCGGATCTTTCGGAGGACGGCACACACTACATCCTGAACGGCCAGAAGATGTGGATCACCAACGGCGGCGCGGCCGATCTGTTCACGGTCTTCGCCAAAGTGGGCGGCGAGAAGTTCACGGCATTTCTGGTGGAGCGCGGCTTCGGTGTGAAGATCGGCGCCGAAGAGCAGAAGATGGGAATTAAGGGCAGTTCCACCACCGCCCTGTTCTTCGACAACGTGCCGGTGCCGGTGGAGAATGTGTTGGGAGAAATCGGACGCGGGCACATCATCGCTTTCAATATTCTGAATCTCGGTCGGCTGAAGCTGGGAGCGGGCACACTGGGCGGCGCCAAGAAGGTGCTTGCCACCTGCCTCAAATACGCCAAGGACCGGAGAGCATTCGGCTCGCCGATCGCGGATTTTGGAGCAATCCAACACAAGCTGGCCGAAATGGCCATTCGCATCTACGCCGCCGAATGCGAAAGCCTCACCTGGCAAAAAGGAACGCACCGCCTGAAGTTTGGCGGCGATCTGAATCCCACAAAGTCGAACGGACTTTGGGGATTCTGCACGCCGATGTGCGTGGGCGCATACTCGCCGACCTATATCCGCAATGTATTTGGAGCGGCGACGGCGCTGTATTTTCCCACCCTGCCAACGGCGCTGAAAAGCAGTGCCGATGTCCTGAACCTGCCGGTATTGAACATCAACAGCAGCATCTTCAGCGGCATCGGTGTGGGATCGATTTCCACACCGGCTCCGTATGGCTACAACTCGCAGCGCTACTACGATCAATACCGCGTCTATTTTCAGGACACGTGGAAGATCACGCCGCGGTTCACGCTGAATTATGGGCTGGCGTGGAACGCGCAGAAGGGCTTCTACAACTCCAATCTGGCCAAGCCGCAGTACCTCGCGCCGATCCTCGGGACGGGGCCGGATAACCTCGGACCGACCGTGAATAACACCAGGCAGTTCCAGCCCGCGTTCGGGTTCGCCTGGAGCCCTTTAAGGGACAACAAGACTGTGATCCGCGGCGGCGCCGGTATCTACTGGGACAGCACCCCGGGATATTACAAACTGCGGGAAGCTCCTGTAATCGGGCCCGTCTGCAATGGCCGGAGCACGCTGGCGGCGAGCGCTTTCACGAATATATACCCGGGCATTATCAATTTCGCCGCGGGCAATGCCCCGCTTCCCGTGGGAGCGAATCTGCAGTTGAGCGCGCTCTATAACATGACCATCGTAAGACCGCCCGCATGTCGCGCGAGCTCATGAACTTCACCAATGTCGTTCTGCCCTGCAAGTCGCACCTTACTGCGATCGTGGCCGGAACTATTCCGCGGCTCTATATCGATAGCCTGGCAGGGTTCATCAATTCGCACGACCAGCCGTAACCCAGGAGCCTGCTCTTCAAGGTAACGCGGCCATGTTCGCGTATCCTCTCTAATACGATAAGATAGACGCGGCATGAAACTTGCGTTGTCCTCGATGCTGGCTGGCGTGGCGGCCCTCGCCGCTGGTACGGAAGCGAAACTCAAGCTACCGAACAGCCGCACGGACCTGCTTCGCGGCGAGAAATTGTTTCAGGTCCATTGCGCACTATGCCATGGGCCGAAAGGAGGGGGCGGGCGTGGGCCAAATCGCGAAAAGCAGACCAGACTGCGCGACGAGCTGATCCAAAAGTACGCCAACGATCCCAATGGCCTCCAAAAAGCCATGCGCGAAGCCCGCGCCGCCAACGGGGACGGCGGCCAGCGCGCGAAGCTGGCCGCCGTGGTCAAGCACATCAATCACGTGGTCGAGATCGCCAGGGTCGATGCCGTCGGACTGGGCAGCGATTTCGTCGGGATCCGTTGCGCGCCCGAGGGGCTGGACAGCGTCGACAAGTGGCCCAACCTGACGCGGGCGCTTTTGGAAGAGGGCTACACAGCGGCCGAGATCCGCAAGATCTACGGCGAGAACACGCCGCGCCTGATGTCCGCCGTGCAACGCGCCGCGGCCCACGGGGGTGGCGTGAAATAGCTTGGCGTCCAGCTTCTGGTCCACGATCACGCATTTCGACCGCGCGCGGCTCGCACCGGTGATGGCGTTGCGCAACGCGCTGGGCGTGGCGCTGCCGCTGGCCATCGGGATCGCCCTGGGAAACGCCTCGGGCGGCGTGATGGCCGCCACCGGCGCGCTCGATGTCGCCTTCTCCGATGGCAGCGACCCGTACC
>ODAK010005194.1_pt1 | contig 13246 bp, 18 predicted proteins | sample 1539591 | NCBI WGS metagenome assembly ODAK01 (sample SAMEA3539303, study PRJEB22396) | soil metagenome | biome: tundra; feature: field; material: soil | place: USA | collected 2010-05 | depth 0.15 m | reverse complement strand
GCACGTCACCCTCATGCGCCGCTCCCTTGAGGATCCCGACGCCGGGATATACGTCGACTGTGCAATCTCCGAACCCGCCGAGGTCGGTGCGATCGACCTGCCCCCAACCGAAAAGACGATCTCGCTTGCCGCCAAGATCGAACAGGGGCACGGGCAGCCCGGCGCGTGAGCATGCCGCCACGACTATCGAACCCGCTGCTGCATCGTCGCCGACCCAGCCGTCAGTGCGCGGCTGCTGCTCCGCCCTCGCGTCGAGGGGAAGCAGAAGTCCGGCCGACGGTCAGCGACGCCCGTCTGCATGCCGGTCGTGCGTGGAAGCGGCACTCTGGCTTCTTGTCTCCGCGGTCTCGGAACTTCTAGCGGAAGTCGTCGGTGTCCGCTGTTAGGTGCGCCCGACATGTTTCCTCGCCCGCGCAGGTTCGGCTCGTGATTGGATGTGTGGTGCATGAGTAGATTCACCCAGAAGTTGGCCGCGGTCAGCGTCGCGGGGCTCGGTGGGTTGACGACCATGTTGGCTGCGGTCATGTGGCCGGGCGGGATTCGGCCGTAGCGGAGCGGGCGATCGTCGCCAGCGCTCCGAGGTCCCCCGAATCGGCACGCCCGACGAGGCCAACGAAGTCACTGAGCCTGCCTTCGTACCAGGTCCTTGACTTCACGCCGGCTGGCGCCCGCACGGCGTGGGCGGTCACCAGCGGCAACCAGCTGCACAACCCTCCCCAGGCGGTGCTGCGCACCGGCGACGGCGGCGCCCGATGGGCGCACGTGACCCCGCCCGGCCTGAGCCACGCGGGCCGCCGCCTGACGACGAACATCAATGCTGCTGATTTCGTCGGCCCGGAGCGAGCATGGATCGCCTACGGGCCGTACGGGCCGCCCGAGGGGCCACAAACGTTGTTGACGACCTCGGACGGCGGGCGGACCTGGACACGTGCCGGCCGCGCGCCTCGGAACTGCGACTTGCAGTTCGTCAACCCGGTCGACGGCTGGTCCGTGGGCATCGGCGGCGCGGCCGGCAGCGAGTTCGTCACCATCTACCGCACCACCACCGGCGGGCGGACCTGGCGACGCGCGTCAAGCAACGGCACGAGCCCCACTCCCGATCCGATCCCGTTCGCCTGCGACAAGTCGGTGACCTTCACCAGCCCTACCGACGGCTTCGCCGCCTCGATCTGCAACGGTGGTGGGGGCTACATCTACGCCACCAGCGACGGCGGCTCTCGCTGGCAGCGCCGGCTGTCGTTGCGCTCGCCTGTCGGCGGAAGCGACGGTGCGTGGTTCACGGCGGTTGTGGCCCACGGCAGCGACGCCGCCGCCGGCTACACCGTGCAGGGCTACCAGACCACGCCGACCACCACAGTCGTCTATCGCAGCACCGATGGTGGCCGCCGCTGGACGGCGGTCCAGCCCCCGGGCCATCCCAGGGGCTACCAGGTCAGCGTCGTCACTCCACGGGTATGGCGGCTGGTCGCGGGCGAGACGGTGCTCAGCACCGACGACGCGGGACGGACTTGGAGCCGCATCACTGCCAACCTGCCGCCCGGCCGGCCCGCGCGGCCAACTGGTTCGCGCTGGAGTGGCAGATCAGGCCCGCTTGGTGGTGGACGAGAAGCTCGGTATTCGCTTGGTGAGCTTTCCGTCTCTCGCGTACCACTTCGTTGTGGCCGCGTTTTCGGCTTGCCCCGGCAGCTTCGGCGTCGGATTGATCTGAAACGCCGCTGTGTTGTTTCGCACCGCTGCGTATATCGGGGCATGGCCAGGAATCAAATAGGCGATCCGGGCAACGCCGTCGGGGATGACTAAGACCATGTGGACGCCGCCGTGACGCCAAATCTCGGAGTAGGCGATCAGACCGCGCCGACGGATCTCAGCCGCCGACGCCCGCGCACCAATCTCACCATCGACCAGCGCACCGACCATCTCGGGCACGACGCTCCGCGGATCAGGCGGGATCGTGATGAAACCCGCCAACACGATCCTCGCCCCCCACGGTGTGGTCCCGGCGATCCTGATCAGCGATCGATCGAGGCGGTCCGGTCAGGGATCCTCAAGTGAGGGGACCAGAGCCTGCAACTGGTTGACCAGCGCTCGGCTGCGATCGGCCCGTGTCTGTCGGTGCCGGAGAACGCCCAAGGCCTGCAGCAGTGCTGTGCGTGATCCGCCAATACGCGAGACTGCGGCGGCGCCGATCCCACCCGCCCACGGTGCAAACGCGGCCGCGACAAACGCCCCGAGCAGCCCAGCGCGCAAGACCCTGGCGGAACGAACCATTCGGACCATCCTGATCGAACCGCGAGGGACAAGCAAGACTCCAACTGCTGACAGCGCCGCCCTGCGAGAGAGAGGCACGTCGGCGGCCGCTCTGACCGAGTAGGAGCGTCGGCGGGACGGGTGCACCGCTCGGCGTGTCCCCGTCAGCCTTCCGCTTGGTCGCCGGGCAGCCACGAAACCAAGAACTGCCGCGTGCCGTCGAAGGGAGTCACGCTGACGAAGCCGAGGTCTCAAGTCGATGGCTGAGCGGACGCCCAAGCAGCCGATCACGGCGACCGAATCCGGTCTCGTTTTTGTCGCACAAGCCCAACGCTCAGCGAACGGTCGGAAGCCCGGGGTTCTTGGGCCCGCGCTGTTGGCGAAGATCTGAGCGCGACGGGAACCGAGGTCACGTCCTGTCGTTGTGCTCGGGCGGGGACGGCGGCCGAAGAAGGTGTCGCTGCAGGTCCGGAAGCGGCAGCGTGGCGAGCTCGCGAAAGCCGGTCGTGGGAGTACTGCTAGTTGTGTGAATGCGCAAGCCAGCGGGCCAGAGTGCCGGGTGCAGGTCCTCCCTACGGGCTGCGAGCTACCCGAGGACCCCGGCGAAGCGTTCGCCTGGATCCGCGTGGTTGACCACCTGAGACGCGTTCGGTGGCCGACGCCCAGGCGGCCAAGCGCTTCCTCCTCGGCGGAAGGATCGCTTTGGGCTTCCTTCCGGTGCAATTCACGCGAAGCGCCCTCCAGCACATCGACCGTCGCCAGCGAGATTGCTCTTGAGACCCCCATGCTGGCGCCCGAACGAAGCGCGTGCTCGCCGGAGAACGCGCAGTCGTCCGCGCGTTCCCCGATGCGCTTCAAATCCTCGTCAGTCAACGATGGCGCACGCTCGGCCAGGTCGTCCTCGCCATGAGCCAGCAGGACCCGGACCAACGTATCGCGCCGAACATGGAGCACGCGTCGAGTCTAACCCGCCGCCACTCGTTCGCACCCTGGCTAGTTGCTTCTTCCTGTCGCCCGCGCGCGGTCTCGACCACACTCCCGCTCTTCGCACCGACCAGCTGCCGCGCCAGCACGACCGCGTCAGGCGTGATGCGTCAGCGCCCGGTCGTCGCGCTGAGAAGCGAGCTATCGATCACGAAAGCCCTGCTCTACGTCCGCCACCTCCATCTTGAGCGTGACGCCGACCTTCCCTCCTCGAGCACGAACGCAGAGCTCGTCTCACGAACCCAGCGTGACCTGAGACACGGCATCGCCCCGACTCCACGTGACCTCTCGATGCACATAGCCTGCGGGTAGCCAACCGACCACCCTCGAGTATCGCTGCAGCGACCTCCCTCGATCGCGGATCCCTGTCAGGAGAACCCGGGCACGAGGAACTCGAACCTTTGGCGCCGATGGCCGCAGTGGTAATACCGTGGCTTTGCGCCTGGCGGCGGTGGACCCACCGGTCCACTGCAGCTGAACCCTGGTGAGGTGAAGAGCGGGCCGCCGGGAGTCGCCTCGTAGCTGCTGGCGCGCACAGCGGCAGCAGCTCGTGAGCACGACATCCGGATCACGCGAAGGTTTGTGACGGCCAAGGAACCTACCGCTGTGCCGCGGACACTCAGGCCGCGGACGCTCAACTGCTCCCGTTTGCAGCGGTGGTAGGTGCCTTGCCGCGTAAGCGCGAAACCACCGGTCACGCTGACTAGGAGCAGCGTCGCGGTCGCCACTGACAGCGTGACCGCACCTACGGGTGAGAACTTGAGACGCATCCTGAATACCTTACGCGCCGCAAGCCACCTCGTCACACGCGGCGCCTGGCAGAACCGGGGGCCGCCGCGGGATCATCTGCTGCTGGTCTGCGGCGTCACCGAGACGCGCGAAGGCAACATCTGGCGCGAGGTCCGACGCGAGCTCGAGCGCGTCGACCTCGGCTACGAGCCGGGTGTCGGTAGGTTTGTAAGTTGACTGATTAGCGCTACTATGGATAGCACCATGATTGGCGTGAAGGTGGACCGTGCCGATCCAGCGCTGCTTCACGACCAGGTAGCTGGAGACATCCGACGCGCGATCGCCGACGGCGAGGCGATGCCGGGTGACAAGCTCCCGCCTGCGCGGGATTTGGCTGCAGTCCTCGGGGTCAACACGAACACCGTTCTTCGAGCGTTGAGGATTCTCCGCGAGGAAGGGCTGTTGGAGTTCCGTCGTGGACGAGGGATCACCGTCGTTGGTGGGGCCCGCCAAAAGAGCATCGTGCTGACAAAGGCCCAAGAGCTTGTTCGGGTCGCGCGTGAACAGGGTTATCGACGTGAGGAGTTACTCCAACTCATCGAGAGCCTGTCCTAGAAGGACGGATGATGCTTCTCCAAGAGCGGACGCCAATTACGGATGCGCCGCCTCTCGATGCCGAATCGCTGATCAGAGAGGCGCGGCGGCGACAGCGTCGACGCCGGCTCGGCGTCGGATCTGTCGGCGCTTTGGCGATCCTGGGCTACCTCATCGCAGGCGGCATTGCTGGGTCAAGCCGAACGACCTCGTTGCTCGCCCGGCCGCTTCACTTCCCCTCGCTGCAGCCGGGCGGGAGCTGCCCCGCCACGGCCGGCGCGCCGATTTCCAACTCGTTCTTCGACGGGGTCGCACTCGGGAGCGGGCCCGTGCGGGTTCTCATCGGGAACGGTGGTGACCCGCTTCAGGGTCGCGTCGAACTCGGCACCAGCAGTTCGCCCGGTTGGTTTGCTCTCCAGACGCTGTGGTTCAGCATGCCGGGCTACGACGGTCCGTTCGTCATTCGCGCGGAGCGACTCGGACAGAGCAGCCCGATCGAAGTCCAGCCTGGTGGGACTGGTCTGGCGCCGGGATCAGGGCCCCTCGTCGTCCCGGCCGGTCCAACTCTGGAAACCGGGGACGGATTCCGGACCGTACCGGGCAGCACGTGGATCACCTCAGCGGGTTGCTACGCCTGGCAGGTGGACGGGCGAAACTTCAGCGAAGTGATCGTCGTGGACACCACGTGACGGATTAGCGATCGTCGAGAGCGACCGGGTGGGGGGTCCTCTTCGGCGCTGCGGCGCCAGCCGCCGGGCGTCGCAGCTGGGGAAGGATCAACGGACGGCACGTGCGTCGTCTGGCCGACGTGAGGAGGGTGTGGCGTCCGGGTCTCACCCGATCCAGCGCTCGGCGATTCCGTCGCCGACGGAGAGGCACCATCCCAGGGCCGGGCACGCCACCGAGCTGAGCGCGACCGGGCCGCGTCGCAGGGCGGTCTGCGCCCAGCCGGTCCCGTTCCAGATCGCGGCCAGCGGCCCAAGCGCGCCGTTGGTCGCCTCGTAATGCCCGACGGCGGCACACTGCGCGCTTGTCGTGCACGCGATGGCGGTCAAGACCGTCTGCGGTTCCCCCGAGCTTGATCCACCACGGTCGGCACCCGGGGGGTTGGGGACCGGTGCGGCCGAGAAGAGCGTGCCGTCCCCGGCGCCGGCGATCGACTGGTTGACCCCCTGGACCGCGTTGACGGTGTTCAGCTGGCTGCCCACGCCCATGCACGTATTCAGACTCGTGCAGCTCACTCCCAGAAGACCCGCGCCATCCGCCCCGGCGGGCGGCGTCAAGGACCCAAGACTCCACGTCGAACCGCTCCACCGCTCGACGATGGAGGCGTACCGGACCTGTTCGTTGCCGGCGTCAGGGGTGCCGGTCACGTACTCAAAGCCGCCGACGGCAGTGCATATCCGGGTCGCGGTGCAGCTCAGCGCGGTGAGCGGTGAGTCGCCCGGCGGAGAGCTCGCCAGCCTCCACCGCGACCCGTTCCAGCGTTCGATCAGTGGACCGCCGGGCGCGTTGCCTGCGCCGAACGGGACCGCGTGACCGACCGCGAAGCACAGCCGCGCTCCGGGGCAGGCCACGGCGGCCAGGTAGGTGTTGCTCGCGCGGTAGGGCGCGGGCGCCGGCGCGGTGGGGGCCGTCTCGATCCTCCACGCCCTGCCGTTCCAGCGTTCGATGAGCGGGCGCTCAGGCCGGTACTGACCGGTCGCGAACAAGCCGACGGCAACGCACGCTTGCTCAGACCGGCAGGTCACGGCACTCAGAGAACCACCCTCGGCGTGGGCGGGAAGCCGCGGACGCGCAATCAGCTTCCAGCGCCGGCCGTTCCAGAACGCCGCCGTCAGCCCCGTGCGCCCGGTACCGACGCCCATGCACCACCGCGTCGAGCGACAGCCAAGGCCATCCAGGAAGCTGTTCTTCGGGGTCTGAACGCTTGACCAGCCGGCGGCCAACGCCATCGGCGACAGCGCGACAAACACGATCAGGGCGGACACGGATGCGAGACGCTGACGAACGATCATGACCACCTCAACGCGGTCGGGGTGGTGAAGTTGCAATATGCGCCCCTGCCGTCGCTTTCAACAGACCGGCCATCCAACCTGACAGAACGACTCAAACCAAACCCCCGCACGCCCAACGGCCAACCCCCGCGTTGCAGAGATGCATCGCAGACCGGCTGCACCCGACAGGCCGCCGAAACCCGGTCGGTGCCGAGAGCCGCGGCCGTCTCGCAAGCCAAGGCCTACCGCACGCTTGTCGGGCATCCGATGGGGTGTTCCAGCGCTAGAGGGCATCGTCGATTCGACACTTCAGCCTCGCCGCCGCGCGCTCGGGCTCGCCTGCGGCTTCTCTCTTTCGCTGCCCAAGATGGTGGCGAAGCGATTGGCGAAGGTGTGGACGTCGCCGGGCCAGCGGGCCGAGACGTAGCTGCCGTCCTGCACGACGAAGGCGGGGCGGTCATCCTCGAGTGTGTCGCGGTAGCGGCCGCTGGCCTTTCTCGCCGCGCACGGGTCATCGGGCGGGACGTCTTGGAAGTCCTCGACGGCGGCCAATGCTCGGGTGACCTCGGCCTGGACTGACATGTAGCCGGCTGGCTGTCCGGGCTCCTCGGTGTAGGTGCGGTAGTAGTCGCGATCCCAGAAGCGGGTGATGCGCGCGACACGCCACGCCGTTCGCTCCAGCGACCAGCTCAGGGCGGTCGTCTTGCGCCCATAAAGCACTGATCGCCCGGTGGCGGAGTCGATGCTGCGCGCGGCCAGCAGGACGCCGTGGCAGATCGCGGCGACCGGCATCCCACGTCTGAACGCCTCGACGACTCGGGCCTGCAGCAGTTCGCTCTCCAGGTACGGGCGCATGCCGCGGGCGCGGTGGCCGCCGGGGAGCAGGACCCCGTCGACCGCCGCTAGGTCGATCTCATCCCAGCGGATCGGGGCGCGGAACTCCGACGCCAGTTCCATCTGCGCGTAGCTGTCACGCGCGACGCGGTTAGCCCGCAGGACCCGACCGACGACCACCGCGCGACGGAGTCCGGGGATGAACCCCCAGAGGTCCAGTCCCTCGCCGGTGAGCATCAGCTCGTCGCCTCGAGCCGTTTGCCCGCCGGGGGTGGCGAAGACGACCCTGTGACCCAGGTGCGTGAGCGCCCGCCAGCTCACGGCCACCTCCGTCGGGTCGAAGTCGACTGCGGGAGTGGGGATCATGACGCTGGCCATCGGTTCTCTCTCGACACGATAGGCGGGCGCGCGGCGCGGAGATATCACTCCAAGGCGCTGGCATCCGAACCGGCGGTCTCGCCCCCGTCCACTTGCGGGCGCAGCATGCAGATTCATCCGACTCATCGCGCAGCAGGAGTCTGGCGCCGCGCTCAAGTAGAGGAACGGATCGCTCGTCGAGCATTCGGAAGCCTGTCCGGGAGGCCTCGGAATCGGCGCGTTAGATGATCTTCTGTTGCGACGCGAGCGTGGTGCGGTGGTAGCATGACGCTATGGCGAAGAATCTGACCGTACGCTTGGATGACGAGCTTGCCGCTGATGCTGAGGCGCTGGCGCGCGCTGAGGGTAAGAGCCTGAATGAAACGGTGAAGCTGGCGCTCTCGGAAGCGGTCGAGCGTCGACGACGCGATCCGAAGTTCAAAGCGCGCGTTCGCGAGATCATCGAGCAGGATCGCGAGCTGCTCGAGCGGCTCGCGAAGTGAGCCTTGAGTACGTCGAGCTTGTCGACTACCTGGCAATCGCGGTGGAAGTCACCGGTCTGAGCGTCAAGACGATCACGCAGATGACGAAGCTCGACCTGGCGGACTCGGCGCTTCATGCGCCAGCCGCTGGGTTCGGTGACACCGAGTTCTCCCCGGACTTCACCGACAAGGCTGCCGTCCTCCTCGTCAGACTCGCGAAGAACCACCCCCTGCCTGACGGGAACAAGCGCGCCGCGTGGGTCGCGATGCGATTGTTCGTCGAGATCAATGGCTGACGGTGGACGACGACACCGAACGTCGACGACGCCGAGCACGCGGTCCTGGCGATCGCAGCCGGCGAGTGGGACGAGAAACGGATGGCCGACTGGCTGCGCAGGTTTCTCGCTGGACCGGCCAACTGACGGGCGCCGGCGCCCGACACACTGGCAGCCAACACGCGCTGATCCCAGCGGCGACGCCGTCGCAATCGGAACGCTGTCTGGCATGCGATCTCGCCTCGGTCGACCCCCGCTCCCGACGGACTGATCTCGGACACGGCGTCGATGGCGAGTCGAACACTGCGTCGGTCCCTTGGCGTTGGGACACTGCTGGGCAAGCACAAGCGACACCTCTCCCCGAGGGGACGACGTGGTCGTGTTTGGACCGGGCGCGCCTTGCGTTCGCAGAAGTCCGCTGACCGTCCGAGACCGGCTCGCCAGTCAGATCCTGCGCAGGATCGGTTGCGACGGATCGACCCATCTCTGGTTGACCGGCCCCATGCCGGTGACCGCGATCACGACGGGCTCGGCGGCGTCGGCCTTGACTCCGTCGGAGATGACGACACAGAGTCGATCGGTTCGATAGTGATGCGGCGCGCTCATCCAGCCCGGATACCACTTCATCAGCACCAGATAGATCTCGTCAGCGCCCTCCGCACCCGCGAGTGTCGCCTCCTCGACGCTCTGCTGCGGCGCTCCCTCCGGGACGCGCCACGAGATTTGGTCGGGCAGCCGGATGATCGCGTGCGTCCTGCCGTTGTGTCCGCGCGGGCGCGCCGACCTCGTGACCGCCGTGTGTTACCGGCCTGCAGCGCCGCTAGGGCCACCGTTCCGCCTGTGAGGCCTCGCCGGTCAGCTCTCGCTGAGGATCTTGGCCTTCGCTGCCGCGAACTCCGCATCGCTGAGGAGGCCCTGCTGCTTCAGGGCGGCGAGCTTCGCCAGGCGATCGACCGGATCACTGCTTGACCCTGGGTTTTGGGCGGCCGCCTGAGCGATTTGGGCCTTCAGCGCACCCAGATCGCCGAGGCCGTTGATCATCCGGATTGGCGCGCCGCCGAGCGCCGGCGAACCTGGCTCGCCAAGCTGCGCCACCTGGGCATTGAGCCCAGCCTTCTTAGCGGCCTCCGACTGCTGGTACCGCTCCTTCATCGCCGGGATGTCGAGCACGACCTTGGAGTGGTCGGACGGGTCGTACCGGACAGGCACGACGCTTCCCACGTAGATGACGCCGACGTCGTTCCAGTCCAGCATGTGCTTCTTGAACTCGACCGTCGAGCCATCCGGCAACTTCGCTTGGACGGTGACAAGCTGGTTTGTGTAGTCGCCCGGCGTCCCAACGCGGCTGCTCATCACCACGCCCTCGGCCTGTGCGCCTTCGCTGTACAGCTTCTTGTGGTTGCCGAACACGATGCTTCCCCCCTGTCTCTGTCGTTTGCGGTCACGACTTGGAGTCGCGCGCAGGTATCCTGCCTCCGGCGACCAAAGGCCGACCAAAACGGTCCCTAAGGAGCGGCTCTCGGCCCCGAAACCGCGGAGGCTGGGCGACCGGGCAATTCTTTTAGCCCGAGCACGCCACGCGCATGCAAGGCCGGCGAAACCCAGGTCGGGCGATGGCCGCCCGACCGTGGCCTGGCGGTGCCGAACTGCTCAAGCTCAACCCGACCGAGCAGCACCCGACCGGGCAGCACAGAAACGTTCGTTGATCCTCGGGCCGGCTGCGACGGTCCTCGAGACCGGCCCGGACTCCCGGGTGCGCGCTCGCGACGTGCGGCGTGTCGCCATTCGGCCGCTAGGCTGCAGGCGCTGAGGTGTTCGGATTATCGTGCGCATCTTCAACTCGAAACGGCTGCTGAACGCCACGCATGGGGCGCTCGGGGCCATCGGGCTGGCCCTAGCCCTGCCGGTAGCCGCCTCCGCGCACCGCCCAGCGACCAGCGGTGAGAAGGCCGCGATGATCTACAACGCAAGCGCCCGCTACTACGGCGGAGGCAACGAGAACGAGCCGCGCTCGGCGCCGCTGCGCTGTTTCGTGGCCGATATCGCGACCGTCGTCAAGGGCTCACAATGGGGCGCTTGGTCGTTTAGCGCCTACGCGATCAAGCCCAAGCACGAACAGCAGTGCAGAACTGCGAATGGGATGTCGATCGAGCACAAGGTCGGCAAGCGCTGGTACGTGCTCTGGGAAGGCGACGAGGGCTACCCCCCGACGCATAACAAGCAGGACGGGTCCATCACCCTCCAAGCGGTCCCGCGGGCTGTCGCGAAGGATCTCGAAGCTGGTGTCACAGACGTCTAGCCCTCGCGGCCCGAGGCACGCCCGTGCGCTGTGAGCGCATCGAGGCGCGCCCGGCTAACTCGTGCCGACCCTGACGCGTCGACGCGGCGGTACAGGCACCTCCCGCCCCCGTTCGCAGAGCCTTGGAATGTGCGACGCCATCGGTCCCAGCGCGAACGCGCTTAGCATGGGTTGGCGGCGTCCGGTTGTCGATCCCATCTGAGGCCGGAGGGCTCGAGGCCCGGCTGCTGCCGGTAAGCCCAAAGTCGCGGGCGCTGGTCTGGAGCTGCGGTTTGGGCAGATCGGCGTCAGTCGTTTCCAGGACGGCGCGCCGGACTTTGCGTGCGGTGCCGTGTCGGTGGTGTAACGAAGCGGTGTGAGCCGGACAATGGGGAGTCGGATGGGTGGTCATGAGGATCCTGCGGCGGTGTTCGAGCGGCTGTTCGCGGCGCACTACTGGGCGGTGCGTAGCTATGTGCTTCGCCGGGCGCCGTCCGCGGCGGTCGAGGATGTCGTCGCGGAGACGTTCTTAGTCGCGTGGCGCCGGCCGGATGCGGTCCGGGATGATCCGTTGCCCTGGTTGTTCGGGGTCGCTCGTCGCGTGCTGGCAAACCAGCACCGCGCCGACCGTCGCCGAGGCGCGCTGACCGCCCGGCTGCAGAGTCTTGCCGGGAGGCCGACTCTGGGTTGGGAGCCTCCGGCTGAGATGAGCGCTGGTCTGGCGGCAGCGATGGCTGAGCTGTCGGCCCGTGAGCGCGAGGCGCTCTTGCTTGTCGCGTGGGAAGGCCTTGACCCTGGCCGCGCGGCGCGCGCGGCCGGTTGTAGCCCGGCGGCGTTTCGGGTTCGGCTTCATCGCGCTCGCCGGCGCGTCGCTGATCACCTCGCGCAGTCCTCTGACTCACCGCCGCAGTCGCCAATCGCTGAGGGGACCCCATGACCTCTGATGACCCTGTCATCGCTGCGCTGTCTGACGCCAATCCTGTTGCGCGCACCGTCGCGCACGGTCCCCTGGAGCGAGCGGAGGCCGACAGGGTTCTGCGCCAGGTGATGAGCTCGTCGCCACGGTCGCGCCATCGCCCGGCGGTGCTGGTTCCGGTGCTCAGCACGCTGGTGGTGCTGGCCGTCGTCGCGGTGCTGCTCAGATCAGGCGGTGCCGGCCACAGCGCCGCGCCGAGCGCGAACGCAGTCAACCTCACGTTCCAAGCCCTGCCCACGGCGCACACGCCGGTGATCACGCCAGCCGCGATGGCGCGGGAGGTCCACATCCTGCGCAAACGGCTGGCGTCTGTTCCGGGCAGCTACCGCGTCGCACTGGCCGGCGGCGACCGGATCGCAGTGACCTCTACCAACGCGACCAGCAGCACCCAGGCGCGGGTCGTTGAACTCGTCACCGAGCGCGCTGAGCTGTTGTTCTATGACTGGGAGGCCAACGCGCTGACCCCCAACGGCAAGACCGTCGCCGATCAGTTGCAGACCCAGGATCCGACCGCGGTCACGATCAGCCAGGGCTCGAGCACCGCGGCTCCCGGCGGTCCCGGGGCCGGCGGGGTCCCGCTGTATCAGGCGGTGCAGCTCGCCGCCACGCAGCCGCAGGCACCGATCTCGCAGCATCTGTCGCGGATTGGGGCGCAGTACTACATGTTCGGCGCGCCCGGCAGCGCCGGCTGCGCGGCGGTGGCCAGCGCCCAGCACACCATCCCGATTCAAGGCGATCACTGCCTCTTGGCCGGCCCCGACGATGAGATGCCCGCCACCACCCGCCGGCAGGCGATCAACAGCCTTGTCGCGCAGCTACCCGGCGGCGTCAACCGCGCCGACGGCCAGGTTCTGGTCGTCCCGCAGGGTACGGTGGTGCTCCAAGCGGCCAGCCAGACCGGGCCAGACCAGTCGTTCAACAGCTCCAGCGCGCAGTTCTTCGTCCTACGCGATCAGGTCGCGCTGTTCGGGGACGAGATCACCAACCCACGCTCTGGCACCGATCAAACCGGCGCGCCCGACGTCCAGGTCGGTTTCACGCGGGCAGGGCAGAACGCATTTCAGCGCGTCACCGCCCAGATCGCCCACCGCGGCGCCAACCTCAGCACGGCCGGTCAGACCAACAACCAGCACTTCGCAGTGGCGCTCGACAGCCACCTGCTCACAGTCCCCTCGATCGGGTTCACACAGTATCCAGACGGCATCATCGGTGGCGGCGGCGCCGACATCACCGCCGGTCTCACAACGCAGTCGGCGCGGACCATCGCCACCGAACTCCGACTCGGCGCGCTACCACTGCAACTTCGCCGTGTTCGCTGAAGAAGCATCCAAGAGATGGTGCGCTCCCGACCCGGCGAGCGACCAGTCAGGGCGACCATCCAACCAGCAAGCTCCCAAGCAGACATCACGCGGCATCCCCCGGCAGCCTGTCCGCTGAACCTTCCGCGATTGAGACTCTCTTCCAAGTGCCGGTCGACAGCCCAAGTGGCCTGC
>ODAK010005192.1_pt1 | contig 13249 bp, 16 predicted proteins | sample 1539591 | NCBI WGS metagenome assembly ODAK01 (sample SAMEA3539303, study PRJEB22396) | soil metagenome | biome: tundra; feature: field; material: soil | place: USA | collected 2010-05 | depth 0.15 m | reverse complement strand
ACGAGCACAAGCTCCACCGCGACGTGAACCGAGCGGCGCAGGCCGAAGCGCTGATCCATAACGAGATGCTGCAAGACGCCTTCGTGGGGCTCGATACCGACTACGTGAAGGCGTGGCGCGAGACATCGGCCCGCGATACCGATGCGCGTGAGCGCCTCTGGCAGGCCGTACAGGTCGTGGGGAAGGTCCGCGACCATCTGACCAAGTTCATAGTGGACGGCAAGCTCGCGCAGCGCGAGATCGACGATCTGGTCGAGAAAAAAAGCCGATTGGCTAAGTTCGGCCTCTGAGTGTCCGATATCAAAGGCGCTATTCGCCCGTTTGGCGTGGCCGTCGATTATGACGACACGTTCACGAGCTGCCCCGAGACATGGACGAAAGTCATCGACGTGCTGAGGGCAGCCGGGGCGCGCGTGGTTTGCGTGACGTTTCGTAAGCCCGATTGCGTTGTCTCGGATTTCCCCGGCGAGGTCTTCTATTCGTCCGGCGATCCGAAGGCCGAATACATGCATGCGCAACAGGTCGACATCCATGTGTGGATTGACGATCAGCCGCACTTAATCGGAATGAATCCTGAGCACCGCGCCCTGCGCGAGGCGATGGGATTACCCGTCTAACCCAAGGGAAAAATATGTCTGAAAACGACGCTGGCGCCCCGCCGGCTGGCGAAGCTATTTCCGTTATCGAACTCCCGACCACTACGCCCGAGCGCATATCGCCGCACGAAGCGGCCCGAATGCTCGCCACAATGCGCGTCAAGAAGCCCACTGACCCCAATTCAGGAGCGCCGCCGGCAGCTGCCGCGCTGGAGCCCGAAACCCCATCTGGCGATGAGCCGGAGGCCGGCACGGATGAAAATCCGCCCACTGGCGACGAGACCGAGAGTGCCCCCGACACGGCTGCAGAGCCGCCCATCGAGCCACCGAGGTCATGGACAAAGGAAGCGAAGGAACGGTTTGCGTCATTGCCTCGCGATACGCAGGAGTATCTTGCGGCCCGCGAAGATGAGCGCGACCGGGATTTCAACCGGCGTCAAACGGAATCCGCTGAAAAGCTCAAGGGCCTCACCGCCAAAGAGCAGCAGGTGGAACAGGCAAGACAGCAGTATGAGACGGCGTTGCCGGCTCTCATGCAGCAGCTGGAGCAGCAATACCAGGGTCAGTTTGCCGACATCAAATCGATGGAGGATGTCACCAAGCTCGCTCAGACGGACTGGCCGCGATACGTGCTCTGGGACGCTCAGCAAAAGCAAATTGCCGCCGTCCAGCAGCAAGTCAAGACCGCGACGGATCGGCAGACCCAAGAGAAAAACAGCAAGCTCTCGGAATTCATCAAGTCCGAAGGCGAGCTGCTCAAGGCTCACGTTCCCGAGCTGGCGGACCCTGCGAAAGCTAAGACGCTGCAAGAGGCAGTCGTCAAGCTTCTCACCGATACCGGCTTTTCGGATGACGATCTGGGAAAAATGTGGCGCGGCGAGAAAGAAGTCTCGCTTCACGACCACAAGTTCCAGCGCGTGCTCCGCGAGGCTGCGCTTTATCGGAGCGCACAAGCCAAGGCCAAAGCTGCCACCACCAAACCTGTTCCGCAAGTCCAGCGACCCGGCGTCTCACAACCCAGAGGGGCTCAGCAGGACGCAGTGATCCAAGGCCTCACCAAGCAGCTCGAAAAATCCGGCTCCGCGAAAGATGCGGCCAAGCTCCTGATGGAGCGGCGGCGCGCGCGGGGCTAACCCCACAAGGACCACCGTTATGGCACTCCCCACCAATGCCCTCGCCACCTTCGAGGCGATCGGCAACCGCGAAGATTTGAGCGATCTGATCTATCGCATCGACCCGACCGAGACCCCGTTCACGGCGGCCATCGAGCGTGAGAAAGCCTCTGCCGTCAATCACGAATGGCAGACCCAGGCGCTCGCCTCTGCTTCCGCCACGAACTTCCAACTCGAAGGCGACGACACCACGGCGGACGCCGCGACCCCCACCGCTCGGCTCGGCAATATCTGCCAAATCTCGCGCAAGACCCCGCGCGTCACCGGCACCCAGCGCGCCGTCCAGCACGCCGGGCGCGATGACGAAATGGCCTACCAGGAGATGCTCAAGGGCCTGGAGCTCAAGCGCGATATGGAGGCGGGCGTCCTCGCCAATGTCGCCAAAGTCACCGGCAACGACACGACCCCCCGCAAGTGCGCGACGGTTCTGTCCTGGATCATAACCAATACGTCCAAGGGCACTGCCGGTGGCGCTGCCGATCCGGCGACCGCGGACGGGGCTGCCATCCGTACCGATGGCACGCAGATCGCGTTCACCGAATCGCGCATGAAGGCTGTGTTGTCATCGATCTGGACCCACGGCGGCAAGCCCGACCTCATCATGACGGGTGCGTTCAACAAGCAGGTGTTCTCGACCTTCACGGGCCGTTCTAGCCCGATAGAGGAAGCCAAAAGCAAGAAGATCACGGCCTCGGTCACCGCCTATGACTCGGACTTCGGCCTGCTCTCTATCGTGCCGAACCGATTCCTGCGTTCGTCCGGTCGAGACGTCCTAATTTTGCAGACCGATATGTGGGCCATGTCCTATTTAGCGGGCCGCAAGTTCGTGTCCTTCCCGATCGCCAAGACCGGCGATTCGGACGCGAAGGAAATCTTGTCTGAGTTCACGCTGGTTGCGCGCAACGAGAAGTCCTCGGGCGGCGTTTTCGACAATACGGTCTCTTAAGCAAGCAAACCTCAACCTCAATATGGGCGCTCTTAACAGGGCGCCCCCAACTCGGCCGCCGCAAATGGCGGCCTTTTTCATTCCAGAGGACAAACCATCATGGCGCTTCCCAGTCTCCATCCGCTCCTGCATGAGCAAACCTTTAGCACTTCGACTAACTCGATTGCGTCCACTCCGCTCGCTTGCGTTACGCGGGCTGCGTTCTCTGGCAAAGTCGTCAAAGTTACCGGGGTATCGCATGGCATATTCACGACCGATTGCTCGGTCGCGGTCGCCATCATCCCGAGCGTTGCGGGTGGAACGGCACCCGGAGGCGGAACAGCCATATCCGGTTCTCCTCTCGTGCTTACCGCCGCCAGTAGCGCGGCTGGAACATCAAATGTTTTTGTCCCCACGGCCGAAACCTTCGTCAACGAGGGTGACCTTATCATGTTCACTCCGTCCGGCTCTACGGGAACCACCATTGGTGGCAACTTCGCCGTAATAATCAAGTCCGCTTGATCATGAGCGCCACCGGGGTTTTTACCGACCTGCAATTGCAGCACAACGGCGATCTCCTGGTGCGCACCTACCAGGATGTAGAGGACATCATCGATGCGAACAAACGCTCGCATCTGATGGGCAAGCAGATCGGGGACTTCCGGGCAATCGCGGACATCCCCAACAACATTGCCGTGATGTGGCTCAACGAGGAGCATGCGCGCGGGAATACCGGGTTCAAGCTCTACGGCGCGGAATGGAACGCCTTTGTAAAGCGCAAGATCGCTGATGCGGACTGGGCTTATCTGCGGCTAAGCAAATGAGCCTGACAAATTATTCCGACCTCGAAACCGCCGTCACGAACTGGCTTAGCCGATCGGATGCGACGTTCGTTGGGCTCGTCCCCGACTTCATTACGCTGTTCGAGGCAACGGTGAACCGGCGCCTGCGCGTGCGCCAGCAGCAGACAACGGTGCAACTCACGCCCTCGGCCGGAGTGGTCGCGCTGCCGACAGATTATCTCTCCTGGCTGCGGCTGACCTGGACCGGCAATCCGCGGCGCGAACTCGAATACGTCGAGGCATCGTGGCTGCAGGCAGCCTTTCCGGACAATCCGGTGGACCTGCCGTCCGTGTTCACCATCGAAGGCGGCAACATCATCCAGCGCCCGATCGACGGCACCGCGACGGCGATGGAATTCGTCTATTACGCCAAGGTTCCGGCTCTTTCGGCCGGTCCCAATTGGCTGATGACCGCGCACCCCGATCTCTATCTGTTTGGGACGCTGGTCGAGGCTACGGCGAAAACGAAAGACGCCGAGACGGCCGTCCTGTGGAAGGCGCGCCGGGACGAGCTTTTCGACGAGATCGTCACCCTCAACAATAAGACCCGCGGGCCTTCGACGATCCGCACCATGAGCCCGACCCCGTGACCTTCGCTCCCTTCCCGGAGTGGAAGCCTGACATCAGCGACTATCAGGGCGCAAGCTCGCTCACGATCCAGAATGTGCTTCCTCGCGGCGACGGCTATGGGCCGTTCCCGGATTTCCAGGCTCTCAGTTCGGCATTGCCAGCCGCGTGCCGGGGATATTTCTTCGCACGCAAGGCCGATGGCTCGGTCGCGATCTTCGCCGGAACATCGACGAAGCTCTATATCCTCAATGCGACAACGCTTGGATGGACAGATGCGAGCTTAGGCGCCAGCACCTATTCGGCGCTCTCGGCGGCCTACAACTGGTCGTTTGTCCAGTTCAACAATCTGGTCTTCGCCAGCCAGCAGAACGCCGTACTGCAGGTATGGGATTTGACCAGCTCGACCGCCTTCGCCAATGCGCTGGGATCCCCGCCGCAAGCGAGCTATGTGACCAACATCAACCGTTTCCTGGTGCTGTCGGGGCTGCTTTCGTCGCCTTATCGCGTGCAATGGTCTGGCCTCAACAGCGTCAACGCCTCGACGAGCTGGGACAACATCACCTCGCAGTCGAATTTCCAGGACATGGCGGACGGCGGCCTGGTGCGCGGCGTATCGGGCGGCGATCAATACGGCATCGTGTTTCAGGACTCGGCTGTCCGCAGCATGACGTTCAATCCGGGATCGGCGGAAATTTTCGATTTCTACCGGGTGTCGTCCTCAGACGGCATCTTCGCCCCTCAATCCGCAGTGAATGCAGCAGGCCAGACCTTCTTTATATCCACGCAAGGCTTCAAGGTCATCGCGCCGGGTGGCTCTCCGGTGGCGATCGGCAAGGAGAAATTCGATCGCAAATTTTTTGCCGATGTCGACGTCGGGAACCTCCAGCTCTGCATGGGCGCCGCTGATCCAAAATCTTCCCGCGTCTATTGGTGCTACAAGTCGCAAGGCGGTCAGGCAAATCTCTTCGATAAGATCATCATCTATGATTACGGGATACAGCGCGCTACTCAGGTTTCGATTTCGGGAGAATATCTCTCGACGCTTGCGAAGCCGGGCCTGACACTGGAAAACCTCGACGCTATCAGCGGCTCGATCGATGCGCTCACATTCTCCCTCGATAGCATATCGACCGCGGCGCTTTCGCAGCTCTCCGGCGTCAACTCAGGCCACGCGGTCGGGTTCTATGCCGGCAGCAATCTAGCCGCCACGCTGCAGACGGCAGAGCAGGGCGGAATGACCCGGATGCGCGTGCGCGGGGTTCGTCCCGCCACCGACGCAAGCGGGGCATTCCTCTCGATCGCGGTCCGCGAAAACCAGCAAACGACTGCCGTGGTAAACCCCGTGGGCGTCCCGATCGGCGCTGACGGACTCTGCCCCATGGACGTTTCCACCCGCTATGCGCGGGTGCAGTTTTACGTTCCCTACGGCTCGACATGGACCTACGCCACCGGCGTCGAGCCCGACATCGTGCCGGAAGGCTCACAATGAGCCTGCTCACGTTGGCGCCGGGCGAAACGTCAATCAGCCGGATCGTTTCTTGCATCCGCCAACTCGTGCAATACGAGCAGACGATGCCGGCCCCGCTCACGGCATCGCTCGTCAGCGATGTCGCGCTGAATAATATAAGCACATACTTCCCTGGTCCCTCCATTGCGCAAGGGACAGTCGGCACGTGGTACGTGTCTGCCAGCGCAACTTTCAGGGATACGGCGGCAGCAGCCTTATTTGAGTTAGTGATTTCGGACGGCACGACCATAATTGCGTCCGGGGGCACGTCGTCGTTTGCTGGAGGGGCCTTTATCCACATGTGCTTGAGCGGCGTCATTACATCGCCAGCAAACAATCTCAGGATTACCGCTAGGGATTTCACCAACACGACGGGGCAAATGATGGCGACCCTTACTGGGTTCGGCCACGACACGATGATTACCGCGTTTCGGATCGGCTGATGCATTGCATCTGCGTTGACCCAGACCGCGTGCACCTCGTTTGGCCGCTGGTCAAGCATCTCATCCACGCCGCAATGAACAAGGGCGGCGGCTGCGATTTCGCTGAAATGGAAACCTCGGTCCTACGGGGTGAAAAGCTGCTTTGGGTCGCGGCCGACGAAGCGGTGATATGGGCCGCAGTCGTGACCGGCTTGCACGTTCAGCAAGATCACAAGTTCTGCATGATCTGGGCAGCCGGTGGCCGTGACCGGCCGCGCTGGCACGACATGATGAAATCCGCGATCGAAAAATTTGCCAAGGATGAAGGCTGCAAAACCATCCGCATAAGCGGGCGGCGTGGCTGGGCCCGAGAATTCCCAGACTACAAACTGATTTCTATTTTGCTTGAAAAGGCTATCTGACATGCCTGGCGGTCCAACCACCACTACCCAATCAAACCAAAGTTCGCAGTCGAGCCCGTGGGCTCCGACGCAACCCGCACTCAACAGCCTGATCAGCGGCATCGGCGGCTTCAACACGGGCGTTTCCGGTCAGCAGTCGGGCGCGATGAATTCGCTGCTCGGCTCGGCCTCTGGTCTGCCGAACTTCGGTGCGCAAGGCACCAACACGGCCAACCAGCTTTTCGGGGGTGGGGGCGCGAACAATCAAGCCGGGACGGTGCAAGGCGCCTACGGCAATCTGCAAAGCTCGCTCTCGCCGCTGACCAATCCGGCGAACCTCAACCCGATGAGCACGCCGGGATTTTCCGACGCGCTCGCCCACATGAACAGCAGCATCAGCAACCAGGTGAATGACGGCTTTGCCGCATCGGGGCGCGACGGCTCACCCGGCAATACGCAGGCGCTCGCCACCGGATTGAGCCAAGGCGAGGGCGGCATGATCGCCAACCAGTACAATCAGAACGCCAACAATCTTACAAACGCCTCGAATTCGCTCTTCGGCGCGGGCCTCAATACCGGCAATGCGCTAAGTGGTTATAATCAGCAGGGCAACCAGAACCAACTCGCGGGGGCATCCCTCGCCGGCTCCATTCCCGGCCTTTATACCAGCCCGGCGCAATCCTGGCTCTCGGCCGCGAACATGCAGCAAAACCAGCCGCTCGGGAACATGGGGGCGCAGGAGAGCTTGCTTGCGCCGCTTGCCGCGCTGGGTGGGCAGTCGAGCGGGACCGGCACCAGCACCAGCCAGACGCAGACCCCGCTTTGGCAGCAGCTCGCCGGGCTCGGGATCGCGGGCGCCGGCATGTTCGGTTCGGCGGGAATGGGGGGAACAAGCCCGATACAGGGCATGCAGAATATGTGGAATTCGTCTGATCGTCGCTTGAAGGATGACATTGAAAAGGTCGGCGCGCTCTTTGACGGGACGCCGGTCTATCGCTTTCGCTATATCAGCGGCGGCCCGATGCAGATTGGCCTCATGGCGCAAGATATTGAGCAATTTGAGCCCGACGCCGTGAGGGAGTTCAACGGCTTCAAGGCCGTCGATTACGGCAAAGCCACCGAGCGCGCGCGCCAGATTGGGGAGGGTCGCTGATATGGGCCTCTTTGACGGTGCAATGTTCGACCCGCAGAACTCCGGCCCGAACGGGCAGCAATTCTCGCAGCAGGGACTGCTCGCCCTCCTGAGCCAGATCGCCAAGCAGCCAGCGCCCAGTGGGGCGCTTCCTGGGCAACCCGGAAGCGATGCGCAGGCAAGCGGCGGGGGGATTGTCCCTCCGCAGCCCGGAACGCCTCCAGGAGCTCCGCAGCCTCAAGGCGCCCCCATGCAGCAACAGGGCCAGCCGATGCCGGGCGCCGGCGGCGGATTCATGAACGGCCTGCAGTCCTTCCTCGGAAACCATTCGAATGCCCTAATGGGGCTCGGCGCTGGCATAGCCTCCGGTGGGCTCTCGCATGGCGTCAGCGGAATGACCCAAGGCAACCAGCAGGACTACCAGCGCCAGATGCAGATGATGTCGATGCAGATGGGGGCCCAAGCCCTTCGTGCGCGAGGCGTCCCGGAAAGTCAGATTCCGCTTATTCTGCTCAATTCCGACTTCGGCAAAGCCTACGCCGGCAACTATGGCCCGCAGACATCATCGGTCGTCGGGGTGAAATCCCCGACTGGCGTCGAATCCTCGGCCCTTCTGCAGCCGCAAACCGACCCGCTCAGACAGACGGCTCCGAGCCTGACGAGCGTCAACCCGCAGAACCTGACGCCAACGAATGCGGCGCCGGGCGCGACATCGGGGCTGCCGCCTTCGCAGCAATTGCAAAATGCCCCGATGAATTCCGTGATCCGCGCCGGCCAAGGCCGGTACATCAAAACGCCAACCGGATGGATGCCCTATAATGGCTGACAATCCTGGCTTTACTTTTGAGCGATGGGGCGATGGGACGCCGGGGCCGAATGTCGGACCCGCTCCAGGCGCTGCGCCGCAGTCAGCATCCGGGCTGATCGGACCCGCACCGGTCGGCGCGCTCGTCCCCGATTGGCTCAAGGGGCAGACCGAGGGCGCGAATTCAGATTCGAATGATGCCCTCGCAATGGCCTCGGGTGCCATCGAGGCGCGTCCCGCTTTGCAGCGGCTGCGCGCCCAAGTTGCTGCAGCGCCTCCCCACGCATTTGGCAACTTTCGGGGCTCTGATCTCAATAGCAGCATGAATCAAGGACTTGATGCTCTGACCGGCGGTATGCTCCCGGGCAGCAATTTGGCGTCAACGCATGAGATGTTGAATAGCGCCTACGATAATGCGGCGCTCCCGCTCATCAAGCAATATTTCGGAGCTGTCCCGCGATCACCCGACCTGCAAAATAAGGCCCTCGGTGTATTAGGGGGAACGCGAGTCTCCGATCAGGCAACAGCGCTCCAAATGATCGACGCTGCAATCGCCAACGGGAATGACAAGATCAATCGCGGGATTTCGCTCGGCCGCGTGAGTCCCGGAAATCTCCCCCAACAAATTTCCCCGGCGCCTGGTGGCGGCATCACCCAATGGGGACGCGGGCCAAACGGGACGCCGCAGCCGGTCGGACAATGACGCAGCTCATCCAGTTTGAGGGGCAGACACACGCTTTCCCCGATGACTTCTCAAATGCGGAGATAACGACCGCGCTTTCATCGCTGCCGGCTTCTCCTCCCGGGCAATCGGGAGGGGCTACGCCGGACGCGCCATGGCCCGGCATGTACCAGCCCCAGAATTTCATGGATTTTCTGGGCAATCTCCCGCGTGAGGCTGGCGATCTCGGCCACGTCTTCGCAACGCCCGAGCTGCGCAATAAGGTACTCGGAGGTATGCGTGGGGAGGCTCAAGATCAGTTCCGCGACCTCATCAATATCCCCACCGACGTGGCGACCGGAAAACTGCCGACCCCAGGGATCACCAGCCAGGGCCAGGAAGGAGAGGATGCCGCGTACATTAAGCGTGCCCAAAACCTCACTGCATTGGCAGTCCCTGGATGGGCGCCAAAGGGCTCGATCTCCGAAGGGCTCGGCGGCATCGCCGAGCATCTGAGCGAAGAGGGGGGCGGCAAACCGCCCCCGCCTCCGAGCGCGACAGCCGCGCCTGCCGCAACGCCGTCCGGTGGCGCGGCCATGGTGCAGGCCCTTCCATCCGATGCACGCGCCGCGCTGTCCGAGGCGACCCAGCGTGCCGGTATCACGCCAGCGAACATCGACGCCCTGGAGCAGGGGGCGCACCCGAACCAAATGTTGGGCGAGGTCACGCCCGAGATGCAGGACGAGATGGCCGGCGTGGCCGCCCCGACAGGCGAGGCGAAGAACGTCATCACGGACGCGCTCACGCAGCGCGCCGACCAGGCCGGGCCCCGGCTGGATGCGGCCCTGACCGATACATTCGGACCCTACGTTGATCCGGCCGTCCTCCAGCGCCAATTGCGCCTGATCCAAACCAATACGGCCAGCCCGCTCTATAAGGCCTGGAACGAAACGCCCGTCCCGATGACGCCTGAGATTGCGGCGCTCATGCCGCGCCTTGAGGCCACTGGCGCGGTGCGCTCCGCAGCGCAGGCGCTGCGAGAGGAAGGGCTTCCAGCAACAGCGTCGGTACCGGCGCAAGCGCCCCCTCTAAATAGCGATAGGCCCCCGGGGCCATCTTACCTGCAGGGAGCATCCCCGCCGCCCCAGGGGGTCGTCCCAGCCCTTCCTGCATGGACGGCGCGCGCTTACGATTACATGAAGGGCCACCTGGATAACCAGATCGCCAAGGGCATCCAGAACGGCGATGGCCGATCGGTCCAGCGCTGGACCAACCTGAAAAACCAACTCACCAACGCGATCGATAACCACCCCGATCCGAACGTGGCCGGCGTCTGGAAAGACGGCCGGGAAGCCTTCGCAGCCCCGGCGCGCGTCATGGATGCCGCCGACCTTGGGCGCCGGTTCTTCGATCCGCGCGTAGGGCTCGATCAGTTACAACAGCGGTTTGCGAACGCGAGCCAGCCGGAACGTCAGGGCCTCCTCAGTGGCGTCCGCGCCGACGCCGCACATCGCTTGGAAGGAACCGCCAGCGGAGATCAGACTCTGCGTCGCACCGTGTCATCGACGGAAGCACAGCGCAAAGTCGCGTGGCTCGTAGGGGAGCAGCGGGCAGCGCAGTTCAATCAATCAATCAAGAATGAAGCGCAGATGGCGCAGGCACCGCAGCTGATTATTGGGAACAAGTATACCGGCGCATCCGCCGAAACGCGGGCGCTTGCAGCGAAGAATTGGACGCCGAAACCAAATCCGGCGATGGAGCATGTTCACGCATTCATCAAGCCTGGAGATGCGCCGATGGCAATCGCCGCGGAAATGATCGGGAGCGCAGTCGGAGCGCCCGGGCTTCTTACGACTGCCCTGGCCGGCGGAGGCGCTCTTGCTTCTCGGTTCATGGCTAAGGCCGCGGAAACCAAGTCCGCTGCAATCCGTGATGCCGTTTCCAAGGTCATGGTTTTGAAGGGAGCGGACCGCGGCGCGGCGTTACGCGAGATTCTTAAGAGCGTTCCATCGTCCCAAGGACGAAGACCACAATAAGAATAGAGAAGACGATCAATCCGAGAATGCCCATGGACCCCTACATCGCGCGCCTCTTTCAGATCGAAAGCGGCGGCAACCCCAATGCTGTCACAGGATCGAACCGTGGTCTCGGCCAATTCGGGCCGGCCGAGGAAGCACAATTCGGCCTGAACAATCAGAACCGAACCGACCCTAACGCGCAAGCCGCCGCCGTGCAACGGGAGCAGGCGCAGTATGCACCAATTCTGGCGCGCGCTCTCGGGCGCCCCTCCACTCCCGGCGAAGATTACCTTACTCACCAGCAAGGCCAAGCGGGAGGGCCGGCGCTCCTGACCGCGGCGCCCGGAACACTGGCCTGGCAGGCTATCCGGCCATTCTATAAGTCCGACGCGATGGCACAGAAGGCCATTTCTGGCAATCTGCCGGCTGGGTCGGGGCTCAACGCGCTCACGGCCACGGCGCCCCAGTATTCAAATTTCTGGGTGAACAAGTTCGAGGGCGGCAACGGCGCGGCGAGCCCGCAACCATCCGCACTGCTCAGCCCGCAATCCATGGCGAGCGCGCCCCCGCCGAGCTTACCACTGTTCGGCGGGGCGCCCTCCAATGACGGGCAGAATTCAAGTTCCCCAGCAAATCCGGGGTCTTTCTTCTCTGGCCTCCCCGCCGATGCCGGCCAGCAGGCCCCCCAAATGCCGATGCCGATGGCGATGGCGCCGCGGCCCCGCCTCGATCTCTCGCCCCTCATGGCCTTTCTGCAGAGCGGCCAAAACCCCTATCTCGGATCAGGATCATAACAAATGACCAGCGGCCTATACAAATGGAGCACGACGGCCGGCAGCAATGCCAGCGCCGATAGCTCGATAAATTGGCAAGAAGGCCAAGCCCCGTCGTCGGTCAACGATTCCGCGCGTGCGATGATGGCGCGGCTCGCCGAGTGGCGCAACGACACTTCCGGAAACATGCTCTACACCACCGGCACATTAACTGCATACGTCGTCGCAAGTAATCAGGTCTTCGACAGCCTCGCCGACATGAGCGGGCAGATGATTGCCTTCAACCCGCATGTAACCAACGGAACGCCCGTCACGCTCAATGTGGATGGTCTCGGTGCAAAGCCGCTACGGTTCGGGCCAACACTGACGACCCCACTTGAGTTGCAAACCGGAGTCCTTATCCAGGGAACGCCCTATCTCGCGACGTACAATAATGGGGATGGGGCGTGGTACCTGCAGGGCGGATTCAACGATCCCTACGGCGTCCCGATTGGTGGACTGCTCCCATATATCGGATGGGCATCGACTCCAAATTCGGCCTTTGTATTCCCCTATGGGCAAGCGATCTCGCGCACCGGCTATGCGAAGTTGTTTGCGATGGTCAACACACAATATGGAGGTGGCAACGGTTCAACCACATTCAACGTACCTGATCTGCGCGGACGCGCTGTATTCGGTTTAGATAATTTGGGGGGATCGGCAGCAAACCTCATTACGGCCGCGGGCGGAAATTTCGACGGGACCGTGACGGGAGGAACTGGGGGTGGGCAAAACCAGACGTTGACGACGGCACAGGTGCCGAACGGCGCCCCGCAGTCCAGTGGAACGGCGGCGATCAGTGTAAATACCGGTAGCGGAACTTCTGGCGTGCAGAGCGGAGGGTCATTTCAAGTGTACGATGTAAGCCGATATGCCACCATAACAGTCTCAGGCAGTGGCGGGCCGCACCCGATCATGCCGCCCGCGATCACGCTTCCGTATATCCTGCGCGTCATTTAACCAGGAGTCCGCAATGTTCGAATTCAGTCTTAGCGCCCTGCTCGTCATGGGCCTCGCCGGCATCATGGTCTATCACCTGTATGGCAAGAAGGTCCTGGGCTGGGTGACCAAGGAGGAGGCGGCGCTCAAGGCGCAGTTGGCGTTGCTCGAGCACCGCGTCGGGATTACCGAGGTCGCCCTCAATCCGCCGACTGCCGCTCCGGTGGTCCCGGTGGCCGTTGTGGCGAGCGCTCCCGTCGCGCCCGCTCCGGCCGCTCCGGCCGCCTGAAGCCTCGCCATGACGCTGCGCGCCCGGGCCGCTTTTGCGGCCCTTTTCTTTGCGGCATTGGCGACGGTCGGCTTCGCATACCTCGCCAACAAAGGCCCCTCGATCGACCGCATCTTCGTGAGCGAGGGCGGCACGTACACGAACGATCCGGAGGACCC
>ODAK010005191.1_pt1 | contig 13253 bp, 13 predicted proteins | sample 1539591 | NCBI WGS metagenome assembly ODAK01 (sample SAMEA3539303, study PRJEB22396) | soil metagenome | biome: tundra; feature: field; material: soil | place: USA | collected 2010-05 | depth 0.15 m | reverse complement strand
GCATCTCCGGCGTACTTGCACTTCACCTCGCCGATTCGGCGCTATCCCGACGTCATCGTCCACCGCCTGCTCAAGCATCGCCTGGCAAGCCTTGGCAAACCCGCGGGCGGGTTTCAGGCACTCGCGCCAACGGACGTTCCCGCCGCCGAGATTCTGCAGCGCGCGTCGAGCCACGCCTCGTTCTGCGAGCGCAAAGCCATGGAAGTCGAACGCGAGGTCGTCGATCTCTACCGGGCGTTCTTCATGCGCGACCGCGTCGGTGACGTGCTCTCTGGATCCATTTCCGGCGTCACCTCGTTTGGCATCTTCGTGGTCATGGACGAGCCGTTCGTCGAGGGCCTGGTGCGTACCGACTACCTAGCGCCCGACGACTTCTACGATTTCGACGAGGTCGCGTGCCGACTCATCGGTCGCCGCAGCGGCAAGCAGTTTTCGCTAGGCGACAGGGTCGAGGTCGAGATTCTACAAGTCAGCGTCGCCCGCCGGCGCATCGAGCTGCGCCTGCGCGACGGCAGCAGCCAGAAGGGCGACCGCAGCCAGCGCCAAGATCGCAAAGACGATCGCAAAGGCAAGCCCAAGGTCCGCGCGCCCAAGAAGGCGGACCGCAACGAGCGCCGGCAAAAGATCCGCAACCAAAACACGAAGCGCCCCAAAGCGCGACGATGAATCTGATAACCGATATCCCCACCGGCCGGCCTCCGGTCGGCGCCAGCGCAGCCGCGATTTTAGAGTCGTGGCTGCCCGAGCTATTTCGCAGTGCCACCCGCCCGGTCGAGGGTACCTCGCCCGTCGTGCGCCTGTCGCTGTCGGGGCCCGAAGGCGGCGAGTGGGAGCTCCAGATTCGCGACAACACCTACGTGGCCGAGCGCTGCATGCGCACGCTCGGACCGCGCCGGCCGGATCCCGACATTTGGATTCGCCAGTCGGTGCCCGATTTCCTGGCCATGCTTTTTCCCAGCGAGGATTTCTTCGAGCTGATGCCCGCGTCTGCGGACATCGTCGAATTGCTTCGCCCCGATTCGGAAGAGCTGGAGCTTCTGCAGAAGCTCGATGGCAGAATCAAGTTCGAGCTGGAAGGCAGGCGGCGGCGACGCTGGGCCGTGGATGTCGCTTTCGGTCGGACGGGCATACTGGCGGGCCGGCCGCGCACCACGGTGGCTATCGACTCGGGCACCTGCGAGAAACTGGCGGCCAAAGCCGTAAACCCTCTGCAAGCGTTGCTGGCTGGCCGCTTGCGTGTCGACGGTGACAAAACCTTCGCCATGCAGGTCCTCATGCTGGTCGCGACCCGCATGCGCGGGTAGGCTTCGGTCTTCTGCCATGACCGAACCTTGCGAACCTCGCGAGCCTTGCGAACCTTGCGCCAATCCACTGTCGGCGCCCGAGCCTTGGAACGCGGTCGCTAACGACTACCTCGACGTCAATCTGCCCTTGCTGGGCATGTTCTCCGACGCGGCGATGGAGCAGGTGCAACTAGCGGCCGACATGCGAGTCATCGATGTCGCGGCCGGTCCGGGAACGCTGGCCTGCCGAATTGCACCGTCGGTCGAGCGCGTCGACGCCATCGATTTTTCAGCCGAAATGCTCGGGCACTGCCTGGCACGTATCGCCGAGCTAGGTCTTGCCAACGTCTACGTCCGGCACGGCGACGCACAAGCGCTGCCGTTTCCCAATGCGACGTTCGACCTCGGCTTTTGCATGTTCGGAATCATGTTCTTTCCGGACCGGCCACGCGCCTTTCGCGAGCTTTATCGCGTGCTGAGGCCGGGAGGTCGGGCGCTTCTGACAAGCTGGGCGCCCATCGAACGGTCGAGCTACATGCAAACGCGGGTAGACGCCCTGCGGGCCGCCGATCCAAACGCGCCCAATCCCGCGGACATCGCACGCAACGTCCTGACGCTCGAAAATCCCGATCTTTTCGCGAAAGAAATGCGTGATGCCGGGTTCGACGATGTCTCCGTCGAGCCGGTGGTGCGTGAGCGCACGTTTGCCGACGCCGACGAGCTCTTCCGCAGCCTCACCCGCGGCAATGCTCCCATCGAACTGCTCCGCCGCACGCTCGGCGAGTCAGTCTGGCAAGAGCGCCTGCGCGGCATTCGTCGCTACCTCGAAACGCTAGGGCCCTTCCCCATTCGCCTGGCGCTGACGGCGTGGCTTGGTCAAGGGCGACGATCCTGATCTAGAAATGGTCGTCGCTGCGATACGCAGCGGTCGCCCCAGCCGAACGGTTCGCAATGCGATCGTCCCACGGGGCCACCTTCCAGTTGTCGGGCGTCTTCTTGGCGTGCATCCACGGCGGTAGTGCGATTCGCAAACGGCGGGCGATGGCGTGCACGTAGGGCTCGTACATCGCCCGCAACGATGCCAGACGCGCCTCCGCATCACCCTCGGAGCTCAACGTAAGCCCTTTCTCTGCCAGAGACTGCCGCAGGGAAGCGAATCCATCGGCCGATAGACGATCCGAAAAGTGGGGGTCGTAGGTGGCCGCCACGACCTGAGATAAGTCGACCGCCGCGTGCCTGGCCATGGCAAACGTCATTTTCGCCTGCTCGCTAGGCATGCCGTCTATGCCAACAAGAACTAGCGCCGTTGCGTCCAAAATGGTCGTGAGAGCTGCGAGCCACGATTGGTTGTTGTGCTGCGAACGAAAGAAGCTGAGCACGGGATACGACAGATGGCTCTCGAGCACTTCGGCGGACCAGCGTTCCCAAGCGGCAAAGATGCGATCGAGCCCGTCGTTGGTTGAGCAACGGCAATAGCGACGCAAAAGCTCTGCCGCGGTCGGCGGCGATCCAGCGCGGGCGTCGAGCAGCGCAATCTCGATCTCGCGACGGGAAAACGCCGAGTAAATGGTCGGCAAATAGCCGACGACAATTCCGAGAAAGGCGAACCCCAGCCCCGCTTCGAGCACGGCAAGAAATCGCGAGAAGCCCGAGCTGGGCACGATGTCGCCGTAGCCGAGCGTGAAGAAGGTTTCGCCGCTGTGATAGAGCAAGAGCCCGAAGCCGGGAACGGTGCCAGACAGCTTCAAGTGACCGCCCGCTCCGTATTGCACGAGCGCGAAACCCACAATCAGCCCGGCTGCCCAAAGAGCCAGAAGACAGATCAGGGACACCGGCCCGAAATAGCCCAGAAAAGCCTCGCGGCGGCCCTGCTCGGGCATCAGGCGCGCGATGGCAGCCCACGGGCCCCAGGTCAATCGATAGAACCACGACGTCAGACGGAAATGGCGACGCACGCGCCGTGGAAGGACCACCGTTTCAAGGGCATCGAGCAAGACTGCGACCAGAAGCAAGAGCCCGGCAAGGAAACAGAGGATAGGAATGGCTGCCATCGGTGCCTTCAGCCTAGCAGACAGGAGCGACATCCCGATCCTGCCGCCCAAGCCGCCCTGCCAGAAAGCAGACTCACCGCGTCCGCATTGGAACACAGCGGCCTTCCTTTGGGTTTGACCCGGCCCCATGTCTAATGTCTACTTTCACGAGCACGATGAGGGAATCCTATCGAGCACGACCGATCTCTCCGTCGGAGGTTGTTGGTTGTCCAACGGGCGGCGGAACGCGAGCCCTCGCTATCCTGAACATCCATTCGTCCGGCGTTCAGTATCTGTTCGCCCAGATGCCGTACTACCAATTTGCCAGCCTGACCGACGATGATGCGAACGCCATCGTGGCCTACCTGCGCACGGTTCCCGCCGTCGCGCACGAGGCGGCCAATAGCGGAACCTTCACCGCGCAGCCGTCGGCTCCGCAATGGGCGCCGGTAAACCCAGCCGAGCTTCCCAGCGTCGCCGCGATCGACGGGGGCACGGCGGGCACCTCGAACGGCAAGTATCTGGCCACGCTTGCGTGCGCCACCTGCCACACGCCGAACACCGCTGCAACGGCGCCCTTGCAGCTTGACGCCACCAAAGGCTTCCAAGGCGGCAAGAAGTACAGCACGACGCTCGCGACCGACGGCAGCTCGATAACCAAGGAAATTCAGAGCAGCAACCTCACGCCGGACAGCACCGGCCTCAAGAATTGAACGGCAGCCCAGATCGTGACGGCCATCAAAGCCGGCAAGGACGAAGCGGGCCGCACGATCTGTTCGCCGATGAGGTCGCTGCCCAGCATCACCAACCAGGACGCGACGGACATCGCGAACTACTTGCTGGGAATTCCCGCGGTCGCCAATCCGAACATCACCGAGACCTGCGAGTAGCCCGTCCTAGCGGCGGGCGGCCAAACCGCGAGCTTGCGCTTGTGCGCCGCCCGTCGCGCAAATTGCGTCGCCGACGAGTTGTGGCTAGCTTGTCTAGACCAACCATGAAAGCGATTCGTACCCTCGTGATGGGCTTGGCCGCGCTGACGTTGACCTCTGCCTCGCTGGCGGCCGAGCACCCGACGATAAATCGGCGGACGGGTCTTTACGAGCCGCCTTTGACCGAGCTCCGTAAAGCATCTGAACGGGGCGACCGGGCCGAGCTCGCGCGCACCGCGAGTCGCTTGGGGCCGAACCGGCTTGCCAAAGCGTTGGCGGATTCCGACCGCCGCACGGTGCTGGCCGCTTTGGAAGCCGCGCCTCTCTTTGCCGAAGGTGTTCTGCTCTTGGACGGCATCGTGCCACTTCTCGGCTCGACCGACGACGAGGTCCGCGAGCGGGCGGTTCGCAGCACGTCGGCCCTTCTGCACGAGCGCGACCGCACGAGCCTGGCCGAGTGGGAAGTGAGCAATGAGACCGTGGGCGCCGCCTGCTTGGGGCTGCTTCGTCTGGCCGGCAAGGACGGCGAGAAGCTCTCCGCGCGCCTCTCTGCCCTACAGGGGCTGGCGGACGCATCGACCTACTGCTCTACAATAAATCCGCTGATCGAGCTTAGCGGAAAGGGCCCCGCCGAGATCCGCCGCGCCGCCGTCCTGGCCCTACCGGTCAATGAGAGTCAAGTCGGCAGCCAAGTCGGCAGCCAAGTCGGCAGCCAAGTCGGCAGCCAAGTCGGCAACCAAGTCGCCCGCAACGCGCTGGTCGCGGCCAGCAAGGACCCCGATAGCAAGGTCGCGGCGGCAGCCGGCGCTCGCTTGTGTCGCACCCACGAGTTGGCGGCGAATGCGACTCCGCTGCGGCAGCTTGCGCTTGCTGCCGACGTGCTGGCCGAGGACGTGGTGGACATGCTTCCGTGTCTGGCGGCCTCGAAGGATCCGGCGGATCACAAGGCGATCGACCAGCTAGCCGCGAGCGGATCGCCCGCGATCAAAGCCGCGATCAGGAACCTCAAGTAGTATCAGTGCGCCGCTTGCGCGAGCGTCATCTTCAGACTGGTCGCCGCAAGCTGGGCCTGGCGTGACAGATCGATGGACTCGGCCAGGATGCGGGCCAGCTCTTGAGCGGCATGAAAGCCCATGGAATTTTCCGCGGCCACGAAATCGAGCCGCCACTGGGCCTTGCGCTGCGTTTCCAGAATGGCCGCCAGCTGCGCCTCGCTGGCGCCTTCCGCCTTGGCGGCCTTGATCGCGTCCAGCATGTCGACCAGCGCGTTTCCGGGACGGGCGTCCTCCTGGAAAACGGCAGCACCACCGGTCTTGTTCTTGGCGCACAAGACAGGCGCTGTCAACCGCGACCCTGGGAGGCTGGTGACTCGGCAGTCGCGGCCGCCGTCGAGAACGCGTCGTCTGTGCTACCTTGGCAAGGGTCGTGTCGCCGTTTCGTAAAGCATCGCGCTCGTGGTGCGCGCTCGTCGTCCTTTTAGGCGCCTGCGCGAGCCAGCACCCCATCACCAAACTGGTGGGTGGCCACCAGATCACGACCCGATCCATCGATGCCGAAGCCTACGAGCACGTGAGCCGCGCTTTCCTTTACGAGGAACAAGAACGCTGGAACGACGCCATCGCCGAGATGCAGCGCGCGCTCAATTTCGACAGCGATTCGCCCGAGCTGCATGCCTATCTGTCCGAGCTGTACCTGCGCGCTGGCGAGGAGAAGAAGGCCGAGGAGGAAGCGCATGCCTCCCTCGCCATCGTGACCACCGTCAACGGGCTTGTCGCCAAGGCCCACCTGCTCCGGGCACGCGGCGACGTAGCGGCCGAGGTCGACGCACTTCGCCGGGCTAGGAACGAAGTGGACTTTGCCGCCGAAGATGACGATGCCGAATCGGTCTATCTTGAGCTGGCCGAGGCGGAGCTGCACAACCTCGACGTTCCCGCCGCCCAAAGCACATTGGAAGCACTGACCCAGGCCGAGCCCGAGTCGGCTGGCGGCCACATGCGTTTGACCGCCGTGTACTGGGCGACCGGCGCGATGGCGAAGGCCGAAGCCACGCTGCACGCGGCGCTCGCCGAAGAGCCGAACCAGATCGAGGCGCTGGCGGCGCTGGCCTGGATCCACGCGGCGCTCGGCAAAAACGACGAAGCCAAGAATGTTTTCCGCGAAGCCGTGGATCGTTCGGAAGGTGCGCCGGAAATCGCCGCGGCCTTTGCCCGCTTCCTAGTCGGTCTTGGCGACACCAAAGAAGCGGAGCAGGTGGTCGACGATTTGGCGGTTCCCGAAAGCAGCCTGGACGCCGACACGCGGCCCGGCCACGTCGAACTGGAGCGTTCCGCGCATCGTTACGATCGCGCCCTTGCGATCCTGGCCCACGCGCGCGAGGCCGGCCTCGCGGAAGACGAGACAACCCGCCTGTCGCTCACCCAAGCCGCCATTCTGAAAGAGGAGGGCAAAAGCGGCGAGGCGCTCGCGACGCTGAAGAGTGTTGCCAAGAGCTCACCGCTGTTTTTCGAGTCGCGCCTGCGCGCAGCCGAGCTTCTGCGCGACACTGGCAAGGTCGACGAAGCCATGCGCACGGTCGAGGAAGCCAAGAGCCAGGCGGAAGGCGACAAAGGCGACAAGGACGCTATCGAGATCGAGACCGCACTGAGCCTCGCGCTCAGTGAAGAAAAGCGCGGCGACGCCAAGGCCGCCGTCGCGCGACTGGAGCCGCTCTTCCGCCGTCACCCCGACGAGGGCCGACTGGTCCTGCTGCTGGCGTCGATCGAAGAACGGCGTGGGAACTGGCACCACGCCTTGGACCTGGCCGAGGGCTACCTCGGGAAAAACCGCGGCTCGGTCGAGGCGCTGAATTTCTGGGGCTTCGTCGCCGCCGATCACGACTACGCGCTGGATCTCGCACGCAAGCGCCTGCAGGTTGCCTGTTCACTCGATCCGGGCTCGGGTGGCTTGCTCGACAGCTTGGGTTGGCTGCACTTCCGCGCCAAGGATCTAACGCAAGCGTCGCTCTTCCTGGAGCAAGCGGCTCGCTTGGAACCTGCGGATGCCGAAATTCAGTGGCACATGGGCGAACTTTACGCTGCGAAGAAGAACGCGGAAAAGGCGGCGGCCGCGTATCGGCGCGGGCTCGGTTTCAAGCCCGACGAGCGAGTGAGGCGCAAGCTGGAAGACAGTCTGACCAAGCTGGCAGGCGGAAAGTCGTGAAGTCAGAAATGCGATTTGTCGCCTTTCCGCTGGTCGCGTTCCTGCTGGCTGCGGGCTGCGCCGGCACTTTGAAAGCCACCCGCAGCTATCCCGCGCCGACCGCGGACGAGCTCTTGCAAGCGGTGCGCGACCGACAGGCCAAGGTCCGCAGCATAAACGTCGAGACGCGTGCCACCAGTTGGCTTGGCGGCGAGCGCGTGCGAGGCACGGTGCAGATGCTTGTCGAGCGCGGCGGCCAGTTGCGCTTCGAAGCCGAGGTCGCACTGCAAGGAACCATCGCCCTTTTGACTGTGGACCACGGACAATTCGCCTTCATCGATCACCAGAAACACCTCTTCCGCAAAGGCGCCGCGTGTCCCAGCAACGTGGCCGAGCTGGTGCGTATTCCGCTGGCCCCAGCCGAGGTCGCAGCAATATTACTTGGCGACGTGACGCTGCCGCCAGCGGACGACGGCAAGGCCAGCGTCGACTGGGACAGCGGCCGTGCCGCCGACGTGCTGAGCGTCGAGATGCAATCGGGAACGCGCGTGTGGCTGGGACTGCGCCGACCGAATCCGCAGCTTGCTGCTTGGGATGTCGTGTTCCTGGAAGGTCGGGACAGCGCCCGACCGCAACGGTGGCGCGTGTCTTACGAAGATTTCGAGCACAGCGCCGGCATCGCCCTGCCCCGCCTCATCCGTTTCGCCGAGCCCGGCCGAAGCTTCGACGACGGCGTGGAAATCAAGATTCGCGAGCGAACGGTAAACCAAAGCTTTCCCCCGGGCGCCTTCACGCTGGAGCCGCCGCCCGGCTACGGGGTCGTCGAAGCCTTCTGCGGCGCGGTTCGCTAATTCTGGGCATAGTCCGTTCAAGCACCATTTTTCATTTTTCCTTCATCAAATCGCCTCGGGAAAATGTTCCGACAGATAGACATTGCGTCTGCTACGCACAGGTATCCCCACTTCGCCACCCCGTCGGGACATGGAAACCCTTCGCCACTACCAGGGGCCCGCGACCGCGGTCTCTACGAGACCGTTCACATTACCGTCGGTCGGGGCCTGGGAATGGCACCGCAGCTAGTCCGGCCGTTGTCACATACCGTCGGGTCGAGGGAAGCCGCCCTCCGGCCGAGTGAAGCCACCGTCGGGTCGAGTGAATCCACCCTCGGGCCGAGTGAAAACACCGTCCGGAATGCTAAATCCATCCGGTAGGTTGAATCCGCCTTCGGGTCGCATGAATGCGCCATCGGGTCGAGTGAAGCCGCCATCGATGCCGGTGCTGCCGCCCTCACCAGATGCGCCGCCCGCGCTGCCGGAGCTGCCACCGCTCGTGATCATGCCGCCCGTGCCTTGCGTGGTCGAGGCGACACTCGAGCCGCCGCTGCCGGACGTCCCGCCACTGCCGGAGCTCCCGCCGCTGCCCACGCTCGAAGCGCCGCCACTTCCACCCATCGTGCCGCTTCCACCGCTTCCGCTCACGCTTCCACCACTCCCCACGCTGCCCCCAGAGCCCGAGCCACCTTGGCTCGCGCTACCGGCAGCCCCGCCGCTACCCTTGCTGCCGCCCGTCCCCGAAGGCGGCGTGGAAGAGCTGCTCGAGCAGCCTCCCAATCCCAGTACAGTGAGCAAAGCTGCAGCGCAGGAGAAGCCCGAAATATATTTGACCATCATGATGCCCTCCTAATCGTGTTTGCCAGGTTAGTGGCTCGACTACGACACCCTCATCAAGCAAAAGGGGGAGTAGGGATTTCAAGCGGCTTCGTTACATTGGCGCAACCAGGCCTAGGTTGTCCCAGTGCTCGACGATCTTCCCGTCCTCGAAACGGAAGATGTCGAACCCGATCTTTGGGCCGAAGAAGTTGTACTCCGTGTGCGCGAAGACGTAGTCGCCGTCTTGAAACACGCGCACGGTGTTCAGCTTGGCAGAGCCCTTGGGCAGCGCCTGGAGCAGAGCACCGAAACCCGCAAGCCCATCGGCGGCACCCAGGTTGTGCTGGAGGTATTTGTTCGGGTTGATCACGGCAACCGGCGCGGGGTCTCCGGTTTCAATTGCCTTGAGCAGGGCGACAGCTTGGTCTGTTTGCTTAGTCATGTGGGGGAGTATTAAACGCTGGGTACCAGCTCGGATTCACTGAGCCAACTAACTTCGTGAAGTTTTTCAAGCGAGCTCTCGGGTGTACACCCTCGGAATTTCGTCAAGCTCACGTAATTCCCACGCCTGCGAATGTCCGCCGGTGAGTCCTAGGCTAGCTGCAGACCTGCCGAGTTCGGCACGTGGGCCACTTTCGTGAACCGGAATCGTCGGGACGCTACGTCCTCACAAGCATGCATGTAGTCCTGAACGCCCTCGTGAGAAATCGCTCGAAGATGGTCTCACTGCTGACGGTCTTGGTCAGCCTGCCGTTTCTATCCTGTAAGTCGGGCAGCGATGCCCAAACAGCGAGCGCTGGTGCAGTCACTGGAGGTAGGACAAGTTCGAGCGGCGAAAGCGCCTCAGGCGGAACGCCTTCGACCGGCGGTGCCCCCGCGACTGGCGGCGCAACTGGCAGCGGAGGCAGTAGCGAGACCACCGGTGCGGGTGGGGGAGCGGCCTGCGCCAACGTGAATCCATGCGGGGGCGACGTGGTCGGAACCTGGACCGTGGCGTCGTCGTGTCTGAAGGCGACTGGTGCACTGGATCCCTCGGCGTATGGTCTGAGTTGCTCGACCGCGCCTGTCACGGGAGGGGTCATCCAGGTGACCGGAACCTTCACCGCCAAGTCCGACGGGACCTATTCGGACAACACGATTACCTCGGGCAGCGAGCAGTTCACGTTGGCAAAGTCGTGCCTGGTGATCTCGTCAACGCCCATCGATTGCAGTCAGGCCGCCCACGGCGTGCAAAACGCAGGCTTCACCGCTGTCAGTTGTAACACCGCTGCGGATGGCGGCTGCACGTGCTCGGGGACCATCCAGCAGACTGGCGGAATTGGACTCTTATCCACGGATCTTTCGTCAACCGGCACCTATGAGACCTCGAACAACGTCGTCACGCTCACGGGCACCACGAGCTCCACCGACCTGAAATACTCGTCTTGCGTTTCGGGCAACAGCATGGCCTGGACCCCGCAGAGCACGAACCCAACCCTCGCGGGTACGCTCGTGTTTCAGAAGCAGGGTGGCGGATCGGGCGGCTCCGGGGGATCTGGTGGCCCTGCGGGAAGCGGTGGTTCTAGTACCGCTAGCGGTGGTGCCGGTTCAGGCGGAACGGCGGGCACCGGCGCATCCAGCGGCGGGAATGGCTCAGGCGGCGCCACCGGCGCGGGCGGCTCGACGGGCGACAGTACCGGCCCATGCGACATTCTCGCCGCCGCCAACACACCCTGCGTCGCCGCGCACAGTACTGTACGGGCGATGTTTGCCGGTTACAGCAAGCCGCTCTATCAGGTCAAGAAGGTATCCGACGGCTCGACCAAAGACATTTCGGTGCTCGCCGGAACAAGCATCGCCGATGCTTCCGCGCAGGACGCGTTTTGCGGCACTATAGCCAAGGCCTGCACCATCTCGATCATCTATGACCAGACCGGCAATGGCAACGATATGAAGGTGGCCCACGTCTGTCCGACCTGTTCCGGTTGCCCAGGAGATAGTAGCAAGAAAGGGCAACCCGACGTCGAAGCGTTCGCGGACCTTGGCAAGATCACGATCGCCGGCCGTCCCGCCTACGGGGTCCACATCCTTCCCTGTGGAGGCGGCATTCCGAACCAAACCGGCTATCGCTGTGACAGCCCGAACAAGACGCCAACAGGCGATCAACCCGAGAGTACGTACATGGTGGTCGACGGTGTAACTGCCAGTTCCGGCTGCTGTTTCGACTACGGAAACGCCTCGACCAACGACATGGCCGGTGGCCTGGGAACGATGGATGCGGTCGAGTTCTCCTCCCAATCTATTTGGGGCACCGGCGCCGGAAGCGGCCCCTGGGTCGGGGCGGATCTCGAGAGCGGCGTCTATACCTGGAATGGGGCGTCGGGGAATTGGAAGAATCCGAATAGCGCTTCCCTCAAGTTCCCCTTCGTTACGGCGCTCATGAAGAACAACCAGAAGGGTAAGACAGGCGGCCCCTTCACTCTCAAGGGTGGCGACGCCACGACGACCACCCTCACGACAATGTGGGACGGGGCGCGTCCGGGTGGCTATGAGACCATGCAAAAGATAGGAGGCATCGTCCTCGGAATCGGCGGCGATAACGCCGCTGGAGGCAAGGGCAACTTCTACGAGGGAGCCATGCTCGCCGGCTTCAGCTCGGATGCGACCGATACGGCCCTGCAGGCCAACGTAGCCGCTGCCGGGTACGGGAAGTGAGCGCAGGTCCCATGTCAGCCGATGCGCGCGCCGTACCGGCCTCGGAGCATAGTCCGTTCAAGCACCATTTTGCCTTGACTTCGATCCCTGAAAAGACAGAAACCCTCCGCGGATTCTTGCGCCGCCTGTCATTCAGCGGTGCTTCGCGCATTGGGCCTTCGACGCACCTGCCGAAACTGGTAAGCTCCGCCCCCAAATGACGACAAAGCATGATCGCACTGCATGGTTCAAGGGTGGTACGGCCAACTGTCAGGTCACGCTGCCTCCGGGCGGCCGGGCCTACCGCTTGGTTTTGCTGGGCGCGCCCGGCGTGGGCAAGGGCACGCAAGCCGAGCTTATCAGCGAGCGCCTCGGACCGTGCCACCTGTCAACAGGTGACGTTTTCCGCGCCGCCAAGACGCTCGACCCCAGCGAGCGCACACCGGCGCTGACCGCCGCCCTCGACTTCATGAAGCGCGGCGCCCTGGTCCCCGATGAGACCGTCATCGGCATCGTGCGCGAGCGTCCGAACTGCCTGCGCTGCCCGGGCGGATTCCTGCTCGACGGTTTTCCGCGCACCGTGCAACAGGCCGAAGCGCTCGCCGGCATGCTGAAGGACTTAGGCATGAAGATGGACGCCGTGCTCAGCTACGACTTGCCCATCGATCAAATCGTGTCGCGTCTTTCCGGCCGGCGCACCTGCGGGTCGTGCAAGGCCGTCTACCATGTCACGACCAAGCCATCGAAGGTCGCGGACGTGTGCGATCTCTGCGGCGGCCCGCTCATCCTGCGCGAGGACGACCGTCCTGAGGCCATTCGTGTGCGCATGGAAGCCTACGAGAAGAGCACCGCTCCGCTGGCTGACTACTACCGGCAGCGTGGACTTCTCGTGTCCATCGCGGCCGAAGGTTCGCCTGAGGACATCTACACGCGCACCGCGGCGGCCCTGACCGCACGGCCGTAGCTCACGTTTTCCGAGCGACGAAGTTGGGTCGAGATAGCGATTTGCCGCACGCAGTGGTTGTGCTATCTATAATAGAGACTATTTGACTCCTCAATTCCTGCTTTCCTAGCACGACCACTCAGCGCTGCGCTTAAGCCCCCCCCAACAGACCGGCCGAGCAATTCGGGAGCAGTCCGCCCCCGAGCCGTCGCCGGAAAATGATCGGATCTCGCTATGACGGTCTCGACCGCGTCGCCTTCTCCTTCGCTCGCCCGGCTTGCCACCTATGCCAAGAATCCTTTGACTCTGGCGGGCTTTGGCCTGACCACGGTGTCAGGCGTCGCGCTGGCCGTGCTGCTCATTCTCGAGGCCTTCGGCGTCATCGAGAATCCCTACGTGGGCCTGATCGGGTTCGCCATGCTGCCCGGCGCCTTCGTCGCCGGGTTGGTCGCGATACCGGTGGGGATCTTATTTCGCCGGCGCAAGCTCGTTAAGAGCGGCAGGGTGGCGGAAGGTCCTGCATTTCCACGTCTGGACTTCAACGACGCCCATGTCAGGCGCGCCACCTT
>ODAK010005190.1_pt1 | contig 13253 bp, 14 predicted proteins | sample 1539591 | NCBI WGS metagenome assembly ODAK01 (sample SAMEA3539303, study PRJEB22396) | soil metagenome | biome: tundra; feature: field; material: soil | place: USA | collected 2010-05 | depth 0.15 m | reverse complement strand
CGCAAAGCCCAAGGCCCAGTCCACCGCCGCAAAGCCCAAGGCCCAGTCCACCGCCACAAAGCCCAAGGCCCAGTCCACCGCCACAAAGCCCAAGGCCCAGTCCACCGCCACAAAGCCCAAGGCCAACGCCACCGCCCCCACCCCCCCGGCCACCCCAGCCCCCAGGGCCGCGCGCACCGACGTGCTGGGAACCGCGGTGCAGGCGGCGGCCGAACTGGCGGAGATCGGCCTCTCGGTCGGGGCTCGGACGCTGCGCAACGCGCTGTCTCGCCTGCCGCATCCCTGAGCGGGGCCAGCACCGCTATAACGAATCGGGCAGAGTTCCGTATACTGGCTCGGCACTGCCGAGCGATCGTCCGTCCGCGGACGATCGGCGGGGGAACCACTTGCGGGCTTGACCCGCAGGGGCGAATCGGTCTCGCTAAGGACCGTAGCGCTCATCAGGCGCGAGCCCGTCAGCTCACCTCGTAGGCGAAACGCAAATCAGAACTGGTCAGTGATCGGGATTCGCCGCGCCAACGCTCATGCTGTGCTAGCCGCCCTTGGGGCGCTGCTCGCCGTGCCGGCGATCGCCGCCGCCTCCTCAGGCGGCTCGTCGCTGGCGCCCTCGCCATCGCCGGTCAGCGCGGGACCGAGCGCGACCGTGCAGCCGGGCAACCTGATCGTCTCCGCCAGCGGCGACGGGATCACGGTCGTCAGCCACGAATCGGCCCTGCTGCGCAAGCAGCTCCAGTTCAGCGGCAACGTGCCCGCCAGCGCCTCGGGGCAGCCGGTGCAGATCGAGCGCCTCGGGCGCCAGACCGGCTGGAAATGGGCGATGACCGCCAGCGCGACCGTCGGCCCCGGCGGCTCGTTTAGCACCAGCTGGCAGACGAACCACATCGGCCGCTTCTCGATCCGTGCCCAGGTCGGCCCTGCGACCAGCTCGCAGGCGGCCGCCGCGTCGCCGACGCTCACGGTCACGGTCTACCGGCCTTCGCTGGCGACCCAGTACGGGCCCGGCTTCTACAGTCAGCGCACTGCCTGCGGCCAGGTGCTCATGCGCAACACCATCGGTGTCGCCAACCGGACGCTCAAGTGCGGGATGCCGGTAGCCATCTATTACCACGGTCGTACGCTCGTGGTGCCGGTGATCGACCGCGGGCCGTACGCCAACGGAGCCGACTGGGACCTGACCGAGGCGACCGGACGCGCACTTGGAATCGAGGGCACGGCGACGATCGGCGCCGTCTCGCTGCCCTCACCCCCGGCGAGCTGAGCTGATCAGCTCACGAGACCGGCGGCGGGGGGCTCAAGAAGCCGTCGGCGGGCGGTGAGACGGAGGCTCCTCCTCGGCAGGATCGAATGGTCCGGCAGCGGCCGGCTCGACGATTCCGATCCCGCTGGCGGCGGCAGCGAACTGGGCCTTCTCGGCGGCCTCGATCAGCTCCGCAGCGTGACGACCGTCCTGGCCGAGAACCGCAACGCCGACGCTGGCCGACATCGGCGCTCCGCGCCAGGGCGGCCCTTCACCCACCGCCCGGGCGATCCGCGATCCGAGCGCCTGCGCCCCCGCCCGGCCGGTCTCCCGCGCGATGATCCAGGCGCGGGTCTCGGTCTCGCAGACGAGGATGTCCTGACGGCGCACGACGCCCCGAACGGCCTGGGCGAAGTGCCCAAAGGTCAGCGCCGCCTCGGCCGGCGTCTCGACCGTGGCGACGCGGTCTGCGTCCTCCAGCTCGGCCAGCAGCAGCGAGAGCGGCGCGCTGGAGTGCTCCGAGCGCTCGATCTCCTCCTTGAGCGCCCCCACCCACAACGCGTCGGTAACGCTCGCGGGCCCCAGGGGCTCGGCGTCGCGCCGTCGCTCGCCCCCGAGCGCCGGACCAGAAGCCGCCTCGGGTCGGTCGGCCGGCCGCGGGCCGGGCGCCTCGTCGCGCAGCGGCGCCACACCGCGCGGCCCGAGTGAGATCTTCGTAGCGATCGGCGGCGTGTCATCGCCGGCGCCATGGCGGCGCAGCGCGGCGCCGCGCACCAGTTCGCCGATCAGGGCAAGGCGCTCGGCGAGCTCTGAGACCTGGTCGGGATCCGGGGTTCGCAGCTCGTCGCGAAGCGCGCTCCACAGAACCGCCAGCAGCGCGTCGACCGCGCGGGAGACCGCTTCCAGGCTCTGCGCCCCGGCGAGCTCGCCGACCTGGGCGACCAGCGGCTCCAGCGCCCCCCCGGGCTCGAGCCGGCGCAGGTCGGTGTCGTCGGAGATCGCCCGCACCAGCGCATCGCACAGGCGCGGGCCGTCCCGCGTCAGATCGACCGCCAGGATCGCGGGCGCCTCGTCGAGGGGGGCCTGTTCGAGCAGCGCCAGCAGCCACCCCTTGGTCAGATCGTCGGTCGCAAGGAGCAGCGCGTCGAGCGGAGCGTCGGCAACCGGCCTTGCGCGGCGCCGACGCGGCGGCCGTGCCTGCATTCTCGTCTTCTATCACGGACTCCAGTCGCCCAGCGGGGATGCCGTGAAGCGCGCCGCGGTCGAATGTGGTGACAATCCGTCGGCCGATGTCAAAACCCCTGATCACCGTCGCGCAGGCCCGGCAGCGGGTGCTGAGCGCCGTCACCCCGCTGGGGACCGAGCCAGTGGAGATAGATCGCGCCCTCGGTCGCGTGCTGGCCGGCGACGTCAGGGCCCAGGGCAATGTCCCGCCCTTCCCCAGCTCGGCGATGGACGGCTATGCGGTGATCGCCGCCGACGCCGGCCACCGGCTGCGCGTCGTCGGGGAGTCGCGCGCCGGCGCGCCGATCCAGCGCACGCTCGGCGAAGGCGAGGCCATCCGGATCTCCACCGGCGGTGCGGTACCCGCCGGAGCGACCGCGGTGATCCCGCAGGAGGTCGTCTCGCGCGACGGCGAGGTGATCGAGACGGAGGCGGCGATGGAACCGGGCGAGAACATCCGCCAGCCCGGCGAGGACATGCGGGCTGGCGCGACGATCCTCCGCGCGGGAACGCGTCTGGGCGCGGTGGAGCTCGGCGCAGCAGTCGCGGCGGGCGCCGGGTCGGTGATCGTTGCTCGTATGCCCCGGGTGACCGTCCTGTGCACCGGGGATGAGCTGCGCGCGCCTGGCGAACCGTTGAACCCCGGCGAGATCCACAATTCCAACGCGCCGATGCTCACCGGCCTGGCGCAGCGGTGGGGTGCGCAGACCGCGCCGGCCCAGCGACTCCCGGACGACCGTCAGGCGACCGAGGCCGGGCTGGAGGCAGCGCTTGAGAACTCGGACCTGCTGCTGATCTCCGGGGGCGTCTCGGTCGGCCCTCACGACCACGTCAAGCCCGCGCTGGCGGCGCTGGCCGTGCAGGAGCTGTTCTGGAGCGTCTCGCTGCAGCCGGGCAAGCCGACCTGGTTCGGAGTGCGCGACGGCAGGTTCGTGTTCGGGCTCCCGGGCAATCCCGTCTCGGCGGTCGTCACCTTCTCGCTGTTCGTCGTGCCCGCGCTCTCCGCGCTGCAGGGCGCCGGCGCGCCGCCGCGCCTGGACGTGGAGGCAGAGCTGGGCGTCGGGGTCCGGCGCAACCCGCGCCGTGAGCAGGCGGTTCGCGTCACGCTGCACCGCCGCGACGGCCGGACGGTGGCGGTCCCCACCGGAGCCCAGGGCTCGCACATCCTCAGCTCGCTGCTCGGCGCCGACGCGCTGGCCATGGTCCCGGCGGGAGAGGGCGAGCTGGCGGCCGGGTCCACGGTGGCCCTGGAACCGATCGCCTGGTGAGCTGCGTGCGCGCGACGAGCGCAAACGGGAGACAATCAAGCCCGTGACCGGCCCGTTCGCGATCCTCGCGCTCGTCCTGTCGGCGCTCGTGGCCGCCCGCCGGCGCCGCCGCCTGCGGCTCCCCGCCCGGGCGGTGATCCTCTCGCCACGCGAGTCGACAGTGATTGCGCGCGACGGAGCGGTGCGTTCGGTGCAGTCGGCCGAGCTGACGATGGCGGGGGTCGAGCTCGAGCGACTCTGGAACGCGGCCAACCTGGAGAACCTGGCCCGGACCTACTGGCGCTTTCTCTCGCGCGTGACGCTGGGTCTGATCCGGGTGGTTTACGCCCAGCACGAGCGGCGCGTGGTGCTGCTCGGCCGGCCGCTGACTCTACTGCGCTTCGACGCCCCCGAATATGAGTTGGAAGGCAACCACGGGACGGTTCGCTGGCGGATCAGGGACGGGCTGCTGGTGGCCCGGGGCGGCCGGGGCTGTGGCCTGCTGACGCTGGAGGTCAGGCGCGAGTCCACCTCCGCCGACGGCCAGGCGAGGCTGCGGATCGAGGTAGAGGTGGCCAACTTCTATCCGGCGATCGCCGCCGGTTTCAGCACTCCGGTCTACGAGGCCACGCAATCGGCGATCCACGTGCTGGTCACGCACGCCTTCCTGCGCTCACTGGCCAAGCTTCAGCTGGCCGAGTCCAAGGTGGGCCGCTTCGCGCCCGCCGTCGCGCCCGCGCCCGCGACGCCCTACGGCGAGCCCCCAGCGCCGGCCGGCTCTGCCCCGCCTCAGCCGTAGCGGACGCCGGTCAGTGCCCGCAGCTTGGTGCGGTCATGGCGGGCGGTGATCCGCCGAACCGTGCCCGAGCGCGATCGCATCACCAGCGATTCGGTGGTCGCACCCCGGTCACCCTGGTAGCGGACACCCTGGAGCACGTCGCCGTCGGTCACGCCGGTGGCCGAGAAGAACACGTCCTCGCCGGAGATCAGGTCATCGCAGTTGAGCACCTTGGCCAGGTCATAGCCCGCCTCCTTGGCGGCCGTGCGCTCGGGCTCGTCGCGCGGCCACAGCCTCCCGAGCAGCTGGCCGCCGATGCACTTGATCGCCGCCGCCGAGATCACTCCCTCGGGAGTGCCACCGATGCCCCACAGCAGGTCGACGGACGAGTTCTCGCTCACCGCGAGCATCGCCGCCGAGACGTCACCGTCGAGGATCAGCCTGACGCGCGCGCCGGCCTCGCGGACCACGCGCATCGCCTCATGATGGCGCTCGCGGTCGAGCATCACGACCATCACGTCGCGGATGTCACGGTGCTTGCGCTCGGCGATCAGAGCCAGCGTCTCGGGCAGCGGGCGGTCGAGGTCGAGCAGATCGGCGATCTCGGGGCCGCCGGCGATCTTCTCCATGTAGACGCACGGCCCGGGATCGAACATCGAGCCTCGCTCGGCCAGGGCGATGACCGCGAGCGCACTCGGCATCCCGAGCGCCGTCAGCCGGGTCCCCTCCAGCGGATCGACCGCGACATCGACCTGGGGCGGGCTGCCGTCGCCGATCTGCTCGCCGTTGTAGAGCATCGGCGCCTCGTCCTTCTCGCCCTCGCCGATCACGACCACGCCGTCCATCGCCACCGAGTCGAGCACGTTGCGCATCGCGTCGACGGCGGCCTGATCGGCGCCCTCCTTGTCACCGCGGCCGACCATCCGCGCGGCGGCCAGCGCGGCCGCCTCGGTGACCCGGATCAGCTCGAGCGCAAGGTTACGATCAGGCCGGGCGTTCGCCGGCGCAGGGCTCATATGACCCCCGGCGGCTTGCGTCGGACTCCGCTCTCCTTGGAGCGCCAGATCGATCCGGTCAGGATCAGCAGATCCCCGACCAGCGCGACCCACCATCCGGTGCTGATGGCGATCTCCGCCGGCGGGGTACCGGGCTTGTCGAGCAGGCCCACGAACAGCGTCACGGTCAGGGCCACCAGCGCGGTCACAGCGGTCAGCTCGCCCCGCGGCCAGGAGAGCGCGTGGCCCCGCACGATGATGTAGGCCAGGATCGCCGGAGCGACCGCGGCGATCAGCAGCAGGAACCTGATCACCGGCATCGATCCCCAGCCGGTGCAGCTGGAGTCAGGACCTTTGCAGCCGTTGAGCACCGCGTTGCGGTTACCCAGCGAGTACCAGCTGAGAAACAGCGACATGCCCAGCAGGATTCCCCCCCCCGTCGCCACCAGCTCCCCGCGGTCGAGTGCTCTGAAGTCCACCGCGACGCAGCCTAACCGGTTTTGCCAGACGGTGAGACCGCTGCCACACGCGTGTAGGCTCGCACGCCGATGGACTTCCGCCAGCTGCTTCCCGACTCTGCATCGGTGCAGGCGAGTGAACTACTGTCCGGCCTGCGGCCGGGGTCCCACGCACCGGCCGGTCGGCCGTACACGGTCGCCAACTTCGCCGCCAGCGCGGACGGGCACGCCACCTTCGCCGGGAGATCGCGCAAGCTGGGCGACGACGGCGACCGGGAGATCTTCCACGGCCTCCGAGAGCAGGTCGACGCCGTGCTGGCCGGAACCGAGACGCTGCGCACCGAGCGCTACGGGCGGATCATCCCCGACGCGGCCCGTCGCGGTCGGCGGGTGGCGGCCGGACTGGCGGCCGAGCCGCTCGCCTGCGTGGTCACCCGCAGCGGCCACGTTCCCACGGACATCCCGCTGTTTGACGAGCCCGAGGCGAGGATCGTGATCTTCTGCGCCGCGGAGATTGAGCCGATCAGGTGCGCGGCCCAGGTCGAGGTGGTGCGCCTGGAACCGGAGCTTCCGGCCCTGACCAGCGCGCTTGGCCGCCTGCGTCAGGACCATGGCGTGCGCTCGCTGCTGTGCGAGGGCGGCCCGACCCTGTTCGGAGCATTGCTGCGGGAGGGCCTGGTCGATGAGTTGTTCCTGACGTTGGCCCCCAAGCTGACCGGCGGCGGGCACGGTCCCCCCATCTCCAGCGGCGATGAGCTGGCCGAGCTGGCCCCGATGACGCTGCGGTGGCTGCTGCAGCGCAACGACTCGTTGTACCTGCGCTACGCGCTGTCGCTTCGGGGTTGAGCGGCGCGCTCTGGCCTCCGGGTTGCGCTCGGCGGAGCATTGCCAGACCCGGCAAGCGGGTTTCCGCAGCTCGCCAACGTGGAAGAATGAAGGGCAATGGGAGCGCCGCCCGTCGAAGCCGCAGCGTGCCCGTCGGCGGCTGACGTGGTCGAGGCGCTCGTCGAGGCTCGCCGGCGGACGCTCGGGCTCGTGGCCTCGGCATCCGACGAGGACCTGGAGCGAGTCCACTCGACCCTGATGAGCCCGCTGGTGTGGGACCTCGGGCACATCGCCGCGTTCGAGGACCTCTGGCTGGTGCATCGCTTTGGGGCCCAGCCCCTGCTGCGCGAGGGCCTGGCCGATATCTACGACGCGTTCGAGACGCCGCGCGCCCACCGTGGCGAGCTCCCATTCCTGCGCCCGGCCGAGGCACGCGAGTATCTGGAGGAGGTCCGGGCCCGCACGCTTGAAGTGATCGCCGACCGCGGGGTCGGCGATGGGACGATCCATGAGTTGGTCGTCCGGCATGAGCACCAGCACAACGAGACGATGCTCCAGACGCTCCAACTCGCTCACCTGAACGGCTACCGGCTCCCGCAATCGCGTGGCGTCGACGACACCACGACCGAGGCCGGCGGCGCCACCGGCCTGGAGCTGATCGAGGTCCCGGCCGGAGAGTGCACGGTCGGCGCCCCCGCCGACGGCTTCGCCTACGACAACGAACGCCCGCGGCAGCGGACCGGGACCCGGGATTACCTGATCGGCCGCACGCCGATCACCAACGCCGCCTACCTCAAGTTCGTGCAGGGCGGCGGCTACCGCCGGCGCAAGTGGTGGACGCCGGAGGGATGGGCCTGGAAGGAGCGCCACGACATCAACCGACCCGGCGCCTGGACGGCCGATCTGGGCGCCGAATGGCGGCTCTCCGGCCTGGAGCCGCTTGACCCCGCCCGTCCGGTGGTGCACATCTCCTGGTTTGAGGCCGACGCCTTCGCCCAGGCGCACGACGCCCGGCTGCCCACTGAGGTGGAATGGGAGAAGGCGGCGAGCTGGGACCGGGAGCGCGGCCGGGCGCTGGCGCACCCCTGGGGCGAGGACGCCACCCAGCCCGGAGTCCACGCCAACCTCGATCAGCTCCACGGGGGCACGGCGCCGGTCGGCGCGCATCCGAGCGGCGCCTCGCCGTACGGATGCCTGGGCATGACCGGCGACGTGTGGGAGTGGACGGGCAGCAGCTTTAGCGGTTATCCAGGATTCGTCGCCAACCCCTACCCCGAGTACTCGCAGGTGTTCTTCGGAGCTGATTTCAAGGTCCTGCGCGGTGGCTCGTGGGCCACCCGCGCGCGCGTGATCACGCCGACCTTTCGTAACTGGGACTACCCCGAGCGGCGCCAGATTTTCGCCGGCCTGCGGATCGCGCGGGACCGCTGACGATGCGGACGGTCCTGCAGACCCAACAGATCCGGATCGAGGCCGACCTGGAGGCGTCCGGACTCCGGCTCTCAGACTGGTACACCGGCCCTTAGCAGCGGTCCGCGCTGTCAGTCGCCGCGCAACCGAATACTGCGTCGACTTCGGGACCGTCCAGCGCTCGGTAGTGTCGGGGCACTAGGGTAGACCGATGCGCATCGAAGGCAGCAGCGCCCTGGTGGCCGGGGGCGCCTCCGGACTCGGCGCGGCCACGGTCCGCCACCTGCACGCGGCGGGTGCAAACGTGGTGATCGCCGATCTCAACGAGCAGCGCGGCGCGGAGTTGGCCGGCGAGCTGGGCGGGCGGGTCCAATTCCAGCGCGCCGATGTGACCGACGCCGAATCGGTGCAGGCGGCGGTCGAGGCGGCGGCGGCGCTGCCAGGCGGGATTCGCATCTCGGTCTGCTGCGCGGGCATCGGCTGGGGCGAGCGCGTCGCGGGCAAGCGCGGACCCCATCAGCTGGAACCGTTCGAGACGGTGATCCGGATCAATCTGATCGGCACGTTCAACGTGCTGCGGCTGGCGGCCGCGGCGATGCTGGTCAATCAGCCGAGCGATTCCGCCGAGCGTGGCGTGTGCATCAACACCGCCTCGATCGCCGCCTACGACGGCCAGATCGGGCAGATCTCCTACTCGGCCTCCAAGGGCGCGATCGTCGGGATGACGCTGCCCGCAGCGCGTGACCTGGCCAGCTCCGGGATCCGCGTCTGTACGATCGCCCCCGGAATCTTCGACACGCCCCTACTCGGGTCCCTGCCCGAGGCGGCCCGGGAGGCCCTCGGCGCGGCGGTGCCGTTCCCCGCGCGGCTCGGCCGGCCCGACGAGTACGGCGCGCTGGCCGGCCACATCATCGAGAACGAGATGCTCAACGGCGAGGTCATCCGGCTCGACGGCGCGCTGCGGATGGCGCCCCGCTAGCAACGCGCCAGGCGATCGACGGTTGAAGCAGACCGCCGTGGCCGGGCTGGAGTGATGGAACACCGAGCGATGGCGCCGTGGGCCCGCGTAGCGGTGGCGATGTTCGCGACGCTTTACGCGGCGGATTGCAGGAGTCCGAGCGCCGGTCTGCGACGTTCGGCGCCCTGGCCTTGGTGGCGCCGGCGCTCACCGGCTGGGCAGCCTACACCTCCGGCGCAAGGGGCATGACTTCAGTAGGATCCCCGCCTGATGCGAGGGGCGATCGCAAAGGCGTTGATGACCGGGGCCGTGGTGTCAGCGGTGTTCGCCGCGGTGGCGCTGGGGGCTCCGGTGTCGGTCAAGCCGCCCTCGATCTCGGGACCGCCGAATTTCAACCAGACGCTGAACTGCAACAACGGAACCTGGTCAGGTGGGGCGGTCTCGTTTGACTTCTCGTGGACTTACTCCGGCGGCGGCCCCACGATCGCCACCGGGTCGAAACTGCACGTCCCGCGGACGGTGATCGACTACGCGATCGTCTGCGTGGTCACGGCGCACGACGCTCAGGGCCAGACGACCTCCGCGACATCGCCCGGCGTGACGATCGCTCCCGGGATCGCCAGCGTGCGGATCACCAAGGCCACCGTCGTTCACGGCAAGGTGACGATCTCCGGCGTCGCGGGACCGAGCGCCGCGCTCACCCGCAGTGCGGCCGGCCGGCCGTACTTGGTGCTCGATCGCCGGCTGAACAAGACTACCCTGCTTCAGCTGGGCGACCCCAAGGTCATCACCAGCCGCAGCGGACACTTCACGCTGACCGCCCATGACAGCCTCGGGCATCACACCTACGTGGTCGAATTCAATCCCGTGGGCAGCTCCGGGTACGACGGCACCAGCGCCTCGCACCAGCTGACCGTCAAGCGCTGACCGCTGCGGCGGGCCCGGGACGGCCGCAGTGGCCGGGCCTACACCAGGCGCTCGATCAGCATCGCCTGCCCCATCCCGCCGGCGACACACATCGACTCGATCCCGTAGGTGCCGTCCAGCGCGGTCAGGCCGTTGATCAGCGTGGTCATGATCCGCGCCCCGGTCATGCCGAACGGATGGCCGAGCGCGATCGCGCCGCCGAACGGGTTGAGCTTCTCCGCCGGAATCCCGAGCTCGTCCATGCACGGGACGATCTGGGCGGCGAACGCCTCGTTGATCTCGACGATGTCGATGTCCTCGATCTTCATCCCGGTCTGCGCCAGCAGCGCCTCGATCGCCGGGATCGGGCCCAAGCCCATGATCTCCGGCCGGATCGCCGCGACCGTCGAGGCGATGATCCGGGCCTTGGGCGCCAAGCCGAGCCGCTTGGCCTTCTCGTCTGACATCACCAGCACCGCGGCACCGCCGTCGTTGAGCGGGCACGAGTTTCCGGCCGTCACTGTACCGTCCTCCCGGAAGGCGGGCTTGAGCTTGGACAGCACCTCCATCGTCGTGCCAGCCCGGGGACCGTCGTCCTGGTCGACGATCGTCTCCGAGACCGACACCTGGTTGCCCTGCTTATCCACGTCATCGTGGGCCGGCACCGTGACCGGGATGATCTCGGCGGCGAAATGGCCTGAGTCACGGGCCTCAACCGCGCGCGATTGCGAGGTCACGGCCCACTGGTCCTGGGCCTCGCGGCTGACGTGGCAGCGATCGGCGACGTTCTCGGCGGTCATCCCCATCGAGATGTACACGTCGTACAGCGATCCCGCCGAGCCGTCGAGCTGGGGGTGCTTGGCCTCCTCCATCATCGCCGCGCCCAGCCCGGCGCGCGAGACGGCCTCCACGCCGGCGGCGATGTACTGGTCGCCCTCGCCGCACTTGACCGCGTGTGACGCCATCCGGATCGTCATCAGCGACGAGGCGCAGAAGCGGTTCACCGTGCAGCCCGCCACGTGATGGTCGAGCCCGGCCAGCAGCGCGGCGTTGCGCCCGATGTTGTAGCCCTGCTCGCCGATCCCCGATGCGGCTCCCATCAGCACGTCAATGGTCTGGGAGAAGTCGACCTGCGGGTTGCGCTCGATCAGCGCGCGGATCGGAATCGCCGCCAGCTCATCGGCGCGGACGGTCTTCAAGGAGCCCTTCATCGCGCGGCCGATCGGCGTGCGGATGGCGTCGACGATCACTGCTTCTGGCATTCGTTCATCGCTCCTGTGAGAAATTGCAAGCAAAAAGACAAGGCCCCGTGAGGGGCCCTCGATTCATAGCCCCAGGCCGTGCACGCCCTTCTCGTTCCATCCCAGGTGGTGGGCGAGCTCGTGACGCACCGTGCGCGTCACCTGTGCCTTGAGCAGCTCCGGATCGTGCGAGAAATCCCGCAGCAGCGTGTCCCGGAAGATCACGATCCGGTCATGGAAGAAGTCCCGGGCGACCGTATCGCCCTGGTACAGGCCGTACGCGCGCCGGCGCCGGCCGCCGTCGGAGATCACGATCGCCACGTGTTCCAGCGCGCGGTGGAACTCGAGCGGCAGCTCGTCGATCGCGGAGCGCACGAGCGCTCGGAAGTCCTCGTCCTCGGTCGGATCGAACAGATCGTCGTCCTCGTCGGGGCCGACGGGCTCGTCCTCGCCCCAGACGCCCTCGGCGGCCAGGCGCTCGGTGCTCTGGACCAGCGCCTCGAAGTCCGCCTCGGATTCGGGGTCGCGCCAGCCGGCCAGGTGGATCATCGCCAGCACGATCGTGCCGCCGATGATCACGGCTCCGGCGCCGAATACCGCCACGCCCTGCAGCAACCGGACCGCGAAGGAATCGCTGAAGCCGGTGATCAGGCTGACCGCGCCCAGGCCCACCGTCAGCGCGGCGGCGGCCGAGAGCAGGATGCGGCGCGGGGTCGGGGGTGTTCCCGGCACGGCCTACCTCAGCGTCCTGGCGATCACGAGCCGCTGGATCTCGTTCGTGCCCTCGTAGATCTGGGTGATCTTGGCGTCGCGCATCATCCGCTCGACCGGGTACTCCTTGACGTAGCCGTACCCGCCCAGGACCTGGATCGCCTCGACCGTGACCTGCATCGCGACGTCGGAGCAGAACAGCTTGGCCATCGCCGAGTACTTGCCGACGTCCGGATCGCCGCGGTCGATCTTGGCGCAGGCCTGGTAGAGCAGCTCACGGGCGGCCGCGCACTGGGTCTCCATGTCGGCGAGCTTGAACTGGATCGCCTGGAAGGCGTTGATCGGCTTGCCGAACTGCTTGCGCTCGCGCGCGTAGGCGACCGCGTAGTCGGTCGCCCCCTGAGCGATGCCCAGTGCCTGGGCGGCGACGCCGAGCCGGGAGCGATCCAGGGTCGCCATCGCGACCTTGAAGCCGTGGTTGACCTCGCCGACCACGTTGGCGGCCGGGACCCGCACGCCGTCGAAGACCGGCTGCCCGGTCGGCGAGCCGCGGATCCCGAGCTTGTGCTCGAGCTTGCCGACGCTGAACCCCGGGCGGTCGGCCTCGACCACGAACGCGGTGATCCCGCGGGCGTGGCCGGCGTCGCGATCGGTGACCGCGAACACAACGTAGAAGTCGGCGACCCCGCAGTTCGTGATCCAGTTCTTGGAGCCGTCGATGACCCAGTCCTCGCCGTCGCGGACGGCGTGCGTGCGCATTCCACCCGGGTCCGAGCCCGCATCGGGCTCAGACAGCGCGAACGCCGGCGACCACTCACCGCTGGCGCACCGCGGCAGGAAGCGCTCTTTGAGCTCGTCTGAGCCGAACAGCCTGATCGGCAGCGTCCCGAGCTCCTGGATCATCAGGATCAGCGCGGTCGAGGCGCACGCCTTGGCGATCTCCTCGACCGCCATGTTGAGCATCAGCGTGCCGGTGCCGGTCCCACCCTGGTCGAGCTCGAACGGCAGCCCCAGGATGTCCTGCTCGGCCAGCAGTTGGCGCAAGTCGTGGGGGTAGGCGGCCTGCTCGTCGATCTCCGCCGCGCGCGGGGCGATCCGCTGCTGCGCAATGGCGCGGATCGCGTCCCGGAACTCGAGGTGTTCGGGCGGGAGCGTGTAGAGCTCGGACAGAGCCGACATGTCATGGATCCTACCCCGGCGCGGGCGCCGGGAGCCGGGCGGAGCCGGGGGCGGGCGGCGCGGGGGCGGAACGTCTGGCCCGAG
>ODAK010005188.1_pt1 | contig 13256 bp, 14 predicted proteins | sample 1539591 | NCBI WGS metagenome assembly ODAK01 (sample SAMEA3539303, study PRJEB22396) | soil metagenome | biome: tundra; feature: field; material: soil | place: USA | collected 2010-05 | depth 0.15 m | reverse complement strand
CACGGCGCCAAACGACACGCCCGCTTGGGAACGGTTGCGCGCACGTCGGCGACGCGATCGAGGACGGCTGCTTCGCCCCGGCAACGCGGCACTCAGGATGCCCGGCGTGACGACCGCTTCGCACGGCGAGCGGCGACCGGATCGACGGCGAGCACGCGATCGCAAACGTGGCGAAGCAGTCGCCGGCCTGGCCAACCACCGGGCGCCTGGCGCGGTCAAAAGCGATCATCCGCCGGGACGCCGATCGGGCGGGACCATCGGCGTCACCGCGTCGTCGCCGATGCACTCGCGAGCTGAACACCGGCGCCGCGAGCGAAGCAGTCGTGCGTTCGCCGACCGTTGGCGCTTGAATGCAGCAGCACGGCGGCGGCGAGCGCGTGCTGCTGGAGTGCGTCTGACGGGATCACGGCAGCCTGGTGGCCGCTTCGCTACGAGTTCGCTAGCGCAGGCGCCGAGTCGTCGCTCAGATCATTTCGTGTTCGCGATGAGCCGCTCGCGGTCAAACAGCGTGGATAGGAGTCGCCATCCGAGCCGGTTGGCGAGCAGCAGCGCGGCCGCGAGAGCGAATGCGAGGGCTTGTGTCGCGTGGATTACGTCGATCGCGATCAGTGTCGTGATCGCGATGGTGGGGAGGCTTGCGAGCGCGCTGAGTTGTTGGGCGACGCGCATGTCGCTTGCCCTGGTGGAGATCGCGAGGCCGAGCCAGATCGACCACGCGGCGATCAGCGGCGTGAAGATCACCTGGGCGAGGATGTCGGGGCCTCGGATCAGTGCTGTGGCGACGCCTGGATGGGCGAAGAGCGCGACGAGGGCGAGGAAGAGTCCGTAGACGGCGTAGGCGATCGCGAGCGCGGGGAGGAGCACCGCGAGCGCCTTTCCGAGCAGCAGCTCTTCGCGCCGGATCGGTGTGCTGAGCACGGGCTCGAGGGTGCCTTGTTGGCGCTCGGCGACGACCGCGTACGCGGCGAGCGTGGCTGGTACCAGCGCTGGGATCCCGAGCATGTACAGCAGCTCGTGGTGGTGGCTGAGCTGCGCCGCCGACGTCGAGGAGACCGCGAACACTGAGACCAGCGGCTGGACGAGGAAGATCACCGGGAAGATCGCCATCGCCGCGACGATCGAGCCGTTGCGCCGGTAGGCCCGCAGCTCGTTGCGGATGATCGCCCGGATGCGCCTGCGGCTGAGCCTTCTCATGCGCGGGTCGCTTCGTGGTCCTCGTCGATCAGTTCCAGGTAGACGTCCTCGAGCGAATGGTGGGACTCGCCGACGGAGAGCACGTCGCCACCGGCCGCCACCAGCGCCCGGGTGATCGCCGGAGCTGCGACCTCGGCGTCCGATACGGCAACGACGTACGCCCCGCCACCGTCCTGGCGCCAGCCCTCGACGGCCGGCAGCCCGCCGAACACACGCCCCGGATCGGCGAGTGGAGCGATCGTCCTGACCGTGAGTGCCTTGGCGAACAGCCGGTCGCGCAGCTCATCGGGACGGCCGATCGAACGCAACGTCCGGTTGAGGATCGCGACGCGGTCACAGAGCCGCTCGGCCTCCTCGAGTCGGTGCGTCGTCAGGAAGACCGTGACGCCGCGCTGGCGCAGCTCGTCGATCAGCTCATGGACCTCTCGGCTGGCGACAGGATCCAGCCCGGCGGTCGGCTCGTCGAGAAACAGCACCTCGGGGTCACTCAGCAACGCCCGCGCGAGCGCAACCCGCTGGCGCAGACCCTTGGACAGGGTTCTGCAGGGATCGCCCGCCCGGTCGGTCAGGTTGACCGCCTGCAGCGCACGCTCGATACGCGCGTTCTGGTCGGGCACTTCGTAGAGGTCAGCGAAGCATTCGAGGTTCTCGGTCACGCTCAGCCGCTGATAGAGGCCAGGTGTCTCGGGCATGATCGAGATCCGGCGGCGGATCTCGACTCCGTTCTCAGGCAAGAGCGGGATACCGGCAACCGTTGCCGACCCGGACGTGGGTGCGATCAGTGTCCCGAGCGTTCGCACCGTGGTCGTCTTCCCAGCGCCGTTCGGCCCGAGGAATCCGAACACCTCGCCGTAGGCGATCTCAAACGACACGTCTTCGAACGCGACCCGATCACCGAACCGCTTGCCCAAACCGTGAACCGACAGCGCCGGGCTCCCACTCGCCTGGTGAGATGGCGCCAAGCTATCCCGGCTCACGATGGCCACGTCTCGCGTAAACGGGCAGCCACACGCCGAACTGCCAGCTCAGACGAACCCCGTCACGGACGGCCGTGCCGCCGCCGATGCAGAATGCCAGCCGGACCATCGTGCAGATCTAACCAGCATAATCGCCACCCCGAACGCCAGCCTCTCACACGACGATCTGACCAAGCATGATCCGCGCGGAAGGGCGAACCGGAAAGGCGGGGCCGCGAGGCGGTCGACGCCGTCGGGCGCGGCGGCGCCGGCTAGCGCGAGCTCTGTCAAAGCTCCCGAAGGCGCACCGCGATCAGCTTCTTTACGAGCGTCTTCGGGAGCGGACGGTCGACGGGGAAGTGGAGGGCGCTCTTCGTCATCGTGTAGCCCTTGAGCTCGCCGGGAAGCTGTGCGAGGACCGAGCCGCTGAACGGCAGGTAACTCAGGTGATCCCTAAACGCGGCAAAGCCCGCGACCGTCTTACCGCCTACGCGGAAGGCGGGAACGCGGTACGAGATCACCTGTTCGGCGTCTGGGACGATCTCGAGAATGGTCTCTCGCAATGCCTGAAGCGTGCTGCGCTTCGGCTCCTCGACTCCTCGCAGATACTCGTCGACCTCCTCGGCAGACACGCCCAGGCAGTCTAAGAAGATCTGCCGCTAACACGGGCGACGGCTCCCTGCCAGTCGGCAGCGGATGTCACGCTCGGGCATCGTGCGGTGCCTCGGACCCGGCCACAAAGCGCGCCAGCAGTGGCAAGAGCGCGCTCACTGACAGATTGTGGTTCAACCCGGCAGCGTCAGCACCAGACCTCCTCTCCCACCAGCACCGGCGTATCCGCGCCGAGCCCGAGAGCCGCGCAACGCGCAGACAGCGCGCACGCACGCCGACGTGGTCAGCGCCGCTGGTCGCGCCGATCTGATCAAGGCCAACGTTAGCCAGAACGCGTGTAGCTGCAATCGCCGAGCGTCCCCACAGGAGAGAGACAACGCAAACGCGAGCGACGCCGGCGCGAAGCAGTCACGGTCTCAACGTCGCGGGCACCGCGGTGCGCTGCTGCTGGCAGACAACCTCGGCCACGCGCCCGTCCCGCGGCGGCGTGCCTGCTCTCGCCTCGAAGCAGTTGCGCGGCTCCGAGGCACTCGACGCTCGCGGCGTTCCCGCGCACGTCCGGCGACGGACGATGCCAGCGACTCCCTCGTCGCCGAAGCCAATCGCGCGGTTCACGCCGGGCGCCAGCGCGAAAGCGATCGTGCCGGGCATCGGCGGGCCGTCGACCACGGCCAGGTTTCGCATCAAGCTCGAACCATGTGGATCGTCCTGAAAGAGATCGCCGAAGCTGGCCTTCCCGGGCGGCCGCTCCGCCGCTGGGAGTTCATCGGCGCCAGCGAGGCACCCGACCACGTCGCTGCCTGCCGAGAGGTCGGGCGCGGCCGGTACGCCGCCGTCGAGGCTCAGGCGGTGATCGTCGAGTGGACCACGGAGTAACCGCGCGGGCCGCGGAGTCGCGGCGTGCGCCGCGAAGAGCCGGCCAACGAGCCGGCGGCTGGCACCCGCGGTTAGTGCCGCGCGGGGTCTGCAAACCCGTCATCTCGCACAGCCGCCAAGCCTTGGAGTAGGCTCGCCGCGTAGTGCGGCAGTTCTCGATCGCTCACGACGCCGCGCTGGCCGTGCTGCTGGCGGGCGCTTTCGTCGTGGTGTGGGAACCGCGACGCCATCCGGGACGCTGGATCCGCTGGGCAGCGTGGCTGCTGGCAGGGGCGGTCTTCACCGGATGGGTTGGCGAATACGTTGCTGACGTCGTAGAGGGGACCTGGACCGTCCAGTTCAGCCTGCCCCTCCAGTTGACCGACGCCGTCTCGCTGACGGCGATTCTCGCGCTCCTGACCCGGCGGCAGCTGCCGATCGAGCTGCTCTACTTCTGGGCGTTCTCCGCGTCCCTTCAGGCGGTGCTTACGCCCGATCTGGGCGTGACCTTTCCGGACGTCCTCTACTTCACCTACTTCCTCTACCACGTCGGGTCGATCCTCGCCGCGCTGATGCTGGTGTTCGGCTGCCGGCGCTACCCCCGCCCCGGGGCGATATGGCGGGTCTACGCGGTGACTCTTGGCTGGACGGCCCTGGCCGGCGTGGCCGACGTGATCACCGGCGGCAACTACATGTACCTGGCCTGGAAGCCGGTGCACAACTCGCTGTTGAACGTGATGGGGCCGTGGCCGGTGTACATCGCCGCCGGCGCGGCGGTTGGGCTCGTCATGTTCGTCGTGCTCGCCGCGATCGCGGGCGCAGCTGCCCGCCGCGATACGCCGCGCCTCCGCCCGCCTGTCGCCTCACCAGCCTGAATCGGCGTGGTCGCGGTCATAACATCACGACACCGACGAGCTGTTCTTGCGAAGGGCTTGGGAGCCGGATGTTGCTGGTCGTTGAAGCTGCCGCGCCGCAGCCGGGCGGTAGTAGCCGGTTGGGAGGGTGAGTGGAGTTAGCATGAGCGCACAATGAATCGGGAGGTGGACCATGCGGGCGGTGATCGTGTACGAGCTCGATGTTCGGTAACACGCACGCGATCGCTGATGCCGTTGGCAAGGGCCTCGAACCGATGCTCGAAGTCGTCGTGGTTCCATTGGCTGAGGCGGGCCGCGAGCGGTTGGGCGACGCCGACCTGCTCGTGGTGGGCGGGCCCACCCAATTTCACGGCATGAGTCGCACACGCACCCGCAAGTGGGCGGCCGCCATTGCGCAAAAGCCCAGTAACGATCTGGTGCTCGATCGCGACGCCGACGGCCCAGGCGTGCGTGACTGGCTCGCGTCGCTCGGCCACGGCGACACAAAGGTTGCTGCCTTCGACACCCGCTTCAACGGTCCGGCGGTTCTTAGAGGTAGGGCGTCAAAGGCAATCAGCCGAAAGCTTCCGAAGCACGGGTTCGAGGTGGTCGCCAAGCCCGAGAGCTTCTTCGTCAATTTGAAGAATCACCTCGAACCGGGCAAGGAGGCCCGAGCCCAAGGCTGGGGCAAACGGCTCGCGGCAAGCGTTGTATCGAGTGGCGTCGCCGATGCGGACCGTCCGGGACGACCACCCGCGTCCAAGGAGACGTGATGGCTGAGGTGATGATCCCAACTCAGGGTGAGCTGCCGTCCTACTTGGCGGCACCGGTGGGCGAGGGCCCCTGGCCGGGTGTCGTCGTCATCCACGACGCAATGGGAATGAGCCAGGACTTACGCCATCAGGCTGACTGGCTCGCGGGCGAAGGGTACCTCGCGGTAGCGCCGGACCTCTTCCATGGGAGGGGGAGGGTGGCCTGCATGATCTCGGTCATGCGCGACGTGCGCGCCGGACGGGGAAGGTCGTTCGACGAGATCGAGGCGGCACGCGTCTGGCTGGGGGCCCGGGAGGACTGCACGGGCAGGATCGGTGTGATCGGCTACTGCATGGGAGGGGGGTTCGCTTTGCTGCTCGCAGCCGATCGCGGGTTTACGGTGTCGAGCGTTAACTACGGCACCGCTCCGAAGGATGCCTACACGGCCAGCTTCCTGAGAGGGGCTTGCCCGATCGTGGGAAGCTACGGCGGCAAGGATCGTGCACTGCGGGGGGCCGCTGATCGCCTCGACCGGGCATTGACGGCCGTGGGGGTCGAGCACGATGTCAAGGAGTACCCGGAGGCCGGGCACTCCTTTCTCAACGACCATGAAGGAGCTGGAGACAAGACGCCGCTCCCGTTCGCTGTCTTGGAGCCTGTCTTCGGAATACTCTCGCCAGGATCGGGCTACCACGAGGAATGCGCGCGCGATGCACGGCGACGCATCCTGGCGTTCTTCGAAGCGCACTTGAAGCCGTAGAGGGGCGAGCCGCCCGGTACTGCCGGTCCCGGGTGGGGACAGACCGGCCCACCGGCCGGGGATCGCTCCGGCAAGGCCGTGGCGTTAGTCGGTTGTGATGCCCCGGAAGGGCTGTCGCCTCGCGACGAGACGTAACACAGAGGACGAGGAGTCGCCGCAACTGTTCCTTGACGAGGACCAGCACCGACGCCGGGTTGCGTCGGCGCTGCCGCTCCTGCCGTCGCAATGGGAGCCCGGCGGTGGTTCGCTTGACGTTGGAGAGTGAGACGGCGATCCAATGAAGCACCGGCCTGAGTGACGCCCAGTCCCGACAGCCGGCAGCGCAGAGACCTGCTCTCGCGGTGTCTCGGGCATCCGGCCTCTGCTCGCGCCCGCCCTCGTTGCGCGGATAGCGCGCCTCTGCAGACGATCGCATTCGTCCCCGACCCGCCGGACGGCCCGCGACTGCATTGGCGACAACGCGATCACGCGGCTCGGCGTCTTCCTCGCCGGAAGCGGGGCTCGGCCGGCGAGATGGAAAAGCGGGCGTTTGCGTAGGGATTTCGCCGATTCTGCCGGCGTAGAGGGGGCCTCGCTTTCGCCGACTGACGCGACCGGGGGACGAACGCCCGGACACCCGTCGATCCCGAAGTTTGGTACCCCATTGGTACCTTGGCTACTTCTCACTGAGCTTCCTGTTGCCGTCCAAAGGTGACGATTAGCAGGGAGTTGTCTTAACGCGCCCGAGAGGATTCGAACCTCTGACCTTCGGTTCCGTAGACCGACGCGGACCGTCTCAGCGCCGTAGTTGCGGGAGATTCGAGCTGACAATCGCCTGTACCTGCGGTCATTCTGATCTGGAAGGTTGCCCGGGACCGTTGCCCGACCGACAGTTGCCCGACAGTTGCCCGGCCGCCGAGAGGGGCTGTAGAGTCGGTCACGGGCAGTCGATGCCAACCCCGAATCCCACCACCAGACCGTTTGTGCGAGCCCGCGCCACGGGCCCGTTCTGGTACGGGAAGTGGTCCCGGAACGGGACCCCGGTGATCCGTGCGCTCGGGCGGGCGTGGGTGGAACCGGACGGATCTGGTGGATGGCGCCGGCGGCGCGGTCGGCCACCCGACGGGTCGCTCACCGAGGCACAGGCCGCCGCGCGGATGCTGGCCCTCGTCCGCGAGCACGACACCGACCAGGAACTGCTCGAGCGCGACGCTGCGGAACGCCTACGCCGGGGCGTCACCTTCCGGGAGATGGCGACGGCCTACCTGCAATGGCTGGAACGCGTGAAGGGGGCCAAGCCGTCGACATTGCGTGACCACCACTCGGTGCTGGGCGAGCCGGCGGTGCCGCATCGTCGGGGCACGGGCGTCTCGAGCGGGCGGATCATGGCCGCGCTCGGCGATCGCCCGGCCCGGGAGATCACCACGCGGGAGATCGAGGACCTGCTCGCCGCGATCGCCGCCACCGGCGTGGCGCCGCGGACGGTCAACAAGGCTCGGGCAGTGATGTGCTCGGCGTTCAATTTCGCGATGCGCCCGAGCGCATTTGGCCTCCCTGCCAACCCGGTCAGGCACGCCGACCGGCGTGCCGAGCCGCAGACTGCCGCACTGGCCTTCTACTCGTCAGAGCAGGTCGAGGCCCTTGCCCGCTCCCTCACGTCTGGGGCACATCGCGAGGTCTCGAAGAGGACCATCGATGGGGAGGAGGCGGTGGCGCGCGCTTACGAGGACGCCCAGGACGGAGAGCTCACACGAGTCGCCGCGTACGCCGGTCTTCGCCGCGGCGAGCTGGTGGCGCTGCGCTGGCGTGACGTCGACTTCGTCGGGCGCAAGCTCGTTGTCCGCCGCGCGGTCTCTGGGGATGTCGAGGTCGCCTCAACCAAGAGCCGGCGAGCCAGGGAGGTCCCACTGCCCCAGCAGGCAGCCGCGGCTCTCGACCGGCTCAGCCGGAGGGGAGACTTCACGGCTCCCGACGATTACGTGTTCGCCAACCGTCTCGGCCGCCGGCTCGATGCGTCTGCATTGCGTCGCCGCTTCGAGCGGGCCCGCGATGCAGCTGGCTTGGAGCCCCTTCGCTTCCACGACCTCCGCCACACCTACGGATCGCTGCTCGTCGCCGGCGGCATCGACTTGGCCAGCGTGAAGGCGGCAATGGGCCATGCCCGGATCTCGACGACCGAGCGGTATCTCCACGCGCGGCCCGCGGGCGAGCTGGCGGATCGGTTCACGGCAGCACTCGGCGGACTCGCTCCGGCGATTGAGCGGGCCGAGGTGCGTTGAGTGAGCGAGTCCGATCCGACGACGACCGATCCCGACGGGCGGCGGGTCGTCTTCGACGGCGGTTCACAGCAGCATCTTGCGTTGGGCCGGCGCGGCTGGCTGCTGGATCACCTCGAGCTGATCCTCGGCGCGGTCGAGGCGCCCGATCACCGAGAGGATGACCCGCTGCCTGGGCGTGAGCGCTTCTACCGGCAGAACGTCTTGCAACCCGGCCGATGGCTCCGAGTGGTCGTAGACTTCAACGACGATCCCGGGTGGATCGTGACCGTGCTCGTGCAGGACAACGACCCGCGCGGGAGACAACGATGACCGTGACCGTCGCTGGAATCGAATTCGAGCATCACGACTACGACGCCCGTGCCGATGTCCTCTACCTGACCGCCGAGGGCTACGCCGGGCCGCCGGCGAATGCGCATGCCAGTCCCGAGGGGCATGGGATCGAATACGACGAAGCCGGAAGGGTCGTCGCGATGACCTTGGTGAACGTCAGGTCCCTGCTCGATCGCGATGGCGAGCTGACGATCACCTGGCCCGCCGGCCACGTTGGCGCCGACGATCTGGCCGGCGTGCTCGCACCCGCGGCATAGGCGCCGCGGGGCCGCTGCCAGGCGCGGACATCTCCGGACATCTCCGGACATCTGCGGACATCTTGCGGACAGCACTGTCAGTGCGTGGAGTGTATGTCTGCTGCCGTTGGGGATAGGGATGCGGTGGAGGGTGCTGCTGCAGGGCTGAGTCGCGCGTGCCGCGGTCACGGCAAGACGAGGCCTCGAGACGTCGCTGGCCGAGTGTTTGACAGCGGCTCAGCGGTACGAAAGCTCAGCCGATGCGATTCGGCAAGGCGCGATCTCATCGCGTGCGGCAACTGGCATCGTGCACGGACGCGCGATCGACGCCTCGCAATCCGCCGCGTCACCCCGTCGTTCCGCCAGCCACACGACGCGCGCTGGGTCGCGCGCCCTCAGGTGGGCACGGACGCCCACAGCAGCTTCCCCGCGACCGCCATTCTGTGGGGCAAGGCCCGCCCTCGCTCGAGGCCATCTGGGCTCAGACGCACTCCGGGGCCACGACCTGGCCTGGCTCGCTCAAACTGTGGGGGACGTCGCTCTCGGCGGTTGAAGCGTTCGCGTTCTGCGGGACCGCGCACTTGTTTATGGACGGTAGGAAAAGCCAACGGGCCCGTGGCGCCAGAGCATGCTTTTCGCCGGATGCAGGGCCCACGTCGAGGCACGTGGAACCGATCATTTGCCTATGCAGAGTCGCTCGGGCCCCGGCCTGCCAACCCTTGTCCCCAAGCCTGGTCCCGGGCGATCGGAACGGCGCCGATGGACTCATCCGCAAGCGACCGAGCCGACGATCGGATTCGCGGCGGAGGAATCGTCAGGCGCCGGCCGCGCGGGACGATCCCTTGGTCTCGCCAAGGCAATCGTGCGTCGGACAAGAAGGTCGGGACGAATGCAATCGTCACCAGCGTCACCAGCGAACCGAGGCTGCGAGCGCTACCCGACGAATCCAGGCGCCGTGGGCGCGCGTGCAAAATCTAACCACGAAGCCGGGAGACCGTACAGCGCGCGAAGATCGTCGCATATCGTGACCGCGCCCCGGAAGTGCGTGAGCTGGCGTGCGATGCCTGCCACCGACGGATCAGGGTTGATCACGATTAGCCGGGTGAGATGCGGCTGAGCAAATGCTTCCAGGAAGAGGCGCCGCGTCCGGAAGTCGGTTGGCGGGAAGGAATATCCGATGACCACAAGGGTCTCGCATTGGCTAAGAGTCTGCAGGGCGGCCTGCCAGACCGTTGGGAAAGGATGCTGATCAAAGCGCTTGTACAGCAGCGGCGGGATAACGATGGGCTCCATCTGCCATACGTCTCGAGACGGAAGCTCCCCGAGCCAGTACGACGGACTCCGATCGAGCACAATTCCGTGCCTCAGCTCCCGCGGTGGCTCCTCCGCGAACGAGGGATATCTCCGTTGGTCCGTGTACCTCAGCCAGTCGATCGACCCGTGCAGCTTCAACACACGGGCAGCCTCGTAAAGCTTGTTGTTCGCATGGCCGTAATAGCGCGGACCATCGACGTATTGGGACACGCCCGCAACCGGCAGGGTCACCTCGTCGAACTCGAAACCCAGCCCGAGAGCTGGCTTCCACAGCAGATGACTGGCGTCAAGATCCTCGTCGGCCAGCTCGCGCTCCTCCATCGGGTTCCGCATCGAGGGTGGCATCGGCTTCGGGCCGACGCCAGACGCGGAAGCGATTGACTCCTCAGCCAGGGTGTCGTAGTTGAACGTGAGTACGTCGGCCCTCGCCGTGAGCACTTCGCTTCCGAACTGACGGGCAGTCGGCGTGTGACCACCGTAAGACAGATTGCCGAGATAGGTCAGGAGCATCTGCCTCAGTGCGAAGCTCGCGCGCTGAAGCCGTAGCCTCACGTCGGGGTTGGTCGCATCTGCCGCCTGCGACTCGAAGAGTGTTAAGCACTCCTCGATGTCGAACGGCTCCGATCGGAGACCGTCAAGGTCAACATGCCAGAACCGCTTGATCTCCTCGAACAGCAAATCCACATAGACGTGCTGGCGGAAACCGTCGAGCCGCTCATTCCGTCGGTCGGCGAGAAAGACTTTGAAGAAGTTACGTGCCAGTGGGGCTGCGCTATCGCGGCTCGGGTCGAGGATCGAGCAGTTGAACCCGGCACCTAGGAGGAAAACGACCTGAGCCACTTACCACAATCGTAGGCCTCACGAGGCCCAGCACTCGGGTTGATAATTGAGAAGAATCAATCGCTATCCGATGTGGCGCTGAACGAGGGCGTCTCCCCGGCTTGAAGACGGCCGCCACGGGCTTAGGTCAGAGCCAGGAGACGATCGGCTGTGCGCGCGTCCTTTCGCCCGGACTCCGCGTCCGGTGGTCCGGTTCGCACGATCGCTCTGGCACGCCGCCGGGCGTGCGGCGCAACTATTGCCTTGGCGGCGAAGGGATGGCCCGCTCTCCCGAGGCCGGACGAGTCCTCCGCCGCGAAAGGAGCCGCCGGCTCGGCGATGGCCGGCGCGATGCCTATAGCGACAACCCGATCGCCGGCTCGGATGCTGTCTTGGCCAGAGCCGAGAGGGCTCAGGGGGCCGGTCACAAAAAGTGGGCTTTACATTGCCGGAACGTTGGCTATAGGCTCGGGTGCGACGCCTGCGCAGATTGATGTGCCGGTCGGGGCGGTGCCGGAGGGGTGGGGGCATGCCCGGTTGATGCCAACCTTCGGGATCCGCAATCAACAGGAGCAGGAGAAACGCGCGACATCGTGCCTGTTGGCGGTGATGCACGGAGTGCCGGAGTTTGGCTACGCGCTGCTGAAGGAGCTCGATGCGCCCAAGGCATCGGTGATCGAGACATTTGCCGAGGTGCGGTTTAAAGATGCCAACGGCAAAACGGTGATCCCTGACGGGGCGATCGTCTGCCGGCGGGGCAAGAAGACGTGGACCTGCCTGGTTGAGGTCAAGACAGGATCGGCCCGTCTCAAGGACGACCAGGTCAACGCTTACCTCGATATCGCTAAGACCAACGGGTTTGATGGCGTGCTCACGATCTCCACCGAAATCACCGGCAACTCGTCGGAGTCTCCGGTCTCAGTCGACCGGCGCAAGCTTCGGGGCGGCATGCAGCTGTGGCACTTCTCATGGTGGCGCGTGCTGACCGAGGCGATCGTTCAGCAACGCTACCGCGGCATCTCAGATCCTGACCAGGAATGGATTCTGCGGGAACTAATCCACTACCTGAGCAGCGACGCATCGGGCGCCGTCGGCTTTGAGGACATGGGTGACAAATGGGTCGCGGTCCGTAACGCGGCACGAGAAGGCTCGCTGCGCAAAGGAGACGCCGCCGCCCGCGACGTCGCCGAACGCTGGGAACAGTTCACCAACTACCTCAGTCTCAGCCTTTCCCAAGAGCTCGGCGCACACGTCGTCGTCGCTCGCGCTCGCAACCAGACCACATCAGCACGCCTGGACGAACTCGTCGCAAGTCTTGAGACCCGCGGAGAACTCTCCTCGACGTTACGCGTCCCAGACGCGGTCGGGCCGCTCACGATCCGGTCTGACCTACGGTCGCGTCAGACGTTCGTCAGCGTCGCGATCGACGCTCCGCGGGAAGGCCGTGCGAAGGGACGGTTCAACTGGCTGATCCGTCAGCTCAAACAGGCACGAGACGACTTGCTGATCGAAGCCAGCTTCCCAAACGCCCGCACCACGACCGTCGCCAAACTCTCAGAGGTGCGCGACGACCCCTCGCCTCTGTACTACACGGCGGACCCAAAGCGCGAACCCCGAGGCTTCCTGCTTACCCAGTCAAAGCCGATGGGCCAGAAGCGCGGTCGTGCCGAAGGCTCCTTCGTTCGCGAAACCAGCGCTCAGACAGTCGCGTTCTACAGCGACATCGTGCAGAACCTCAAAGCTTGGTACGCGCCCGCGCCAAAGCTTCACTCCGCACCTGACCAGCCAGTCGACCCAGCCGAGCCTCCGCCCGCGGTGCTGCCAGCGTGGGCCACCACTGAGGCCCTGACCTCTGCCGCAAACAATCCCCCTGAGGCTGCAGCCACGTAGGACGCAGTGCATGTAGAAGGCGTTGAGCCGGTCGGCCGAGCGGTCGCCAGCCTCTTAGCTGCGTAGGCAAATCGATGCCCCACGATCTCGGTAGGTTGGCCCTGCTCACGGCGAGAGGACGGTGTCCGAGCCGGCGAGCGATTGTCGCCAATGCTCTAGTCCGCGTGAGCCGGCTCGCCGGGTGACCGCACTCGCCGGCACCGGTCGCGCTGGACCCCCGGATCGTTCAGGAATGAGCAGAGCGCTGAGGTCCCGGCCAACCCGCGAATAAGCAGAGCACCGGCGCGACCGTTACGGCGGTCATGTCCGATGTATCAGCTCGTCCTCCCCGCCTGTTTGTTGTCGTGCGCAGCGGTCCGGCACGCCGTCACCGGCCCCCGGGTGCGGCCTATCATCGATCGGGTGACCGGCGCGGGGCAATGTGC
>ODAK010005186.1_pt1 | contig 13257 bp, 13 predicted proteins | sample 1539591 | NCBI WGS metagenome assembly ODAK01 (sample SAMEA3539303, study PRJEB22396) | soil metagenome | biome: tundra; feature: field; material: soil | place: USA | collected 2010-05 | depth 0.15 m | reverse complement strand
CACGTGAACGCGAGCGCCAGCACGGGCAAGAGGATCAGCGACTTGTTCTTCATCAAAGGGCTCTCTAGGGTTTGTTGAAATTGACGCAGCTTGGCGCGGTGCGTGTCCGTCAGAGGGCGCTCGTCGTGCCTCAAGTCTTTCCCAGCGCGTCGAGCGCGAGGTTCAACTCGAGCACGTTGACGCGCGGCTCGCCGAGAAAACCGAACCACTGCTTCTGCGTTCGCTCGCTGATGAGGGCGCGCACGCGCTCGACGGGCAGACCCCGGGCGTGGGCGACGCGCGCCGCCTGGTACTCGGCCGCAGCGACGCTAGTCTCCGGGTCGAGCCCGCTTCCCGACGCGGTCACGAGATCGACCGGGATCGGTGCCGTGTTGCCGGGGTCGGCGGCTCTCAAGGCGGCGATGCGACCCTTGACGGCGTCGACGAGGGCCGGGTTCGAAGGCCCCAGGTTCGAGCCGCCCGAGCTGGTGGCGTTGTTCGGCCCTGGCGACGTGGCCGACGGCCGGCTCCAGAAGTACTTCGGGTCGCTGAAGTTCTGGCCGATCAGCGTCGAGCCGACGACCTTGCCGCCGCGTTCGACGAGGCTGCCGGCCGCCTGCCACGGGAACGCGACCTTCGCGACGCCAGTGACGAGCAAGGGGTAGGCGACGCCGGTGACCAGCGACAGCAGGAGGAAGAGAACGAACAGGGGGCGAAGGATGGTTTTCATGACGGCCTCAGACGAGGTGGGCGACCGACAGCACGACGTCGATCAGCTTGATGCCAATGAAGGGGACGATGAGGCCGCCGACGCCGTAGATCAGCACGTTCCTGCGCAGCAGCTCGGCGGCCGGCGCGGCGCGGTACCTCACGCCCTTCAGGGCGAGCGGGATGAGGAAAACGATGACGATGGCGTTGAAGATGACCGCCGACAGGATCGCCGACGACGGGCTTGTCAGGCGCATCACGTCGAGCGGGGCGAGCTGCGGATAGGTCGTCGCGAAGGCGGCCGGGATGATGGCGAAGTACTTGGCCACGTCGTTGGCGATCGAGAACGTAGTGAGCGAGCCGCGCGTCATCAGCAACTGCTTGCCGGTCTCGACGACTTCGAGCAGCTTGGTCGGGTTCGAATCGAGATCGACCATGTTGCCGGCTTCCTTGGCCGCCTGCGTGCCGGTGTTCATCGCCACCGCGACGTCGGCCTGCGCCAGGGCCGGCGCGTCGTTGGTGCCGTCGCCCGTCATCGCGACGAGGCGGCCTTCGGCCTGGTACTCGCGGATCAGCTTCAGCTTGGCTTCGGGTGTCGCTTCGGCGAGGAAGTCGTCGACCCCGGCCTCGGCGGCGATCGCCGCAGCGGTGAGCTTGTTGTCGCCGGTGATCATGATGGTCTTGATACCCATCCGGCGCAACTCGGCGAAGCGCTCCTTGATGCCGCCCTTGACGATGTCCTTCAGCTCGACGACGCCGAGCGCCTTCGCACCATCGGCGACGACGAGCGGCGTGCTGCCGCGGCGCGCCACGTCTTCCATCTGCGCCGTCAGCGCTGGCGGGAACGCGCCGCCCAGCCTCTCGACGTGCTTGAGGATCGCGTCGCCCGCGCCTTTCCTGATCTGCCGCGCTGTGCCATCGGCGGCGGCGAGATCGACGCCGCTCATTCGCGTCTGCGCCGAGAAGGGAACGAAGGTCGCGCCGAGCGACGCCATGTCGCGCTCGCGCAGGTTGAACTTCTGCTTGGCGAGGATGACGATGCTGCGCCCTTCCGGCGTCTCGTCGGCAAGCGAGGCGAGCTGCGCGACGTCGGCGAGCTGCTGCTCAGTGACGCCTGGCGCTGCGAAGAAGGCCGAGGCCTGCCGGTTGCCGAAGGTGATCGTTCCGGTCTTGTCCATCAGCAGCACGTCGACGTCGCCGGCCGCTTCGACGGCACGGCCCGAGGTCGCGATGACGTTGGCCTGCATCATCCGGCTCATGCCGGCGACGCCGATCGCCGAGAGCAACGCGCCGATCGTCGTCGGGATCAGGCAGACGAGCAGCGCGACGAGCGTCGTCACGGTGATGGCCGTGCCGGCCTTGGCGACGTCGACGCTGAAGATCGACATCGGCAGCAGCGTCACGACGACGACGAGGAAGACGATCGTCAGCGCGACGAGCAGGATGTTGAGCGCGATCTCGTTCGGCGTCTTCTGCCGGCGTGCGCCTTCGACCATGGCGATCATGCGGTCGAGAAACGATTCGCCCGGGTTGACGGTGATGCGCACGACGAGCCAGTCGGAGAGCACGCGCGTTCCGCCCGTGACCGACGCGAAGTCGCCTCCCGCCTCGCGGATGACGGGTGCCGATTCGCCGGTGATGGCGCTTTCGTCGACCGAGGCCACGCCCTCGATCACCTCGCCGTCGAGCGGGATCGTGTCGCCCGCCTCGACGAGCACGACCATGCCTTTCTTCAGCTCCTCGGCCCCCTCCGGATGCCATGCCGAGGCGCGCTGCGGCGCCTGCAGGACCTTGGCGATCACCTTGCGCTTCATGCCGCGCAGGCTCGCCGCCTGGGCCTTGCTTCGCCCTTCGGCGAGCGCCTCGGCGAAGTTGGCGAAAAGCACCGTGAACCAGAGCCACACGGCCACGGCGATGATGAAACCGGCCGGCGCCTCGCCGTGGCCGGCGAGCGCCTGCGCGCCGAGCAGCGTCGTCAGGATGCTGCCGACGTAGACGACGAACATCACCGGGTTGCGCCACTGCACGCGCGGATCGAGCTTGACGAAAGCGTCGCGGATGGCCGGACGCACAAGCGCCGGGTCGAACAGGGAGAACGATCTGCGGGTCGAAGCCATGGCGTTCATTTCGCGGAGAAGAGCATGAAGTGCTCGGCGACGGGCCCGAGGGCGAGCGCCGGCACGTAGTTGAGCAGGCCGACGAGCAGCACCACGCCGATGAGCAGGAAGACGAACAGCGGCCCGTGCGTCGGCAAGGTGCCGGCCGTGACGGCCAGGCGCTTCTTCGCCGCCAGCGAGCCGGCGAGGGCGACCACGGGAACGATGACGCCGAAGCGGCCGAACCACATCGCGATGCCCAGCATCACGTTGTAGAAGGGCGTGTTGGCGGACAGGCCGGCGAAGGCGCTGCCGTTGTTGTTGGCGGCCGAGCTGAAGGCGTAGAGGATCTCGGAGAAGCCGTGCGCGCCGGGGTTGGCGATGCCGGCCTTGCCGGCGTCCATGGCGACCGCGACCGCGGTACCGGCCAGCACGAGGATCGGCGTGACGAGGACGGCGATCGAGACCATCTTCATGTCGAAGCTCTCGATCTTCTTGCCGAGGTACTCGGGCGTGCGGCCGATCATCAGGCCGGCGATGAAGACGGTGAGGACGGCGAAGACGAGCATCCCGTAAAGGCCCGAGCCGACGCCACCGAAGACGACTTCGCCGAGCTGCATGAGGACCAGCGGCACGGCGCCGCCGAGCGGCATGAACGAGTCGTGCATGCCGTTGACGGCACCGCACGAGGCGCCGGTGGTCACGGCGGCAAAGAGCGTCGACGCGGCGATGCCGAAGCGCGCTTCCTTGCCTTCCATGTTGCCGCCGGGCTGCAGCGCGCTCGCCGTCTGGTCGACGCCGAGCGGAGACAGCAGGGGATTGCCCGCCTGCTCCTGCGGCGACACGATGATGACCATGACGACGAACAGCAGCGTCATCGCCGCCAGCACCGCCCAGCCCTGGCGCATGTCGCCGGCCAGCCGGCCGAAGCCGAAGACGAGGGCGGCGGGAATGATGAAGATCGACAGCATCTGCACGAAGTTCGACAGCGCCGTCGGGTTCTCGTAGGGATGCGCCGAGTTGGCGTTGAAGAAGCCGCCGCCATTGGTGCCGAGCAACTTGATCGATTCCTGCGAGGCGATCGGGCCCATGGCGATCGACTGCGTCGCCGCCTTGACGTCTTCCATCACCGGGTTGCCCTTGGCGTCCTTCAGGGGCTGGCCGTCCGGGCCGTTCTTCGGCTGCTGGTAGGCGTTGACTTCGAGCGTCGTCACGTCCTTGTAGGCGTCGAAGTTCTGGATCGCGCCCTGGCTGACGAAGACCAGCGCGACGACGATCGAGATCGGCAGCAGCACGTAGAGGGTCGAGCGCGTCGCGTCGACCCAGAAGTTGCCGACCGTGCCGGTCGAGCGGGCGACGAAGCCGCGGATCAGCGCCCAGACGACGGCGATGGCGGTCGCGGCGGAGAAGAAGTTCTGTACCGCCAGCGCGAGCATCTGCGTCAGATAGCTCATCGTCGATTCGCCGGTGTAGCCCTGCCAGTTGGTGTTGGTGACGAAGCTGATCGCGGTGTTGAACGACGAGTCGGGGCTGACGGCGGTCATCGCCTGCGGGTTGAGCGGCAGCACGCCCTGCAGGCGCTGCAAGGCGTAGACGACGACGACGCCGAGCACGTTGAAGGCGACCGCGGCGACCGCGTAGCGCTTCCACGACGTGCTTTCGGCCGCGTCGACGCCGGCCAGGCGATAGAACGCCTTCTCCAGCCAGGCAATGGGCGCCAGCCACTTCGGCAGGCGCCCCTCGGCGACGGCGGCGACCCATTTGCCCAGCGGCCAGGCGAGCAGCAGCAGGACGAGGAGGTAGACGGCGAGCTGGATCCAGGATTGAGGCGTCGGCATCACAGGTTCTCCGCGTTGAAGAGCGCGACGAGGAGGTAGACGAAGAGGGCGACCGCGACGATGCCGCAGATCAGGTACAGGCCGCTCACTTGCGTGCTCCCAAAGCATCGCAGCCGGCGATGAGGCCGAAGAGCAGGGCGGCGAAGACCGCGATGAGGGCGAGGTAGGCGAAGTCCATGGTCAGCTTCTCCGCGAAGGCGATTCGGTCGATGATCCTAGGCAACCCGTCATCAAGCCGGCGTAGAAAGCGGCGCGGGGCGCATCAAGGATGTGTCAAGAGGGGCCTTGCGGGCTTGACGTGCGTCAACTGCCATTCGAAGAACCAGCCTCGTGCGTGCTCCGGGGACGCACGAGGAGTGGGCGAGCCGTCGGCCCTGCGCGCGATGCGCCGCGCGCGACCGCCTTGTCACGGTCTTGACATCGGCGCACCCACTGTCTACGTCGACTTGACGCGGCGCTGACTAGGCTCTATACGCAATCCGCAACGGACTTGCCCTGAGCCATCGCCATGAACCATCTCGCTGCCATTCTTCCTGTCACGAACGTGCTCGTCGATGTCGAAGCAACAGACCGCAAGCGCGTCTTCGAGATCGCCGGCAAGCTCTTCGAAAGCCAGCATTCGATAGCCCCCGCTCTCGTGACGAATAGCCTGTTCGCCCGCGAGCGGCTGGGCTCCACCGGCCTCGGCCAGGGAACGGCTTTCCCACATGGGCGCATCAAGGGCCTGAAGAACGCGCACGCGGCGCTGATGCGATTACGCGAGCCGATCCCCTTCGACGCCCCGGACGACGAACCCGTCTCCCTGCTTGTCTTTCTGCTGGTTCCCGAAGCGGCCACGCAGTTCCATCTCGAGATCCTTTCCGAGATCGCGGCGATGCTTTCGGACCGGAAGTTTCGGGACCGTCTGAAGGCGGAACGCGATGCGGCTGCCGTGCACCGCCTGATCGCTGCATGGGAACCGGTGCGATCCGTCGCCTGAGGTTCGCACGCGTGACGCGAGGCTATCGCTTCGCTGGGTCGCGCGCGCCCGGTTCGACGTCAGGCAGATGAATCAATCCGGTGTGATAGTCGTACTCGAAGACCTCGCCGTACCGGCCCCACTCGATCGCCGTTCGCATGACCCGCTCGGCCTGCGCCGCGTCGAGAGTTTCGCTCAGCAAGCGTAGGAACGGCTCTTCGGGCAACTCGCCCGACGGCTCTTGGTCGAGGCTTTGCCGGATATGCGCGACCAATGGCACATGCGCCAGCAATTGGCGCCCGAAAATCCGCTGCCGCTGCGCGTGCGAACCCTCGACATACTCGCGTCCGATCCGGGTGGCATGCAGGTCGCCGTGCGCCAGGCTGGAAAACTCGAGGAGCGACAAAGCTTCGACCAGGGGCAGCAACTCGTCATCGGTCAGCTCGGTGATTTCAGCGAGCCTGGGCAGGTCTGCGCGGCCGGCAAAGGTGTCGTCGAGCAGTATCTCGAGGAGCCCCTCCATGCGAACGATGTCTGCCTCGGGCAGGCGTTCGGCGACAGGCCTGCGCACCGGTTCGCTCGAAGGCCTCCTGGGCCGCCCTGAGCCGACCGTCATCAGCGCATATATCTCGTCGACGAGCATGCGAACCTCCACACTCTTCGGATCGCGCGGCCTTGGCAGTTGCACCGAAAGCTGGAAGCGAACACGCCCCGGATCGCTCGCGAAGAGGAGCACGCGGTCGGCCATCAGCACGGCTTCCTCGATGTTGTGCGAGACCACCAGGATGGCCTTGGTCGGCATCGAGCCGCTGCGCCACAGATCGAGAATGTCCTCGCGCAAACGCTCGCCGGTGAGTACATCCAGCGCCGAGAATGCTTCGTCCATGAGCAGCACTTCAGGCTCGACCACGAGGGCACGCGCGATGCCGACGCGCTGGCGCATGCCGCCGGAAAGCTCGCGAGGCAGCGCCCCCTCGAAGCCGGCGAGGCCGATCATGCGGATGGCATCTTCGGCGCGGCGCGCACGCTCGGCCGGCGGCACGCCGCGCGCCTCCATGCCGAGCTCGACGTTTTGCTGAACCGTGAGCCACGGGAAGAGCGCGAACGACTGGAAGACCATGCCTACGCCGCGCGCCGGTCCTCGGAGCGGCTGGCGCCGATAGCTCACCTGGCCCGAGCTGACGTCGACGAGCCCGGCCATGATGCGAAGCAGGGTCGACTTGCCGGACCCCGAGCGGCCGAGCAGGGCGACGATCTCGCCTTCGACGAGCCGCAAGTCGATGTCCTCCAGCACCGAGCGAGCCGCTCCATCGGCCGAACGAAATGATTTGCCGACGCCCTTGAGTTCGATGATGGGTTGAGACACAACGGGTGCCCGCTCGATCGATGCCGTCCTACGCCTCGACAGACCGCATGTTGCGCCATGCCATGCCGGCCTGCTCCGATCGGCACCTCTACTAGGGATCCCGCTGCAAGGATGGCGTCCAGAAAATCGGGGGAAAGATCATGGCTGTATCAAGGTTCGCATCAGGAGACGCTGGCCCCGGGGGACGTGCAGGCATGCGATCTGCCAGCGCGTATCGCAACCACGTTCAACGCACGAAACGGGGACCAGCGATGGCAACGTATGGCACGAAGGCGTCGGACAAGGTCGACAAGACGATGCACGAGCGCAAGGCGGGCACGCTGAAGAGCGGCACGTCGGGCAAGAGGGTGATGAGCAAGAAGCAGGCAATCGGCATCGGGCTGCCCGAAGCGCGCAGTGGCCTGCGGCAAGGTGCCGGCCAGAAGACTGGCGCAAAGAAGCCGGCGGCGAAAAGGAAGTCGTCCTAGGCTCGACGCGCCCGGTCAGGACGCGTCGATCAGCGCCTCGATCTCGCGCTCGAAGAGCTCGCAGGCGAACTCGTTCGCGCCGAAGTTGAGCGCGGTGTTGGCGCCGCTGGCCAGTCCCGCTTGCATCGAAGCGGCGAGCGCGAAGTCCTCGTCGATCGCGTCCCAGAAGATCGTCCAGTTACGCTGCCAGTGCTCCGCGGCGCGCCGCTCTTGGGCCGCCGCAGGCACGAGCATCCAGCTCGCCGTGGCGCAGCTCTGCGGCGTGGCCGGCGTGACGTTAAAGCCGTTGACGTGGTCGCCCTCCCAGAGCAGGAAGGTGCAGGGAAAGAAGAAGTAGATGATGTTGCTGTGCCGTCCGAGCAGCTCCCACGACACGGCGCTGCCCGTCTCGGCTTCGGCGAGCGAGCGCTTCGGCAGGACGATGCGCTGGTGCCGGCCGAACGAATCCTGCTGCACGAGGTTGTCGTGGAACAGGTGGGCGATCGTGGCGCGGTGCGCGTACTGGAAGTGGTAGCTCTCCAGGTTGGCGTCGAGCACCAGCTTCCAGTTCGAAGGCTGGACGAAGCGGCGCTCGTGCGGGCTCGCGGCGCGGCTGTCGTAGCCGAGGGCGTCGAGGTCGAGCGCGAGCGGGCCGAAGTAGCCCTTCCAGTCGAACGCCTCGACCGGCGACGGCACGACCCAGACGAGTCCGCAACGCTCGGCCACCGGCAATTCGACCAGTGAAGCCGCTTCGCGCGGCACGTGCGGGAAATCAGCTTCGTGCGGGCGCCCGACGAGCACGCCGCGACAGTCATAGGTCCAGCTGTGATAAGGGCAGACGAAACGGCTGCGGCCGTTGCCGCACTCGTCGGGCGTCACGACGATCGCGCCCCGATGGCGGCAGACATTGACGAAGGCGCGCAGCATGCCGTCGTCACCACGCGAGACGAGCAGCGGAACGCCTAGGACGCCGGCGCTGAACCAGTCGCCCGGCGCGGCGACGCGCGACGCCGGCCCGACCGTCTGCGGAAGGGCCCGAAGCGCGGCGACTTCCCGCGCATGCCGGACCGGGTCGAGATAGCGAGCCACCGGGCTCCTGGCGGGCTCGGCGCGCTGCCGCTCGATACCGCAGAGCGCAAACTGAGCGCGCCGCCAGAGATCTCGCGCGGAAGACGTCATGGCAGCGTCAAGGGCAACGAAGCGTTCACGATGACCTCAATGGTGCGGCAGCGTCCGGGTTCGCGCTATCGTCGAAAGCCCGATTGCCGCCAGGAGGAGCCAAGATGAAGAGTCGCCAGCTCGGAGCCCGCGGCCCGACCGTTTCCGCCATCGGCCTCGGCTGCATGGGCATGAGCGACTTCTATTCGAATCGCGACGAAGCCGAATCGGTCGCGACGATCCATCGCGCCCTCGACCTCGGCATCAACTTTCTCGACACCTCCGACATCTACGGCCCGCACACGAACGAGGAGCTGATCGGGCGAACCATCAAGGGGCGTCGCCACGAGGTCTTCCTCGCCACGAAGTTCGGCATCCTGCGCGACCCGGCCGACCCGCTGGTGCGCGGCTTCGACGGCAGCCCCGGCTACGTTCGCCGCGCCGCCGAGGCGAGCCTGAAGCGTCTCGGCATCGAGACGATCGATCTCTACTACCAGCACCGCGTCGACCCGAAGACGCCGATCGAGGACACGGTCGGAGCGGTGGCCGATCTCGTCAAGGCCGGCAAGGTGCGCTACCTCGGCCTTTCCGAGGCGTCGGTCGCGACGCTGGAGCGTGCCTGCAAGATCCATCCGATCACCGCCCTGCAGAGCGAATATTCGCTGTGGACGCGCGACCCCGAAGACGGCGTGCTCGCCGCGTGCCGGCGCCTCGGCGTCGGCTTCGTTCCCTACAGCCCGCTCGGTCGCGGCTTCCTCACCGGCGCGATCACGAAGCCCGAGGACCTCGCCGAGGACGACTACCGCCGGCACAGCCCGCGCTTTCAGGGCGAGAACTTCGCAAAGAATCTCGAGCTGGCGAAGAGGGTGCAGGAGCTGGCGGCCCAGCGCGGCTGCACCGCCGGGCAGCTGGCGCTGGCCTGGGTGCTTGCGCAGGGCGACGACATCGTGCCGATTCCCGGCACCAAGCGGCGAACGTACCTCGAGGAAAACGTCGCCGCGGTCGACATCGCGCTTTCGCCGGCGGAGCTCGACGCGCTTGCGTCCGTCTTTCCAGCCGGCGCCGCCGCCGGGCTGCGCTATCCCGAGAACATGATGAAGGCGCTCAACGGCTGATGCGTCCGGCTCTTGCCTGCAGGCCCGCATCGGCCCGCGCTAGCCTCGAAGCTCAATAGCCGAGCGCCAGGCCGGTGTTGCGACGCGGATCGTTGGCTCCGTAGAAACGGTTCGCGCCGACGGGCTTGCCGCCGATCGAGGGGGCGCCGACGAGGATCGCCGCCATCTGATTGGAGGGCGGCCCGTTCGCGAAGACGTGGCCCATGCGTTCGAGGATCGTCTTCGTATCCGGGCTCAGGGCGAAGCGCTCGAGGTAGGTCGAATCCGGCTGCCATTGCTGATGAAAGCGCGGCGCATCGACCGCCTCCTGGATGTTCATGCCGTAGTCGATGACGTTGATGATGGTGTGCACGACGGCGGTGATGATGAGGCTGCCGCCCGGCGTGCCGACGACCATCACCGGCTTGCCGTCCTTGGTCACGATCGTGGGGCTCATCGAGCTCAGCGGCCGCTTTCCCGGTGCGATGGCATTCGCTTCGCCCTGCACGAGGCCGTAGCTGTTGGGCACGCCGATCTTGGCGGTGAAATCGTCCATCTCGTCGTTGAGCAGGACGCCGGTCTTCGCCACCGTGACCTTGGCGCCGAACCAGTCGTTGAGCGTGTAGGTCACCGAGACGGCATTGCCTTTGCCGTCGATGATGGAGTAGTGGGTCGTGTTGCTCCCTTCATGCGGCCCGGCGCCCGGCTTCAGGCTCTTCGAGATCGCGGCATGCCTCGGATCGATCGCGGCGCGGATCTTCGCAGCGTAGGCCTTGTCGAGCAGGCGATCGAGCGGGTTCTTCACGAAGTCGGGGTCGCCGAGGTAGCTGTTGCGGTCGACGTAGGCATGGCGCATCGCTTCGATCTGCACGTGCACGGCGCGCGCCGAGCGGAAGCCCCAATCCTTCAGCGGGTAGCCCTCGAGGACGTCGAGGATCTCGCAGACGATCGTGCCGCCCGAACTTGGCGGTGGCGCCGAGACGATGTGATAGCCGCGGTAGTCGCACTCCACCGGCTCACGCTCGCGGGTCTGATACTGGTCGAGATCGGCCTGCGTCAGGATGCCTTTGCCGGCTCGGCTCGACGCGACGATCGCCTGCGCGACCGGTCCCTGGTAGAACCCGGCCGTTCCCGCCTCGCGGATCTGTTTGAGCGTGTGCGCGAGATCGTGCTGCACGAGGCGATCTCCGGCAGAGTAAAGCTTGCCGTTGTCGAGAAAGATCGCCGCGGTCGCCGGATCGGCTCTGAAGGCCGCGCTCGCCCTCGCGAACATCTCGGCGTCGCCCTGGTCGAGGACGAAGCCCTGCTCCGCATAGCGGATCGCCGGAGCCATGACCTCGGCGCGCGACATCGTCCCGTACCTGGCCAGTGCCATCTCGAGGCCGGAGACGGTGCCGGGAACGGCGACGGCGAGATAGCCCATCGTCGTCGAGCCCTTGATGACGTTGCCGGCGGCATCGAGGTACATGTCGGGCGTCGCGGCGAGAGGCGCCTTCTCGCGAAAATCGAGAAACGTCTTGCGGCCATCGGCGAGCTGGATCGTCATGAAGCCGCCGCCGCCCAGGTTGCCGGCGGCCGGGTAGACGACGGCGAGCGCGTAGCCGACGGCGACCGCGGCATCGATGGCATTGCCGCCCTTCTTCAGGACGTCGACCCCGACCTCGGTCGCAAGGTGCTGGGCGGTGACGACCATGCCGTGCTCGGCCGCGACGGGCGCGACAGAAGCCGCGGCGGCCTCTCGGCTGCTGCCGACCGAGGAACAGGCGACCAACCACACGAAGATGGTCGCCAGGCGTCGCGAACGAAGGGACGGTGTCATGGGACGGATCGCAAACGGCCGGCCGTCGGGCGCTTGTGTGACTGACTGTAGCGCCCGCCCGATGCGCTGCCGCCCCACCCCCTTCGTGTCGCGACCGGACGAGCGGTACACGGTGTTACCGACACGCGCCGCCTTCGCGGCTTTCTTCACGCACGGCAAGTCCACGCGTCGCTAAGATGACTTCCCGTTGTCGTTCGCGCCCGCTTTCCGCGTCGCGCGGATCGCGTCGACGGCTGCTCACCCTGCCCATGCGTCGCGTTCCGCGCCTGCTTCGACTTCTTGCTATCTCGGCCGCAGCCGCCCTGTGTCTCGGCGCGTGCTCGCCGATCGGCCTCATCGCCTCGGCTGCCGGCGTCGCGAGCGACACCAGCGTGACATGGGACATCGTCAAGCATTTTCACGCCAAGCTCACCGAAGACGACCCGACACCCTGCGCGAATCTCAACAGCGTTCAGCGCGTCCTCAATGCGCGCTGCGACTACCAACCCGGCAGCATCCGCCGCGCCGACATCGCGAAGTCGGGCCTGCAGGAATGCCCGCTCGCCCTGGCGACGCGCGACCCGCGCCTCTGGCGAGCGCTGCCGGAATTGCTCGACAAAGGCGCCAGCGTCAACGAGTGTCCCGGTTCGCCTCTCGTCGCCCTGGCCGACAGCGATCCATGCCCCGCCTTCCAGGCAGCGTCGCCGGAGGTGCTGAAGTCGATCACGACGCTCGCCGAAAGCGATCCGCGGGCGATCCGCCACGACGTCTTTCGCATGCTCGGCTGCTCGAATGCGCGCGCCGTCGGGCTCGACCGCGTCCTCACGACGTGGCTCGATCGCGGCGAGCTCGAACCTGGCAAGCTGTCATTCAGCCCGCTGAGCGCGGCCGACCCCGATCTTCTGGTCTCGCGCTTCGGCCACGAGCTCGAAGTCGCGGGCCACACGGCCGAGACGGCGCTCGACGACTACGACGGCGCCCTGCCCAGCGGCTTCGAGGAAGCGCTGCGCAGGAGCCACTGGGCCGCACTCGAGTGGTGGCTGTATCGGCTGCCGCGGCTGGCAAACCTGGCGCCGCCGCAACGCGGTGGCCAGCTTGCGTGGGTGCCCCTGCAGCGCGTGCTCCTGCCCGGCTACCTCGAGTTCCCTTCGACGCAGCGCGACATGGTCGGCTTCCTCATGGCGCGGGGCGCCGATCCGCACCAGAAGCTGCCCTTCGATCAGGGCAAGACCGTCATCGCGTTCGCAACCCGGATGAAGAGCCCGCTGTTGTCTCTTCTCGATCCGCCGAGCCCTCCGGGGCCGTCGGCGCCGACGCTCGCGAAGGCCGAGACCGACGCGCTCTTCAAGCACAACTCGGCCAACCCGCCGCCCGTCCGTGCCGCACGCGTATCGGCACAGGTCGGCGTCGACGCCACGACCTCGCGCTAGCGCCCGCTTCGGTCAGTCGTTGGCGAAGCTGTACGGACCGCCGCGCTCGAGCGCCTTGCGGTACCCCGGGCGAGCGTGGATCTTCTTCAGGAAGTTCATGAGCTTCGGCCGGCTCGCGTCGAGGCCGGCGCGCTGCGCCGCCGCTTCGACGGGAAAGCTCATCTGGATATCGGCGGCGCTGAAGTCGTTGCCGGCGAACCATTCGCTCCTGCCCAGCTCGTCTTCCATGAAATCGAGCTGGCGCTTCAGATTGGGCTCGACCGCGAGGCCCTTGACCTTGCGCGCGATGCCGCGCGCCACGGGCTTGACGAAGAACGGCATGGGCCCGGATTCGATGCGGTCGAAGATGAGCTTCAGAAGCAGCGGTGGCATCGCCGAGCCCTCGG
>ODAK010005185.1_pt1 | contig 13257 bp, 11 predicted proteins | sample 1539591 | NCBI WGS metagenome assembly ODAK01 (sample SAMEA3539303, study PRJEB22396) | soil metagenome | biome: tundra; feature: field; material: soil | place: USA | collected 2010-05 | depth 0.15 m | reverse complement strand
GGTTTCTGGCCAACTATGCGCCTACAATGGCTGGTCGGTTGCCGGAGGTCTGATTTCATCAACGGACAATCACTTCTGGATTGCCCGTCATTCGGCAACTGCACAACTCCGATATGCAGGGTATCTTGTGCTAGCAGGGGAATTGTCTTCGATCTTTTTTCTAGGGCCGCGGCTCTCCGCTGCTGGCAACTGGACTCGACCCAATCCTCGCTGCTAGAGGATGATCGATTTCCGCTAATTCACAAAACTAAGTGCGGCTTAAACGTCAGTCGATCGTGCTCGCGCTTCTGCTCGTCGTCTTCGCGCTGGCGCTCTACTACCCGAATCAGGCATCTCCGGTTCATCGAAGCAACTATCGAGCCGAAAAGAAGAGGTTGAGGATGACGCCCAGCTGGTCCAATTGCTGATTGGGGCTTCGGCCCGTATTGTTCTGGTGTTCGTAGTAGGGATCGAACTCGACATGCCTTCCGATCGGAAAGATGCATCCGGCATACAAAGCCGTATCGCTCCATTTCCTGTATTGGCTCTCGTAGAAAAACTCGGCGCTGACGTACGGTGCAGGATGGTAAGAACGAAATCTAAGTGTCCGTTGAGCTTGAAAGCGATTGCGATAGCGCCATGAAAAGCTGCCGGCCCGCCAATCAAGATCGGCACGGTTCCGGTCGGTGAGCAAGAACCTGCCTTTCATGGGGAAGTTGAAAGTCGCAACCGGCTCCAGCCGGTTGGTCCCGGGCACCCCGTTGGCCTGTGGCAGATACCTGTACCCGATCGTCAACACCAGAAGCCGAGACTTCGAATCGTCGAGATCGAACTCGGCAGCACCCTTCAACTTGACCAAGGGCTTGACATAGAAATCAAGACTGGGCCCTATCTCCGCTTGCGTGGGATCGCCGCCTTCTCTTGTTTCTTTCACTTGGAAGGTAAATCGCACATCAGGGTCCAACTTTACGTAGGTGTCAATCTCTGGCAGCCCTTGTAGCGTTTGCGCGCTTGCGGGCAGATAAAGGAGCACCACAAAAGTTAATATCAGCATTGCTGTTCGTGCCACGCGATTCATATTTAGCATCTTGTTAAGGGAAGTGGCAAAAGGGAGAGAAGAATTTACCAGCACACCTCTTCCCGTGCACGAACGTTGCCAATGTCACTCGCCCTTCCATTCCGACGATAGCAAAGCGTCAATGGAATCGATATTTTTCTTTCTGACGAGCAGTCATCATCCAGAGAACTCTTCCCAAAAAGTTGTACGATGTCGGGACCAAGCCCGAATCGATTTCTGCGTGGCCGACTCCAATGTGCGGTATCATACTCAAACCCAAAAAACGGCCCCGAACCCTTTCTGGCGTGCGCCCAGTTTCGTGATCGTGCTGCAACGGGCGCGACACTTGCGAGTTACTCAATGTATCGTTCAGCCGAAGAACTACAAGCAGAGCTCGAGGAGCGGTTGCGCTTCGAAACATTGCTGACCGATCTGTCGGCACGATTCGTCGGTGTCAGCGCTGCGTCGATTGACGACGAGATCGTCAATGCCCTGGGACAAATTGTCGAGGCACTTGACCTGGATCGTAGCGTATTAGGGCAACTTGTAGAAGGTGGCAGGGGATTTGTCCACACGCATTCCTGGTACAGGCTTGGACTGGTGCCGTTGCCTGAGTCGGCAGTCAAAGACTTGCCGTGGATGGCGAGTATGTTGGCGCGCGGGGAGGCGGTTTGCATCTCGCATATCGACGATCTGCCCGAAGAAGCCGCAAAGGAAAAAGAAGTTGGCCGCCGCTTCGGTCTTCTCTCAAACGCAACCTTCCCCCTTAATGTCGGCGGACAGCTGATCGGAGCCGTCAGCTTTGGGACAATGCATCGGGAACGGGAGTGGGCGGATGCCCTGGTAAGTCGTCTACGTTTGTTCGTTGAAATGATTGGCAGTGCCCTGGCCCGCACCCGCGCCGAAGTGTCTACGCAGCACGCACTTGATGAGGTACGAAATCTGCGCGACCAGTTGCAGCGCGAGAACGTGTATCTACAACAGGAAGTGAAGGCCGGGCGCGGACACGTTCATCTGATCGGCGGCAGCGCGGCGCTGCGTAATGTGCTGGAGCAAGTCGATCAGGTGGCGGTAACCACGTCTACGGTGCTTCTCATCGGCGAGACCGGCACCGGAAAAGAATTGGTTGCGTCCGCCATTCACGATTCCAGTCCTCGTGTCGCGCGTCCCATGATCCGCGTGAACTGTGCCGCCATTCCGGAAACCCTGATCGAGAGTGAGTTATTCGGCCGCGAGAAGGGCGCTTACACAGGCGCGCTGTCGCGGCAGGTCGGCCGATTTGAAGTGGCACACGGCTCAACCTTGTTCCTCGACGAAGTGGGCGAGTTGCCGCACGCCGTGCAGGTAAAGCTGCTGCGCGTCTTGCAGGAGAAGCAAATCGAGCGGCTAGGCAGCTCCAAACCTATCTCGGTGGACGTGCGGATAATCGCTGCGACTAACCGCGATCTTGAGGCGGCAGTCCGCGAAAACAAGTTCCGGGCCGATCTCTATTATCGGCTGAACGTTTTTCCGATTAAGATCCCGCCGCTCCGCGAGCGCACGGAAGACATCCGCCCGCTGATCGAATCATTCGTCCACGAGTTCGCCAAAGCCTTTGGAAAGACCATCGAGTCCATAGACAAACGCAGCATCGATGTTCTGCGAATCTACGAATGGCCTGGAAACATCCGGGAACTCCGCAATACGGTCGAGCGCGCTGTGATCCTTGCTAACGGGCCCAGATTACATATCAGCGCGCCTAAGCCGCCCACAAATGGCACAACCATCAGCCTCGTAATGGAAGACATTGAGCGCGAGCACTTACGCAAGGTGCTCGAAATGACTGGGTGGCGCATTCGAGGCAAAGACGGGGCCGCCGAGATTCTTGATGTTAAGCCGACGACTCTAGAATCACGGATAGCGAAGCTCAATCTTCTTCGAAAGAACGCCATCAACTGATGCGCCAACCTCCGACATTTCGGGTTTACCTCCGACCCTTCGGAGTTATTTTGCAGTCGTATCAAAGCTCTTCGAGTCCATCTTGTCTCTAAGCTGTTTGGTTGCAGCGTTTGGTCATATGGACGCCATTTCCCGCCGCTTGGCGCTCCGATTGCACCACTCCCATACATGTTCCAACTCAGGTTAAGGATGATGGCGCAACCGCGACGCGCGGTTGAGGCCGTCAAGGCGCTTCGATGCATCGCGGTCGAGGCACAGGTGGAACGTGGATTCCTCGGAAGCCGGATTTATCAGGAAGTCGAAAATCCGGAGGCGCTTTGCCTTGAGGAAGACTGGTCCAGCGAGCCTGAATTGAAATCGCACATACGTTCGAGTCGTTTCACCGAATTGCTGCTGTTGATGGAAACAGCTCCAGAAGCGCCGGTACTTGAGGTGCGCGCCATTCCGAAAACCCATGGCCTGGAGTACATCGAATCAGTCCGCTTCGGCGACAACTAGAGCGCAGGGGGAAGTCACACATATAAGGGAGTTTTGCAACCGGCGTTGACCGGTTGAACACCTAGGTGTGTCTGTCGACGGGTAGTTGCGCAATGTCAAGCAGCGTTCAGTTCAAACACGTGAACGGTCGGGACGGGAAGGTCGAATCGATCTGCATGAAGTGCCTGCTGGCCGTGGGGATCTGTTCTTCGGACGAAGAACTTGCGACGAAAGAGCGCCAGCACCATTGCAACGCGAGAGCGGGAGAAATGGTGCCTTCCACGTTTGAGATTGCTGACAGGCCGAAATCGAGGTTCGTCTGGACATGGAACAAACTTGTGACAATCCTTCCGCGACGGAGGCCAACACATCACTACTGGACAGGCACACACGATGAATAATTTTTGCCATAACTGAAGATGTACAAAGGGTTTCAATCTCAATCACTCTATAGGAGATCGTTAGTGAAAAACGGAAAATGGATTTGCTTGGTGGGGTTCTTGTTCTTGCTCACTATGACCGCGTTCGCGCAGGACGAGTACCCGAAATTCGAAGTACCGGTGGGTTTCTCTTTCATTAACGTCCACCCCAATCAGGCGGCCCTCACCAGTTTCAACGTCTTCGGTGGTGGCGGCGGTTTTGTCTATAACTTTACTCCGCTCTTCGGAATCAAGGCCGACTTCATGGGCTACACCCAGGGCACCGGCCAGAAGTTGATTCAGAACGGGCAATTCCTGGGAAACGTGAGTGGCAACCTGTTCACCTACATGTTCGGACCACAGATTAAGAAGCACTCCGGCAAGTTTCAGCCCTTCGCAGAGGGTTTGTTTGGCGCCGCGCATACCAATCTCGATGCCAACCTCTGCAAGCTAGAGGGTGGATGCGGCTCCGGCAGCGGGAACAATAACGCTTTCGCTATGGAGTTCGGCGGCGGTCTGGACATCCCAATCACTAAGACGATTCAGTTCCGTCCGGTTGAAGTGGACTATCTGTACACCCACTTCGGCTCCAATCACATCGCGGGCGCATCCGCGAGTCAGAACAACTTCAAATACGTCGCCGGTGTGAACTTCACGTTCGGCGGGAAGTAAGTGAGTTTGAGTTTCAAGGGGCAACTATGACGAAATCGCCGGTGGGTTGGTCGTGGGACCAACTCACCGCGATCCTCCCGCGGACGGAGGCCAACTCAGATCAAACGTAAGGAGACATTCCATGGATCTTGGAGTAGGTATTCGAAAACTGACACTGGGAGCGCTTGCTGTTTCGAGCTTGTTCGCGGCTGGAAGACTTGCTGACGCACAGCAGATCACGGGGACACTGGGTCAGGCTGACGCTACGACCACGATCAATGGGAAGCAGATTCCGCCACCGCCTCCGAAATTTGGCGGCGTTATTAAGCAAGCTGCTACCGACTCGACGCCCTGGTGGCCGCCCAGAGTTGTTCCCCCGAAAGGCGCGCCCAACGTGCTGCTCATCATGACCGATGATCAGGGCTACGGCGTCGCTGGAACTTTTGGCGGTGTCATTCCCACGCCATCACTCGACCGCGTCGCCAACGCGGGACTCCGTTACATCCAGTTCCACTCCACGGCTCTTTGCTCGCCGACGCGCGCTGCGCTGATCACCGGCCGCAATCATCACTCCGTCGGCTTCGGTGTCATCGGCGAACTGTCGACCGGCTATCCCGGTTACGATTCCGTCATCGGTCCGGAGAACGCCACCATTGGCGAGATCCTGAAAGAGAATGGCTACGCTACTTCGTGGTTCGGCAAAGATCACAACACACCGGGCTTTCAATATAGCACCACGGCCGGCCCGTTCGATCAATGGCCGACTGGCATGGGCTTCCAGTATTTTTATGGCTTCCTTGGCGGCGAGACCGATCAGTGGACACCATACTTATTCAAAGACACGACCGAGGTAACGCCCTGGATCGGACATCCTGACTACAACCTCACCACCGATCTGGCCGATAACGCCATCGCCTATCTCAGAAACCTGAACGCCGCCGCGCCTGACAAGCCTTTCTTCCTCTACTACGTTCCCGGCGGTTCGCACTCTCCGCATCAGCCTAAGAAAGAGTGGATTGAGAAGTTCAAAGGTAAGTTCGACATGGGCTGGGAGAAGCTGCGCGAGCAGATCTTCGAGAACCAGAAGCGGCTCGGCGTGATTCCCGCTAACGCGCAACTCACGCCCTGGCCGGCCGATCTTCCCAAGTGGGACTCGCTGACCGCGGTGCAGAAGAAACTGTATGCCCACCAGGCCGAAGTCTATGCCGGGTACACTGCTTATACCGACTACGAGATTGGCCGTGTGATTAAGCAGGTCCAGGACATGGGCAAGCTCGACAACACGCTGATCATCTACATTGACGGCGATAACGGCACCAGTCCCGAAGGCAGCTTGTCCGGAACGTACAACCAGATGACCGCCTACAACGGCGTCATGGACGTTCCTGAAGCTCTGCAGTTGCTGCACTACAACGAGTGGGGCTCGGACAAAACTTATCCGCACATGGCTGTGGCATGGGCTTGGGCGTTCGATACGCCGTTCAAATGGACGAAGCAGGTAGCGTCGCACTTCGGCGGCACACGTCAAGGCATGGCGATTTCCTGGCCCGGCCACATCAAGGATGTTGGCGGGATTCGCACCCAGTTCCACCACATCATCGACATTGTTCCGACGATCCTCGAAGCCGCCGGCGTGCAAGCACCTAACGAAGTCAAAGGCATCAAGCAGAAGCCGATCGAAGGCATCAGCATGATGTACACCTTCGACTCGGCGAATGCTAACGCACCGTCGAAGCGCGACACCCAATACTTCGAGATGGTCGGCAATCGTGCCATCTATCACGACGGTTGGATTGCGTGTACCACACCGCCTTCCCCGCCATGGTTGATGGGAACAGGCAAGTTTCCTCCCGTGAACGAGTACAAGTGGGAGCTCTACAACATCACCCAGGATTACTCGGAGAACAACGACCTCGCAGCCGGCAATCCTGACAAGCTGAAAGAGATGCAGGGGCTGTTCGAGCAAGAGGCGCAGAAATATCAGGTCTATCCCTTGGACAACTCGGGCTTCGTGCGTCTACTGGGTCCGAAGCCAAGCGCTACGGCCGGTGTCACAAACTTTACTTACACGGGCGTGAATCCCGGCATTCCTGTCGCGAACGCTCCCAGCATTCTCGATCGCGACTATGTGATCACAGCGAACGTCACCATTCCGGACGGGGGCGCGGAGGGCGTGATTGCCACCATGGGCGGGCGTTTCGGAGGCTACGCCCTCATGCTAAGTCCGAGCGCAAGCTGGTTGCTCAGCAGCAAACCGTTCAAGTACATCGAACTCGGTTTGTTAATCCTCGGATTGCTTGTGATCTTCATTGGCACCGCCGGTAGGTGGAGAAAACGTTTCGGCTACGCACTCTTGCTGGTCGCTGCCGTCGGACTCGTTCTATCTTTCGCCGCCGACGTGTTCCACATCGGCCGAGGCCGTCCTGTGTTCGTCTACAACTTCCTCGACTTGGAACGTTTCCGGTGGCGGGGGCTGTCGTCACTCAGCGCGGGAAAACACACGATCGTCTTTGACTTCAAGTACGACGGCCCGGGTCCGGCTAAAGGCGGCACCGGCGTTCTGAGCGTAGACGGCAAAGAAGTAGATCGCAAAACGATTCCACACACCATTCCGCTCCTGATGTCGATTGATGAGACCTTCGACATCGGGCTGGATACAAGAACGCCAGCGGATTTCACCTACGAGGTACCTTTCGCCTTTACAGGGACCATCGACAGGCTGAATTACAAGCTGGGGCCATCGCAGATGACGGCGGAAGAGCGCAAGAGAGCTGCAGACATCCTGGCGGCAAGAACCGACTAGTTGTCGATCCAGAAAACCGCGCCGTCAGCGTGTCGACGGCGCCGAAGCTTTGAGGCGCAGGCGAAAGAGAATCAGCCCATGGTGGATTCAGAAAATGAAGGGATGACGATTATGAAAACCAGATTTGCATTGTGTGCGGTTCTAGTGTGCATGACGTGCACGATTGCCGTCGGTCAACAGGTCTCTGTCAACTACAACCACAGCGCGAGTTTCGCGCAGTATCACACCTACGCGTGGGGATCCCAGAATGCCAACCAGATTCAGAACTCGATCCTGGCGCAGGTCGCACAGCAGGACATTAACTCGGCCATGAAGGGCAAGGGCTTCAACATGGTTCAGGAAACACAGAACCCCGACATCATCCTCATCGCCAGTGGCGGCATGCGCCAGCAGACCTCGTACAGCGCATGGGGCATGCGTGGCATTGGCGGTGGCATGGGTGGCATCACGCCCGAGCAGAACGTCGAAGGCACGATGGTCGTCGATCTTTACGATGCGAAGACGAAGTCGCTGATCTGGCGCGGTATCGCGCAGAACACCCTCAACAGCAACGGAAACAAGAACCAGCAGATGGTGGAGAAGGCCGTGCAGAAGATGTTTAAGCAGTGGCCCAAGAGCTAAGCGACCGGTCGTGCAGTAGCCCGGAACGGGCGAGTGTGAACTTTGGTCGCCCGTTCTTCAGGCGGGTGAAGCGTCGGGAGTCGGATGACCTTGGCTTCCGGCAAATGAGAAACCTTTACAGAAAGTAACCGAGCGCCAGAGGAGTCATCATGAAAGCTCCAGTTAGACACATTCACCGGGTAAGAGAGCTCGCGTTGATCGCAGCCATCGGCTCCTCAATGCTGTTGACCGCACTTCCGCGGGCCGAAGCGCAGAATCCACAAATCGAGGAGAAAGTAGCCGCCGTAAAGCAGGCGGCTGCTGCCAACAAGCAGGCTCTCGCGCACTATGGCTGGCAGGAACAGGAAACCATCAGCATCAAGGGCGAAGTGAAAGACACAAAGATGTACCAGGTGCAGATGGGTTCCGGTGGTCAACCACAGAAAACCGAGATTAGTAATGACCCGGCGGCTCACGGGCATGAGGGTCGGCTAAAGAAGCACGTGGTCGCCCATGTAACCGACGAGTACCAGCAGTACGGGCAGCAGATTGCCGCCCTAGCGAAGCAATACAGTCCACCTGATCCCGAGAAGCTGCAGCAGGCTTATGCACAGGGCAACGTGTCGGTGAACTTAGGCGGGAGTGCCGGAACCATCAGCTTAGTGATCAAGAACTACGTCAAGCCGAACGATTCGATGACACTCGTGTTCAACGAGGCAAGCAAAGCCATCGAGAGCGTGCGCGTAGCAACGTATCTAACCGATCCCAGTGACGCAGTTACGATCGCAGCACAATTCGCCAAGATACCGGGCGGCCCCAGTCACGTCGCGAGCACGACGGTGGATGGCGTGAGCAAGCAGCTTACGGTTGCTACGCAGAACTCGAATTATCAGCAACTGTAGATCTGAAGGCAGTTTTGGGCGCGGAAAAAGCTCAAACGGTTACACGTCACTGACTTATCGGATTTTCTAGACAACATCGAAATTCAGTTTTCAGAGGAGGGTTACATTCATGAAGCAAATCAAAGTCACAAGAACCACCTTGTTGGCGATGGTCACTTTGGCCACCCTTGTGCTGCTGGGGAGCATGGCCCTTGCGCAAAGCGCCACGCTCCAGGGAATCATCGATGGCCGCAGGGGCGCCACCATGACCGTGAAGTCCGCGGATGGCAGCAACGTGGTCGTGCTGCTTAGCGACAACACGGATGTGCAAGAAGTCGAAGGCGGACTGCACATGAGAAAAAAATCGATGGGCCTGACGGCCCTGGTGCCCGGGCTGCCGGTGGAAGTGAAGGGATCCTACAACGCACAAAATCAGCTGGCCGCCGACAGCATCAAGTTCAAGGCTTCGGAACTGAAGAGTGCACAGGACATTCAGGCAGGCGTTGCTCCCGCCGAAGCACAACTCCAGGCACAGCAGGAGCAACTGCAGCAAACCGAGCAGCAGATTCAGCAGCAGCAGGCAGCGATGCAGGCTCAGCAGGCGGAGCTTACCGCCGAACAGCAGAAAGTGGCCGCCAACAAAGCAGCTATCGCTGCCACGAACAAAAGGTTTGGCGAACTAGGTGAGTACAACATCCTGGGTGAGGTGACGGTTCTGTTCGCCAACGGTAAGGTCACAATCGAGCCGCAGTACAAGCCGCAATTGTTGCAGCTTGCCGAAAAGGCGAAAACCGTCGACGGGTACGTGATTCAGGTGAAAGGGTACGCTTCGGCGGTGGGATCGGCGGCTCTGAATCAGAAGCTGAGCACTGAGCGAGCGGATCATGTAACGGATTTCATGGAGCAGCAGGGACATGTTCCGTTGACCAACATCCTGGCACCGGGTGCGATGGGCACCAGCCGGCAGGTAGCGCCGGATACCACAACTGAGGGCCAAGCAGACAATCGGCGTGTTGTAGTCCGGATCTTACAGAACAAGGGTATTGCGGGAAATTAACCCTCGCGAAGCAATGGGCGAGACGGCACTCAGCTTCCAGGTCTAGTCCATCGCTTGTGTCGTAAGAGCGACAACCCCGTGCCGCCGCAAAGGTACACGGCAGCCGCAGCCAGTAATAGTAGAGCATTAGCACGAATCCATATTCGGTTCTTGTTTCTGGAAGCGATTGTTATCTGAATTCGAAGGCTAAAGGAGATCACATGAAACGAACAGTCCTGATGGTTTTGGCTGCCGCGCTGCTTTACGTAAGCGTCGGCAGCGCACAGCAACATCCAGTATTGGATGCGGTGGCCAACAAAGTTATTGCGAAATACCAGGGATCATCCTGTGAACAGTTATGGCAGAAGAAGGCGGCGAAAACACCGCCGAGCCCGGAAGAACAGAAGGTGATCGCGTTATTGAAGAGCGATCCGCAGATGCGTCAAGAGTTCCTTAACAAAGTTGCGGCGCCTATTGCGAACAAGATGTTCGACTGCGGAATGATTCCGTAGATCGCTAATAGGTTTGGAAAACCTGGAGGTTCCCATGCCAAACAGAGTTTCTGGCTGCGTGCTCTTTTTAGTGTGTGTCGTGTCGCCGATTCTGGCAGCCGCGCAAAACCAACCGCAGGCTGCGCAGGAAAAGGCTGCCACGCCGCACACTTCGCCAACCAAGCAAGCTGCTCCACCGCCGATGGAGGCGAAGGCGGTGGACATCCTCAAGGCCACCAGCCTTCGCCTCGCCGGCGCTCATACGCTGAGCTTCAACGCAGTTGAGATCTTCGAGCATCCCAGCCTCCAAGGTGACCCTCTGGCATACAGCACCAAGTACGAAGTGAAGTTGCAGCGGCCGGACAAGCTGAAGGTGGTAATCGCCGGCGATGGTCCCGCGTCGGAGTTTTACTACAACGGCAAAGCCATGATGGCCTACGCTCCGGCGGAGAATCTGGTGGCGGTTGCGGACGCTCCGCCAACCATCGACGCCACGCTGGAGAGCGCCTACCACCTAGCCGGAATCTACTTTCCCTTCGAAGACGTGATCGTCGCCGATCCGTACCAGGACATCGCCAAGGGACTGCAGATGGCCTATTACATCGGCCAGTCGCGCGTGGTGGGCGAAACGACCACCGACATCATTGCCTATGTTGACGGCGGCGTGTTTATCCAGATGTGGGTCGGCGCCGACGACAAGCTTCCGCGCATGATTCACGCCATGTTTCTCGATGACCCACAGCGGCTGCGCCACGAGCTGGTATTTTCCGACTGGCAGCTAGGAACCGCCATACCGTCCGACGCCTTTGAAGCATCGGACGCGGCCGGCGCTAAGCGCATTAAGTTCGCTCACCCCCACCCGGAGCCAGCTCCCGTCGCCGAAGCTCCGGCCACCAGCAAGAAGAATTAGCGCGGAGGACGCGATGAAAAAGATATTGCTTTGCGGACTTTCACTGACGATCACGTTGCTTCCGTTCTCGACGGGCTTCGGCTACAGCCACGCCAATCGCTACGGCGGCAGCACCTCGCACAGTTACGGTTCCACGTCGCACGATAGCGCCTACGGCACAAGCAGCTCGCATACGTACGGAGAGGGCTCGTCGCACACCAATGAGTACGGCGGCAGCACCTTGCATAACTATGACGGTGGCACTAGCCACACCAACGCTTACGGCGGTACAACAACCGGCGAGTACGGCGCTGGCGCAGTCCACACGACGCCGTACGGCACGAGCACCTATGGGTCCGCCTACCACCCATACACCACCACGACGGCCTACCATCCGCCGACCGCTTATCCCGCCGGTTACTACGGCTATCATCCGCCCGCTGCGGTCCCGTACTACGGGAGCTCCTGTTACAACTGCGGCGGAAGCGCCTGGGGAGCCGCGGCAGCGGGAGCAGTAGTCGGGGCGACGGTAACGGCGGCGGCCGTTTCATCGGCTAACAGCGCCAACACCGCAGCAGCCTATAACCAGGGCTACACGGCCGGGGCAACAACGACTGCCGCCACGACCACCGCCACTTCTGCCAACTCCTACAACGCGGGATATGCCGCTGGAGCCACCAATACCGCGACGGTTTACAACAGCGGCGCAGCGGCAGCGAATTACACCATGGGACAGACCGTCGCAGTCCTCCCCGGGGGCTGTATTACTCCCACCGTTCCGGGTGGTGGAACCTATTACCTTTGCGGTAACACCTGGTTCAGCCCGTCGTACGGTGCGAACGGCGTGTACTACCGCGTGGTGACTGCGCCGTAATCGAACTCCAGATTTTTTGGGAAAGAAAGTTTCAGGAGATCCTCAATGAATTGGCACCGCAAGACTCTAGTCGCCGTCTTTGCAATGGCGCTCACCCTGTTCCTGTCCATGCCCGCGCATGCCCAGGGACCCGCCGACGTGGCTGCCACAACGCCGCCAACGACGGCGGACGCGAGCCCGACAGCTCCCCTGCCACCCAACCCTCAGCCACAAACATCGACGGCAGCGGACGATAGCGACGGCTGGCGCGGCCAGATCGCGATTTACGGCTGGTTCCCGGGAATACATGGGACCGTCGGCGTACTCGGCCATGACGCAGGCATCCATGTCCCTTTCTCCGATGTCTTTCACACCCTAAAGGGGATCATTCCCATAGCAGTCGAGCTCGATAAGCGCCGCCTGGTCATTCCGGTGGATTTCTTCTGGGTGAAATTGGGTGACGACAGAGGGATACCCTTCAATGAGCTCGGTCAGACTGCGGTGAATATCCATCTGACGGAGTCGATCTTTACCCCGAAGATCGGATACCGGCTAATCAACGCCGAGCACTTCAAGTTTGATGCTCTCGCCGGAATTCGTTACTGGTATATAGGCCAGAACCTCACCGTTGAACCCGTAGGGGTTGGTCGCTCGCGGTCAGCCAGCTGGGTCGACGGTCTGGGCGGCGTTAGAGCCATACTGCCGCTCGGCGAAAAGGCTTCCGTCACAGTGTCGGGTGACGCGGGCGCAGGCGGAGCTAACCTGGATTACCAGGCCTTGGGTCTGTTGAACTACAACTTCACTCGCAAGTGGGGTGCGTCGGTAGGCTGGCGCTACTTGTACGTTAATTACGCTCCGACCAATCATTTGTTCATCTTCAATACCGCCATGACTGGCTTGGTGGCGGGGGTCAGTTACAACTTCGGCGGCAAGCCTGCGGTTCCGCCGACAGCCAGCTGTTCGGTTTCGCCAACAGAAATCTGGGCTGGCGATCCCGTGACTGCCAACATCAGCACGCAGAACTTCAACCCCAAGCACACCATCACTTACAGCTGGGCAGCCACTGGATCCAAGATCTCGGGCACCGGCACGACCGGCAATGTCGACACCGCCAGCCTGGCGCCGGGCAGCTACACGGTTACCGGAACGGCAACCGATCCCAAAGAGAAGAAGAACAACTCGG
>ODAK010005184.1_pt1 | contig 13257 bp, 15 predicted proteins | sample 1539591 | NCBI WGS metagenome assembly ODAK01 (sample SAMEA3539303, study PRJEB22396) | soil metagenome | biome: tundra; feature: field; material: soil | place: USA | collected 2010-05 | depth 0.15 m | reverse complement strand
AGCGCAAGCGGTACCTGCTCGATCTGGAGCGCCGGGTGACGGCGGCCAGTCAGCTCCCGGGGCAGGTGCCGAAGGTCCAGCTGACCGACCATGGGCCAGCGATCGTGCAGGTGCGGCCGCGCCGGACGTCAGCCAGGTAGTGCTGGCGGATCCGGATGGAAGGCCGGTCACCGGTACTACTCGACAGTAACCGACTTGGCGAGATTGCGCGGCTTGTCGATGTCGTGCCCGAGGGCCAGGGCGGCGTGATAGGCGAGCAGCTGGAGCGGGATGACCAGCAGGATCGGATCCAGCTCGCGTTCGTTCTTCGGAACGATGATCCCCGGGACCTCAAGCGCGCCGGTGGCAACGCCGGGATGAGTGATGAGGACGACAGGTCCGTTGCGGGCGATGACCTGCTCAATGGCCGCCAGGTTGCGGTCGGTGAGCTCGTCGTCCGGCAGGATAGCCACCGTCGGCATGTTCTCGTCGATCAGTGCTAGCGGCCCGTGCTTGAGCTCGCTGGCCTGGTACGCCTCAGCGTGCCGGTATGAGACTTCCTTGAACTTCTGGGCGCCCTCGCGCGCCACCGGAAAGCCGCGGACCCGGCCGATGAAGAACAGGCTCTGCGCGTCGGCCAGGGTCTTGGCGACGTCGGCGATGTGCGGCTCCGTGGCGATGATGTCCTGAATCTGGCCAGGGAGCTGCCGGAGCCCCGCGATGATCCGCTGGCCATCGGTGATCGACAGATCGCGAACTCGGCCGAGGGACAGGGCAAGCATGGCGAATCCGATGGCCATGTGCGTGAGCGCCTTGGTCGACGCCACCGCGACCTCTGGTCCGGCGTGCAAGTAGATCCCGCCATCGGTTTCCCGCGCGATGGTGGAGCCCACGACGTTGACCAGCCCGATGACCTGACCGCCCTTGCGCTTGACCTCCGCCACGGCGAACGCGGTATCGGCGGTCTCGCCAGACTGGCTGACCGCGACATACAGGGTGTCGGGCTCGATGATCGGATTCCGGTAGCGGAATTCCGAGGCAGGCTCGGCATCGGCAGGGATGCGCGCTAGTTCCTCGATCATGGCCGCGCCGATCCGTCCCGCATAGTAGGCGGAGCCACAGCCGAGAATTTTTGCCCGCCGGAAGGCGCGCAGCTCGCGCGGCCCGAGGTTGAGCCCGTCAAGGCGGGCAGTACCGAACCGGTCATCCAGGCGGCCGCGCAGCATCCGCTCGACCGATGACGGCTGCTCGAGCATCTCCTTGTGCAGGTAGTGCTGGTGCCCGGCGAGCTCGGTGTCCGCCACATCGAGATCGATGCTGATCGGAGCCTTGGCCGTGTTCTCCTCGTCCCGGCTGAAGGTGCGGAACCCCGACGATGTCACCGTGGCAAGCTCACCGTCATCGAGGTGGACCACTGACGTAGTGTGCCGCACGAGCGCGCCGAGATCGCTGGCAACGAACATCTCGTGGTCGCCTACGCCGAGAATCAGCGGAGAGCCGTTGCGGGCGGCCACAATCCGGTCCGGGTGCCGCTCATCAATGACCGCTATGGCATAGGTGCCGGTAATCCGGGACAGGGCGTCGAGGACAGCCTGCTCCAGGGTGGCGGCAGCGGAGCGGGCCACCAGGTGGGCGATGACCTCGGTGTCGGTCTCGGAGGTGAACGTCACCCCCTGGGCCGCCAGCCGCTCGCGCAGGGCTGCCGCGTTGTCGATGATGCCGTTGTGGACGACGCTGATCCGGCCATCGCCGCTGGTCTGGGGGTGAGCGTTGTCCTCCGTCGCCGGGCCGTGCGTGGCCCACCTCGTATGCCCGATGCCTGCCTTGCCGGTGAGGCGCTTGGGCAGCGACATCTCGAGGTCACGGAAGCGGCCTGCCTTCCGGAAGACCTGGCTGCACCGGGGGGCGAGGATCGCGATCCCGGCTGAGTCATAGCCGCGGTATTCAAGCCGGGACAGGCCCTCAAGAAGGATGGGGACGGCATTCTGGTTGCCGATATAGCCGATAATTCCACACATATCTCGCTCCTGGAGGTTCTCAGCCGTACACGATGCGGCGTAGCTGACGTTCGGACAGCGGCGGCGCGGCGACCACGCGATCAGCCAGCTCGGCAGCAATCAGCGCGAAGATTTCAGCGTTGCGCTTCCCGTACAGCTGGAAATGCGCGTGGCGGCGCCGTACGTAGTCCTCGGCCGGCTCGCGGTACCAAGCCAGGACGTCTGCCACGACGCGGGCGGCTTCGGCCGGCGTCAAGCCCGCAGATCCAGACACCCGGTCAATCAGTTCGTGGTCAACCACCCGGCCAATCGTGCTGCCCTGCCCCGGTGGTGGCGGCGAGCAGGTGCGCGCGGGCCAGGGTGAGCTTGGTAGCGGCAACCTTATCCGGGGTCGGGCGAGCGGGAGTCGTCCGAAGGGGCGGCCTTTGCCGATGCGGCGGCTGTGGTGGTGGAACCCGGGCTCGATGACTGCTTCGGGCTCGGGGTGGCGCCCGGGCTCGGCGTGCCACCCGGGCTCGGGGTGCCGCTCGGGCTCGGAGATGGGCTGGGGCTCGGGCTCGGAGATGGGCTCGGGCTCGGGCTCGGAGATGGGCTCGGGCTGCTACTCGGGCTCGGTGCTGGGCCCGGGCCCGGGGACTGCCTGAGGGTGCGCGCCGGGCACGGCGATGAGCTCGGGCTCGACGAGGAAGCCGGACTCGGCGGCGAACCCGGGGACGGCGCCAGGGAGGGCGGCGCAGACGTCGGCGGGCAGGTGCGCGCGGAGGTCGCGGACGGCTGGTGGGGGCTGGACGCGGGCGTCACCCTGCCCGGTCCGGACAGTTGGCGGCCGTCCCCGCTGACGCCACCGCCGCCGGTGCCCTGGACCGCGCTACCGCCCAGGAGCGGCAGCATAATCGCAGCCGGGTTCGCCGCCGGTATTTCGGTCATGGCGAAGCCGCTCCCGACCGTCACCAGCGCCGCGGCCGATATCGCCAGGGCCAGCCGCACCCGCATCCGGGATGAAAGCGCCGGCTGATGTTGCTCGGGGGCGCTGCGGACGAGCGCGCTCACTCTGCCAGCGGCGTCGTGCAGCCGGGTGCGCACCGGCAGGAGAACTGCGGTCCAGGCCGCGGACAGCCAGGCGATGGCCGCCGGCTGGGGTGTGGTCAGCCGTTCCCTGATCCGCTCCAGGCCGTCCGGCGCCGGCTGCATCGACTCGGCCGCCGCGCGCAGTTCCCGGCGCAGAATCTCCTCGTACTTGCGCTGGCCCGCCGTCATCTCTCGCGCTCCAGCACGCCGCGCAGGGCTGCCATGCCTCGCGCCGTGTGGCTCTTGACGGCGCTCCGGCTGATGCCCATGGCCGAGGCAATCTCGTACTCGGCCAGATCCGCGTAATAGCGCAGTACCAGAGCCTCACGCTGCCGCGCCGGGAGCTTGCGCAGCGCCGAGATCACCGCTGAACGTTCCAGCAGGGCCATCGCGCTCTGCTCGGCGCTCGGCATGTCGGGCGCGGGTTTGGGCGCGTTCCGGTCAACCACTACACGGTGGCGCAGCACTGAGCGCGACCGGTTCACCACCGACTGGCGCAGATAGGAGAGTGCCTTGTCGCTGTCCCGCAGCCGGAGCCAGCTGCCATGCATCGCGACAAACGAGTCCTGCACTACTTCCTCCGCGGTTGCGGAGTCGCGCACCAGCAGGGCCGCCAGCCGCACCAGGGAGCGGTAATGCGTGCTGTACAGCGCGGTCACCGCCTGGTCGATATCCCATTGGGCCGGGACCGAACCTAGAACGTCCGCCATCAGGGCTTGGGCAACCTGAACGGGACGCGCGGCGACGCTGCCGGGTTCCCTGCTCTCATAACCGCGCTGCACGCCAGGGCCTGCCCGCGTCGGCTCGGCTTGCGGATGCAACCGCCCCCAGGGCCTGCTTCGTCCTCGGTTTGCATCTCCGCGATGCCACGGGCAACACATCCTGACCACGGGGAAGCGAGCGTCTGCCGGGGCCGTGCCCCCCGGGGGGGGCCGTGCCCCCAGGGGGGCGGTTCTTCGGGGATTCGCAGTAATGCCACCATAACTGCCTGCAGTCAGGCACTCAAGGTGCCCAGGAGGGCCAGAGTCTGCCGGGCTGGTCCGGCAGCTGCTGGATATCGCCAGCTCGCCGGGCGGTCACGCCCGGCCCGGCTAGGCCAGGTGCGGACCGGGCGAGGCGATCCAGTTCTGGTCGAACAGCGCGCTCACTGACTCGCCCTCGTGGATCCGGCGGATGGCCTCGGCGAGCGCCGGGGCCAGCGAGATGACCTGGAGCTTGGGATCACGCTCGCTGTCGGGGATCGGCACCGTGTTGGTACAGACGACCTCGACGACCTCCGGCCGGGCCGCGATCCGCTTGAGCGCGCCGTCGCAGAACAGGCCGTGCGTGCAGGCGATGCGCACCGAGCGGGCGCCCCGCTCCCGCAGCCGGGCGAGCAGTTCAAGGATGGTCGTGCCACGGGCGATCTCGTCGTCAAGAACGATCACGTCGCGGTCGGCCACGTCACCGATGATGGAGCTGATCGTGACTTGGTCATCGCTCTGCCGTTCCTTGGCGCCCGCCGCCACCGGCAGGCCGAGTATCCGGGCCAGCGCGGCCGCCTGCTTGGCGTTGCCCAGATCGGGCGAGACCACCACCGGTTCATGCAGGCGCAGGCCGGCGAAGTGAGCGGCGAGCTCGCGGAGCGCGTGCAGATGGTCAACGGGCACCGAGAAGAAACCGTGCACCTGCGGCGCGTGCAGCGTCATCGTGAGCACCCGGCTCGCACCGGCCGCCACCAGCAGGTCGGCAACGAGCCGGCCGCCGATCGACACCCGGGGCATGGACTTCTTGTCCGAGCGGGCATACGCGTAATGCGGCATCACGGCGGTGACCCGGGCGGCAGAGGCGCCGCGCGCTGCGTCCAGCATCAGCAGCAGCTCGACCAGGTTCTCCTGAACCGGCGGCACCAGCGGCTGAATCAGGAAGACGTCCCGCTCCCGGCAGTTGGACTGCAGCTGTACCTCAAGGCAGTCATTGGCGAACCGGCGCACCCGGACGGGGTGCAGCGGCTCCTCCAGCTGCGCGCAAATCTCCGCGGCCAGGCTGGGATGGGCGCTGCCGCTGAATACCACGATCTCCCGCACAACCCCAAGGCTAGGTCCTCAGGCTCCGCTCTTTCGTCCCACCGCCGATATCGAGAGCGAGCTGGCCGCCGGCGACGCGCAGCCAGCGCGCTGGGTCCGCGGCCGCCCGCCCCGGGCCGCCCGCTAGCCGGGCCAGCGACACCGCGCAGGCGACACCAGCCGGCGGGTCGGCCGCGATCACGCCCGCGACCAGCGCGGTGCCCGCCCTGGCCCGCGCCGCGGCAGCGAGGACGACGCCGGCTACCTTGCCGCCGGCCGATGTGGCGTCGTAGCGGCCCTCGCCGGTGATGACCAGGTCGGCGTCGCGCAGCGCCTGGTCAAGGCCGCTGATCCGGCACAGCTCGGCGGCGCCGGGGACGATGACCGCGCCCCACGCCGCGGCCAGGCCGTAGCCGGTGCCACCCGCGGCGCCGGCCCCGGGGGCGCCGGGCGCGCCGCCCAGCAGTTCGGCTAGCCTGGCCAGCCCTTTTTCCAGAACGGCCCGCTGGCGCTGGTCCGCGCCCTTCTGCGGGCCGAACACGATGGCGGCGCCAGCCGGCCCGAGCAACGGCGCATCGACGTCAGACAGGCAGGTCACGCCGCCTGGCGGCAGCTGCCTCAGCCCGGCCAGGTCGACCGCGGCCAGGCCGGCCAGCGCGCCGCCGCCTGGCGGCAGCTCGCGGCCGCGCGCATCGAGGAAGCGGGCGCCGAGCGCGGCGAGCGCACCGGTCCCGCCGTCGGTACAGGCCGACCCGCCCAGCCCGATCATGATCGACCCGGCGCCGGCGTCCAGGGCGCTGCTGACGAGATCGCCTACTCCGGCCGATTGCGCCCGGAGCGGCTCGGGAGTCGCCAGCAACGGCAGCCCGCTGGAGCGGGCGAGTTCGACGGCTCCCGTTTCGCCGGGAAGTTCCAGCCAGCAGCTGGCTACGGGCGCGCCGCACGGGCCACGGACCCTGGCCGGGTGCCACCGCGCGGCGGGCCATGCGGCGGCGAGCACCTCCAGCGTGCCCTCCCCGCCGTCGGCGAGCGGAACGCATGCCACCTGATCGCCGGGGCGCGCGGCACGCCATCCGGCGGCGATCGCCGCCGCGGCGGCGGTGGCGCCGATGGTGCCCTTGAACGAGTCCGGCGCGATGACAATCCGCAACGACGTCAGGCGCTGCGTGCCTGCCGGTCTGCTGGCGCCGCCGGCGGGTGCGCGGGCGGCAGCCCGAGGCGCTCCCTGATGGCCTGCTGGATGACCTCCTTGGCGGGGCGCGCATCGACGCTGACCACGTATTCCTTGCGGCGGAAGATGTCCAGCACCGGGTTGGTCTTCTGGTGGTAATCGCGCAACCGGACGGCGAGGGCCTCTTCGGTGTCGTCTTCCCTGGTCACCAGCTCGCCGCCGCAGACATCGCATTTGCCGGGCACCTCCGGGCTGCTGGCCAGCAGGTTGAAGTCCATGCCGCATCCCGAGCAGAGCCGCCGGGCGAGTACCCGGCGGCGGACCTCGCTGTCGGGCATGTCCAGGTGGATGACCCCGTCGATGTCATAGCTCTCCAGGAAGAACTCCGCCTGGCGCTCGTTGCGGGGGAAGCCGTCGACGATGAACCCGAAGTTCCAGTCATGCTGGGCAAGACGGTCTTTGATGATCCCGTCCACCAGGTCATCGTCGACCAGCTCCCCAGCCGCCATGGTCCGCCGCACCTGCGCGCCGATCTTGGTGTGCTGCTGCACGTTCAGGCGGAATATGTCGCCCACGCTGATGTGCACAAGCTCCAGGTCGGACGCGAGCATGGCGGCCTGGGTGCCCTTGCCGCTGCCTTGCACGCCCATGATGACGTATTTCCGCATGCAGCCACCCTGACATATGGCCCGCTGCCAGGGAATGGGGGACGGTCTCCTGGTCACCGGCCGCGCCGCCCGCGTTCTGCCGGTCCGCCGTGCTGGTCAGGCGGGCCTGCCCCCCGCGCACGATGGACGGGCTGTCAGGTGTTAGCGAAGCGGCCCGCAGGCCGCTCGCTGCGGGCCGCCAGCGGGAACCGGCGCTCGCACCAGCGGCGGAGCTTAGGGTCGAGCGAGTTCCTGATCAGCGGCCAGTCCTGGATCAGCAGCCGGGCGTTGAGGAAGCGGGCGACGTCATTGCGCCTGCCCTGGGTGAGCACGATCCCGTACATGCTGCGCCTGGTGCTGTCGTCCGAGACATCGAACTCGCGCATGCCCGGCCAGGACAGGTGCCTGGGTAGCACGATGGTTCCCTTGACCGGGCCGCGCAGTTCCTCGAGCCGGCTAGGAAGGCGCCCGGCCAGTGAGGTGCGCCCGGAAAGAAAGTCCGCAAGAGACATGACTCCCATTATCACTGACCAGCCAGGTCAGCCCGGCAGTGACTCGCTGAGCCTGACAGGTAACGGGACGCGGCTGTCCGTAATGCCCGCCGCTGCGGGCGGCCGCAGGCGGCGCTAGGCTCTGACCATGCCCAGCGCACAGGCCAGCCCGCGGTGGCACTTTCTGTTCGCCCCCAGGTGGCTTGGCTGGCACGTCTTCGTGGCCGGGGCCGTGATCGGGATGCTCTGGCTCGGCGACTGGCAATTCCGTCGCGCCGAGGCCGGCAACGCGCTCAGCTGGGCTTACACCTTCGAATGGCCCGTGTTCGCGGTATTCGGCGTGGTGTTCTGGGTGAAGACGATCCTGGACGAGTTCCGGCCAGCCGCGGCGGACGGCGCCGCGGACGACCGGATCGATCTTCCGGCCGGGGTGGCGGCCAGCGGCGCGCGGCGGCGCGAGGTCGCAGACGGCGGCGCTGACGACGAGGATGACCCTGAGCTTGCCGCCTACAACGCCTACCTGGCGCGCCTGAACGAGCAGGTGAAGGGCCATGGGAGATGGCACGGGCTGCGATAGCCGCAGGCTGCCAGGCCGCTAGCGGCATTACGAATCAGCCCGCTCGCGGGACTATGTGGTGAGGAGATTCTCCGATGCGTGCTGACGTGCTCCGCTACCGGGTGATGGCCTACGTGACCGGCGTGGTGCTGATGATCTTGTGCTTCGTCGGGATCCCGCTTCAGCTGTTCGCCGGCAACACCGCCGTGGTGAACTACGTGGGCACGACGCACGGCATCCTGTACATGATCTACCTGGTCACCGCCTACCTGCTGGCCCGGCGGCTGCGGCTGGCCATCGCCCCGACGGTGGTGCTGCTGCTCGCCGGAACGATCCCGGTTCTGACCTTCGTGGTGGAGCGGTGGATGACCCACCGGTTCATCGATCCGGCGCTGCAGGCGGCGCAGGGCGGCCCGGCCGCGAGCCCGGCGCCCGCCCAGCCACGGTCAAGCTGACGGCGGCACCGGCGCGTGGGACAGCAGTACTTCGCCGAGCACCCGGTCGCGCCGGGCCGTCCGGGCATCGTGCACGTGCTGCTGCCCGACCTGCACCTGGAGCTGGAGACAGACTCGGGCGTATTCTCGCCCGGCCGGGTTGACCCAGGCACCCGGCTGCTGCTGGAGACCGCCCCGCCGCCCCCGGCCGCAGCTGACCTGCTCGACCTGGGCTGCGGGTACGGGCCGCTGGCGCTTGTGATGGCGGCCCGGTCCCCTGGCTCGCGCGTCTGGGCCCTCGACGTCAACCGCCGGGCGCTCGAGCTGTGCGCGCGCAACGCGGCGCGGGCCGGCCTGAGCCGCGTGCGCACCGCCGCCCCGGACGATCCTGCACTGCCCGGCCAGGTCCAGCTCATCTGGTCCAATCCGCCGATCAGGATCGGCAAGCCGGCGCTGCACGACCTGCTGGCGGCGTGGCTGGCCAGGCTTGCGCCAGGCGGAGCCGCCTACCTGGTGGTGCAGCGCAATCTCGGCGCAGACTCGCTGCAGCGCTGGCTGGCCGGGTCCGGCTGGCCAGCAGAGCGGGTCGCTGCCCGCGCCGGATACCGCGTGCTGCGGACGCAGCGATGACCGCGCCGGCGGACCGGCCGCCGGCAGTTGCCAGGCGCCCGCGCCAGCTCGGTCCGACCGACGTCAAGAGGCTGAACAGGTCCTGGCGTCGCCTGGCGCAGGCGAGGATAGCCCTGGTGCTCGACTCCGTCAGCCAGCCGTTCAATGTCGGGTCGATCATCAGGACCGCCGCTGCCTTCGGGGTGGACCAGGCGTGGCTCTGCGGTGACACCGCTGCGCCCGAGCACCCGTCGGCCCGCAAGACGTCGCTGGGCACGGAGCGCTTCATCACCTTGCAGCACGAGCCAGCCAGCGCGGCGGCCGCTGCCGCCGCCCGTGCCGGCGGGTTCTGCGTGGTCGCTATTGAGCTTGCGGCGGGTGCGGTCCCGCTGCACGAGGCGCCGCTCGACGGCGATATCTGCCTGGCCCTGGGCAATGAAGACCGCGGGTGCTCGGCTGCGCTGCTCGCCGCCGCCGATGTGATCGCCTACATTCCCCAGCCGGGTCGCGTCGGGTCACTGAACGTTGCGGCGGCCGCCGCCATCGCCATCGCCGAAACCCGCCGCCGGGGCTGGCAGCGCGCCTGACCGACGGGCACCAGGGTGTTCGGCATACTGAGGCCGTGCCGCCCGGCTTCCTTGATCTTCCCCGGCCGCACGCGTTCGCGCACCGCGGCGGCGCGGGCGAGTTCCCCGAGAACACCTGGCGCGCGTTCGAGCACGCGGTGAAGCTCGGCTACCCCTACCTCGAAACGGACGTGCACGCGACCGCTGATGGCGTTCTTGTTGCTTTCCACGACCGGACACTCGGCCGCGTCACCGATGTCCCCGGGCGGATCTCCCGGCTGCCTTACCGCGACGTAGCGGCAGCGCGCATCGGCGGCACTGACCCGATCCCGGTCCTCGTGGACCTGCTGGCCGCGTGGCCCGACGCCCGCTTCAACATCGACATCAAGGACCAGCCTGCGGTGCGGCCGCTCGCCGACGCGCTGGACAGGACCGCCGCGTGGGACCGGGTCTGCCTGACCTCGTTCTCAGGGCAGCGGCTTGCTGCCGCCCGGCGGGCGCTGCCCCGGCGCGTCTGCATGGCCACCTCGCCGGCCGGCGTGGCGGCCGTGTGGTTCGGAGTCCCGGCAGGCACCTGGGCGGCGCGCCGGGCCCGGCTGTCAGTACGCTGCGCCCAGGTGCCCGTCAGGATCGTTACCGAAGCCTTCCTCCGCCACGCCCGCGCCGCAGGCCTGCTGGTCCATGTGTGGACCGTCAACGACCGCAGCGAGATGACCCGGCTGCTCGATCTGGGCGTGGACGGCATCATGACCGACGAGACGACCCAGTTGCGGGACGTACTCATGGCACGCGGCCAATGGCATCCGCGTTGAGCCAGATGAGGTGTTTACGGATCCGCCTGGCCGTCGCGGGGTTGGAATCCGGCCGTGAGGGGAATCTTGTCCGGGTACTCGCCGTTGTCATCAGGGACGGCTGAGCGGCTGGGAGGCAACAGATCTATGGCCGAACGCGCACTTCGCGGTACCCGGCTCGGGGCCACGAGCTATGAGAATGACCGTAACACCGATCTGGCCCCGCGTCGGGAGGTTGCTTTTGACTGCCCGAAGGGCCATCGATTCACCGTTCCGTTCTCGGCTGAGGCGGAGATCCCGGTGAACTGGGAGTGCCGGGTATGTGGCTCGCTCGCGCTCACCGCGGCCGGGGACGTGGCCGCGCCCAAGAAGGCCAAGCCGCCCCGCAGCCACTGGGACATGCTGATGGAGCGGCGCAGTATCGCTGACCTCGAAGAGGTGCTAGCCGAGCGGCTGGCTGTGATCAGGGGACAGCGCGGCGAGGATGGCTCCAACGCCACCGCGCATGCGCCCCGCCATCGCAAGAGCGCATAAACGCACCGCACCGCAAGCTGACCGGGCCGCCGCGGCAAGTCGTCCGCGGCGGCCCGTTAATGCCGGGATCCGTGGCGGCGGTGCAGCCTGTCTGTCACGCCCCACTGGGCCACCCGCAAGAACGCTTCGATCATGACTGACCTGCTCATCTTGCTGGCGCCGTGGATCCTGTCCACGAAGGTGATGGGTACCTCGGTCACTCGCAAGCCGGCCTTGACGGTACGCAGTGTCAAGTCGATCTGGAAGCAGTAGCCCTGCGACTCGACCTTGTCCAGCCCGATCCTGCGCAGCGTCTCGGCCCGGAATACCCGGTATCCCCCGGTAGCGTCCCGGACCGGCAGGCCCAGCATGAACCGGGCGTAGGCGTTAGCGCCTCGGGACAGGGCCTCCCTGGACTTCGGCCAGTTGCGCACCACGCCGCCGGGCACCCACCGCGAGCCGATGACGAGGTCCGCCCGCTCCAGGGCGCTCAGCAGGCCGGGCAGCTCCTCAGGCTGATGTGAGCCGTCAGCGTCCATCTCGACGATCGCGCCGTAGCCGTGCTCCAGCGCCCAGCCAAAGCCCGCGATGTAGGCAGCTCCGAGGCCCGCCTTGCCCGGCCGGTGCAGCACGTGAATCTGCGAGTCCTCGGCGGCCAGCTTGCCGGCGAGCTCACCGGTGCCGTCCGGGCTGTTGTCGTCCACGATTAGCAGGTCGGCACCGGGAACCGCGCTGCGCACCCGGGCCGAGATGGACTCCAGGTTGTCCCGCTCGTTGTAGGTGGGAATGATGACGGCCACGCGACGGCCATGTGGTGATTCTGCTGGTTCGTTCGCAGTCAATATTCCTGCCTCAGCGTGTGCTGCACCGGGATTAGCGCGTACAGCTGAAAGGATAAGCGATACGGGTAGCCGGACCGGCAAGCGGCCGCACCGGCCGCTCGGAAGAGGGCCCGGGCATCCCTTCGGACCGGAGTGCGTCCTGTCGGCAACAGGATCGTCCTCCGTTGTCTACTGGGTACCCGGGCCCCTCCTGGGTCCAACCCCCCCGCCCAGCCAGGGTCGCGGAGCGGTCCTAGCCGCGCTGCGCCTGGCGCCGGCGGATCGATCCGCCTTGTGTCACCGCGCAGCCCGGACCGCTGAATTCGCCCCGGCCGGCTGGCCCGGTGCTGGACTGGGTAGCAACATACCGTCGATCGCGATGATGTCAACCTCCGCCCGCAGCTCCTGAGCCTGGTCAGGAGGCTGTCGAGTGACGGGCCTGTTGCCGCACGTCCGGCGGGGATACGATTTGATCATCCCAGCGCGCAAGGGCGGAGTGACAAGCTTGAGCAGGCTTTGGCGAAGGCAGCATCCGGTGCGCATGCTGGCCTCGGCTGTGCCCGCCCCGCCGGCCCGCACGCTCTCGATATTCCAATTCGCGTGCACTGACTTTACGACCGCATTACATACCCGAATGCCGGGCGCATCTTCCAGCTGGAGGCCAAGCAATGACAGAAAGCCAGGACGCTCAGTTCACTGAGGCCCAGATCCGCGAAGCCCAGGTGTCTGAGTCCTCGATCGCAGTGCACTGGCGCGAGGAGGAGTATTACCTGCCGCCCGCGAAATTCGTCGAGCAGGCCAACGCCGCCGACCCGGCCATCTTCGAGCGTTTCTCCGAGGACAAATTCCCCGACTGCTTCAAGGAGTACGCGGACCTGCTCAGCTGGGACGCGCCCTGGCACACCACGCTGGACACCAGCAACCCGCCCTTCTGGAAGTGGTTCGTCGGCGGCAGGCTGAACGCCAGCTATAACTGCGTCGACCGGCATGCGGAGTCATCGCCCGACAAGGCGGCCCTGATCTGGGTTCCTGAGCCGGAGTCCGACGAGCCGGTCCGGATCACGTACGCGGAGCTGTACCGCCAGGTCAACGAGTTCGCGGCGGTGCTGCGCGACTTCGCTGGACTGAAGACAGGCGACCGGGTAACCCTGCACATGCCGATGGTCCCTGAACTTCCCGTCACCATGCTGGCCTGCGCCCGCCTGGGAGTGATCCACTCGCAGGTCTTCGGCGGCTTCAGCGGCAACGCGGCCGGGACCAGGATCGCCGACTCCGGCAGCCGGATCCTGATCACGATGGACGGCTACTACCGCAGCGGCGACCTCACCGACCACAAGGTCAAGGCCGACGAGGCCATAGCCGAGGGGCTCAAGCAGGGCCAGGAGATCGACAAGGTCCTGGTCTGGCGCCGCCATCCGGGCCAGTACGCGTCCCAGACACCGATGGCCCACGGGCGGGACTTCTTCGTTGACGAAGTGATCGGCCAGTACCAGGGCACTGTCATCGAGCCAGTCTCGATGCCGGCCGAGGCGCCGCTGTTCCTGATGTACACCAGCGGCACGACCGGCC